>Ga0114922_10002646_pt1 | contig 16765 bp, 16 predicted proteins | sample AartaG_FD_100975 | JGI IMG/M metagenome (GOLD analysis project Ga0114922, IMG submission 100975) | Deep subsurface microbial communities from Aarhus Bay to uncover new lineages of life (NeLLi) - Aarhus_00045 metaG | ecosystem: Environmental > Aquatic > Marine > Oceanic > Sediment | place...
GTATCGTAATGATAGGCTGCATCAAGCGTTGTGGTATAAAAGCCCGCGGGATTATGCTAAGATGACATTTCAGAGTAAACTATTGGTGGCCTGATTTGGTCCAGTTTAAGAGGGTTCACCTCAGTTTGGATTCTAATCCACAACCAAGCTTACTGGAAAAGGGGTCAGGGAACATTTTCACTGACCCCTTTTTTGTCCTCAATAGGTAACGAAATGCATCACGCAGACTAATATTTGGGTAGGGCTGGAATCCGTCAGTCCATTCGAGTCGACTTCTTGATATCTCGCACCCTGTCAAATGGTGCCCAATGAATTAGCTGTGTATAGTGTAAATTTAACTGTATCGCGATATTAGCCATTCGTTTCATTCCAGACTCGAAAGACTCCTCTGTCAAAGTCTCCTGGTCCCAGGATAATTCACTAGATATTGGATCTTCCTTTAATCTCGGATTTGACCGGATTAGTCCAAGAACCTCGCCACCTGCTTTAAGCTCAATGTATGCTGAGTGAATCAAATTGTTTCGATACTTGCGGAGAGAGTGCGTTTCCTTAACAATTGCATCGAACGCCCTTTTTCGTTTCTCAGCGTCTTCAGGAGCGATACGATTGATTAGTTCTGAATAAATCTTCTGAACCTTACCTATAAGCTCACTGAAACTCTCCGTCCTAAGGGATTTCGGCGGCCATTCTGTCCTCTTTGGGTCAAGAATAAGCCAGCCGATTTCCCTAAAACGGTTTTCCAACCATTGGAAAGACACCATAAATTCGCCGAGTTTCCGGTATATTGAGTCTACGTTCATTATCTACTAGATAACTCTACTTTACTTTGCAGGCCGTTCGTACGGTCATATTTCAGCGTACCACTAGACGAGGATAGGCGTTCGAGATATAGGGTGTTTCCTCACTCGTATTAAGTCACCCCAATTCTGCGAGACCTGAGCAGTATTTTCGAACAACATATCCTCATGATGAGGTTGAGGTATCAGCAAGAAGGCCACATGAAAAGTGCAGTAGGAGATTACATTACGGATACCTTTGAGAGCTTTGAACTGTTGGGCCAAACTACGAATAAATGGCTCACGCGACTTGCGAGGGAAATGCTGGTAAAGTAGGACCGAGTGCCCTGACTCATATGATGCTTCTACCTCACACCAATAAATATATTTCGAGGATTTCTTTTTGCCACGAGGGACGGATTTCACTCCAAGTCCGTTGTCTGGATCAAAGAAGACTAGGTCAGCACCTTCGGCAAACTTGAAGAACTTGTCAAAGTATTGATCCCGCAGGTGCATGTTATCCTGAATGACCTCGTCGTAGAAGCGGCAGTTTCGAATTACGTTAGCTTGCTCAATAATATTTACGTGTCTAACACCCTTATCAAGAACGTGCTCTCTTAAATGTTCATACAATACTGGGTCATATTTTCTCCATGTTTCCGGTTGCTCTAAATACCTGGTCCGTCTTCCGTCCGTCCCGTTATCATCTTCAGTCAATACCCAGCAGACTACCGTATTAATTTGTCCGTTTCCACCGAGAAGCCTAAGTAAACTATACTTCTTGTAATCGTTAATATCACCAAAATACTGATTCTTCATTACATACCCATTTTAAATATAGAATAATACTAAGGCCAGATATGCGCTAGTTTTTCAAACTCCGGCTTTTCGTAATTGATTCTATGAGCTATCCATCTTTTAACAGAAGTCGCTACTTCAGCGATGTTGGTAATCCCTTCCTCTATAACCAATTCAGCAATATAGGGAGCATTGTAGTCAGATATTTTCTTGAACGTTTCCCGACCACGAGTATGAGGTCTGTCATATTTTTCAGGGTCGTAGTAAGTACTACCAGAGTTTATACTCGACAATGTAACTCGGCTTGCGTAACGTTCTAGTAATAGGCGGGCGTCTACCGTTATGACCAGTTGAGGGCTATTCTTATACTCTTTTGCCGCTAAGAATATCTCGAGGCTTTTCCAAGTTGCCCAGAAGAAAATCCTCCCATTTATTAGCCCATACCATTCTTTGGGGGACATTCCTCCTAAGAGACATCTCTTTAGTACGTCCGGTGGCATCGGAATTTGATCACGTATGATCGCATCCTCTAACCCATCACATGAAATTATTGTTTTTTGGGGACGCCATTCGGATTCGAATTTTTCACGCTCTGTACCGCAATACCCATAGAGCGTGAGAATAGCAGAAGTACTTAGGAGACCATACCTTTGAATATTTGGCCAACTACCATCTTCCGCCATATGGTATAGCTTTGGTGAGCACTTGATCAAATCCTCAGTTCTCATAAGACACTTACCATGAACGTCGGTCAATAATACTCCGGCTATTAAATCCGGTCGAGATTAGTGAAACGGGAGCTCTTGCCACACGTTCAACCTCCTGGATGAAATTAATGGTTTCCTGAGTTAGCTGATCAAATCGTTTTGCCTGTACGTTCTCTTTTCTAATATAATCTGTGAAAGTTAATGCTATGTCAGTGGTGCCATTTAGAAGAGCTGCACGATGAAGAAGTTCCCAATCAAACTCGCCTATACGTCGCCTCCTGTTGGTTGTCGTAGTTTTCTCAGCTTTCCGTAGCCTTGAAGCACTATACCCAGACCTACGAGCAATCTCTTCCCAGCTGATGTCACGCAAAGGTCCAGACGTTTCTTTTTCTGGACTTTCTACTCTAATAGGATATGTGCGACATACCATAATTACTTTACGCACCCTATTTGGAGGTATACCCGACTCCGCTAAACAACCTAAAACAGTCGTATCCCTAGAAGTAACATAAGGGTATATACCATGATAAAGGCTTAGCCCTGTACCCTGAGTACCTTCAAGTAGTACCTTCTGATTCTGTGAATAAGCATCTTCAAGTAAGTCCAAAGCATTGCCCAGAAAGGGTTTAAGTTCAGGAATATGTTTTGCCAATAAGGTATCCTTGTTACGTTGCATTATGCGCCTTGCTGTAGCAGCACCGACACCTTGCCCCGTCGAGCCAATATTCTTTACCAGTTCATCTTCCGCACTGATGTCATCTTCATTAATTACCATTGCGTTTCCATCAATACAGAGTCTCTGGGCATCAACTCCACAGTCAGCAATTTCCTTCAAAAGCTTTTCTATTCGTAATACAGCTCCTGGTCCGATAAGAAGCCGTGCCTCACTCTTTCTAGTACCAGATGGGAGTTGGTGATGGGCATATGGTTCTGGGACTTCGAATACTGAATGACCTGCATTTGGCCCTCCAACCCGTACAAGTAAATCGTATTCTCTAGCCAGATGAGCTACTATTTGTCCCTTTCCCTCGCTCCCATACTGCCCTCCGACAACTATGTCAACAAATCCGGTACCACGACCTGTACGGATACTTAGGTGACTTACAGCCCTAATTAGAACATCCTGCTCTGTACTCCTTTTTGTGTCTATCACTACATCAGCGACTTCTGCTAGTTCCTCGACTTGTTTCTCGGTTGGATTCTCCCGTACTTCTGAGTATTGGAAGTCTTTCTCCCTTCCTTGCTGACGGCGTCGATTGAACCTCTGCTCTAATTCATTTACAGGAGCTGTAAGGTGAACATGTACTACAACCTGCCCATAAGCTTCACGAATAACTTGAATCTGTTCTTTTATTCTAACCGAATCTATAATGATGTTAGGGACTGTATTAAGCTGATTTGCCCACTCCCTCAATTCCTCTAACACCCATCTACCCCGGGTTCTTTTGTCGAGTCGCTCACCTTCAGTCTGTAAGACTTTCCTATCTTGCACGAAATCTCTTCTAACCCTTCTCTTTAAGACTTCGTTAGTTTTGAAAATAGACATACCGTAACGCTCTGCAAGCCCTTTGGCCAAAGTGGATTTCCCAGAAGAGATTGGTCCAGACAGCAAGATAATCCTATTAACCATGAGTATCTTCCCTATATTCCATTCGCTTGTCTCATCCTAGCATTGAGCTGAATCTTAATGCTCCTTGGGTCTCAACTAGTTCATCCTCGGGAAGTGTGTAAACAGTCACAGCAATACCATTTCTCACTAAGATTTCGTCAATAAGTTCTAAGATGTAACTCCAATTACCGCCGGCATATCCCGTTCCTATACGTGGCATATGAATCGCAGCGGCTTTGTCTTTAGCAATTCCCTTAAGTTGACGTAGGCAATCCTTAAGTGCTGCGTACCTGATTCGCGGTTTTACGGACTCTCCATATCCATGTTGAGCAATCATGCTTACTACATACACGTCTTTTGAAGCAACAGATAATTGTATATTCCCGAGAGATAGATTCTCCGTATTAAGTATTGACCACTCCCTGAAATCTTTTTGCACAGATGGATACTTATTTCTAATAGCACGTGCGAAACCGGCGCCCCAGTTGGGAGTCTTATCATTTACTATTTGGGCAATAATATGTGGCCCAGTTCCTCTTGGCTCAAGAGCATTACCGCGAATTGAAGTAATGGAAAGTGCTTTTGCTGTCTTACCATTATTACGACGAGCAATCCCGATGACACGCGGATAGTGTTTTTCAGGGTAAGGGGGAATTCCAACGCATTCTAAGTAGAGCTCACGAAAGTCACGAATGCCTCGTTCAATACCTTTTGCCGTGTAACCTATAGCGGTACATTGCGATAAGATAGTGTCTTGAATCTCCAAACCTCTAGGTAGCTCAATTGTACTGGCTCGAGATGGGATACTATAGTCCAATCGATACGCTCTGCTACCTTCAGTATCAATAATACGTGAAGCCGCGAACATAGTACATGGCTCAAGAGTAACTTTTGCTAACCTTATGGAAATAGCTTCAGTTGATACATCGAACCCCTTCTGAAGTCGTAATAAGTTGTCGATAGTAACTGGAGCCTTCGTATCGATCTCGTTTCCCACAGGCATAAGAAATTCAGCTGCAGCTATATTGCATAGGAGTTCTAGCTGCCAATCATCATCCCCGATACCGGTTGCTTTTTCTCTATTTCTTATCTTTTCCACATGGTCAGGGAACAAAGTATGTGCTATTTCATGAGCTATAGAGAAGCGCATACGTCCTCGTGGACGATTGGGATTAAATTCAATCTGTACCCGTTGGGAACCAGACGGTATAATTCGGGCATCTGGCACATCTTCACGTGGTATTGTTGGTATCTCGAGATATGTAGCTAGTTTGAATGGGTCAAACGGAGGGCCTTGCCAACCATCTTGTATAGCCGACAATACTATCTCCTTAGCTTTTTCAGTAATTAGATCAATTGGATCAAGCTTACCAGCAAACTGTAATATACTGGGGTTGGTCCAATAACCTATTTGTTGAGTTGCCACAGCTACCTCCGAACATTTATCAATTTATTAATCACTTTGGATATTATCATTCACTTCTCGGCCTTTTATCACAATCACTCTCTCTGTTGTATCTAGAAATACTCTTACCCGATCTCCAGGTTTAATACCAAGGGTAGTAAGAAGATTGGCATCGAGCTTAATGTGATTAGACTTATATACTTTCACAGTTCCATATGAAGCCAGTTTGACGAGTGGCGCATGTTTATTCTTGTTGCTATTTCTAGTCATTTTTACAACATTTCCTACATCCATTTTGTAATGATGTTACCACTAAATATGTGTCATGTCAATAGTTGATTCTGACGTAATTATGCAGCAAGAATTACTACCCTTGACTCCTTGAGCATTGAGTGTTAATATTGCGGTATCGCTATACATTCGGAGTGAACATGCCAATATTGAACGAATATTTAGATGTCGTCGAAGCAGCCAAAATTCTCCACGTGCACTGGGAAACGGTTAAGCGTTTGTGTCGGGAGGGCCAAATAGCAGCACAGAAAGTACACAATAAATGGCTTATTCATAAGGATGATCTAAACCTATTTGCTAATACATATGATGCACGTCGTGGTAAAAGGAAGAATAACATGTAGGAGCCTATACATGAACAATGAAATTACTTATGCAATTACACGAAAGAGCACCGTCCGCCACGATTATCATTAGTTAGAACTGCAGAATTGTCCCCATTTGATTCAGCAACCGAAGGAGAATCGAATGAGTTTTAATAATATACTATTTCATGCAGCTGGCGATGCTATAGCACCAACTGAAATAAGTAATGAAATAGACAGTTTTGGATATAATGATGCCATACACAAAATAATACAAGATTCTGAAGAATTAGACAGTGACGGGAAAGTATTTATCAAATGTACAGCGCGTATATTATCTAATTTCGGAATGACAAGGAGTGGCCCTTTCAAGGGAGTGGAAATAAACGAATCTGGAAGTGTGAATCGCGAGGAGATATTACTAACCTGTTGGAAGGAAGTCGGAGATCATTTATTGGAGATACATAATTCGATACTTGAAAGTGGCTATTCTAGAGATAGATATATCCTAGAATTGACTGAGGTTAAGCGTGAGGAAGTAATAGCAGAAATTTGGTTGATTACAAAACAACTTTTGCCTTTTACAATGGGAAAAACGTCTTTTGGTCTTGTCGGAGCAAGCAAAATACTTTTTGCAGTTTTACCTGAAATTGTTCTACCAGTCGATAATAGCCAATGGTTGAACGTATTCAAAACGGTTGATATTGGAGACGTTATCAAAGGGATGGTATTTGATATTCAACATTGGGAAAAGGTAACTGGAGCAAAGCTTAACGAAAGTGATCCCCAAAAAAGATTAACTACACTCCCATCTGTATACAATGTGATGGCAATGGCCGCTAGGCCGAAAAAGTAATTGAAGCAGCCAGGGTTGGTTTAGATTTCTTAATACAACCACCTTAATTGCTGAGCAGCAACTCTAAGGAAGCCACGGAAAGGTTATCGAGAAGACTCTTTCTGAAAACAGACGGCGACGATTGCGAAAGGTTCTAGGTATCGTCCCCTTAAGTGGAGCTGGGGGGATTCGAACCCCCTACCTTTTGACTGCCAGTCAAACGTTCTCCCGATTGAACTACAGCCCCATAAAATATTTTACTGCTTATGTAACTTATTTAGCAACCTTTGTCGTAAAGGTTAAGGCATCATCTTTAAGGTCGACCATAATGGTGTCACCTTCCCTAAACTCACCTCGCAACAGCTTGGTTGACAGGGGGTTTTCTACATAGCGCTCAATGGCTCGCCTTAGTGGTCGCGCTCCGAATATTGGGTCAAAGCCTTCCTTAGCCAGCCATGATTTTGCCTCTTCAGTTATCTCTACCCCTAGCTTACGATCAGCCAGGCGCTTTTGCAAATCCTTTACCAGCAAATCGACTATACTCCTGAGCTGTTCCTCAGTTAGCTCGTGGAAAACTATAATCTCGTCTATTCGGTTAATGAACTCGGGGCGGAATGTCTTCTTAACCTCACCCATCACCTTTTCCTTCATGCTCTCGTAAGCCTGCTTCCTGGTTTTGGCCTCGTCCTTCTGTGTAGCAAAGCCGATTATAGACTCGCGCTTGATGAGTTCAACCCCAGTATTGCTGGTCATAATGACTACCGTGTTCTTAAAATCTACAGTTCGCCCATGACCATCAGTTAGGCGTCCGTCATCAAGGATTTGCAGCAAGGCACCAAACACATCAGGGTGCGCCTTTTCAATTTCATCAAGCAGGATTACTCGGTAGGGGCGCCGTCTTACTGCCTCGGTAAGCTGTCCCCCCTCCTCAAAGCCAACATAGCCTGGTGGGGCGCCATACAGGCGTGATACGGTATGCTTCTCCTGATACTCTGACATATCTAAGCGCACTATTGCGTTCTCATCATCAAACAGGAATTGAGCTAAGGTGCGAGCCAGCTCAGTCTTGCCGACCCCGGTTGGACCTAAGAACATAAAGCTACCAATAGGTCGCCTTGGGTCCTTTAACCCGGCTCTGCCTCTCCTGATAGCTTCACAAACGGCGATGACCGCTTCTTCCTGATTTATTAGCCGCTGGTGAATTTGTTCCTCCATATGAAGCAACTTCTCGGTTTCACCCGCCAGCATATGTGATACAGGAATACCCGTCCACTTAGAGATTAACTGGGCAACATTCTCCTCATCTACTATCCCAGAAATCTTCTCCCTGTTTAGCCAACTGCTCTTAGCCTGGTTATAATCGTCCTCCAGGCGCAGTTTTTCGGCTTTAAGCCGGGCGGCATGCTCATAATCCTGCTGTTGTGAAGCTGCCTCCTCCTCATTAATTAATTGTTTAAGTTTCTGCTCTAGGGATTTAACCTCAGGCGGGGCACTCTCGGTATCAATGCGCAACTTGCTGGCGGCCTCATCAATGAGGTCAATAGCCTTATCCGGCAAATACCTGTCTGAAATATAGCGCTGACTCAGCCGAGCCGCTGCCTCTATAGCCTGGTCGCTTATCTTAATTTTATGATGTGCTTCATACCTGGGGCGTAGCCCTTTAAGCATGTCAATAGTAGCCTCAATACTGGGTTCACCGACGAATATCGGCTGAAGACGCCGCTCCAACGCTCTATCTTTCTCAATAAACCTACGGTATTCGTCAAGGGTGGTGGCGCCTACACATTGTAATTCACCATGAGCCAGGGCCGGCTTGAGCATATTACTGGCATCAATAGCTCCCTCAGCGGCTCCTGCCCCGACCACGGTATGCATTTCATCAATGAACAATATAATCTCACCCTGTGCCTGCCGAATCTCATCCATTACTGCCTTAAGCCGCTCCTCAAACTCACCACGGAATTTACTCCCTGCTACCAGAGCCCCCATATCCAGAGCCACTACCTTGCGTTCCTTAAGTGAGTCAGGAACATCATCAGCCACAATCTTCTGTGCCAGTCCCTCAGCAATGGCAGTCTTGCCCACCCCGGCATCACCGATTATTACCGGGTTATTCTTGGTCCGCCGGGTGAGTATTTGCATTACCCGCTTAATCTCATCATCACGTCCAATAACAGGGTCGAGTTTGCCCTGACGAGCCATCTCAGTCAGGTCACGACCATACTTTTCCAGGGAGCGATACTTGCTCTCTGCACTGGCGTCGGTAACCCGGTGTCCACCACGAATGCGCTGAAGGGCAGAATACACCTTCTCCTGGTCAACCCCAGAGCTCTTCAGGATGCCAGTCGCCTCACCTCTCTCCTCACCGGCTATAGAAATCAGCAGGTGTTCGGTGCCGATAAAGTCATCCTTGAGCCTGTCAGCCTCAGACGCTGCTGCTTGTAACAGTTGGGTAATTCGTGGTGTGGCATAAATTTGAGTCGCCTCATAAGTAACCTTCGGTGACTTCTCTAGGGCAGCTACCAACTGCTGCTTCACTGTGTCAACATCAACGCCAAGCTCCAGCAATATATCACCGACCAGCCCCTTTTCCTGCTGGAGTAGTGCCAGAAGGATATGCTCCACATCCCACTGGCTATGGTGATAGTGACGGACCATCTCCTGGGAGAGAGCTAATGCCTCCTGTGCCTGCTCGGTAAATCTCTCCTGCCTCATTATAGACTTCCCTCCAAATCGCTCTTAGTGCCCAAGTTAATTTGGATAAAATCTTCAATCTGTTGTCGAACCTCGGGATGTTCCCAATTATACTCATGTCCTGGGACATTAATGCAATGGCTAAATTTTCTCGGTTTCCCTTCTAGCCGATACTTAATCCATCTAAAGGGAGTAGCCAAAAAGGTTTTAAGCATAGTTATTATATTCCATTCCATTATAGCGTCAGGCATCAGCCCATTACTATCTATTGCCAGAGTTCTATTAGTAACTACTCGCCGAGACCTCTGGGTAAAGAGCATACCTAATTCAATACTGTAAGCCTGACCAGGCCCGGATAAGCATTGCATCACTGAATTACCGAAGACAGCTCCTTGACTTATTCCTATCAGTATTACCTGGAGATTATTGGTGTAGCGGACTAGAAACTCCACCTCAGCGGCCATCATCTTTGCCTTGGAGGCAAAGAAACGAAACTGTTCCTTTACATCTCGAATATGCTCCCCCCAACCGCTTCCGGTACGGAAGTATTGGATTAATAACCAGGTATACCCCAGCCTATCTAGGGTGGTGCTGATCCCGGCAACAATGCTTCTCTCCCATTGCAGGCAGTGCTCTAGTTTGGTAGTGCCCCACCCGCCAGGGTTATGAATAAGGAGGAAGTCTTTGCCTTGAGCCCTGGAGCAAATATCTAAAAGACGGTTAGTGAAGCCGTCACACTTTTCGGTTTCATTTCCAAAAAGTTGATGAGCCAGATGGCGAGCTTCCTCGTGCAAGGCTGAATCCTTAGCAGTATTTTTTGACTGCTCGGTGGTATTTTCTACCTTTGGTAAATTATCTTCGTTGTGAAGCTCTTCTATTGGCTGGTACAACTGTATATTCCTCCTCATTATTACCTTCTGTCTTACCTCTCTGTTTGAGGTAGGTTGTATTGCCTTTTTGCCAAACCCAGAGGTGGTGGTCTCGTATAACCCAGCCTCCAATAGATTGTCTGGAGGGATAGGCAATAAAAACAGCTTCAGCTACTCTGTTGAGTTCAGCCAACGCCTTTTTAGCGTCATTAGTGGTTGGCAAGTGTTCTAGTATGTGACTAGCGAAAGCAGCTCCAAAGCTTTTATTCGAGAATGGGATATGAGTAATATCGGCAATTACCCCTTTAGGATGGTTGCTTAATGCGCGTGGGTCAATATCAATACAGACATCGCCCCTACCATGTGCTGGCATCTTAAACAGGTGACGAATTGGTTTATTACCCCAGGGACCGCCGACTATAAGCAGTGGCTTATTGCTCTCTAGGGCATAGGTTATAGCTGCTTTATATTTCCTGTTTTTGTCTCGGATTTCGTCTAGCCAAACAGCCAACTGCCAGACTCCCACTCCAAGACATATTCCTAATATTATAAACAAAGTAAGGTGCATTATTATATGCTCTCTCTTACACTTCCATTAAACCGAATAAGGAATGCAGCCCAAAATAACCACAAAAGGCGACGAATAGACTCTTAACTGAGGCACCGAGCAAGGAGAAAAGAAAAAATTTATACGGTGGATAGCGGAGTGCTGCTATAGCAATAGTCATAGGTAAATGAATGGGATTAAATATAGCTGACATGATGAAGACAGCCCATGAACCATGCCGCTGTGCCCACTCCATAGCTCTGTTATATAAGCGATTATTAAACTTAGCGGTAACTCTTTCAGAAAGACTTCTGCTTCCGTAGCCAATCATAAAGGTAAGCAATTGACCAGAAGCAATGCCAAGGGCCGTAGTTAGCCCTATCCATACCGGGGCTAATATCCCCCATTGAGAAGCTATAACACTGGGTAAGGTTAATACCAGAAGCCAAAAGGGGAGTGGTACCGCGGTGATGCTAAAAGTACTGCTGGCGATAAAGGAGATAATGAACAGACCTAGGAGTCCATAGCCAGCCATATATGCTATATCCATTAAATCCTCTTTATAGTAAATAGCCGCCACACACAGCCCAACAGTAACCACTATTGCTATGACACCTAGATAAATTTCCCTCTTTGGCCAACTATGCTTGGCTTCTATGCCCATTTGTTCTGCCATGTCCATCACTTAACGAACCTGAGCAATTTATCGTCTCTCCCGGTAAGAGAGAATAAACCTGTAGTATAGCTTAAAACTTTGTCTCTCATGCTATCATGTATAGCTAGAATACCGTCTTTCTTTAATACTCTGTGTATATCCTCCAATACTGCCCGTCTTTGTTCAATTTCATGAAGGACATCACACATCCAAACTATATCTATACATTCATCAGGCAAACCTGTATTGTTATTAGAGAGTATTGTTTCGATATTGGACAATCCTGCCTTCCTTGACTTCTTCTCAACTATCTTCAGTTGACGGGGGAAGCAGTCCAAAGCATATACCTTACCCCTCTTGCCTACTATCCTAGCCGCAGGAATGGTAAAATCACCGGTGCCACAGCCATAGTCCAGAAAGTATTGCCCCTCTTTTACTAAGCTAAATTGCTCCCACTTTCGCTGAATATTTCGTCCGCTATATAAAGCCCTCCATAATGGCCACCAGTGAATCCAAAGTGCGTAGTGAGCCCTGTATATGGGGTTTAGTTTTGCTTCAATAAAGCGCTCTATCCACTCCACAAATTCCGTTCCTCCTAAATACAAACAGATATTGCTGACAGCATTATTATACCTGTCCTGTAATAACAGCGCAAGGTATTGCTCTCATTATAGGCATTCCTGGGGAGTGCGGAGTCTTTCACCAAAGGGTTAAGGATGAAGGATAAAGAACGAGGCAATCTCATGGTTGCCCCCCCCGAGATTGCTTCGGTCGTCCTTCTGGGAAGGACTCCTCGCAAAGACGAAAGGGGGTGTCATTGCTGCAATAAAATAGAGATTGTTTATAAACCTCACCCCCTGTATCCCCCTCTCCTTACCAAGGAGAGTGGGAAGTATAGGTTTTGAAGGGGCTTTGCCCCTTCAATCTTCCCTTGATCAACGACCTCGATAAAATAGGAACTTGACAATTAAATTTGCCTACCTTATTATATATATAACAAAACCTACTTCTCGCCGATAAAAGGGTGGGAGGAAATACCCCGCACAAACTAGAGGCAGTTTATCACCGGAAGTCTGGTGTATTTCTAAGACATTTTCAACTTTCTCTATCTTCAAGTTTGGTATTCTGGATGTCAAAGTATATCTTCATTACTGGTGGTGTTGTTAGTTCAGTCGGTAAGGGTATCACTGCCGCTTCCATTGGCACTATACTAAAGAGTCGTCAAATTACTGTCTCTGTACAGAAGCTAGATCCTTATCTTAATGTTGACCCAGGAACAATGTCGCCCTATCAGCATGGTGAGGTATTTGTCACTCAGGATGGTGCTGAGACTGACCTTGATTTAGGTAACTACGAGCGTTTCATTGATGTTAACCTTACTGCTGAGTCCAATGTTACCTCAGGACAAATCTATAGCGCCGTTATTGCCAAGGAGAGGCGGGGTGATTTTCTGGGTGGTACTATTCAGGTGGTGCCCCATGTTACTAACGAAATAAAAGAGCGGTTTAGGCGATTAGCTCAGAAATCACAGGCTGAGGTAGTTATCATAGAGGTGGGTGGTACGGTAGGTGACATTGAGGGGCAGCCCTTCCTGGAAGCCATCAGGCAAATGAGAAATGATGTGGGACGGGATAATGTGCTCTACATTCATGTTACCCTCTTCCCCTATCTTACCTCTAGTCAAGAACTGAAGACCAAGCCCACTCAGCATAGTGTTAATGAGCTCAGGCGCATCGGTATCCAGCCTGATGTTATCATATGTCGCAGCGACTACCCTATCTCGGAGGGGATACGGGATAAAATATCCCAGTTCTGTGATGTTGATAGGCAAGCTGTCATCCCCTTACTCACAGTATCTACCATCTATGAGGTACCGCTAGTGCTGGAGGAGGAAGGACTGGGGCAGCTAATTGGGGATAAGCTTAACCTTAAACCGCGCCCGACAGACTTGAGCCAGTGGCAGGAACTGGTTAGACGCCTTAAAGAAGCCCGTGAGCCGGTTAATATTGTCTTGGTGGGTAAATATGTGGAATTAAAGGATGCCTACTTCTCGGTTCGTGAAGCACTATGCCACGCGGCTCTATATCATAATAGAGATATTAACCTCATCTGGGTTCACTCTGAGGACTTGGAAAGGGATGGCAGTGAGGCTCTACTACGCTCAGCCCAGGGCATTATCGTTCCTGGCGGCTTTGGGGTTAGAGGAATTAAGGGTATGATAAAGGCAGTCAGCTATGCCCGAAACAATGAAATCCCCTACTTGGGACTGTGCTTGGGGATGCATGTTATGGTAATTGAGTTGGCTCGCTATGCCCTGGGCTCAACCGAGCCAAACTCTACCGAGTTTGACTCCTCTACCTCCTACCCGGTTATTGACCTCCTCCCCGAGCAGAAGAATATAGAAAACAAAGGCGGTACGATGCGTCTGGGTAATTATCCCTGCCAACTGGTTAATGGTAGCCATGCAGCTAATGCCTATGGAGATGGCTTGGTTTATGAGCGCCATAGACACCGTTTTGAATTTAATAATCAATTTCGTAATTTATTACAGGAGGCGGGAATGGTTTATAGTGGGCTATCGCCTGATGGTAGACTGGTAGAAGTCTGCGAGCTAGCCAGCCATCCCTGGATGGTGAGTTGCCAGTTCCACCCTGAATTTGGCTCTCGTCCTGGTCACCCCCATCCTTTGTTCCGTGATTTTATCGGCGTGAGCAAGAAAGTATTACGGGAAGGGGCTCAACCACCACTACCCCTTTCGTCCTAGTTTGTGATAAAATACCATCCACTTAGATATAGAGAAAGCTAAATGCTCATTTTTCTGGACACAGCCAATATTGACCAAATCAGGCAGGCGGCTAATCTGGGCATCATTAGTGGTGTTACAACTAATCCCACACTGATGTCCAGGGAGAAAGCGGCTGATTATGAAGCTACCATTAAAGAAATCTGCTCTATTATCCCCGGACCTATTTCGGCTGAGGTGCTGGTAGAGGAGGCTCAAGCTATGATTGAACAAGCACGAGACATCTCCACCTGGGCACCTAATATCGTGGTTAAGATCCCGGCTACTTCTGCCGGGCTAGAGGCAACATCAGTCTTAGCCAGAGACAATATAAAGGTAAACTTTACCCTGTGCTTCTCGCTGAATCAAGCTCTCCTCGCCGCCCGAGCTGGGGCTGCCTATGTTAGCCCCTTTGTTGGCAGACTGGATGACGCTGGTCATGACGGTATGCAGGTAGTCAAAGATATTGTTGATGTATTTAACCACTATCAACTGCCCACCCAGGTGATTGCTGCCAGCATTCGTCATCCTCAGCACTGTGTGGTGGCGGCTAAGGCGGGGGCTCATATTGCTACCATTCCCTATGATGTGTTGATGAAGATGATGCATCACCCACTTACGGATATAGGCGTGGCTCGCTTCTCTGCCGACTGGCAGCGAATAAAAGAGCAAACATAAAAAAGAAAAGATAAAAATGGGAGAATGTTTTTGTCCTTCTTGGAAGTATTATCTTGAACCTTTAATCTTTGTATATAGAGGGAGTGAGGTTATACTATGAACATTGTTGAACTAGAAAAGAAAAGCAGGAGTGAGTTGATTGAGATGGCTAAGACGACGGGTATCTCCGGTTATGCCAGTCTAAAGAAGCAAGACCTCATCATGCGCTTGCTTCAGACATATACCGAGCAGCAGGGCAACATCTTCTGTAGTGGCACTTTGGATATTATGAGTGATGGCTATGGCTTCCTGAGGCAGGATACCTTGCTGCCCAGCTCAACCAATATCTATGTCTCTCAGTCACAGATTCGCCGCTTTAGTTTGCGCAATGGGGATGTAGTTGCCGGTCAGAGCCGACTACCCAAAAATGGTGAGAAATACTATAGCCTGCTCCGGGTGGAGGTAGTTAATGAGCTTGACCCTGAGCTAGCCAAAAATCGACCGCATTTCGGTTCACTCACTCCCATTTTCCCCAATAAATTAATTAACCTGGAGACCTCAGCCAATAACTTATCCACGCGGCTGTTAAACCTCGTTGCCCCTATTGGGCGAGGGCAACGGGGCTTAATTGTGTCACCACCTAAAGCGGGCAAGACAATGCTACTCAAGGATATAGCCAATGCTACCACCGCTAACTATAGTGATATTCATGTGATGGTATGCCTTATTGGCGAGCGACCGGAGGAGGTTACTGATATGGAGCGCTCGACCAAAGGCGAGGTGATAAGCGCCACCTTTGACGAACCGGTAGAGAATCAGACCCGGGTGGCAGAGCTGGCACTGGATAAAGCCAAACGAATAGTAGAAGGGGGTAGGGATGTGCTTATTTTCCTTGATGGCATTACTCGCCTCACCCGCTCCTACAACCTGGCTGTCCCCCCCAGTGGCCGCACCCTATCCGGCGGTATTGACCCGGCTGCCCTCTACCCAGCTAAGCGTTTCTTTGGCGCTGCCCGCAATACCGAGGAGGGTGGTAGCCTGACCATTATTACTACCTGCCTCATTGATACCGGTAGCCGAATGGACGAGCTTATCTATGAGGAATTCAAGGGGACAGGCAATATGGAGCTTCACCTCGACCGCCGCTTAGCTGAGCGGCGCATCTTTCCGGCGATGGATATTCAGCGCAGTGGCACCAGACGGGAGGAACTGCTTATGGATGAGGCTACGGTAAGGCAGGTATGGCTACTACGGCGTATGGCATCTATGATTTCCTCCGACTCGATTAACTTCGCTGAAGCCACCGAGCGGGTCCTGGACCGAATCAAGAAGACGAAATCTAACGCTGAGTTTCTGGCTACCCTGACCAAAGAGCTTTAACAGAGGGTCTAAGAGGGCAAAGCTCCTCGCAATCCCACTCCTCAAAATGACAATGAAGCTGAAAGCTAACTGCTGAAGGCTATTTGCTGAAAGCTGACTCTAATGACCGAACAGACTTAAAACGAATAGGGATGTGTTACCAAAGTACCAAACGAGCAAAGGGACTTGACAAATAAATATTTTGTGTTATAGTACTTACATACCTTGATAGATGTGGTATTATATAGGTTGTACAGGTAGTAACCATATAGTAGTTAAGGAGGTGATGCCGTGGTAAGAGCCCGAAGGGGTTGCATGAGGCGACCCTGGAGAGGGAGAGGAAGGTAAACAAGAAGGAAACCTAAAAAGTAACCTTGTCTCCACAGAGCCCGGTTCGCTTGGCGAACAGGGTAAAAAGTAAGGGACATGAGTTGATACTTTATGGAGATAGAAGGATATCCTAAATAAGGAGGAAA
>Ga0114922_10002647_pt1 | contig 16764 bp, 11 predicted proteins | sample AartaG_FD_100975 | JGI IMG/M metagenome (GOLD analysis project Ga0114922, IMG submission 100975) | Deep subsurface microbial communities from Aarhus Bay to uncover new lineages of life (NeLLi) - Aarhus_00045 metaG | ecosystem: Environmental > Aquatic > Marine > Oceanic > Sediment | place...
AAAGATAAAGGTTTTACGCTCATTGAGCTTTTAGTCGTAATTGCAATTATTGCGTTACTAATGGGGATATTGATGCCCGCATTGCAGCGTGTGAGGAAACAGGCAAGGGAGGCCGCGTGTTTGTCAAATCTCAGGCAATGGGGCACTGCAGCGGCAATGTATAACACAGAACACGACGGAAAAATGTGGGTAATTCCTGCCGGAGCCGGAGAATGGATGGAACTGTTGCGCGCATATTATGCTGACATAGATAAGATTCGCACCTGTCCTTCAGCAACAAAAGCCTGTCGGGACAACGATCCTACGGAAGCTCGCGGCAGTATCGATACCATGTGGGGCCACAAAGAGCGCCAAACCGAGTGGGGAGGAAGGCAAAAAGGATATTGGGGCAGCTATGGGCATAATAGATGGGTACAGCAGTGGTCTTCCTCGTCGCAGGTATCTTCTCCCGATGAAAGGTTCTGGATAAGATTCTCTCTGAAAGATGCACATAACGCTCCGGTCTTTGCAGATAGTGCTTTCACACATGCTCTGCCATACCACACGGACCCAATTCCCCCCAAACCCTTGACACTTTTTTCGGATATTCCGGCGAATGCGAGCGGCTGTCAGTTATGGCGGTTCTGCATCGACCGGCACAGCGGCGGGATAAACGTGTGTTTTTTGGACAGCTCTGCTCGAAAAATTCCGCTATATACTTTGTGGGACCTGAAATGGCATCGTGAGTGGGTGCCACAGGGTTATACCATTGCAGATATTCCATGGCTACACTAAAGACAGGAGCTTTTTTTGCGCACTGTAGACGCGTCACTGACAGTTGTGGATTAATATGCCAAACCGGGCCTCGCGTCACCGCTTCATGCGGGCGTCACGTTGTTCCGGCGTTTAATCCACTTTTAGTTGGAAAGGAAAAACACCATGTTTGGAATTAAGACAACTTGTTATTATGCGATAATAACATGTTTGATAATCACACAGGCCATTCCCGGGTTTTGTGTTGATGAGGAGCCAGTCATCCAAGCCTACCGGAACCTGCAGACCGGACAGGTCGTTATTAGGGAAGGTGACCGTCCGATCCTACAGTATAACTATCTAACTATACAACCCCCTCTGGGTTATGTCGAATCGCTACTTGCGAACAATCTTCGTTATGCTCGTGCACGCAGCAACTATATCCACCCCTTATATGGCCCGGATGGTGAAGTTATGACCAAGGATTGGTCAAAAGATCACCCACATCATCGTGGCATCTATTGGGCCTGGCCGGAGGTCGACTGGCACGAACAACGAGGTGACCTTCATGCCCTGCAGCGGGTGATCGCACGCCCGACCGGCAATATTGAACTCCAGAGCGGGAATGAATATGCTCAGGTGACAGCTGAGAGTCGTTGGATGTGGGAAGACTCAATACCGATCGTCCGAGAAGTCACAACCATCCGAGCCCATAAGGCCGGTGAGCACGGTCGCTATATTGATCTGACATTTCAATTCGAGGCCCTGAGCGATGAGGTGTCCTTAGCGCGCCGGGGCACCAACACATATGGTGGACTCAACATCCGTCTCTCAGCAATTAAGGATATGCAATTGATCCACTATGCCGATGCGGGCGATGCTGGCCCCTGGGCCTGGTCGGACTCCGTTGGCATCCGCTACGGAGGCACAAAGTCGGTCGGCTTAGCCGTATTTGAGAAAGTTAATAATCCTGATTATCCTGGTGACTGGATAGAATATCCGGAACTGCCATGGTTTCAGCCCGCTTTTCCAGCTAAAGGCACACGCTATGTGCTGAAGAAAAGCGAGCCGCTCATACTGCAATACAGGCTGTGGATTCGAACCGGTAGCAAGGTTAGTGACGCTGAGTATATTAGGCAATGGCAGATCTTCAACCACAACAAGAACAACACGAAGGAGTAAGCAAGATGATTTCGGAAAACCTAAAACGCATAACACGACGTCAGTTGCTCAAGAGCATGGGAACTGTTGGTGTCGCAGCGACCTTTCCCACGATTATACCTGCGTCAGTATTCGGCGCCGATGCACCGTCTAACCGAGTCACGCTGGGCGTGATTGGTGCAGGTAGTAAAGGGACCGGTGGTACGAAAAACTTCATGTCACAGGGCGCCCAGGTGATAGCCGTATGCGATGTTGACGCGCGTAACCGCCGGCGCATGGCAAATATCGCCGATATACCAGCGTCTTCGTGTTACATTGATTTCCGCGAGCTGCTGGCCCGCGAAGATATTAATGCCGTACTTATCGCCACACCGGACCACTGGCATGTGCTGCAAGCCATTGCTGCAGTCAAGGCCGGCAAGGATGTGTATTGCGAGAAGCCCCTGAGTAATACCATTGCCGAAGGCCGTGCTCTCGTAGATGTTGTTCATCGCTACGGGGCAATATTCCAGCACGGTTCCCAACTTCGCTCCATGTCCAACACGCGACTTGCCTGCGAGCTCGTACGCAATGGTTATATCGGAGAGTTGGAAAAGGTTGTGATAGGCTCACCGCCCGGTCGTGCGGTCGGCTGCCACCCCCCGGAAACGGTGCCCGATTGGCTGAACTATGACCTCTGGCTTGGCCCGGCGCCGTACGCACCGTATAGTCGTTGGCGCTGCCTGCGGGTGCCGGAGGTCTCCGGTCTGGCGGGATGGTATTTTATCAGTGATTATTGTCAATCCGGCTGGGTAGCCGGTTATGGCGTTCATGATATAGACATCGCTCAATGGGCTTTGGATACAGAACACACCGGACCAGTAGAAGTAGAAGGCCACGGGGTATTCCCGCCTGAAGGGATGTATGACACAGTTACTACCTATGATCTGATGTTTACCTATGCGGATGGTCTTCGGATCATCATGACCGACACTACCAAAAATCGACATGGTGTGCAGTTCTTCGGTAGCAAGGGCTGGGTGGGCACGCGTGGTACCTGGATTGAAGCAAAACCAAAATCACTACTCCAGGTTAAGCTTCGCGCGGACGAGCAACACTTGTATGCTTCCGAACAGCATGAACGTAACTTCTTAGATTGCGTCAAGACACGTACTCAGACAATTACGCCGGCAGAAGTGGCCCACCGCTCCACAAGTATATGTCTGATCGGTGGTATTGCGTTGCGTCTCAATAGAAAGCTGCGCTGGGATCCTAATCGAGAAAAGTTTATTAGCGATGCACAGGCTAACCGTCTATTGACTTGCGCCATGCGCACGCCCTGGACTTTATAGGATGAAAACAGACACAACCGCTGGAGATGAAAAGGCTACGATGAACAAGAAATACGGAGTGTTAGTGCGTGGAGCGGGATAGGTAGCAACGCAGCACGTTTCGGCATTTCTAAACAATCCTCACGCCGAGGTGGCGATCTCCATTCGACTTATGACAAGTGCCCGGCGTTTGGCTGACCGATTTGATGCGGACATTCGCCAAGGACAGTGGAAGTTGATCCTCGGCGTCGGCCCGCACGGCAAAGCAAAGGAGAAAGTAAAAGATATTCCTTCCAACCATGCACCGGGCAAGCTTTATTACATGCGAGCAGAACAATCTGTGGAATGAGCACCAAGATGTGGTCAAACGTCTAAGAATCCTGTTGTAGAAATACCAGAACGACTGGTGTAGCGTCCCAGCGAACAATTGACTTTACACAACTATATTCATATCATGTAGTTGTTTGAAGCCGGCTCTCACACGGAGAGTTTTGTCCATGGGCAGTTAAAACGAAGATTATTGATCAAAAGGAGATTATGATGCCAATTACAAGAATTTGTAACAATATGAGTAAGCAAAATGATGGAGTTATGACACGCAGGCACTTGATGCGAAAGGCAGCGGCGGCGACTGCGTCGTTCGCCATCGTACAATCCGCTCAAGTTCGCGGGACCGAAGCCAACTCGAGAGTCAAGATCGGCTGTATTGGACTGGGCACAAGAGGCAGGATGATTGCGAACTTCTTCAAAAACCATGGAGGTTTTGAGATGTATGCGGCTTGTGACTACTTCGGCGACGTCGCGAGACAGGCGGGAGAACAGCTTGGTATAGCCAAAGAGCGATACTTCAGCGGGCTGCTGGGGTATAAGCGTCTTATCGCCTCCGGCGTTGAGGCGGTGGCGCTGGAGACGCCGCCTTACTGTTTTCCTGAGCATGCCACCGCGGCAATCGAGGCAGATTGTCACGTTTATGTCGCCAAACCCGTAGCGGTGGATGTGCCGGGCACTCTGCAAATCAAAAAAGCCGGACGTCAGGCTACACAGCAGAAAAAAGTCTTTCTGGTGGACTTTCAGATGCGCGTTAATCCCTATCTGATCGAATGCATCAAACACCTTCGGGATGGCATGTTGGGTGAAATCAACTTCATTCGATCGTACTATGACGACGATGGTTATCGGGATACTCCTCTTGAGAAGACCGTCGCCAGCCGACTGCGTCACTTAATCTGGGCCAACGATATCGAACTCGGCGGAGGAAAGCTGGTCAATTCGGGGATTCATGCCATTGATGCCGCCCTTTGGATTGCAAATAAGGTCCCGGTCAGTGCCAGCGGCAATGCCGCAGTGGTGCGTCCCAATCCGCATGGTAACACACAGGATATCTACTCAGTCACCTATCGATTCGAGGACGACCGGTTGATCATCAATCACACAGGAGAACATTTCAATAACCTCAACAGCCGTATCGGATACTGCGATGTTTACGGCCAGTTCGGCTACATGGAGGCCAGGTACTCCGAGAAGAACTGGATTCGTAGCAACAAAGGCGGGTATAAGGGCGGGGAAAAGCGCGACATCTATCGCTGGGGCGCACAGGAAAACATCCGTATCTTCCACAAGAGCATCACCGAGGGTGTTTTTAACAATCCGACGGTCGAAGCCAGCGTAAACGCCAACCTGGTGTCCATCCTTGGCAGAGAAGCCGCGACCGGCCACACTACTGTCACCATGGATGAGCTGATCCTTGCGAACAAGAAGCTGGAACCTGATTTGTCCGGCTTGGAGTCGTAAGCCAGCGATTCTGTTTTCCATGACAAAGGTCAAGCCCATATTCTCAGCGATCAATACGCGTCGGCATCTTGGCGCCAGATGCGCGAAGCCATTGGTCAAGTTTTGCTTTCATGGCCTGTGTCTTATCCGGTAGTTGTTGGGACAAATCCTGCTGTTCACTGATGTCTTTCGCGAGGTTGTAAAGTTCCACTGAACCGTCGTCGTAGTATTCAATTAGCTTGTAATCACCTTCCCGGATGGCCCCTCCGAGCCGATTGCTGCGGTGGAAGGCATAGTTGGGGTAGTGGAAGTATATGGCCTTTCGTTGGAGCGAGCCGGTCTGCCTGAACAACGGCACAATACTCTCACCATCCATTGGCTGTTTTGGATTCAGCTTGAGTCCGGCGATCTCAAGGATAGTTGGATAGAAATCCGTACTGATCACTGGAGTTGCACAGGTCGTACCCGGTTTTACCACACCTGGCCAACGTACAATCAGAGGCACACGGATGCCGCCTTCGTACAGATATCCCTTGCAGGCTCGGAGCGGACGAAGATCGGTGACGCTCCCAAGCGCACCGTTGTCGGAGGTGAAGATAACCAAGGTATTGTCAGCCAGTTTCAACTCATCCAAGGTGGCCAGCACGCGCCCGATATGAATGTCCATGGCCTCGATCATGGCGGCGTAACGGTGGTCCTTGAGGCCGGGCCTTGTCTTGTACTTGTCGATAAGGTCTTTTGGCGCCTCCATGGGCCAGTGGACCGTGTAGTTCCACAGTGCGACAAAGAAGGGCTGATCGCGGTGTTCGCGCATGTAGTCAATAGTCTCATCTGCAAGACGCTCTGTCAGGTACTCTCCTTCCTGTTTGTCCTGAATCGTTGGATTTCTGTAGGGCGCGAAATAACTGGAAGGGCCACCGTAGCAACAACCGCCAATATTTAGATCGAATCCCTGCCGTTCCGGACGTCTTGTCGGCTCTGTTGTTTTCATTTCGTTTCTCGTGCCTGAAAGGTGCCACTTGCCTATGAAGGCATTGGCGTACCCGGCCTCTTTGAGCCGTTCAGCAATTGTGACATAGTCCAGGTCCAGGTAATTGACGGTCGCGGCCGAACGCAGGATTGCGTTGTCCGGTTCGAATCCTTTCCTATCGGGGATATGGTTTGTGATTGCCAGCCGGGCCGGTGACTGACCCGTCATGATCGCCCCACGAGTGGGCGAACAAACCGGTGCCGCAGAATAGGCATCCGTAAACCGCATGCCCTGGGTGGCCAGGCGATCAATATTTGGAGTCTCCAGGCGATCATTTCCCTGGCAATGGAGGTCTGTCCAGCCCAAATCGTCGATCATGATGAGCAAGACGTTGGGCGGGCGTTTGGTTTTGGATTGCATTGAAGGTAAAGCCGACTGGAAGCCGGTTAGGACTGTGGATGCCATAGCCCATCCTGCAGTTTTGATAAAGGTGCGTCGATCCATATCCGATATCTCCTGTCTAATTGGCTCGAATTACAGAACGTTAGATTTACACAGATCAATTCAGTTACACTAAGCCGACTGTTTTGATTCTCAATTACTAATGAAAAATCTACTTTATTCCAGTGAGATTCTCAAGAAAAGAATCATAAAATATGGCCGGTGGGACCGATCCTCAATTTGCTATCTCCGTTCTTCCATCTCTCCGTAAAAAAAGATGGGAGATGAGGGAATATTCGATGAGATTATTTGGTCGGGCCGTCCTTGGCCTTGGATCCACTGTCTGCTGCACGGCTAGGGGGCAGGATGTCGACGATTCCCACGTCAATATACTGCGGGCGGTTCGTGTTACGACAATGGACAGCCATGCAATTTGCCTTCGCCTTCAACAGCCGCACTGTCTTTTTGTCCAAGGGCACAAGCGCATAGAACGCGTTATGGCGGGGCAGTTTCACGGCCAATTGCCCCTATACAATTACTCATTCTTGAAACTCCATTATAGTTGCTACAGTCTCGTGTACCCTATCTTTCCTGTTTTCCTCACATATCAAAGCGCACCGCCCCAGATATCTCCCACAGTGAATCCTTTTGGGAAGGGATCGTCTGGATCGAGCATGTAGTTGGCGGTACCGGTGATCCACGCCCGTCCGCTGAGTGTCGGCACCACGGCCGGGTAGGGAGAACCGATATCCACTTCTCGAATCAATTCGCCAGTGAAGACGGTACCAAGAATCCCCGCGTGTCGGAACGGCTGGTGCAGGCCCAGCTTACCCCGGGCGTACAGCGTCGCCATCTTCGCACATGTGCCGGTGCCGCATGGCGAGCGATCGCAGGCGCCGGTCCAGGTCGCGGGTCGCTCCCAATTCAGCTTGCCCGTCGAGACAACGACCGCGTTTTGCATGTCCGCATCCGGACTGGAAGACGGAGACGAGAACTGCGAGATCGTCACGCCGGCAATCTCCGACTGTTGGGGATGGACGACGGGCAGTTGTTCCTGGCTTGCGGCCTTAATCATCTCCCCGATGCGTGTTATCTCACCGGCGTTGTCCGGTTCTATCTTCAGACTGAACTGAGATGCTTCTGCGATCACGTAGAACATCCCGCCGTAGGCGACATCTACCGTGACCTCGCCCAGCTCGGGAACTTTGATCTTCGCATCGATGTGCACTGCAAATGCGGGGACATTCTCGAAAGTCACCGACTTGACCTTGTTGCCGCGAACCTCGGCACGGACACCGATGAGCCCCGCCGGCGACTCCAGCGTGAGCTCAGTAACCGGCTCGACAGCCGGTACCATGCCGGTTTCCAGCAGAACGGTCGCGACGGCAATCGTGTTGGTTCCCGACATCGGTGGGTATTCCATCTGCTCCATGATAACGAAACCGGCATCTGCATCGGGATTACAGGCCGGGAGAATCAGATTGCAGTTTGACGCCGGATAACCTCGCGGCTCACGCAACATCATCATCCGTAGGTGGTCGGCCTGTTCTTCCAGGTAGCACTTCTTTTCGAAGATGGTTTTGCCCGGCACATCCAGCACCCCGCCGACAATTACCCGGCCCGGTTCGCCGCAGACATGTGTATCCACTGCAGATATGATTCTTGCGATGCGCATCGGTTACTGTCCTTCCGTATAGAAATCAGATTACAGAGGTCGTTGACCTCATGGTCGATAAGCGAATATTTCGACTTCAGCGAAACTCCGCAACGTTTGCATCAGGATACAAAACCTGCTAATCAATCTATTCACTACTCTCACCTTTCGTTTCTTTAAGGGGGAAAGTGGTGCTCTGTTCAAGAATTTGTTCTCACTTATTGAGTGCTTCCGCCAGAGCATAGCCGATCAGAGAGTAGTTAGCGGCCGAGCCGTTGTAGGGCAGTACCAGTGGCCACCCCGGCGCCAGTATTCATCGTTCAACTCTTTGGTCGGTAGCACGTTATCGTCCGTACTCTTGATTTTCTGCTTCTGCTTTTCGTTCCAGTACGCATCAGCCTGGCGGCGAAGTTCCTGCAAACGTGTATCCCAGAAGTCGGCGGTAGGCACAAAGGTAACGTTCTTGAGCGAGGGGTCATCAGCCACCGCTTTCTGGGCCTTGCGGAATTTCACCATGGCAACCGCCTCGTGATCACCCGGGTTGCCCGCTCTCTTTGTCATCTCATGACCACCGACACCCAATTCGCCGATCACAATCGGCATGTCGGGCACATCGAGGTCATTGCGCAGGTCGCGAAACATAGCCGCAAGATTGTGCGGGTAACGCTCGATGACGCCCATACCGACGCGTTTGCCGTCCAATTGGAGATGCCACTCGCCGAAGTCATTCCAGCCCTGAAACCAGACCAAGCCAACGATCTCATAGCCCTGACCTTGATACCCTGGAACAACATCTTTGATGTTTGCCAGACACTCTTTTATCTCGGCAACCATCTTGCGGTAGAAGTGGCCCGGCTTGAGCCAAAGGTCTCGTTTCAGGATCCTCTTCTCATCCCAGGTCATCTCGCCAGCGCCCGGCGAGCGGAAGTCACACCACACGCTCTTGCCGCCCCAGGCGGTTTTGATCAGCAAGACATGCTCCTCGTAGCCTTCACCCATGATCGTGCCGAACATCAACTCCGGTCCGATTGACTTGCCTGTTATGGCCCCCCAGTCCGTACTCAGCAGACCATGTTTCTCCTTTTTCGACTCTTTGTTCCAGTAGATAGTTACATCATCGCGGGTGGCCCAAGAACCATACCTGTTTTTGAGTTTCTTTATTAAGTGGCCATACTTGGGGTGGGTGCCCAGGTTGTCGAGGCTGCCGAGCATGCCGTGGCCTTCCATGTTGGATTGGCCTGCAAGGATAAAGACTTTTACTTTTTTGTCGGCCGCCCGGGCCATGGACGAAAGTCCGAAAAGCAGGACGGTGCCGATCAATGCCATTGTTATCCGGTACTTTTTCATTGTTGTATCCTTTTTACCGACAGAAACTATGTAACCGGAGCCTCGCAAGTTGGCTGCAATGCGTGCTTTTCTTACTAAAACCACAATAACATTTATAACAGGAGGCCATCATAGACAAGTATATTGGATTCGACATAGATAGCAAGAAAATAGTAGTGTGTATCGTGCAAAAAGGCAAGACAGACAGATACACAACCTTCCAAACAGATATTAGACTGATGAAAGACTTTCTTCAACGGCAACGCCGAACGGGTGGAAAACTGAACCTGACTTTTCAAGTCAGTGGCCAAGCGGGCTATCTGTACGATTCATTACTCAACTCAGTCGACGGACGATCTTTGTCGCTCACCAGTTTCATCACTCCCGAAAGGGCTGACTCGATGGGAAACGGCACCAGTATTTGCTCCGTGAACTCTTTGGGCTCGGACTGTTCCTTACCTGTTACCGCCAATTCCCATAGCCCGTTAAGATTCAGCCATCTCTCGTGTACCATCTGCGGGCAGGGATATACCAGATGGGCATTGTCCGGTGACACATCTTTGATCCAAGGGGTCGTCAAATATCGCGGGGCCGGCTTCCATTATGTATCAGCCTTGCCTGAAACCACCGTATTCAGCACCAGAAACACCAAAAGAACTGTATTAACTGTGCATCGCATCTTGAATTTCCTTAACCGGTATTGTTTATCATATTTCGCTGTCTTTAAGTGGTCCGATTATTGTTTGACAAGCATAACCGTTATCTATTGTTTCGCGGTGATGAATAATGAATGAACTGGAGTCAGATTCAACCGTACGATAGTGACCGATTGCCCGTCTTCGACCGAGTTGGAAAATTCAGGAACGGAAATTTTGCCGGTATGCGGGTCCCAGGCTTCGGCCGTGAATTTCCCCCGCAATCGGGCATAGGTAGCCACGGCCGAACTGCCAATATTGGCGAAAAAGTAGACATCAGTCATATCTTTGACTTTATGGATATATCGCAGTTTCGCGTTGTTCTCGAATTCCACATCGTAAACGTTAATGACGTTGTCAAGTGCCTGACGCAGGTTGGACTCGTTGGGAGAATTAAGATAGATACTGGTCGCTCCATTGTTGCCATTCTGTACAACAAGTGAATCGCTATGGCACAGATTAGGGCCGTTATCCAGATATAGTTCGAACTCGTATATCGAAGGAGTCGCCGAAGATACACTCCCGATCGAAAGCCTAACCCTGGAGGCGGTAACGGTGGTGAATTTGTCTACCTTATTTGCGCCGATCGAATTGCCTGAAGCGCAGGTAGTCCAGGTACTGCCGTCCCAATATTGGACGCTGTATGAAGAGACTCTGTTAAAAGCCTCTTTGGTAATTGTCGTATTAAACGTTTTGTTTGCTCCAAAATTCACCTCGAACCACCAACCCTTTGATTTTTGATCAGAAGGAGCCCAACGAGTTTCTATTGAACCATCAATGGCTTTGGCAGCTTCGTAGGCACCTGACTCACGCCACTCGGTGGAAGCTGTGGCAATTATCTGTTGACTGACTTGCGGGAACATCGCCTTGATGGTTCCAACCACGTCGGTGTCGTGGCCAAACTCTGCCGATTTATACGGGAGTTGTCCTGTGGCGATAACCTTGCCGCCGTTGTCATAAAACTGCTTTATTTTCTGTAAATTGCTCCAACGGATGGTTCTGTGCCCTGGTATAATGAGCACTTTATACTCTTCACGGTTTATTTTATTGTTAAGTTTGATGACACTACCATTGACCGAACAGCGGTCATCCAGGACTTCGGGGTGGAGAAAGGTGAAATCACGGCACACCTTTGTGGCCAAGAGTTCGCCCAAGTAAACGTAATCCGCTTCAGGGATATTCACACCGCCGGAATAGGGGCTCAGCGGACCATCAAAATAGAAACCAGCCTGTAAGGTTGCTATCGGATACAGCACGGCGATGTCGGCCACATGCCGACCGATGTCTTGCAATAGCACGTTGAGTCTGCCGATGTACGTGTTATATTCAGGAAGCCCTTTGGAATATACAGGGGACCGATAGGAAAGCTCAGGCCGGTATGTGATATCATCGAGATTATACCAGACCCCGTGTGGAACAAAATTATTGATACCCTTGGCATATTGCTCCATTACAATCGAATACAACCGGTTCCAGGATAAAGTTCCCATGGCGCCATAGGTTTCTGACATTGCCTGTGACTTATCCCAGTTGTATACCACTGAGCTGATTATCTTATAATACCCTTCCGGATCGTTGTTCCATCCGATTTTGTCAATCCCCGGAACGTCCTGATATTTATAACATTTCATAAGGTCTCCTGAGACGCCTACCGGGTTTTTTATATTCTCCTGGTCCTGATGGCCGAGTAGCGATATTCCGCCGTGTGCAGTGCACCAGTCTTGTATTGTTTTCATAAAACCAGTGGCATAAAGCTCTGTCCTGAACCCGAAAAGGTAATTTCTGGCTGCCTGGGTCTCGGTCCCTATGTCGTACCACAGCGCTGGGTAATACGGCGTCGGGCTGAAACCGTACTTGGCAGTAAATTTGTCGTTGAACTTGTCCGTCCATAAACGGCCTCGTCCGCGGTACATCGTGGGCTCATCGTAAAAAGCACCGCCTATTGTCGATCCGAAGTCACTCCCAAAGTTATCGTAGTAAGGTTGATAGACCATACCGATGAATTTGGTGACTTGATCAGGTTCGAGATAGTCGACATTCGGATCACCATCAAGCACACAAACAAAAGTCATGATTTTCCATGTTCCGCTGGGAACGTCCCAGGAAATTGTTGTCCCGCTCACCTTGCTCGTAAGGTCAACTCTTTCTTTGGTAATAGTATTCATGGCAACGATACTCATGAGCGTTCCGGCGGGAATCTGCCTGGAAAAGGTCTTTGGGCCGGTGACATTGTCTTCGTATTTGTCAAGTCGTCGTAAAGTAGCATCCGGATATTTGTTCTTGAACCGCGGAATCCCATCGCCCATATTCGCACCGCAACTTCCGCTGGGAAAACCGTATTCGTCATAAATGGTCAAGAATATTCCTAATTGCCTGGCTTTTGTCACGGCAGCGCGATAGAGCGTGAAATACTCATCAGTAAGATACTTAGGGGTAAAATTCTTTCCAAAGGGGAGCGGGGCCAGACCGCCATAACCACTGTCCAGGTTGCCTTGCATCTGGTTGGCGATTTCGGTTGCGGTCAGTGCGGTATTGTTCCAAAACCAGAGCGGCCTGGACCTAAACTTGATAGGCGGGTTGACAAAATCGGTTTTCATGTCCGCACTACAGGGTGTAATTGACAGTATGACGCTTGCTATGAACGACAGGGTAAAGATTGGCTTAGTCAGAATCTCTTTCATCATAGAATCCTTTCTGAATTTCTTTTTCTCATAATTTCAGGTCGAACACCAGTTGCTTCCACGAAGGTAATACCTGCCATTTCAATTACTAATAGATTTTTATGCTGAGCATCTAAAACTTCGTTTCCCGATAAACATCAACCTCGTAAATAGACCACCAGTAGTATGAATCGCTACCGGTCTGTTCCAGTTTGATGTATCTTTTTGTTTGGGGCTTAAAGGTGATTTCCGTAATACTCTGGCTGCCATTACTTGTTGCCACAGCCTCTCCCCAATTTTCACCATCATCCGATACATATACTTTATATCCCCTTGGATAATCATATGGGGCCCATCCATTCTCAAGTACTATTTTATCAAACATCTGGGCCTTCCCCATATCGATTTTGAACCATTGGCCTTCTGACTGTTTTGTTCCCGTACTCCAACTGGTCCAAAAATCTCCATCAATTGCATCATAAGCTGATCCGCTGTCTTTTTTTCCCCACCGATAGGACATTTTCGGTCCGGTATTAGTAATTGATGCTGAGACTGCCCATGTTTTCTTGTCGATTTTACTTTCCTTTGGCCGAGGAGCGCGCGGAGGTTTAGGAGATGAGATTGGCAATATCCCGGCTGCCGTAAAAGCCCATCTGCCTGGATCGGCATTGAATTTAACATACTTGTCATCCTCCCCATTCCATGTAATACCGGTTACTCCACCGCTATAGGTGCCGTTCCAGATAGTGGTTCCATTTACCTGGATGGAATTCAACTTTGAAAAAGAGCCTTTAGGTATACCAACAATGGCCTTGGTGTTTAAGGGCGAACTCAGGTGTAAAGAATATTCAGATATTTTCTTTTTAATATCAACGGCAATATTGCCTTTCACGGAGGGAACGACTACTTTAATAGCCATCAGAAACGCTTCCTTTGGTAAAACGTGGTAGGTACTCCAACCGGCTGTCTCCGGTGCGACTCCTGCTATATATTTGCTGAGAATAGTATTTGCAGAGTTCCATCCATGATTTTGCGAAGAATTGGCATCAAATTTAGTTTGCCACCATCTTCCAAAATGTTCCCAGAGCGTGGTAGTACTGACATTTATTTGATCCTTATATCTATCATACATCCTGAGTAATGCGAACTCTTCTTTTCCCATGATACAAAGAGCCTCCATGATCCACCTTTCAAAGTAAGAGCTCGCATTATAGGTATTTCCATCTTCCCAATTTGGATTTAATTTCTTGGATAAGACATTCTCATATATTGCATCCCACTTGGATTCATCGGCCAGCCCCGTTACGACCGCCATGGCATTCGCTCTCTCATCCGGATAATCTACATCACCCGACTTATAATAGTTGCCTTGCCAGAATACTTCGTCAAAGTGTTCCCTGATGCTGCTGAGTTTTGCATCAAAGGCAGAGATATCCTGAGTGTTTCCAGTCGCCTGAGCCATCTTCTTGCAAGCATTTAAGGTCGAGTAATACTGACAACATTGTACTATTTCGCTGTCCTTGGAAGGGCTTCCCCAGTCACACCAGTCCCAACCGTCTTTACTATGGACAATCACCCCGTTTTCGCCGATAGTCCACTTGTCAAGATATTTTTTCAGATTGGGGTATTGTGTAGCAATGGTCGTAAGATCACCGGTGTTCAGGTAATAAAACCAGGTGCTGTATTCGCCGGCAAACATGAGATTCTGGCCTATGATATGAGTATACTTTGGGTTTTTGAGTATTGCCTCCTTGGCCAGCTCATGAGCTTTTGTATCAAAGGCATAAAAAATTTGTTCTATCTGTACGCACACATCACCCAGGCACAATGGCGTTCTTTCTCTATCGGGGCAATCCATGAAATGATCTCTCATACAGAGATAGCAGGTGCGTGTGGCTTTTCGCCACAAAATATTATAGTCATCATCATTACATTCAAAGGACCCGGCAAAATCCGTATCATATCCCGTTTCCCGGTACTTTACAGCCCTGACTGTTACCCCGCCGGGAATCTTATAGAGAGCGCCTTCACCGCTTACCCAGCCGGGTGTTTCATAGGTTTGAATTCCGGATACGGTAGTATACCGTTGTACGGGTTGCGTCCATTTTGCTAAAGGATTGGATGAATCGAGTGTAATAACTTTGCCTGCAGGGCTCTCTACTTCCAGCCAGAGCTGGAATTGGGCGTTATGTGGGAGTTGGCACACCAGTGTCCAGATCTCCTTCTCGGAATGAGGAATATCTTTCGATACGTAGACATATTCCTTTAATCCGAAATCTCTCACTGCTGCATGTAATGGAATGGAAAATAAAATACAGGATAAAAAAGTTACTGTTTTTGAGGTCATGACATTTCTCCTTAAATTAAGTGATTAATAATCCTCTCTAAAATGAAACTGCTTTGAAGCAAACCTGCATCGCCGGTTACCCCGCCCTATGAGGGAATTATGAATTTCCATCGGACACAACAATAACTTCCGCATATTTGTTACGCTGAGATTTGCTAAACGGACAAGTGGATAAATTGATGGTCAGCGTCCCATTAGTCACCTGAAATTCCAGAGGCCGTTTCTGGTCATCGGCAAGCATATAAACCTCATGCACAGTGTCCAAATACGCTCCCAGAATCTTGTCCATCTCTTCTATTTTCACTTGCTGATCGTTCCAGTCTAATACATGAACAAACAGCCGGTGCGGTTTAGCAGTGAATAAGATATTGTCAGGGGGGGTTATGGGAAGGCCGTCAGCACCGTATATGCTTGTTCCATATACGTCTAACCAAGAGCCCATTTCCTTAAAAATATCATGGGCTTGTGGTATGATGCGGCCTTGGCCGTCCGGACCTACATTCAATAAATAATTGCCGCCCTTGCTTACAATCTCAATCAGCATATGCAGCACTCGCCTGAGGCTTTTAAAGGTATCATGCACACTGTATCCATAGGAAAATCCCAATGTCCCTGGGTTCTCCCATCCACCGGACTTATATGTATCGGGAACTCCGTTATCGCCTGTAGAAAGATAATCGCCACCCGGAGGATGGACAAACCCGGTGATCCGGCTGTTTATAAGGCAATTGGGTCTGGCAGTATAGATAATGGATTCAAGCAGTGCTACTTCCTCATCGGTTTTAAGGTCGATACCATCGAACCAGACAATGTCCAAAGGATACTGGGTCACTAATTCTCTGACCTGTTCCACGGCGAAATTGGCAAAGTAGCTGTTACGCCATCTATCCATCCCGCCCGACGCGTTCTCCGGATAATCCCACTTATTGCACTGCTTGTATTTGTCATCGCATGCCGCATCCGGATGGTGCCAATCCCTGTCCACCGAGTAATATACACCAAATTTAAGCCCGGCTTTATGGCAGGCTTCAACAAGCTCACCCACCGGATCGCGCCCAAAATCAGTCATATCCACGATATCATAATCGGTGATAGGAGAATCATACATAGCAAAGCCATCGTGATGTTTAGCCATAATCACCATATACTTCATTCCCGCGTTCTTGGCAATTTTCACCCACTCTTCTGCATCAAAATCCACTGGGTTGAAAGATTTTATTAATTCGTCGTATTCCTCATTGGGAATACCGCGGAACTTAAGCCATTCGGAATATCCCCCCTTATACTCCCCCTTCCAATATCCGCCGGCCTCAGAATAAGCTCCCCAGGTAATCATCATGCCAAAGTGCGCGTCAAGCCACCATTTGAGCTTTTCGTCCTTCGTTAGCTTAACAGTCTTTCCTTCACTCACCTGTTCGGCAGTAAGATTGCCACCTTGTTTTGCGGATGAACATGAGGTCATAAAAACCGCAATAGCCGCGATCAGAATAACACCCATGATTAAATGACATAACTTTCTTGATTTCATTGTAATCACTTGTTTCATATCAAACTGGATCCTAACATATCTAATTAATTCAAACTGACCGATTGCTGACATTATGATTGTTAAAAACAGCAAACAAAAATGGCCTACTCAGACGATAACACTTGTATCGGCAAATAGTTATCATAAGAGAGGCCACATGATTACAATCG
>Ga0114922_10002648_pt1 | contig 16764 bp, 10 predicted proteins | sample AartaG_FD_100975 | JGI IMG/M metagenome (GOLD analysis project Ga0114922, IMG submission 100975) | Deep subsurface microbial communities from Aarhus Bay to uncover new lineages of life (NeLLi) - Aarhus_00045 metaG | ecosystem: Environmental > Aquatic > Marine > Oceanic > Sediment | place...
AGGTACTGGAAGAGCTGAAACTAAACGATAATACCCTCCTTGTATTTTTTTCTGACAATGGCGGACATGGAACATACACTTGTCAGAAACCCTTAAGGGGAGGAAAAGGGATGTATTATGAAGGTGGGATCAGGGTGCCGATGTTTGTGTACTGGCCGGGAAAAGTTAAACCGGGAAGCACATGTGAAGAACCTGTCATAGGCACAGATTTCTATCCAACCTTTCTTCAATTGGCAGGGATAAGCGCTCCGCAAAACTATGAGCTGGATGGAACAAGTATCCTGCCATTATTAGAAGGAGAAAATAAGCTGAGCAGAGAATCCTTGTTCTGGCATTTTCCCTGTTACCTTGAGGCGTACAAAGGTATGACCGATGAATCAAGAGATCCACTTTTCAGAACACGGCCGGTAAGTGTTATCCGGAAAAGAGACTGGAAGTTATTAATGTTTCATGAAGAGTGGGTATTGGATGGTGGAAGTAAAAATTTGGATGGAAACAATTCCATCGAATTATACAATCTTAAAGATGATATAGCAGAACAAAATAATTTAGCACAAATCAACACCGGGAAAAGAGATGAGTTACTTAAAGAACTTCTTGATTGGCAAAAAAACATCAAGGCTCCGATTCCAACAAATCCAAACCTTTAAAAAAGTTAAAAAAGCACAGGTGTATATTGCAGCCGGCGGTCTTTACGAACTCTACATTAACGGCCAGCGTGTAGGCGACCTCCTAAAGTTCGCATCTGAGAAGGAACTTTAATTGAAGGAAATATCAAAATGAATGATAACATATCAAGGCGTGAGTTTTTAGAACGGAGCATTTATGCCGGGGCGGCACTGTCTGTGGTTATGTCACCGCAGGCTATAGGAAAGCATACTCCCAGGCTGACTGGCAAACCGAATATTGTCTTTGTGCTTACGGATCAATGGCGGGCTCAGGCCACCGGCTATGCCGGCGATCCCAATGTGAAGACGCCTAATTTGGATGCTTTGGCCTCCCGTAGTATCAACTTTACCAACGCTGTCTCGGTCTGCCCGGTATGTACGCCTTATCGCGCTTCGCTGATGACAGGTCGCTACCCGCTTAGCACGGGAATGTTCATGAACGATCTCTATTTGCCGGACGAAGAGCTGTGTATGGGTGAGATATTCAAAACGGCCGGCTATGAAACGGCCTATATCGGAAAATGGCATCTGGACGGACATGGTCGTGACACCTTTATCCCAAGGGTCCGCCGCCAGGGCTTTGACTACTGGAAGGTGCTGGAATGTACCCATGAGTACAATGAATCCTACTATTATGCAGGCGATGATCGGACCAAGCTCAAATGGCAAGGCTATGATGCCTATCCCCAAACACAGGATGCTCAGAAGTACATCAGGGAATATGCTGCCGGCGGCAAGCCGTTTCTGCTGGTAATGGCCTATGGAGGCCCTCATTTTCCACATAGATATGCGCCGAAGGAACTCAAGGATCAGTATCCGGTTGATTCCATCAAGCTGCGGCCCAATGTACCGGAAGAAATGAAAAGTCGCGCCCGGAAAGAGGCACAAGGATACTATGCGCATTGCACCGCTATTGACGGCTGTGTCGGGGATATTTACAGGACTCTGGAAGAGACGGGCATAGCTGATAATACGATCTTTATCTTTACTTCCGATCACGGTGAGATGCTCGGTTCGCAAGGCCAGCCACCCAAACGTAAGCAGCGTCCCTGGGATGAATCCATTCGTGTCCCTTTCCTGTTACGCTATCCTGCAGTCAGCGGCCATAAGGGGCGTTCGGTGAAGGAACCGATCAATACACCTGATATCCTGCCGACTCTCCTGACGCTTGCGGGGATTGAGATTCCCGGAACGGTTGAAGGAGAGGATCTTTCACGGTTTGTTCTCGACAGAAAAACTCAGGAAGACCGGGCAGCTCTGTTCATGAATGTATCCCCCTTTGATTCGCCTGACCGAAAAGCATTCAGGGGAATACGGACCTCACGATATACCTATGTCTGCAATCCAGACGGACCGTGGCTGCTGTACGACAACCAGGTTGATCCATACCAAATGGAAAACTTGCTTGGCGCAGCTAAACATGCCGGATTGCAGAAAAAGCTGGAGGGCATGCTTCAATCCAAACTCCGGCAGACAGGTGATAAATTTCACTCGAAACAACACTATCTGGAAGAATGGGGTTATAAAGTGGATCGTCGAGGCGCTATCCCGTACTTCTTCCAGGGTAAGAAGCCGGATAATTTCAAGGTGCAGAGTCCCATGAACAAACCGAAGTCGTACTAAATGGAATGGATGAAGTTATATATCACCGCATTGACCGGAATACTGTTGAGAAGGCAAACAGAGGAATCAGCAATGAAATCAGCCGCTAAATAAAGCAGCAGGTTGATGACGGCCATTTAAAGAAATAGCAGAAACGAATTAACAGAATAAATTATTGGATAATAGCCTTTGACAATTGCTTTTTAAGGAGCACAGAATGCAACGCCTAATGATGCACATGGTCCTAATGACTGCCTTGTCCATGGTTTCGAGCTGCAGCTTGACTCCAGAGGATGAACTATTCAACAAATTCGAGAACCCACCGGCTGAGGCCAAACCCTTTGTACGATGGTGGTGGGGCGAGAACTCCGTCGCCGACAAGGAGATCCTCCGCGAAATCGAGGTCATGGACAAAGCCGGTATCGGCGGCTTCGAAATCAATCCCATCTCGCTGCCGGTCAAGACAAAACTGTCATCCCCTTCGCACCAGTGGCTAAGCCCGGAGTTCAACCGGTTGGTCAAAGTTGCGGTAGATGCGACGAAGGAACGCGGCATGATCACCGACCTGATCGTCGGCTCGGGCTGGCCGTTCGGCGCCGAATTCCTGAAACCGGGCGAGATGAGCAAACGGTTCTACATGAACAGCATTCCGGTTCAGGGCCCGGCTACGTTTACCCAGTCCATCGATGAACTCAGCGTCCCGCTCAAGCACGGACGCGCATACAAAGACGCACTCAAACCCGAATGTCAATTCATCCATCTGGCTCCGGCGGACATCAGCGAGATATCACAGTCGATTGATATCACGAGCCGGATCAAGGACGGCAGACTGACTGTAAAGGTGCCGGCAGGAAAACACATTGTCCATGTCGGTCTGGTTCAGGAAGGATTCAGCGAAGTTGATCAGGGGTCACCGGGGGCCATGGGGCCGGTGCTTGACCACTACAAAGCCCAAGCCCTTGAAAGCTTTCTCGGTAAGATGTCTGGCAAGCTTGGCCCTGTTCTCGGCGGTAAGCTGGGGCCTGCAGTCCGGGCTATTTTCTGCGACAGCATCGAGCTATCAGCCGCGAACTGGACAACAGATATGCCGGCAGCCTTCGAGGCCCAGCACGGCTATGACCTTGTCCCATACCTGCCCTACATCGTCGACTTCACGACACCGATCACGGCCGATGATCCATGGAGCGACCGCTTGAAACGTGTACGCTATGATTATTCCAAGACACTGGTGGAACTGTTCCACGAGCGATTTATCCGGGTCTATCACAAGTGGTGTAATGACAACAGGTGCCTGAGCCGTTACCAGGCCTACGGCATCCCCTGGCTAATGGGAATGCTCGACGGGTATCTGATAGCCGACATCCCGGAAACCAACAACTGGCTCTTTTCCGACCCGGATCGACACGGTTTCCTGGTCTGGAGCAAGTACTGTTCTTCGGCAGGGCATATCAAAGGCCGCCGTATTATCAGCACTGAAGCGATGACCAATACGCGCGGCGTGTTCAAGGCGACGCTGGACCAGATCAAGGCCGCTGATGACCTGAACTTTATCATGGGCATCAATCACTCAGTGCTGCATGGTTTCACGTATTCACCGCCCGAAGAAGGCCCTTACGCACGGGTGCGGTTTGGTGCCTATTTCAGTGATCAAAATACCTGGTGGCCCTACTTCAGGAAATGGGCCGACTACAATGCGCGTTTGTCTGCGGTGTTTCAGAACAGCAAGCCCGTCGTCAGCGTCGCCATCCTTGGCCCCAGGGCCGATATCTGGAGCAAAGACGGACTGGAACGTCCCCCGTTCCATAACACCCCCTGGTATCTGCCGCAGCTTTGGAAAGTTTTTTCACAGTGCGGAAGCAGCGCTGATCATGTTTCCGAGCCCATTATTCAGAATGCCTCGTCCAAAGCCAGCAAGCTGCAGTGCGGTGGCATGACCTACGACGCATTGATCGTCGCAGGCGCCGAAAGCATGGAGCCAAAGACAACCGAGATGTTGCTTACCCTGGCCAAAGCCGGTGTCAAAATTGTATTCATTGACAAAACACCGACTCGCGGGCCCTCTCTTAATGACCTGGGAGCAGGCGATCGCGAGGTAAAGCAAAACATCAAGAGTGTCTTAACCAGCAGTACAAGTGTATTCCAGGTTGACGCACCCGACAGTGAGAAACCGTGGGAGAAAAGTCTGCTCAGTTGGGCGGACAAACTTCTCAATAAGATTGAGATTAAACGTGATATTACGCTTGATGCTCTGGACAACAGTTTCTATCAAATACGAATGCGCGAAAGTGTCCGTGACATCTTTTTCCTGATAAACACCGATAGCGACCGATTGCTTACATTGGACGCTGCATTCAATACCAAAGGCAAGACCGCTTGGCACTGGGATCCGGAAACAGGAAGACGGTCGCTTTACGCTTCGCCGGTATCGGGCCCGATTCCAATCACTTTGCCGCCGAATGGATCACTGCTTCTGGTCTTCGAATCGAAGGGTGGAGGTAAAGCAACGCCGCCCAAAAAACAACTCTCTGCAGGGACTGCCTTAACCGGCACGTGGGATTGTCAGTTCATACCGGCCCATGGTGAGGCGTTCGGCGATTCGGAATTTAAGCTGGTCGATCTAGGCAATTCAAAAAAGAAGGAGCTTAACACCTTCGCCGGCGTGATAATATACAGAAAAATCATTCAGATTAAGGATATTACCAGGGCCGGTGGATTAGATCTTGGCACGGTTTACGGTGTATCCGAGGTCACTTTGAACGGTGAGCCCGTCGGCGTCCGGTGGTATGGTCAGCACCTCTATGACATTAGCAACGCAGTGAAGCCCGGGGAAAATGAGCTTATGATCAACGTGACTACTGTCCTGCATAACCATGCTCGGACACTGGACAAAAAGACCGGTGCCGGTTATTGGGCTTCCCGCAACAAGAACGCGGTCTCGGCAGGATTGATAGGGCCGGTAAAAATTCGATAAGGTTTTCCTCGATGATGGCTTACGGACCTATTGCATCTTCACAGAGGCCAAACTGAGGAATGATAAATGAAACTATTCGTAAACATCTGCCTGCTGCTGTTACTGTCAATGCACCCTTTATTTGCAGCAAAAAAACTAACTCAAAATGTTGATCCATTAAAAGATGCAACTGTCAAAACCTATAAAACCAGCGGCGATGATGTGAATTTACAAATATATATCTTTAATCCCACCGGTCACAAAGTCACAGATAAAAATCCGGCTATTGTCTTTTTCTTCGGCGGAGGATGGAAAGGCGGAACACCAGCCCAATTCGCCATGCAGGCAAAACACCTGGCCTCACGGGGTATGGTCGCCATCTGTGCCGAATACCGAACAAAGAAAAGTCATAATACATCTCCATTCGAATGTGTCATGGATGCAAAATCCTGCATACGATGGATTCGCAAAAATGCAAAGGATCTGGGCATTGACGGCAGCCGCATAGCTGCAGCAGGCGGATCGGCAGGCGGACACCTGGCAGCAGCAGCCGCAACAGTAACAGATTTTGATGAGGACCAGGATAAATCGACAAGCTGCATACCCAATGCCCTGGTTTTGTTCAACCCCGTTTTTGACAATGGGCCGAATGGCTTCGGTTACGAAAGAGTAAAAGATCAGTATAAGAAATTCTCACCTATCGATAACATTAAAAAAGGACTACCTCCGACTCTTGTAATGCTCGGCACAAAGGACCGTTTGGTGCCGGTAAAAACAGCTGAAAAATTCAAAGCTCTTGCTGAAAAAATGGGTGCACGCTGTGATCTGAAGCTGTACAAAGATCAACCGCACGGATTTTTCAATTACTCCCGTAACAAAGAGATGTATTATCAGACAACCCGGGATATGGATATCTTTCTGGAATCGATCGGCTATCTGACCGACAATACTACCGGTGATAAGATTTCACCGGAGGCATTTGTTAATCCTCCCATGGAAGCCAGGCCCGGTGCGTACTGGTGCTGGCTGAACGGCACGGTTGACCGAGAACAGATGACCAGAGAGATGGAAGAGGCCGAGGCGCTGGGGATGCGCGGATTTGAGATCTGGGATGTCGGGGTGTACCGGCCCAGGGGCATTGTTCCTGCCGGTCCGGCGTTTCTCGGTAAAGAATCCTTACGCAGTATCAAACATGCCATGAGCGAAGCAGAACGGCTGGGTCTGGAACTCAACATGATCGCGGCCAGCAGCTGGAACGCAGGCGGTGCCTGGGTAACCAAGGAGGACGGCAGCAAGCGGATTGCCAGCAGTTCGCTCGATATAACAGGATCGAAAAAATTTAATGGTGTGCTTCTCCTACCCTGTGATAAAGAAACCTATTATTATGACATCTCTGTGCTGGCGGTTCCTCGGTCCAGTGACAAAAAACTCGCCTCACTTGACCTCGGGATAGATTTGACTGATAAAATGAACGATAAAGGTGAGCTAACATGGGATGTTCCCGAGGGAAACTGGACAATCCTGCGTTTTGTCTGCCGCGGTACAAATCAGCGGCTGATTGTTCCAAGCCCCAATTCTGATGGCCTGCTGATCGACCATCTTAGTGGTGAAGCAACCGAAAGACACATGCTGCACATGATACAGAAACTGGAAGAAGTTGATCCGGGGCACAACATCCTGAAAATCATGTCCCATGACAGTTATGAAGTCCATGCCGCAAACGACTGGACCGAGGATTTTACCGATGAGTTCAGAAAACGGCGCGGGTATGATCCCCTCAAATACCTCCCCCTGCTGGAAGGCTGGACTCTGGATGATGCGGACATCCAGACCCGCTTCCTGGCCGACTATCGCAAGACCGTGGGCGAGCTGGTAGTCGAACGACATTTCCGCGTAAGCCGCGAAGTGCTGAATCGTCACGGCATGGAACTCTGCGCCGAGGCGGGTCACGGCGGTTTTCCGCGGGTCGATCCGATCCGGGCACTGGGTCAGGCCGATATTCCCCGGGGTGAATTCTGGAATGGCAAGCGTTTCTGGGTAACCAAAGAGGCGGCCAGCGCTGCCAACCTCTATGGCCGCCGCTTCGTCGATTCGGAATCCTTCACCGGCTGGCGCCATTGGCTGGACGGCCCCCTGCACTACAAGCAGCTCTTTGATGTGGCTATCTGTGCGGGACTGAACCGCCTGACCTTTCATACCTTTACCCACAATCCGGCAGGGGCCGGACTGCCCGGGTATGTGTACCACGCCGGCGAACATTTCAACGCGAACAATACATGGTGGAAGCAATCCGGCCCGATGCTCCTATACATGGGACGCTGTTCATATATGATGCAGCAAGGCGATTTTATTGCGGACGTCTGTTTTTACTACGGCGACCAGGCGCCGAACCTGGTGCCTTCCCGCCGGATTGATCCCAACATCACGCCCCGCTACACTCTGGACAAATGCCTCCACTGCGGACGTCCGGTACCTGTAGATTTTCGGCCGCTGGGCAGCGGCTACGACTACGATTATATCGATGCAAATTCAATCATCAATCGCATGAAGGTCGATCCTGAAACCGGGCAGCTGGTCATGGGTAATATGAGATACAGAGTGATGGTCCTGCCCAAACACGATCATATTAACCTCGATGTGTTAGAAAAAATCCGCGAACTTGTCAAACAAGGTGGTTTTATCGTTGGGTCAGTTCAACCAAGACGCACCAATTCGCTCACCGATTATCCAAAGGCTGACCAGAAAGCGGCGAGAATCGGCAGAGAACTCTGGGGAGACGAAAATTCAACCAAAGATAAAGCCCCCCGCAGCCGGAAATTTGGTAAAGGCACGGTTTACACGAATGGGACATCGCGTCAGGTGCTGACACAAATGAGCGTAAAACCCGACTTTACTGTGCTGAAAGGCGGTTCACAGGAGGGGCCGGATCGAGTTGATTATATTCACCGCCGTACGGATAATGCCGACATCTATTTTGTCTGCAATGGCGCAAAGGAAACCAAATCACTGCTCTGCCGATTCCGTGATGCTGAGGGAAGATCTGAAATCTGGTATCCTGCCTCCGGTGAAATATGTTCGGCAAAGGTCGTAAGCCGCCAGACCGACAACTCCTGCACCCTTGAGCTGGAGCTTCCGGCAATCGGATCCGCCTTCGTAGTATTCCGCCGCGATGGTCAGGCACCGGAAAAAACCGGCCATCTCTTTGTGAACAAATCCGCTAAAAAGACTCCGATCAACGGGAATTGGACTGTGAAGTTTCAGCCCGGCAGGCTTGCACCTGAATCTGTTGAATGGAATAAACTGATTGACTGGACAAGTTCGGAAGAGCCCGTCATTAAATATTTTTCAGGCACCGCCGACTACTCAATTCAGTTTGATATGCCCGGGGCTGCTTCCGGAGACTTTTGGCTGGATCTTGGCAAGGTATGCGAAGTAGGCGAAGTAAGTATTGACGGGCAGGATCTCGGAACCGTCTGGACCTTTCCCTTCCGCGTAAAAGTCCCGGCAAAACTGCTCAGTAAAGGATCCCACCTGCTGGAAGTTAAGGTCACCAATGTCTGGAACAATCGTCTTGTAGGCGACCAGTTCCTTCCCGAAGCAGAACGGATAACCCGCACCAACATGCAGGGGCAGCATACAAAGAACAGCCCGCTGGTTCCCTCGGGAATGTTAGGGCCGGTGATGCTTCAGCCGATAACACAAAACTGAGATGCTCTTCAAACACGGTGCTTGTATAGGGAGATGGAAATAAATGACCAATTCTAAAAGGTTAAATTTATGATAAAGTCAAAAATAAACCGCCGCCACTTTCTTAAAACGCTTGGAATAGGCGCAGCAGCCATTGCAGCTTCTCCTGCTTCAATCTGGTTTACAAACAAATCCGGAGGAAGACCCAATGTAATAGTTATCCTGACAGATGACCAGGGAACGGTTGATGTGAACTGTTATGGTGCGAAAGACTTAATTACCCCGAACATGGATGCGCTGGCAGAAAGAGGAACCCGATTTACTCAATTTTACGTTGGTGCGCCGATCTGTTCGCCATCAAGGGCAGCATTATTGACAGGCCGCTTTCCGCAACGGGCGCAACTGCCGGGTAATGCAGTTGGGGACAGAGGCATGCCTGCTGCACAAGTGACAATTGCCGAAATCCTGAAACAGTATGGGTACAGAACTGGGGTCTTTGGTAAATGGCACCTTGGAACTGTCCTGCCTCTCAGTCCCAATGAACAGGGATTTGATGAATTCCTGGGACATAAAGAGGGGTGTATCGATAACTATTCCCATTTCTATTACTGGAGGGGGCCCAATCGGCATGACTTATGGAAAGATGAACAAGAAATTTGGGAAAACGGGAAATATTTCCCTGACATAATTGTACGCGAGGCAAAGCGGTTTTTGGAGGAAAATAAAGATAATCCGTTCTTCCTTTTCCTTCCATTTAATACACCCCATTATCCCATGCAGGCGGAACAAAAATTTGTTAATATGTATGAAAACATAAAAGATCCCAACCGAAAACGCTACGCCGCATTTGTTACATCACTGGATGATAAAATCGGACAGGTAATAGCAAAACTTGATGAACTTAAAATACGAGAAAATACCATTGTCATATTTATGAGTGATCACGGTCATTCTGTTGAAAAACGTGCTTTCGGCGGTGGTGGCAGTGCCGGCCCTTTTCGTGGACATAAAAAAACAATGTGGGAAGGCGGTATTCGCGTACCCAGTATTATTTCCTGGCCCGGACATATTCCTGAAGGTGCTGTCAGAGATCAATTAGCCTGCAGTATTGATTGGCTGCCAACAATTGCCGAGTACTGCGGAGTTAAATTACCAAATCGGAAAATGGATGGTAAAAGTATTGTTCCTCTCATAAACTCGTCAAACGGAAAAACGCCTCATGACATAATGCACTGGATGTTGGGCAAATCATGGGCGGTTCGACAGGGTAAATGGAAACTTGTTTATGATAATGAGTTATTTTTGAGTAATATGGAGAAGGATATTACAGAAACGATAAATCTCGCGGGCTCATTCCCGGAAATTGTTAAACGGTTAAAAAGTTTGCATACCGAATGGGCAAAGGAAGTTGAAAAGCAATAATAGGAGTAGTTCATGAAAGTGAACAGACGCAATTTTCTAAAAACCGTTGGACTATACACTTCATCTCTTGGTTTATCCGGTTTTCTTCAGGCCTGTCATAATAAAACCACTCGTCCTAATATTATTTTTATCATGGCAGACGATTTGGGATAAGAAGGATTGAGCTGTTATGGCAGCAAAAGTTATTCAACGCCAGAATTGGATGAATTGGCTAAAACAGGGATAATATTTGAACATTGTTACTCAACTCCACTTTGTACTCCTACTCGGGTACAACTCATGACGGGTAAATATAATTTTCGAAACTATACTGAGTTTGGTTCTTTGCCAAAGGGTGAATTTACGTTTGGACATCTGTTTCAGCAAGCAGGATATAAAACATGCGTGGCTGGAAAATGGCAATTAGCCGGTAGAATTAAAGGAGCAAATTATCGTGGCAGGGGGACTTTGCCAGAAGAAGCCGGTTTTGATGAACATTGTTTGTGGCAGGTACTGGATCGTGGTTCACGTTTCTGGAATCCGATTATTCAGCAAAATGGTGAATTAAAAACGAATTTGAAAGGAAAATACGGACCGGATATTTTTTGTGAATATATCAATGACTTTGTGAGTCGAAATAAATCAAAACCGTTTTTTGTCTATTTTCCCATGGCGCTAACCCACAATCCATTTGTGCCGACTCCGGACAGTAAAGACAAATCTCGGGGAGTGAAGAAAAGAGATCCAAAATATTTCAAGGATATGGTGGAGTACACAGATAAAATTGTTGGAAAGATAGTACAAAATCTGGAAAAACAAGAACTGCGGGAAAATACTCTCTTAATATTTGTCGGTGATAATGGAACCAATAAGCAGATTGTTTCTCAAACAGTGACCCAAACAGTTCGCGGGGATAAAGGTGAGACAACGGATGCAGGAACCCATGTTCCGCTTATTATGAATTGGAAAGGGAAAATTTCTTCAGATAAATCATGTTCTGATCTGATCGATTTTACCGATTTCTTTCCAACACTCGCTGGTGCTGCCCAAATTGCATTGCCGGAAAATGAAATTTTTGACGGGAGAAGTTTTCTACCGCAAATAAATGGCGAAAAAGGAAATCCGCGGGAATGGGTGTTCTGTCACTATGACCCGAAATGGGGTAACAGGACATTGAAACGGTATGTTCATGATAAAAAGTGGAAACTATATCATGATGGCAGAATAATAAACCTTGTAAATGATCCATTGGAGAAACATCCCGTTTCATTTGATAATCTGGATGAAAACACGAAAAACAAGATGAAACGGTTTCAAGATGTTTTGGATAAAATGAAATAAAATCGGAAGAGATAATATAATGAATAAAACGAACCGTCGAGATTTTTTAAAACAATTAGGCGCTGGAATAGTTTCGATTATGACACCAACTCTTATCTTTTCAAATAGCTGTACTAAATCAAAAGTTCCTTCGGACAAACCTAATATCATCTTTATCATGGCGGATGATATGGGCTACGGAGATCCTGGTTGTTATAATCCGCAGTCAAAAACACCAACGCCAAATATAGATCGATTGGCAGCACAAGGCATCCGCTTTACAAATGCTCACTCACCCGGAGCGGTTTGTGTGCCAACCCGATATGGTTTGCTCACCGGACGTTATCCTTTCCGGACAGATCTGCGAAAACATAAAACAACCAGTCTGATTGAACCTGATCGTATGACGATTGGATCCATTTTACAAAAGCATGGTTATAAAACGGGTTGCATTGGCAAGTGGCATTTAGGTTTTGAGAATATTGATAAAATTGATTATTCAAAGCCGATGCAAGGTGGACCTTTTGATCGTGGATTTGATTATTTTTTTGGCATGCATGCTTCACTGGATATTCCTCCATATTATTATATCGAAAATGACCGATGCGTTGAAGCGCCAACTGAAACGATTGAGGCAAGCTACAGCGAAGGTGTAACGCCGATTCAAGGAGCATTCTGGCGTAAGGGTAAAATCGCTCCCGGATTCAAACATGATGAAGTGCTACCAAAATTTACAGAGAAAGTGTTATCGTTCATAAAAAATCATCATGAAGATGAAGCTGAAAGTCCGTTCTTTTTGTACTTTGCTCTAGCGGCTCCTCACACACCATGGTTACCAACTGGAGAATTTAAAGGAAAAAGCAAATCAGGGGATTATGGAGATTTTGTGACACAGGCGGATAACTCGGTTGGACAGATTATGGAAACTTTACAGCAACTTGGCATTGCAGATAACACGCTACTCTTTTTTACCAGCGATAATGGACCGGTCTGGTATGAACAGGATGTGAAACGATACGACCACAAATCAACTCATTTTCTTAGAGGAATGAAGGCAGATGTTTGGGAAGGCGGACATCGAATGCCTTTTATTGCGAAGTGGCCTGGAAAAATTAAGCAAAACACAACCAGTCAAGAAATTATTAGTTTCACTGATATGTTGGCCACTTTTAGCGTATTGATGGGGGACAAGCTGCCAGAGAATTCTGGAGAAGACAGCTACAATATCCTTCCTGCACTTTTGGGCGAAGATTATGATAAGCCGATCCGAGAAGCAACGGTTATTGAGAATCGGGCAATTATTCAGGGAGATTGGAAGTTGATCTTTGGCAGTGGAAAAGGTGGAATTAGCGGCCGTTATTTTAAACAGCAGATTGATGATTTAAAATTAAAAGGATTAAAAGGAGAACTTTATAATCTCAAGAATGATCCTTCAGAAAAAACAAATCTTTATGCTGAAAGACCCGAAATTGTAGACCGTATGACCAAAATAATGGATAGATACAGGCGAGAGGGACGGAGTGCACCGAAGTTTTGAATTATACTTTATCAGATTGAAAGGTAAAAAAATGAAAAAGAATCACTCACAAAAATACTGTATGGTATTTTACTTAACTGTATTTTTTCACCTTGGTTATGTCTATAGTGCCCCAATTGCAGAGAATACAAAAGATACAAAACCTGTAGCGTGGTGGACTTTCAATTCATGTAATTCAGGAATCATTACTGATGAAGTTTCGAATGTTAAAGATTCGATACAAGGAAATTTCAAGTTGGTAAACGGGACAAATGGCAGAGCTTTAAAGTTAGATGGCTTCACTACTTGTGTTACCCGTAAATCTGATATGGTTCCCAAACTTGGTGATTCCTTTGCTTTTGAAGCGTGGATTGCTGCCGCTACTTATCCATGGAACTGGTGTCCAATACTTGCCCAGGAAAAAAATAAAGAAACAGGATTTTATTTTGGTATAGGGCCTCAGGGGCAGGTTGGTATTTTTGCCTCTGTTAACGGAGTTTGGCAAAGTTGTGAAACGGAGGAAAAAATCGCACTAAAAAAGTGGATTCATCTGGCAGCTACTTTTGATAAAAACATTGGGTTCAGGATTTACATCAACGGGGAGCTGTCTGGTCAACTGAATGTTGAAGGAAAGCCTGTTTTTGCAACAGAAACTGATCTGTTGATTGGAATGAATAGTGAAAAGATTACACCTTCAAATCCTGTAAGAACTTATGCAACACTTCCTGCCTGGTTCTCATTTGATGGCATTTTTGATGAAATAAAGATATATAATGAAGCACTTTCCCAAAAGTCAATACAAAATAATTCGGAAAAATATAAGAATCTGTTACTTCCTGACATTCAGGAAAGAATAATGCCAAGTGGACCAAAAGGAAAAGGCAAGTTTGGTGCGTATTATACTAAATTGAAATATTATGATGAATGGGATGCCTTGTTCAGGGTTGGGGATTATGCCGATGTTGTTGTTCAGTTTGATGATTCGCCAATTCGTGTTGTATTTTGGAGAGGCACTCGTTATTCTCCTGCCTGGGTAATGGAAAACGGGCAGTGGATGGCAGATCAGAGCGCCGAGTATTTTGATACGACTAATGGTTGTTTCGAACATATGATTGACCCACATTGCCTTTATTCGCATGTGCGTATCATTGAAAATACCCCTGCCAGAGTTGTGGTTCACTGGAGATATATTCCTGTTAGTGTGCGAAAACAACTATCGCAGGTTGATGAAAAAACAGGATGGTCTGATTGTATTGACGAATATTATACTTTTTACCCTGATGGAATAGGTATCCGGAAGGTCGTGCAATATACTTCAGGAGAACCGTTGGCGCCTTCAGAGTCAATAGTGCTGTGTCAACCCGGAACAAAACCGGAAGACAATGTGCATCTTGATGCGATGACCCTTGTGAATCTTAATGGAGAAAGCTATACGTATTCCTGGGCAAAAGGTGCTCCTGCTTTCAAGAAGGGAGAAAATCCTGTAAACCCGGTTATTCAAATAGTCAATTTGAAATCTCAAAATAAACCCTTCACGATACTCGAGAAGGAAAACAATATGGAAGTATTTGGAATTGAACAACGCCTTGATATGTCACACTTTCCCTGGTGGAACCATTGGCCCGTAGCACAAAACCTATCAGATGGAAGATATTGCCAGGCCGCAGACAGGCCTTCTCATTTTTCACTTGCATGGGGAGGGCCTCCTTTTCACGACGAAGCAGGTAATATAATTAAAGCAAGAGCAAGCGGTAGTGAAGGAGAATTAAAAATGGTGGAAAATAATAGGGAAAAAACGGTAAAAACCTATTGGTCAAGTTGGATGTACGGGACTTCAAAACAAACACCCAACGAACTTGCGATCCTTGCCGGATCCTGGCTCCAACCACCTCTACTAAAAATTAAAAAAGGTGATTTCACCAACGAAGGTTACGATTTTACACAACGAGCTTACATTCTTAACTGCCCGGATAAAAATCCTGATAATTTGGAAGTGGAATTTATTGCCGGCAAAGAATCACCGATTGTAAATATATGTATGATTATGAATGGTTGGGAGGCAGATAATATCACTGTTCAAATGAATAATAAAGTTTTGCAGGAAAAAAAGGATTACAGGATTGGTAGAAGAAGTGGACTCAACAGAGAAGATTTAATTATTTGGATAGAACATGAATCTCTCAGCACTTCCCGGATTCTTATTAGTCGATAGCGGAGAGTTAAGAAAAGCAGCTACAGATGAGCAAGTTGTCGAAAAGACAGCAGAGGAAGTAGTACAAGTTCGGTCACAAGAAGAAAGGAACCAAAACAATCATGAGTATTTCTTCGCGTAGAACCTTCATCAAGACTCTGTCTGTCAGCGATTGTGGTTATCCTTGCTGATGATATGGGTTACGGGGAAATTCAATGCCTCAATCCCCAGCGCGGCAAAATCAAAACACCGCAGCTGGACTCGATCGCATCCAGCGGGATGATCTTTACGGACGGACACAGCGGTTCCGCTGTGTGTACGCCGACGCGTTACGGACTCAGTCCGTTACGCCTGGCGGACGCGTTTGCAAAAAGGTGTTCTCATAGGCGGGGAAAGTCTTGTCGCGAAAGATCGCCTGACGATGGCTGATATGCTCAAAGAAAAAGGCTACCATACGGCCGTGTTCGGCAAGTGGCATCTGGGGATGTTATTTGACGGTAAGGAGGAGCACGATCAGGTTGCTGTTGGTTCGAAAGTTACCGAAGGATCCATTGATGCCGGAGGATTTGACGAGTTTCCTGGGTATCATCATGCCAGACAGATGAATCCTTGGATCGAGAAAAAACCGATGGAAATTCCAACCTAAAGGAAATATTGATGAAACGTATTATTATCACTCTCCTTTTACTGTCATTTTTCATAATAAAAGTAAAAGCACAGGAGAAAGTTTATCCCGGCGCGGATGAACGAACGCCGTCCTATTCGCAATACTTTTCATGGATAAACAACACCAACGAGGGAAGCACCGAAGAACAGACGATGGTGAATCTGGACTTCTTTAAGTGGCTGCACGATGAGTATGGAATGGTGCTGGATATTTATGTAATAAGCGCCGGGGCGATAGACAAGGCAGGCAGATACGGCAAACTGGATTCGGATGCGTTCCGGCGACAGTTCCCCAATGGGTTTGGGCCCATTTACGAAAAGGCAAAGGCAATGGGCACGCGGCTCGGCACTTGGGGCGGCCCGGACGGTTTTGGCAATACACCCGAAGAAGAACAGGCGCGGATCGACATGATGGTCAAACTCTGCCGGGACTATGAGTTTATACTGTTAAAGTTCGACGCTGTTGTCGGCGGGTTGCGTCCTGAAAAACAGGATGCTTTTTTTCGTATGATGACCGAATGCCGCAAATACTCGCCCGATCTGATCCTCCTGAACCACCGGCTCAAGCTCGGTAAAGGTCTGCCGCACGCGACAACCTACCTTTTGGACGGGGAAGAAACCTATATCGACGTCCATATGCTCAATAATCAGACTGCACCGCACCACCGGGCCGGGGCCATTTCCCGTCGGGTCGTGCCGAGCCTGGTAAGGCTTACCGAGGACCACGGCGTCTGCATCTCATCATGCCTGAATTACTGGGAGG
>Ga0114922_10002649_pt1 | contig 16761 bp, 13 predicted proteins | sample AartaG_FD_100975 | JGI IMG/M metagenome (GOLD analysis project Ga0114922, IMG submission 100975) | Deep subsurface microbial communities from Aarhus Bay to uncover new lineages of life (NeLLi) - Aarhus_00045 metaG | ecosystem: Environmental > Aquatic > Marine > Oceanic > Sediment | place...
CCACTCCAATACTCCAGTACTCCATTACTCCATCTTTCCATCACTCCAGTACTCCATTACTCCATCTTTCCATCACTCCAGTACTCCAGTACTCCATCACTCCATCTTTCCATTACCCCATCTTTCCATTACTCCATTACTCCAATACTCCATTACTCCAGTGTCCCATCACTCCAGTACTCCAATACTCCAATCCCTAGTCCTCACAACGCCCACGGTTATCACTCCCCAATTCTTCGATGATCTTCCGATCCGCGGCCGGAAATGCGTACTTTTCAAATTCCTTCGGAGAGATCCATCGATAATCATCGCACTCAATAAGCTGAATCTCTCCCTCGATATATGTGCAATGAAATGCATGAAGTGTGATTTTAAAATGTGTATACGCATGTTTGACCGATGTGAACAGATCGCCAACTTGAATTTCGATTCCCAATTCCTCTCGAATTTCTCTGTGGAGACAGCTCGCCAGATCTTCCCCTTCTTCCTGTTTTCCACCGGGAAACTCCCAGAGTCCTCCCAGAAGCCCTCTTGGAGGACGCAGAGTGATGAGCAGATTCTCCCCTCTCCAAATGATACCGGCCGTGACATGGTAATGCGGGATTGGTTTTCTGGGCCGTCGAACTGGTAATTGTGCTTGAATGGATAACCGTTTGGCCTCACACAGTGTCTCCAGGGAACAAACATCACACAGTGGCTGCTTCGGTTTACAAATGATACTCCCCAACTCCATGATCCCCTGATTAAAATCATCGATCCGTTTTAATGGAAGGAGTTCCCCTGCAATATTCCACAGGACCTTTCTAGTATCGGGCTTATCAACACATTCTGTTACATGAAAAATTCTCGCTAATAATCGAATGACATTACCATCGAGAATTGGAACCGACTCATGAAAGGCAATACTGAGAATGGCACCGGCCGTATATCTTCCAATTCCAGGTAAAGAGAGTAAATCTTGAAGATTGTTTGGAATCTTACCGGCAAAACGCGAGAGGATCTCCCTGGCGGCTTTATGGAGATGACGAGCTCGTCCGTAGTATCCCAATCCTTCCCAGAGCTTCATGACGTCATTCAAATCCGCCTCGGCCAAATCAACCACCGTAGGGAAGCGATCGATGAAACGCTCATAGTAAGGTTCGACAGTACTCACCTGGGTTTGTTGCAGCATGATCTCAGAAACCCAGATTTGATAGGGATCGTCCGTCTCCCTCCAGGGCAACTCTCTTCTGTGCTTCTCGTACCAGGAGAGGAGACGGCTGCGAAATCGTCTCTTGAATGGTCCATCGATCTTCATGCTATCTTACAGGTCATGCCCTTATACATTTATTTATCAATATGAAATCGAGAATCATGCCAAAGGCAGATGCGCCTAGGCGCATTTTGAGTAAAGTTACCCTTTGTATAAATAGTGTTAAAGTGATTGTGTTTCTGGTTAATCATTCAACCATTTCAAATTGAGGCGATTCATTTAAAGTCATTTTATGAATGTCAATAACCAACTGTTTTACCAATTGCCACATTTCAAGACTCTTATAACTCACATTAAATAATAATGATTCTTTTTGTTTAACCAGTAGCCAGATGCCAGCAACCAGATGCCAGCAGCCAGAAACCAGTAACCAGTAGCCAGTAACCAGTATGAGGCAAAGCTTCACTAGACCTGAATCACTATTGACTTAAAATACAGAGCAGGGACATGAAAATCAAGGTAAACCATGAAAAAAAACATGATTGATATTCTAAATCTCGACAATGCCAAATTTCTCCTTGACATATTTAAAAAAATCATTTATACTTAAATATGATTTTAGTGAAAACAAAGATCTGAAATTTAATAAATAAGCTATGTTTCTCGACATTGCAGAACGTCATCTCCTATCCGGTGGAGGGGAATCGGCGCTTGATGAATCATTACTCGACCGGCGGACACTGGTCCACCGTAAGAGCGCCTACCTGAACAATGCTACCGCAAACGATGTATTGAAGATCAATCTTTGGGCCTGGATCGAAAATCCATTTCTTACTGGACATGTCGATCCGGAGATGGCACCGATTCGGTTATTTCTAAAGTACGAGATGCATCGCCAGTCCGATGAACGCCTGATGATGGTATCCGCCGCGAACAAGGTAATCGTGGGTCAAACCCTCGGCGACACCAAGTTACTCGACCGACTGAGAGATAGAACGGATGAACACCGTGCTTAGTACGAAGAAGTGGAAACTCAGAAATATGGAGTGGTGGAGTATTGAGGTATTGGAGTATTGGGAAACCAGATGGCGGAATAAATTCTTTTCCATTACTCCATCAATCCAATACTCCAATCCGAGAATTTATTAATCCTCTTCAAGGAGAGAGGAATAATGCTTTTGAAGCGCATATGATCAAGCTGTCTTTTAATCCTTAATCATAAAAAACACGATGGAAAATGGATTTGTCATTAATTTGACATCCGACGGGAGAACAAGATGAAAGACGACGAAAAGACAAAACAGCAACTCATAGATGAGTTAATGAAGATCCGTCAACGAATTGCCGAATTGGAAAAAGCAAAAACCAAGGATATGTTCCCTGAACAGACGAGCAAGGGTGCAGAGGAAAAATTAAAGGAATCAGAGGAAAAATATAAGACGTTGGTTGAAACTTCCATCGATATGATTTTTACGGTTGACCTGGAGGGTAACTTCCTTTTCACGAATTCGGCATTTGACAGAATTTTGGGATATACGAAAGAGGAATTAAAGAGAAGTAACGGTTTTGAACTGGTCCATCCTGAGGATATAAGAACTGTACAGGAACAATTTGCTCCCCTGATTGAGGGGAAAAGAGTGAATAATTTGGAATATCGATACAAAACAAAGAGAGGCCCCTATATCCATATCATGAACAATGCCTCACCGATATTCGATCCCAATGGGAATGTTGTCGCTGCCCTCGGCGTTGCAAGAGATATCACTGACCGTGTCATTATCGAAGAGGAATTGAGAAAATACCGTGATCATCTCGAGGAACTCGTTGCTGAACGCACAAACGATCTGAGAAAGAGTAATGAAGCGTTGCGTGAGAGCGAGATTAAATGGAGATCCCTGTTGGATAACTCGCCCGATTATGTAACCATCGTTGATCGCAAAGGCACAATACAGTTTATTAATCGCGTTCTACCTAATCTCGTAATGGAAGAAGTCATAGGAAGCACCGTATATGACTACCTACCCCTCGATTCCCAGAAGATTCATAAAAGAGCCCTTATGCAAGTCTTTAATACCGGACAAACGCAATACATAGAGGCGTCTGGAAAAGGTCCGAATGATTCTCTTTCCTGGTACGAAACACGTATTGTTCCAGTTAAAGAAGAGGACCAGGTTATCTCTGCCATGTTGATTACATCTGACATTACCGAACGCAAGTATGCAGAAAGAATCCGGGATGCAGCATATAAAATTTCCAGGGCAGCGATGTCTGCCGAGGATCTCGAAGGTCTCTTTCGTTCCATACATGATATCATCGGAGAATTGATGCCAGCGAAGAATTTTTACATCGCACTTTATGACTTAGAATCCCAAATGCTCAGTTTTCCATACTTCGTCGATGAGATTGAAGAGCAACCAGAACCCTATAAAATTGGAAAAGGGCTGACCGAATGTGTGATCCGTTCAGGTCAACCTTTATTAGCTACACCTGATGTATTCGAGGAGCTTATAAGGAAGGGAGACGTGGAATCGATAGGACCACCTTCTGTGGATTGGCTCGGAGTCCCCCTGAAGATAAAAGATAAGACGATGGGAATATTAGTTGTTCAGAGTTATTCTAAAGGCGTAAGATATGGAGAGGAAGATAAAAATATCCTTATGTTTGTTTCGAATCAGGTAGCAATGGCCATTAATCGAAAACGAGCGGAAGAACAAATTCAAAAAGACCTGAAAGAAAAAGAAATCCTACTTAAGGAAATTCACCATCGGGTGAAAAATAACTTGCAGATTATTTCCAGTCTCATCGGTCTTCAGGCCCGTCAAATTAAGGACGAGCAAGCCCTTAAAGTATTTATGGAAAGCCGGAACCGAATTCGTTCTATTGCAATTCTACACGAACGGCTTTATCGATCCGGAGATTTAATGAATGTTGATTTTGGTACTTACATTAAAGAGTTGGCAAATAGGCTTTATCAGGTGTATAATGTAAATCAGAGTAAGGTTGCCCTCGATATCCAGCTCGAAGATGTATTTATTGGGATCGACCTGGCCGTACCGTGTGGATTGGTGGTCAATGAATTGATATCAAACTCACTAAAGCACGCTTTTCCATCCTCATTTGAAGGAAAAGGAAAAATCATCATTTTACTTCGTCAGATTGAAGCGAATGAGGTGGAACTGCTCGTCAAGGATAACGGTATTGGGATACCCAAAAATATTGATACTCGGAAGACAGAATCCTTAGGATTAAGATTAGTACACATTATAGCCGAGGAACAGCTTGATGGGCAGGTACACCTTAACAGAAAAAGCGGAACGGAGTTTAAGATAAGGTTCAAGTATAAAGCATGATGATCTGGAGATAAAAACAAGGCGAAAATCGATATCATAAAAGAATAAACATCTGGCGATGCTTCGCCTCAAAATACTGGTTACTGGCTGCTTGTTTCTGGCTGCTGGTTAAATAAAAAGAATGAATTATTAACCAGATACCAGTGCCCAGTGACCAGTAACCAGAAGCCAGTAACCAGTATTTATCGGTTTGAGGTAAAGCTTCACTAGCATTTAGTGCCATACACATAAAATGAGGTTACGTCTCTAAATGGAACACCGCAGCTTTCTGAAGAGCCTTACCGCAGGTCTTGGTGCACTGCCGTTCCTGCCCGAAGTGGCCGGGGACCTCAGTGATCGTCTGCACCAACTGTCCGCCGATCCGTGAGGAGAATAAACTCTATCCATTACGATGCACTCCTCACATAATGATAAAGCAAACCACCAAGAATCGGTAATTTTTGTACTTTTCCATGGAGCTGGGATTTATATCCCATAGGTACGCGTTGATCTATTCCTTGATGTGGGCGTTTTGAATTATTTATTTCTTCTTTGATTTGAACAGATTGAAAATGAGTCTGGTGAGAAAAGTAAGCAAAGAAAACATGCGGTTGTAATTTATCCCCCCCACGGGCTAATAATAATTACCTGTTCGGTTACGTGACCGGATTACTAAAAGTACGGCCCCACCAATTTTTTCCTATAAACTTCTTTCATCATTAGATTGTATTGCACTTTTAATTTTTAATAGATCAAAATCCTTAAAAAAAATGTGAATTTTGACAGATTGTTTACCTCTATATTTCATTAATTTTTATTTCTCTTTGTCATATTTAATAAGTTTCTCCTTTATAATCCTTTCTTGTGAAATGAAATCTTCCTTATAATTATTATTCACATAGACCCACAATTTTCTCAATAAATTCTTTGGGACACCTTTTTTCCTATATGATAATAATATTTTATAAATCTTAATTTGGTAATTAATTATTTCCTGTTGTTCTATAAAGCTTTCTGGTAAAATTCTCATTGAATTTGATACGAATATTTTATATGTCTTATAAGAGATATCATTTTCAATGGTTTTATAAATATTGTTAATTATATTTAAGTATGCCTCTTTTTCAGCATCAAAAAATATTCTTTGGGCTCCAATATTTTTTTCGAATTTTTTGAGTGCCCTCGCAACAATTTTATTGTAAATCTCTTCAGGTAAATCTGTTTTATTAAAATTTTCATTGCAATATTCAGCATGTTTATTCTTATTACTTTTTTCTTTAAAATCAAAAATCCAATTCTCTAAACCTCTTCGATCAACTAAAATACAATCGGTTTTTTGTGCAATTTCTATTGCACTACTCGTGAAATAATTATTTGTTATCACCATTGCTTTATCACAATTATAATACTCTTTACCTGTAACAGCATCACTGATCGCCCTTCGAGAAATTTTTGAAGAATGACGTTTAACTTGAATTGCAATTTTTGTTTCATCAATTTTAGCGATTATGTCTATGCCGAAATCATTAGTAGGAGGAGTTAGTTCTGTATAATATCCCTGGGACTCAAGTATTTTACTTACATAACTCTCGAATACTCGACCATCCATATTATCAACATCATCCATGTCCGATTCTTCCGGATCTTGTTCTGGAGAAAAATCAGGCGGGCTGGACTTTTTCTTCTTATTGGACCAAAGAATCAATATAAGCCCAAGCAACATCAGGAGCCCTGTTACTATGTGATCTTTCGGTTCCAAATATCTGTGTCCTTTTTATTCTTTAGGCTTTTCTTCAATTTCAGTAGCCTTCCGACGGTGATTTTTATTTCTTCTTTCAATATCTTAACAGGAACTTCTTTTATGCTTAATAGTTTGATTCATCGAGTAAAAGTTTTTAAGTAAAAAAACCGACTTCCAAAAGGATGTACCACACCTTCTGAACTCGGTTTATTATTTTCTCCCCAATCAATGGTGCCTCCACTAAAGTTATCGTTCACCTATCCCCTTAGAGATAGTAAATTCACTTTAAGTGTTTGGCTTAAACTGTTAATGTATAGTATTAAAATAATATTTTATCGGTGGAAAAGCAAGAGGAAAATTGATAATCATTTTAATTTGGTAAATTTTATTTTGTCACGCGATTGTGCACAAAATAGTGAAAAAATCCATAACTGTAAGACAATGAAAAATAATAAATAACGAAGGCTGAAAAATTAGAAAAGCCGTTGTTGATTAGACAACGGCTTTGGGGAAGAGGAAAGGAAATGAGATTTTTTCTTATCGTTCTCACTCTTCATATAAGCAAAACCCTTGCCAAAAAAATAAAATAACTAAACCCAAATGTAAAATTATTATTCACAATACATTATCTCTGTTATGAATTATTGGAAATAATAATAGTTTTTTTTAGAAAGGCAATTATTGCCGGTCGTTCCCGGCATTTTTTTCCATATCATTTTAAAAAAAATCCGAGTTGAAATTCAAGATAATCATTTATAACATATCTATCATATGAGACTTCTGGAAATCAAAGACTCCTCTCAGTCCAGATCCGGACTAAATTGACCAATGTCTCCACCGCTTTTTCCATGGCAGAAACCGGGATCCACTCCAGCTTGCTGTGGAAATTCATCCCCCCTGTAAAAATATTGGGAGTCAGCAGTCCTTCGTAACAGAGTCTGGCCCCGTCAGTACCACCCCGGACGATCTGGAGATGGGGTTCGATACCCGATCGTTTGACCGCTTCCATGGCATAGTCCACAACCCTGGGATCCTCTTCCAACTTCGGACGCATATTCCTGTATTGATCCTTGACTTCCAGATTGATATCTGCTCCGGGATATTTCTGATGAATCTGCCTTTGAATTCCCTCCAACCGTTCCCTCTTCTTATCGATGCCTTCCATGTCAAAATCCCGGAGAAGAACCTTGATAACCGTTCTCTCGACACCACCTTTTAAGATATAGGGATGGAAATAACCGACCCGTTTCTCTGTAGTCTCGGGCGCGGGCTCGTCCTCCAATGCCTTGACAATATCTGCCGTGATGCGAATACTGTTGACGAGTTTTCCCCTGGCATAACCGGGATGGAGATTGATGCCTTTGACATCGAATATGGCGACCGCCCCATTGAAGGTCTCGTTCTCTACCTCACCCACCATCCCGCCATCCACGGTGTAGGCAAAATCGGCAGCGAACTTTTTCACATTGAAGTATCGGGTTCCCAGGCCCACTTCTTCATCCACCGTAAAACCGATCCTCAGAGGTCCATGTTTGATATTCGAATGTTGGTTTAGGTAGGAGAGCATTGTCAGAATTTCGGCAATTCCGGCTTTGTTATCGGCGCCAAGGAGAGTCGTTCCATCGGAAGTGATGATATCGTGGCCGATGCATTTTTTAAGTTCCGGATTGTCATCCACTCGGATCACCTGCGTTTTATCCCCGGAAAGGACGATATCACCCCCCTGATAATTTTGATGCATGATGGGTTTCACATCCTTCCCCGAAACCTCAGGGGATGTATCCACATGTCCAAGGAATCCAATGACCGGTATGTCTTTCGACAGATTTCCAGGACAGGTCGCCATCACGTAACCGTATTCATCCATCTCAGCATCGGTCAACCCGAGTTCTTTGAGTTCCTCCTTCAGAAGTCCGGAAAGATCCTTCTGTTGTTCCGTACTCGGAAACCGATCCGAGACATCCTCGCGAGATTGGGTATCGATCTTCACGTAACGAAGAAAACGATCGAGCAGTTCAGCACGCACGGCGTTCACCCCCTGTTGGCTTTTACAAATATGAAAATATTGTCAATTGATTTAAACTATAGGAGTGATGGAGTATTGGAGTGTTGGAGTAATGGTAAACAAGAAGAATTGGAGTATTGGGATACTGAGTGAAGGAACATAATCTTTACCAGTACTCCATCACTCCATCACTCCATCACTCCATCACTCCAACCCTCTACCCATTCACTCCAGCTCTCTTACCCATTCACTCCATTTTCACCCTTCTTTCCCCTCAGTCCCCCCTGGCAACTTCGCACCCATCCTCTGAGCATCATCCCCCATTATTCCTCGAAGCTCTTTGAGCTTGTCTTCCGGTAATGATTCGACAACATGGTCTCTGAGAATTCTTTCGACCTCCTCCATTGCCCGCTGCCACGCATTTTTTTTCCCATGACCCATCCAGACATCATACGTATCCCGATCGATGACAGTGCCCGAATTGTACATTTCTTCCCGGAACCACCGCACAGTTTCGTCAGAACCGACGAAGTGTTCACCATCATAAATATCGCCATATAAGTCTCCACCCAATTGCTCACTTCGTGCTTCAACACCTCGTACCAATCTCAGGGCCATGCCACAAATCTCATTATCGATAACGAGTTTCTCCAGACTCTGGCAGCTCTCGAAGTTCAGCATCCCAGGTCCCGAAATGACATTGACTCCGGCCAGGGCCGCCATCATTGCGCCCATACCGGTCTCCAGGCCTGCCTGTCCGTCGACGATCTTGGCATCGGAGAGCCCCATGTAGGCATGTGTAGGCAGCCCCAGATATTTGCCGATCTGGGCATACGATGCATCGATCATCATTGTTTCCACAGCACCCATGGGTGTCGTTCCCTTTCGCATATCAAAAGCCGCCGGAGATCCGCCAAAAATGATGGGTGATCCGGGATTGGCCAATTGATGGATGACGATACCGCTCAGATTCTCGGCAGTCAACTGGACCAATGCCCCTGCCAGAGTAACCGGTGATGTCGCACCGGTCAACGGCATGGAAACGAGTTCTGCCGGAATTCCCGTCTTCGAGGCATCGATGAGGTTCTGGCAGGTCAGATTGCTCCATTTCAGGGGTGGAGAGGGACAGCAGTCAAAGATGGCCAACGGCTTTGCTCTCAGTCCATCTTCATTCCCCCGGATGGCAATCAACATGTCCCTCATGATCTCAAAACTCTCTACGGAAAACGTACCCGTCACAACAGGCTTCGTGCTGTACTGCAGTGCGATATACAAACGATATCTGTCCTGCATTTCTTTTGGTATGTCTTTGGAGATGAGTCCCGTACTCTGAGCTGCCAGGTTGGGGAGGGCATCTGTAAGGGTGACGAATCGAACGAGATCCGCGGTTACCGGATCTCTCTCCTCCCCTGTTTTCGGATCCAGGATCGTTAAGGCCGCCGAACCCGGATCAAAATGAATTTCATCCTTTTCCAGATTCATGGCCAGTTCTCCACCACGAGTATACATCTTGATGACGTGGGGAACGGTTTTTAATGCATTGTGCACGAGTTCCTCTTTAATACGAACTGTCTGATCCTGAATCTCACAACCAGCTTCATTCAATAATCTTTGAGCTTCTTCGTTTTCAACGAGAACACCCGTCTTTTTAAGTACGTCCAATGCCTCCGAGATGATTTGCTCAATGAATGTTTTGGATAACATATTGAGTTTGGGTCGTCTTGTTTCTAACACAATTACCTCCTTCTTTCCAGCCTCTGTGTCGTTCGTCCTTAACTTTCGAGGCGTTCAGACTCACTTAATCCTTCTGAAGATTTCAAATTTCCCGGAGCTTTATTCCGGGTTTTACGCTGTAATAGATATACACAAACCACGATTATGATCCCTAGAATATACATCCAGTGGCGGGAATCCTGACTCATATGAAAAATGTCTATAAGGATTCGAGGATTCAATAATATGAGAGCACTCAAACCCAATAAAATCGTTTCATACCATTTGTTCCTGGCAATCGCCCACCCCTGTATCAGACTCGTAAAGGCCAGGACACCCAACAGGGACATACAAAAGACGAGCAGGATGGTGAAAACATTTTCAATACCGTGGAGAATAAGATCTGTGTTAAACACAAACATGAAAGGGATTATCGTCGTTCTCAGGTCATATAGAAATCCCTGGATACCGGTGGGAATGGGTTCGGAACCTGCAAGAGCGGCGGCCGCATAAGATGCGAGTCCGACCGGTGGTGTGTCATCCGCGAGGATTCCGAAGAAAAAACAGAAAAGATGGGCACTAATAAGGGGAATGGCCAGTCCGTATTTTGTGCCAATCTCCACAATAATGGGTGCCGTCAGTGAAGCCATCACGATGTACGTGGCAGTCGTAGGAAGTCCCATGCCCAGAAGCAGACTGGCCACAGCAGTAATGATCAGTAAAAGGAGGATATTCCCACCCGAAAGAATTTCAACAATATTGGTGATCATCCCGCCGATACCCAGATTCACAATACCCACAATGATTCCCGCTACTGCAGTGGCAATGGCCACAGTCACCATGTTTTTAGAGCCATTCACAAACCCACCACCGATAATGCTCATGCTTCTCTTGAATGCCTCTCCGATTCTTTCCTTAAATGTTTGCGATAAAATCCTTGCCTTTCGAAACTCCTGATAAAGGATCAAGAGTAGAAGGGCAACGATGGCCCTAAATGCCGAGAGTTCCGGTGAATGACGAAAACCGAGGAGCTCTACGAGCAAGACAGCTATAGGGACGAGAAAATGAATCCCATCCTTCAATGTCTTCCAGAATGGGGGAATCCGGTCCCTGGGCAATCCCTCAATACCGAGTTTACATGCCTCGAGATGAGTAATATAAAAAAGCGCACCATAGGATATGAATGCAGGAATGGCCGCCGCTTTGATGACTTCAATGTACGGCACATTCACATATTCGGCGATGATGAAAGCGGCCGCTCCCATAATGGGGGGCATCAACTGTCCGTCTGTACTGGCCGCGACTTCCAAGGCTGCCGCTTTTTTAGCAGGATAACCGATACGTTTCATCAGCGGTATAGTAAAAGTTCCGGTTGTCACGATATTGGCCACACTGGAACCGGAAATACATCCCATCAAACCACTGGAAAACACGGCGGCCTTGGCAGGGCCTCCCCTGAATCGACCCAGGACCGAAAGTGCAAGTTGAATGAAAAAGGTTCCGGCACCGGCCTTTTCCAGAAGAGCTCCCATTAAGACGAATAGGTATACGATCGAGGCCGACACACCCAGCGGAATCCCATAAATGCCTTCCGAGGATAAAAATACCTGGGTCATATACTTGCGTAAGGAAACACCCTTGAAAGCAAAGACATCGGGCAGATAGGGACCCAGGAATGCATAACATGTGAAAGTCAAGACGACGATGGGGAGTGCAGGACCGACGACCCGTCTGGATGCTTCCAGAAGAAGAATCACGGCGACTATCCCGAACAGGATATCCCGCATCAACGGTGCTCCCGAACGCAGCGCAATACCATTCCAGTCAATAACAATGTAGAGGACGGAGACAGATCCGATGATGGCGATGGCAAAATTCAGAGTCGTCATGAACGGGGATTGGCGTGCGCAGAACCGATCTTCACTCCTTTTTCGTTTCACAGGAAAGGCGATGAACACAAGAAGCAGGCCAAAAGTGAGATGTATGGCCCTGATGGTGATACGATCCAGAATAACGAATTGGGGAAGGATGAGTTGAAACACCGCCCAGAGAATGGCAATCACTGAAGCACATTTTTTAATAAACTCATTATTCATCTAAGACCAATCTCTCATCGATCCATTTAATCAGTTCAGCCTCTCTGTAGTATCGCAGCGCACCTCTATGAATGGGTGCCGAAAGTCCCTGTAGCATCTTTCTCTTTGTTAAAGTGGTGTAAGCGGGATGCAATGTTTTGAATTCCTGAAAGTTGTCGAAGACTTCTTTGGTGATGATATAGACAGTATTCTCATCGACCCGATCCGTTGTAACGAGGGTGGCCTTTACGCCAATGGTACTGATATCCTGTTTGTTTTCTGCCTTCGGGTACAAGTCGCGGGGAATGACAGTCGTTGCATAGTATGGTGTGACCGATATGAGACTGTCCAAACCCGGTCCCTCTATCGGAATGAGCCGCACCCTGATTCTTCCCGAAGTCGCTTCTTTGATATTTCCGCTGGGATGTCCCACCGTATAGAAGAAAGCATCGATCCGTTCGTCCTGGAGCAGGGTGGGTGCCTCCAGGGCCTTGACGTATTCGGCCCTGATATCCTTCTCGGTCAGCCCGAAGGCACGGAGAACATCCCTTGAATTCTGCAGAGGACCGGAACCGGGGTTCCCCAGATTAACCCGTTTATTCCTCAAGTCTTCTACACGATTAATTTCACTCTTCATCGATGCCACGAGAGTGACGGCTTCCGGATGAATCGAAAAAACCGAGCGTAATGATTCTTGAGGTCCTCTCTCTTTCCATTCGGCAAGTCCATGTGTCGCCTGGTACTGCCTGTCAGACTGGACGACACCAAACTCGAGATCACCGCTGAGGACAGCATTGACATTATACACGGAACCGGCAGTGGACTCCACCGTTGCCTTGATTCCGTAAACATCGGACTTCTTATTGATCATCCGGCAGATGGCCCCGCCTGTGGGGTAAAAAACACCTGTCACTGCTCCCGTCCCAATGGTGACAAAGGACTGTTTGCTGCATGCCATAAGGAAGATTAATGCAAACATTTTAACGGAAAAGGTAATTCCCAATGAAAACAGAAATCCTTTAAATTTTTTTATATTCTTCACTGTGCGTTAACCTCCATAAATTCATTCATCTAAACGAAATTTGAAATTTAATCGTCTTTTTTTCCTTTATCCTTTTTCCTTCAACTGTATCATCTTCAGATCCCACCCTAACGAATCTCAATTCTTACAAGTACTCCCACACGTCGCACAGCTCCCATCGCAACTCACCCCTGCACCTGCACTGGGATTGGACACATTGCCACCCACATAAAACACACCAAAAGCCTCCTGTAAATTCTGACTCCCGCACTCGGAGCAGACGATTTCATTCTTTTTCGAGATAGATGTAAACACCTCAAAATGATACTGACATTCTCTGCATGTAAATTCATATGTGGGCATCTATTTAAACATCCATTCCATCTTTCTACATTCAGGTTGAATGATCCACCACTGATTTCAGATCATTTTAGTCATTTTTATCATCTTTTCTCCCACTCCTCGTAAAATACGATCTCGTTAAGTTTTTTACGGGAGCGCATACCTGGCTCTTCGGCTGGATACCCCAAAGGAAGGAGCTCCACAACCCTCACGCCCTCGGGAATATTCAAAATATCTCGAACCCGATCTTCGTAAAATGCGCCTATCCAGCAGGTACCCAATCCCAGAGCAGCAGCGGCCAGAGTCATATGATCGATGGCAATAGCCACATCGATGGCATAGGCAGGATGGCCACATGTCAACATCTTGTCCGATTCCACCGAGCAACAGGCAATCACCACCGGGGCTTCACCCACGAACCTCTGTCCTCCGGCAGCTTCCATCAGCCTCTTTCTCGTTGTCCTGTCCCGAACCACGATGAAACGCCACTCCTGCCGATTATTGGCCGATGGCGCCAATCGACCGGCGTCCAGGATCCGATTGAGTTTTTCTTCCTCCACAGGCTTATCGAGATAACTCCGAATCGAACGCCGCTTTTCAATCGCCTCAAAAATATCCATAATTCACTCCTTATTATAAAAATTACTGAGTAAACAACAATCCCGATGGTTTGCTTTCGCGTCGACTTAAGTAATTCTCATTTGCAAAGCCCCGAAGGGGCGACATATGGCATCCCGCACATGCCGGAATCGCCCTGGGTTTGATAATCAGACAGTGACAAGCCCCTGTAGGGGCGTAATATGAATTTTTTCTCTGTGTCTTCTTTGCGCTTTGTGGTTAATAAATTCTTTCAATATGAATTTAAACTAACGAATTCAAATCTCAAAAGCATGATAATCAAAATCCAACTGTCCAAGATTTCGCCGACATTTCAACTGTTCCTCAGTAACAATTGCATCATGGAATATTGTATCTAATAGCCACGCGCCTTTAAAGCAAGCCCCTGTTAAATCGGCTTTTGAAAAATCGGTACATATTAATTCAGCATTACTTAAATCTGCATCTTTCAAAATGGCTTTCCTGAGGTTTGCCCGGGGAAGGATGGCCCATGCCAGAATGCTCCCCGTAAGGTCTGCCCCCCCGATTTTGACACCGATGCGATACCGTTCATTCCCTTTTCGTTGCCAGGGTCCTCGAAGATTCTGATGAGAAAAATCGATTCCTCGAAGATCGAATCTGCCTTCCGTAAAAGGGATTTCCGGATTCTGGGCGACCTCTTCCAGGAATGGCTCTATCGATCGACCTTCGTTAAGAGCGATGACGATTTTGTTGATCACCTGACTATCCCAACGATCCCGAAGCCACTTTAATCCTTCCCTGTCAAGTGTATCATATTTCATCAATTCTCCTAAAACTTCATATAACTTGGACATACTTCGCCATAGGCGCAGAAGCGGCAAGACTGATGAGCCGGTAAACCGAATCCAGGATGACCTGTGTGGAACGAAAATTCTCCGTTATAACAACTTGTCTGACAGAGGGATACAGTTCCATGAAACTGAGGATATTCGAAATCGCGGCCCCGAGGAACTTATAGATGGACTGGTCATCATCTCCTACCACGGTGATGTTGGTCTCTCCCCCACCCAGCACTCGAATAAGCTGAAACTGCGCATAGTTCGTGTCCTGAAAATCGGGATTGAGACCCAACTCCAGTCCAAATTCCCACAGGATGTGATCTGCTTATTCTTCATGCGCGATACCTGCCGGTCCCACCATACGATTCCCCAGCCATCGATTTAAAAGCAGCAGGATGATAAGAATCAGTGCCCACTGAGAGAGATTCGTCATAATACTGAAGGGTTCGAAAGGTTTGTACCAACTGTCACTGCCAGCGGATTGAGAGAACCACCAGATCAGCAGGATCACGGCAGCGATGGGGACAAAAAACTTCAACACATATTCCCACCACCGCCCCAGGTTCCAGTCGTTTTCATCTGCAAGAAGCTCCTGAGTGCGCATTTTAGTAATACCATAACGGACAAGGGTAAACGCAATAAAAGCCCCTGATATGACCAGGGCATTTCCCCAGACAAAATCCTGATTACTCAGAAAATTCAGATTCCTGGCCGAGGGAATCCCCAGAAGATAAACCAAAGCGATGACGATGCCGATGGCTTTTGTACGCTTCATGCCAGCATCAACCATCACCCTGGTTGGCAATTCCAGCATGGCGATCAGGGACGAGAATCCGGCAAAGGTCAAGCCTAAAAAGAAAAGGATACAGAGAGGATGGCCCATAAACATGCGTGCAAAGAGCTGAGGCATCCAGATGAATGTCAACCCGGTAGAAGCGGGTCCACTCGTTCTCATTATTTCAAGAACCTCGGGTTTGGCCATCCCCATTTCGGTCTGTAACACGGAGAATACAGTCCCAAATATCATTAAAGCAGCCAAAAGCGATACAGTATTATTGCCAATGGCAGTCGTGAAAGCGTTCTTTACGGCGCCGTGTTCCTTCTTGATATATGCGGCATAAGTCAGAAAGAGTCCCCAGCCCGCACCCGTATCCCACGCATTCTGTGTTAAAGCTTCCAGCCAGAGCTTGGGTTTTGCTAATTGCTGTAACTGGGGAGTAAAAAGATAAGACACTCCCGTCCATGCGCCAGGAAGCGTCAATGCCCTTACCACAGATAAAATCACAATGACGAGAAGTGTAGGAATGAGCACCTTATTCACACGCTCAATGGAAGAGATACCTCGCCAAATGGCGAAAGCACCAAAACCCATGGCAAAGGCATGGAACAACATGGTCCAATAGCTGCTTTGATAATGGTTCCATACAGCCATCGATGCCTCGGTAGTGAGCGGAAGGGAATGGGTTAACATATACACGAAGTAGTAAATACACCATCCTACAATAACAGAATAGAAAAAACAGATCGCAGTAGAGACAAATGCAATAAATCCTCCCATCCAGGAGAATTTTTTTCCGGCTGTCAGAGCGATCGTTCCAACAACGCCTTTTCTCTGTTTCCGGCCCATGGCATATTCGGCAATAATGAGGGGAACGCTCCAGAGAAACAAAAATATGACCCAGGCGATCAATAAGGCGCCTGCGCCTTCATCTCCCCCATTTTGAGCCGCAATCCGGGGAAATCGCCAAATATTACCCGTTCCGACGGCGATGCCAAGGGCACTGAGTAAAAAACCCAATCGGGATGAAAATCTTTGATTCACACTCGTATCAAGCTTCGTCTCCATATACTGTCCTCATTTTTTCAAATCTAATGTCAACTTCAAATTTTCAATGTTTTAAATAAAATATCTATATATTTATTAA
>Ga0114922_10002650_pt1 | contig 16754 bp, 11 predicted proteins | sample AartaG_FD_100975 | JGI IMG/M metagenome (GOLD analysis project Ga0114922, IMG submission 100975) | Deep subsurface microbial communities from Aarhus Bay to uncover new lineages of life (NeLLi) - Aarhus_00045 metaG | ecosystem: Environmental > Aquatic > Marine > Oceanic > Sediment | place...
ACTGCCTTAAATATGCTGCGGCTAAAACTGGAGGCTTGACTAATTGCGTTAACAATGTTAGAATAGAATGTGCCGAAAATTAGTAAAAATATGGGGTAAATATGGCAAAAAGGCGTAGGCATTTAGGTGAAATCCTTTACAAAGCCGGGCTGGTAGAAAAAGAGGCACTCATCGATGCGATTAAGGCTTCAAAGACCAATAATAAGCAGCTCGGACAAATATTGCTTAGCCAAGGTCTTGTCGATGAAGAAACGCTGACCAAGGCACTTGCCAAGCAATTTGGGTTGCAATACGTGAACCTGGATAAAGTCAACATTTCTCCTGATACCATGAAGCTTATCTCGGAAGACCTTATAAAAAGGCACAATGTCTTACCGCTCGGTATGAATAATGGCAAAATGAGGGTGATTATCAGTGACCCACTAAACCTGGACATGATGGATACACTCCGCTTTCGCTTGAACGCTGAGTTGGAGTGTTGTTTAGCAAACCCTTCGAAGATTAGCTCCTACATCCAGGATTTGCTGGACGAAGCGAAAAGCGAAGAGGGTGATCGGTTAAAACATAGTATTGATGCAACGGCTGCCGAGCTTGCCGAGGCTGGTCACGACTTACAAGCGGAGGTTCTTCGCGCTGAAGCTGCTGGCGATGACGAAGGTCCCATTATCCGGTTGGTAAACCTTGTAATAGATAATGCCTGCTATATGCGGGCCAGCGATATTCATATTGAGCCAATGGCCGATAGGGTACGGATAAGATATCGTGTTGATGGTGTCTGCTTTGAAAAAGATAACATCCCCAAGAATATGCAGGCTGCAGTGACTACTCGCTTGAAGATTCTGTCCGGTATGGATATTGCGGAGAAGAGACTGCCACAGGATGGTCGAATTAAGCGTATGGTCAGTGGTCAGGATATTGACTTTCGTGTTTCGGCTCTGCCTGGCAACCATGGGGAAAGTATAGTGTTGCGAATTTTGCGGCCCGATGCGGTCAATATTGGTATCGAATCACTGGGTTTTGAACAGGATAATTATGAGCAATTTCTGAAGATAATTAAAAGGCCCAACGGCATCTTTCTGGTGACGGGCCCGACCGGTAGCGGTAAAACCACAACGCTGTATGCTGCCTTACAGGAGCTTAACAAGCCGGATAAGAAGATTATTACTGCTGAAGACCCTGTGGAATACAACTTCGATGGGATGAATCAATGTCAGGTCAAAGAAGAAATCGACTTGACGTTTGACAGAATCCTTAGAGCGATGCTGCGACAAGCTCCTAATGTTATCCTTATTGGCGAAATCCGGGATGGTGTTGTTGCAGATGTCGCTGTTCAAGCGGCCCTTACGGGACACCTGGTTTTCAGCACTTTGCACACCAATGATGCCCCCAGTGCGATTACACGACTAATAGATATGGGAGTTAAACCATTCCTCGTAGCAAGTTCGATACAAGCCATTATGGCGCAGAGGCTCGTAAGGGTCATTTGCAAAAACTGCAAGGTAATCGATGAAAATCCGGACCCGCAATATTTACGATTACTTAATATTACCCCGGAGGACATCAAAAAAAATCCTATTCACAAGGGAGCAGGATGTAGCCAGTGCCAGAATACCGGTTTCAAAGGCCGGATTGCCATGTTTGAAATGGTTGAACTGAACAACGAAATAAGAGAATTAGCCTTTAAAAAGGCGCCCACGGGCGACTTGAGAAAGGCATGCCGTGCAAGTGGAATGAGGACACTGAGGGAGGATGGCATAATCAAAGTGTTGCATGGAGTAACAACGCCAGGGGAAGTGGTGAGGATAACACAAACGGAAGATATGGTCATGGTTTGAACGAAATAAGTTATTAAGGAGTCTCGAATGGCGACAGTTAATATGGACCGCTTACTGCAGGCCTGTATCTCACAGGGCGCCTCGGATATCCACCTTGTGGTTGGTCGCTCGCCTGTGTTGAGAATAGACGGGCAACTCAGGTCTCTGGAAACAAAGGTTCTTGAGTCAGATGATACGGTTGCCTTGATGAAAAGCATTGCACCTGAGCGAAATCAGCAGGAACTGCAGGAAGAAGGCGGGACTGACTTTGGTTTTGCTTATGGCGACGCAGCCAGATTCCGGGTGTCTATTTTTCGACAAAAAGGCGATATCACGGTTGTCTTACGTCTTATCCCTACAAAATTATTGACTTTTGAGGATATAGGTTTACCTAAGATTTGTGCTGCTTTATGCCGTAGGCCAAGAGGGATGTTTTTGGTTACAGGCCCAACAGGATGCGGCAAAACAACCACCTTGGCTTGTATGGTAAACTATATTAATGAGAACTTTGATAGGCATATTATAACTATTGAAGAGCCGATAGAATATTATCACACCCACAAAAAATCTATTATTAATCAGCGAGAAGTTGGTGTTGATGTTCCAAGTTTTTCCGAGGCGCTGAGACGAGTTTTAAGAATGGACCCTGATGTAATTGAGGTCGGTGAGTTACGGGATTTGGAAACCATCGAATCGGCCATTAGAGCTGCTGAGACCGGCCATCTCGTTTTCAGTACACTGCATACGACCAGTGCTGCTGGAACGATTACCAGGATTATTGATGTTTTTCCGGTAAACCAGCAGGAGCAGATTCGCACTCAGTTAAGTGCCAACCTCATGGCGGTGCTCAGTCAGGCCCTTTGTCCTTTGGCTACCGGCAGAGGGAGAATTGCAGCTTATGAGTTTATGGTTGTTACTCCCGCGATTGCTAATCTTATTCGCGAAAATAAAACTTACCGAATTGATTCGAGCATTCAAACAGGTAGAAAACTGGGGATGCAACTTCTCGATGAGCATCTTTGGAGGCTCTATGATACCGGCAAGATTACCTTGGAGGAAATGCTGGATAAAAGCCGCCAGCCAGGTATGTTACAGGATAAAGCTATGGCCAAGCTGAAGAGCATGGGAGTAAGGGCGACGACGGAGATGGAGGATATGGGACCGATTTTACGAACGTAGCCTGTAGTGAAGAAGTTCGATTTTGCAAAATACCAGCTTCAAAAGTGATTGAAGCTGGTATTTTTTTATCGGACGGTCGGATTATAGTAGCCCTTTAGTATGATAGACAGCTTTTGAAGGGTGAAAAAAGGCCTTTTGGTGGTCCTAATAACCAAGTGTCCAATTTATAATTTATTTGCCAAAAAGGCCTTAATGTTGTATAATGAAGTGGATTTGAAAGTGGATTGATTTTAGATGGAACCAAAAATGGAAAGAGTAAAAACGGCAAAAACACTTCCTCCTATAGAACAATTAAGAGGTAGAACACTCGGAAGAATACTTATCAAAATGGGGGTTCTGACCAGAGAGAAGGTTCATGAATGCCTGAAAATCCAGAAGCAGCGAGGGGTGGCTGTGCAAATAGGTCAGATATTTCTTGAGCTTGGATTGATAGATGAAAACCAACTACGAATTGCACTCGCGGCCCAGCGTGGAATGGAATATGTAAAACTAAACGGCATTGATATCCCTCCATATGTAATCGAGAAGGTGCCGCTACAGATGGCAAAGACGTATCGCGTCGTACCGATCGAATACAACAAAGAGCAGAACCAGTTGACCATTGTTCTTGACAGTCCCGATAATTTCAGGGCAACTGATGATTTAAGCACGCTGACTGGTTTTAAAGTTGGAGCAAAGATAACCGACTCTGAAGCGTTGGAAAAGGCTTTGACCAAGTATTATGAGGCACAAGAAGAGAAAGAAAGTATAAACGAGCTAATAGGTGAAATACAAGGAGACAGTTTCCTTGCAGAATTTGAAGGCAGGAACCAGAGTATTGACCTGGATGAATTAAAGGAACTGTCTGAGTCAAATCCTGTCAAAAAACTGCTGAACCTGGTTTTATTGCAGGCAATTCGAGATAAGGCTTCGGATATTCATTTTGAGCCTTTCGAAAATGAATACAAGATGCGTTACCGTATTGATGGTGTGCTCTACGAGATGGTTCCTCCGCCAAAGCATATTGCTGCGGCACTTAGCTCGCGTATAAAAGTTATGGCAAACTTGGACATCGCTGAGAGACGGTTGCCACAGGATGGCCGAATATCGCTAACTGTCCAGGGTAATCCGGTTGATTTGCGTGTTAGTGTTCTGCCTACAATGTTCGGAGAAAGTGTAGTACTGCGTGTTCTCGATAGAAGTCAGGTTAGTTTGGATTTGGAAAAACTGGGGCTGAGGCAAGATGGCCTTAAGTTAGTACGTCAGCTTATTCGCAAACCTAACGGTATCGTGATTGTTACGGGCCCCACCGGATCTGGCAAAACCACCACTCTTTATGCGGCTTTGAGTGAACTTAATGACATTGAGACTAAAGTAATTACCACTGAAGACCCTGTCGAATACGACCTTGATGGTGTTATCCAGGTTCAGATGAAGACCGATATTGGGTTGACATTTGCAAGGTGCCTCAGGCACATACTCCGTCAGGACCCGGATATTGTACTGGTTGGTGAGATTCGTGACCTTGAAACAGCGGAGATTGCAGCACAAGCCTCCCTGACAGGTCATATAGTGTTTACTACATTACACACAAACGACGCACCAAGTACAATAGCACGACTCTTAGACCTGGGCGTTGAGCCGTTTCTTATTACCGCTACGCTGGAAGGTATTGTTAGCCAGCGGTTAGTCAGGAAAATATGTGAGAGTTGCAAAACACAATTCGAACCAACAGAAACTCAGCTAATGGAATTGGCACTTACGCCGGATGATGTCCGTGATAAGAAGTTATACTATGGCCAGGGTTGTCACAAGTGTAATAACACCGGCTATAGGGGGCGGACGGCTATTTTTGAGATTATGACATTTAATGATGAGATACGTGACTTGATTATGAATCACGCTTCGACAAGTGTTTTGCGTGAAGCCGGCCAAAAGACTGGTATGAAACTGTTACGTGATAATGGTTTGGCTGCTATCTATGATGGTGTTACCACTATAGACGAGGTAGTAAAAGAAACAATTTCGGAAACACAATAGTTGGCATTATAGAATTTTCCGTGGCCAATTAGTGGTCCAAAGGAGGTGTTTAGGATGCCTGTTTTTCAATATGAAGCGCTGGACTCACAGGGCGTGGGAATAAAAGATGAAATAGAGGCCCTGAGTGAGAAAGAGGCGATAAGCAAGATACGAAACATGGGCTATTTCCCCACGAAGGTTCGTGCTCGCGGTGCGGTGAAGAAAGCTGCGGCGAGGGCTGCTGCAAAGCCGAAACCCAGGCGTGGTGCTGGTGGAAGAGTCAAGCTCAAATTTGTGACGCAGTTTGCAAGACAGCTTTCCACGCTGCAGGATGCGGGTCTGCCCATTTTGCGATCGCTGCGTATCTTACAGGACCAGCAAAAGTCAGGCACGTTTAAGCGGGTCATCGGCTATGTAGGAGATGACATTGAAGGCGGTTCAACGCTTTCGGAGGCGATGGGTAGATTTCCGAAGGCTTTCGATAGGCTGTTTGTCAATATGGTTGCGGCAGGGGAGACCGGTGGCGTACTTGATTTGATTTTATCGCGTATAGCTGACTTTATGGAGAAGGCCCAAAGGCTTAAATCCCGGGTTAAAAGCGCAATGATTTATCCCGTTGTGGTATTGACTGTAGCGTTTTGTATTCTTTTGGCTTTAATGACCTTCGTGATACCACAATTTGAGAGTGTGCTGACTGAGATGGTGGAGGGCGAACTGAATCCAGTAACGACGGCGGTGCTCGGGATAAGCCACTGGATCGCATACGACTTTGGCTGGCTTGTTTTGCTTGGAGTGCCGCTTGGAACAGTTTTTCTGCTCAAAGGTATAAAGCAGTTTCGGAGCGGGAGATTAGCTCTGGACATCATCAAATTGAAGCTACCGATAATTGGTAAACTCAGTAGTAGAATAGCTGTAACGCGGTGGACAAGAACATTGGGTACATTGATTAACGCCGGTGTGCCAATCTTGGATGCCATAAATGTGACTCGAGAAACAGCAGGCAATGAGGTCTTTGCCAATATGCTCGCCAATGTTCACGATTCTATCAAGCAGGGGGATACCTTTGCCAGTCCCTTGCGGCAGTCCAAAACTGTTGACCTAATCGTCTCTAATATGGTTGCTGTTGGCGAAGAGACAGGTGACCTTGACAAGATGCTTATGAAAGTAGCTGACAACTATGACGAACAGGTTGATGTGTTGGTTGCTGGCTTAATGTCGTTGCTTGAGCCGATTATGATTTTGTGTCTTGGTGCTATCGTTATGACCATTGTCTTGGCAATATTTTTGCCGATGATACAAATTATCTCGGGCTTAAGTGCTGCTGTGTAGACTGATAAATCAAGACTTTATAAGTAGTGAGGAGAATAAAGTGAAACAGATTACTAAAAGACCCAATAAAAAGGCAGCTTTTACAATTGTGGAGCTGTTGACTGTTATGAGCATCATTATAATTCTCATAGGTCTGCTTGTGCCGGCTCTGAATATGGTTAAGCAGTATGCCAGAAGGGTAAGGCAGAAGGCCCAGTTCCACAGTATCGACGTTGCGATGGAGCTTTTCAACAACGAATGGGACGGCTATCCCCCTTCGGAGGAATCGGCTTACAAAACGCCGGCGGAACCTGCATACTGTGGAGCATTGAAGCTTTGTGAGGCCATGGTAGGCCAGGACCTGATGGGCTTTCATCCGGACTCACATTTCAGAAGTGATTGTAAAGATGGTGCTGGAAACGATATATATGCCACTCCAACAAACGCTTTTGACCCGGCTGTAGATGACCCGGAGAATTTGAAGGTCAGAAGGACTTATCTTCAGCTTGAAAATGTCCATGCTTACAGGCTGTGGAATATATACGGCTCGGGTGGTGCTGCACCATTTGAAGAAGATTTGTTTGTTCTGTGCGATGTTTATAATCGTGTAAGGAACGCTGATACCGGCAAAAAAATTGGTATGCCCATACTGTACTATAAAGCAAATACATCAAATACGATGCATGACCCCAACGGCACGTTGCCGGACGCCGATGATGATAAAGATTATATTTATAATTACCATGACAACGATAAACTGGTCGAGCTGGGTATGCCGTGGGACCCTACGGGTGTGCATCCTATATTCACAGATCCTGATAAATTTTATGAGATGACAAGGAATAAGAAGGTTCAAGTCGAATCAGGCAGGCCCAACAGGGCTGATTCTTATATTCTGATTTCCGCAGGCCCGGACGGTGAGTACGGCACGCGTGATGATATTTTTAATTTCGGAGACTAAGGTAACGGCCGTAATAAATCTGTCAGTTGTAAGTGAAGGATTCATCTTATATCTGTTATGTTTAGCCTGAGAGGATTGCTGAAAAATAGTTGCACATTATCAATTAGCAAAGAAACGAAAGAAGTGGTGATGAAAAAAACAATATTGGTGGCCCTGGCAGTGATTAGCTTATTAGCGAATGTGGCATACTGCGGAACATATAGCGGCGGAACGGGTGACCCGAATAATCCGTATCGCATAGCTACGGCGAACGACCTGAACGACATCGCCAATCACACCGACGACTTCGACAAGCATTTTATACTCGTCAACGACATAAATCTTGCTGACTACACGGGGACACAGTTTAATATTATTGGGAACGATGTGAACGCTTTCGCCGGTGTTTTTGACGGCAACGGCCATACAATTTCCAATTTCACGTACAGCTCAAATGATGTGAATTACATAGGGCTTTTTCGGTATGTTGATGACCCGAATGCCGAGATTAAAGATGTAACTTTTGTTGACCCCAATGTGAAGGCAGGGACAGGAGGTTGGGTTGGTGTGCTCGTTGGCGTGGTCTGGCAGGGAAGCGTTGCCGCTTGTTATGTTGAAGACGGAAGTGTCTCAGGGAACAATGGTGTCGGAGGGCTGGTAGGAAGGAATCGTGGAACTATCTCTGATTGTTATTCTACCGTTGCTGTTTCGGCAGAAGCTTATACTGTTGGTGGGCTTGTTGGATATAATACTGGCAACGGGGCGATATACAGCTCTTATGCCACCGGAAATGTTACCGGCGAGGATTATGTCGGTGGGCTCGTGGGAGCTAGCCATGATATAGAAACATTTACAAAAATCTTTGAATGTCATGCTACCGGCAACATTACAGCGGTAGACTTTGCAGGTGGACTGGTAGGAGTAAACTACGGAATCATACAGAACAGTTCTTCATCAGGAGGTGTTACTGGAACAGGTAAATATGTTGGTGGTTTAGTGGGTGAGAATTATCGTGGCGCCTCTATATCAAACTGCTACTCCACCAGCAATGTTGAAGGGACAATAGATACCGGAGGTTTTGCTGGACGAAATGTAGGAGAAATTGCCAACTGCTATTCACAAGGCGAGGTTGTGGGAAATTCTAATGTTGGTGGATTGGTAGGATTTAATGGATTGATGGATGTTGCAGGTGCAAGTGCAATACTCAACAACTGCTATTCAGCAAGTAGCGTTTCGGGAGATAGTAATCTCGGCGGATTGGTAGGGTATGATGATGGTGGTTCTTACACCAAGAGTTTTTGGGACAGGAATGTTAATCCGGATGTAAATGGGATTGGAAATACAAGTGACCCGAATGTAATAGGTGAGACGACTGCAAATATGCAGAGGCGGAACACCTTTACCGATGTCGGCTGGGATTTTGTAGGTGAGACTGCCAATGGGCCGAACGATATCTGGACCATCAGGGAAAACAGGGACTACCCCCGGCTCTGGTGGCAGCAGTTGTATATGCCCGGCGAAAGGAGCATAATCAAAAACGGCAGTTTCGAGGCCGATGGCTACATAGGCGATATTGATGTAAAGGCCCCTAAATACTGGTGTGATGTCAGCCTGCCTGAGAATAAGTTCTACGGATATGTAGATGATGACTGGGGCACCCAGGGCTATGATAGTGGGAACTACCGCTCTCTGACGATTTACTCGTATGAGTATGGAACATTTAACGTCAATGATATGGGAACGGTCTCTCAGCAGGTGTACTTTGAAGAAGATGTCAATGAGCTTATCTTTGATGTCAAACTTGCCACCGGCTGGGATGACCCATGGGACCCGGCGAAACGCACCGCATTTGTGCTCATCGATGGAAATGAAGTTTGGGAATCGAACAGTGTAGGGTCGGATGTAAGAGGTGAATACCTTGACCAGTCCTACACGGTTGAGGACCAATATAAGGATGCCAACACGCACACATTGACGCTTGGCTTGAGGGCTAATGTATCGGGCACACCCTTTATCGAATATTACGCACAGTGGGATTTTATCAAGTTTGATAAGTACTGCGGTGGTTTAGGTTACCTGTCCGGGGACTTTGATTTAGATTGCTACGTTGATATGAACGATTTCAAACAGTTAATAGATGTATGGCTGATGGAAGCGCCAAGCCAGAAATACGATTTATTTAAGGATGGTATTATTGATTTTCATGACTTTGCACTTTTTGCTCAGTACTGGATGGCTAATAGCTATTGGGAGAATTGGGGGGATGATAATTGCTATGAGGTGGAACTACTGATTAGTGATATCGATGATTCTGGTGAGGTTGACTATGGTGATATGTTAGTTCTTGTTGATAACTGGCTGGATACCGGCAGCTGCAACAGAGCAGACATAAATTTTGATGGTATTGTTGATTTTAAAGATTTTGCAATTCTTACCCGCGATTGGCAGCAGAGAAGTTGGCTGTACTGGGTACAGTAAGCAGCTTGTGTTGCTGAGATAGAGTTGCAAAGGTTATCTTTTAATGGAAGTAGATTTGTAAAAGGGGACGATTGTGAAGCGTGAAAAATTAGGTTTTACGATGGTAGAGTTGTTAACGGTTTTGGCGGTAATCGCAATTTTAGTTGCGCTGCTTATCCCGGCTCTGGCTATGGTGCGCAAGCTCGCAAAACAGACGCAGCAAAAAGCCCAGCTTACTACTATTGACCTGGCACTGACGGCCTTTAAAGGCGACTATGGTGATTATCCACCATCTACCGACCGAGACGACAAGGGCGTTCAATACTGTGGTGCGCAAAAGCTTGCTGAGGCACTTTTAGGCAAGGATTTGTTAGGTTTTCACCCAAAATCGCTTTTCAGAAACGATGGCACGGACAAAGGTGACATTGACCTATATCCTCCGAATCTAAATCCAAGTAATCCAGCTGATGAGGCGAACTTAAAGGAAAGAGTTGGGCTATATTTGGAGTCTACAACCGCCAATGCCTTTAGATTGGGTGATGTCTCAGCTACGAAACCTGGCTTATTTGATGATACCTCACCGTTAGATGAGGATACGTTTGTCCTTTGCGATGTATTTGGTGTAAAGAGAATAACCATTGGTATGGGTGAAACTGTTAAAGCGGGGACTCCAATCCTTTATTATAGGGCGAACACCTCAAGTAAAACATTTCAGGGCTTTCCATTGAGAGAGCGAATTTACAACAGTGAGGATAATTTAGCTCTAATTAACTTGGGAATATTGCCGGATGTCAAGCCCGGCGAGAGACATAAACTGTGGGATAATGCCGGCCGGTATTTCTATGATGAAGAGTACAAAGTCGTAGACTCAAAGGTTTCGTCAACAATGGCACCAGGGGTAACTTGGCCTCACAGGCCTGATTCGTACATATTGATTTCAGCGGGGGCAGATGGCGAGTACGGCACGCAGGACGATATTTGCAACTTTTGAAACTGAGTATGCCCCCATAAATAGTTGAGCAAGCAAGAGCGATGAAAAACTGTAAGTCCAAAATCGGGGTAACGCTTGTGGAAATGCTGATTGTCGTGGCTGTAATTACGCTGCTTGTTTCAATGGTAGTCGGCATTGCCGCCCGTCTTGATGACCAGGGCAGGGAGCGGCTTACGGAAAATACGTTTGCACTGCTCAACGCCGCCCTCGGACAATTTAAAGATTATGGATATAACTACAAGGATGATTATTATCGTGATTTTGAATTCCCGATAGACTGCAACGATTTAGTGAAAGATAAATTAGAAGAAGAACTGGGGAAAGCCCTGGATATGCCGGGTGAGATATTAATTACGGGCGGTACTCATGACCCGAATTATTCGGGAAGTGAAGCGTTGTATTTCTTTCTAAGCCAGGTGCCAACGAGCCGCCAGACTCTGGATAAGGTAGACAGCTCTTTGATAACGAATGAAAATTCTGACAGGGATGAGCTGGAGATTAAAGTTGGCAGCAGAAAATATCAATTGCAGAGGGTCATCGACCCTTGGGGCGAGACGCTTCGCTACAGCTATTACGAAAATCCATACGAGACCTCGAGAGAACCTCGCCCTCCTGGTGATGAGCCAAGGAATTTTCCGTTAATTACCTCAGCTGGGCCCGACCGAATTTTCGGCACAGATGATGATATGACGAATCGATAAAATGAATGCAAAATCCAGACAATCCGGTCTTACGTTAATGGAGCAGACAGTTGTCGTTGCCTGTATTGCAGCGCTGGTTGTTTTAGGTCTGCCGGCTGTCCGTACGTTCGTTAAGTCATTCGAGTCGCAGGGCAGTACGAAGGCTATGATAAGTGCGGCCCTTGCTTCAGCCCGTGCTGTCGCCGCAAAAGAGCAACACTACGCCGGCATACGATTCCAGCATAGATACCATGAGGACGGCAAGGGCAGCCAGTATATAATCTTTATTCTGCACGACTTTGACAAAACAGAGTTAGCCAATGGTTTTCGGGCGGTCGAGGGTATAGAGCCTATAAAACTGCCCGATGCAGTCGGCGCAATGGAAGTTATAGATAGAGACAGCGACATAGATGATGAAGATAAAGTTACAGACAAAACCACCTTTTCAATCGTTTTCTCGCCGGCGGGCAAGATGGTAATACATGATGTCCGAACAAGAAATAGAGATGGCGAGACTAACAATACGAGTGAAGATGATATTTTTAATACAGAGACAAATGTTCAAGTTAATAAAATCGGGATGTTTGTTCAGGATTATCGCGATGGTTCTGGCAATCATCCACAAGAGGAGCTGAGCAAAAACAGTTTTAGAATTTATGACAGGAATTTATTTGAAAAGGTAGATGTTAACAGAAGGTATTCTGATTATTTAGAGCATTTGGAAGCCATCTATATAAACCCCTATACCGGGACAATGATAGAAAGATAAGAATATTAGCTTATGGCAAGGCTCAGTAAAAATCGCGGTTTTTCCCTTACCGAGGTCTTATTGTCCGTCGGTACGCTCGCCATTGGGATGCTTTTCATAGCAGGCGTGTTCCCCGTAGGTATCCATTTTACGACAGTTGCCACCGAGCAGACCATTGCGGCTGTAGTAGCCGACGAGGCCTTTGCAAAGATAAGAATCTATGCAGTAGGCGAGCTGGGCGACCCAGGTGATGATATCGACCTCGATGCATTGGATATCGATGAGCTTAAGGGCTTCAATGATGTCCTTGACCCGGCAGTTGATATGAACTCTAACGGATTTGCATATCCTTCCGACCCGACCATTGACATTTCGCAGAAAAAATATTTCTGGTCGGCTCTTTGCAGACTTACAGAAGACTATGGAGGGAATAACCCCAATCCACCGGTACAGGTAACGGTATTTGTGTGCAGAAAGGTAAATCCGCACCTGCAATATCCGGACCCAAGTGGCAGCGGTGTGGTTAATTGGCCAAGGCCGGTTCCTGTTGATGTCTCGCCGGCCGGTGAAGACAACGAGCTTGAGATTGATAGTTCTAATCAGGAGACATATATCAATGACGACTGTAGAATTGTCGACGATAGGACCGGCCGGCTGTATCGCGTACTGAAGCGTTATCCCTATCCCGATGATAACACAATCTTACTCGACAGGAACTGGGATGATGAGGATTGGGACGGCAGTCCTTCTCCTCCCCAGAGGGTTTGGGTGGTTCCGCCACCGGTCAATGGTGGAAGAAACCCCTGTATTGCAATATATCAGAAAGTAATAAGGTTTTAAAAATTTGCCACAGAGGCACAGAGAAACTTAGGGTGATAAAAAATCTGGAATTAAAAATCTCTGTGCCCTCTGTGGCGACAAATAAAGCAGATGAAAAAGGCCTTTACACTAATTGAGCTTGTTGTAACTATTGCGCTGATGGGCTTGGTAATTTTCTTTGCAAGCATAATTTTCAGGACCAGCATAGATGCCCATCGTACATCAAGCGCAAACGCTGAGATTATGCAAAAACTGCGGGCGATTACCGACCAGCTAAATGCCGACTTCAAGGGTTTCAGGTGGCCACCCTGGTTCAAAGTAAACTTCGGCTTTGGTGAATCTGAAATCGATGGTCAGCTTGAGGATGTGAGGTCTGACCGTATATTGTTTTTTGCAAATGGAGATTTTCAATCGACCAGACAGTATAAGGATATAACATCTGTCAATGACAAGACAGTAGTAGGTAATGTGGCGGGTATATTTTATGGCCTGGCGGATATACCTTCCTACAGCCCACAGGAAAAGCTCAATCCCAGAAAGAAGATACTGTTGAGAAGGCAAACTATATTAACCGCTGAATCTGATTGGGGCGATTTGGATTTAAAGGAAGCGGGCGAGTATTCTGATGAGGATGGGATGTCCTCCCTGTCGGAATTGATTGCAGAGCAGATTAGAGTGGGTGGTTGGAATACGCCGGATATTAACGACCTTATATCAAAGCGCGATTTAGACCCTGCGGATGAAAAGGATTTGGTGAAGTATATGGCCAGGGGCGTGGACGACTTCTCAATACAGTACGTGGGCGTGGATTATGATGAGTTTGGTAACGTTGAGGATTTGTTTGATTTTAACGAGTGGCGCCCAATAAATCGAGAACTCGAAATTCGTGAAGACTATTGGGACGATAAGTTCTTTGCTCCGGCAGCCCTTAAGTTTACTTTCAAATTATACGATTCAAAAGGCATTATAAAAAACGGCAGGACTTTTACGCATATTGTTTATTTAGGCGGTTAGCTCTAAGGCAGTGCTAATCTGTAGTTAAAATGGAAACAAAGTTCGATTCACAATTCACGATTCACGATTCACGAGTAAGGTCAGGTTCAGCCCTTATCTTGGCGGTGGTTTTGACCAGCCTGTTGGCTCTCGTCGGTGTGATGTTCGTTATGACTGCACGCGTGGACAAAGTAGCAGCCTCATCCATATCGGAAAATAGAGAGCTCAATTTCGCAATTGAATCGGTTATTGCGAAAATATCGCAGGAGCTTGTCTTGGATGTCCCCGGTATGCCGAAAAGCAGCGAAGATTATTATGATTATCCGGATGAGAAGAACGCCTGGCTGGCAAGCCTTGAACCTTATGAAGAAACCGGCAACTATTACTGGAAACAAATAAGTGATGTTACAGGTTACATAAATCGAGAGTGGGGCAGATTAGCGCGGGAGAAAGTAACTGCAAAAATTATTGAAGACCACGAGGAGATAGATTTAGACAATAACGGCGATTTGGAGAAACAATTTGCCGATGCCGACGGTGACGGTGTGACCGATTCAAGATGGATTGTACTCAATGATATAACCTCAGGCAAGAGTAAACCCATCTACGCAGCTATCAGAGTTGTTGACAACGGCGGTATGCTCAATGTCAACACCGCCTATAAGTTCGACCAGAATGACCCTTCTGTAACAGCGTCTGATATTGACGGGTCAAGCCAGATGCAGATAAATCTGGCAGAACTTTCTCAACGGGGTGCAAACGGCTCACTCGAAGATGCCGCAGATGATTTACATCATGTGCGCTGCAGTGGCGATGGTGGCAGCGTATCGATATCTGAATATTTGAATGATGTTGTCAAGCGGTATTATGTACCCAATGGTGAATACACGCCTTTCGATATATCAGATGAGATGGAACTGCGAAATAGATTTTTACTTGACCAGCATTATATTAAGGCCCGAATTGAGGATACAGATAAACTGTGGAAGGATGCGTTCTGGAGCACGTATTATTTATGGACTCCGGTTAACACAAGTGCTGACCTTGAAAAATGGTACTACAAGGCACAGAATGATTTTCAAGACCCCGATGCTCTGGAACCGTATAAAGACTATTCATACCGGCATATTGCGACTACTTATAATATGGACAGGATTATCGACCCTGATGGCCGGAGGCTGACTAATATCAACAGGGAAACCAATGTTCAGGATTTATATAAGGCATTGGTAGAGACTATCGACCCGAATATAGTAGATAGCAGTAGCGACCGCGAGCGGCTTAAAAGACGTTTTGCGCAGCTTGCCGTCAATATTGTCGACTATGTCGATGACGACGATGAGAATAATGATGGAGTCTTGGATGCAGACTGCGTAACGACCTTTGATGTTAACACCACTACCTATTATGGTTTTGAGGCTCAGCCCTTCATCTCAGAGGTTGCTATGGTGATTGATACCTTCCCGGAAGTCGGCCCCAGCTATTTTGCAGTTGAACTCTACAACCCATTCGATGAGCGCATAGAACTAAAAGACCGCTTCGAGCTTGAACTTTATGACAGCGGTGGGACAGTCGATAACATAATGCATACTGTTACATTTGATGACGAAGATGTAATTGAGCCGGGACGCTGTTTCGTAATTGCTAACAATCTTGGTGAGTTTGATATTTATAACGAAACTGATGAAAATACAAAGCGAGACCCTGAACTTAAGTTCTTTGGGGGCTGGATACCTCCGATTGAAGGCAGGCCGCCAATAGACCGAAGACGTGAGCCGGATGAGAGCAAGCCGCCCGCACCTACAGGCTGGCAAAATGATACTTCACTTCGACTAAAACGGACACTCGAAGATGGTACAGAGATATACATTGACAAGCAGTTCCTTGACCGCCACATGGCGCCGGCCGATGAGCAGCGGGCTTATGGACGTGACAGCCGGGATTGGCATATTGTCTATCAGACCCTGGAAGAAGATGAAGGCGGACGTGGCTCCCGCGGCAGTCTCGGCCTGAAAAATGATATCGACCCAAGTGTATTTCGGGGCCAGCACGATTTCAGCTTCTTTCTCCCCAAACCAATAAGTACTGACCTTCCTTCTTTAAGACCATATACTGAATTCCGCACCGTTGGCGACATTACCCGAATCCTGACAATCGGCCCACCGGAGGTCGATAGGTATGAAAATGATACGATTGGCGAAGTTTTGCAGGATACAAGAAGAGCAGATGAATACGATGTTAGATTGGACCTCGAAAATCCCTATCATAGAGATATCTTCCAGTATCTGACGGTCTTCGACCCGACCGACGACGATATCGACAATGACGGCGACAAAAATACCGATGAAATCAATTTTATGGAAACCCCTGAATACCAGATTGCCGGGCGAATAAATATCAATACCGCACCATGGTATGTAATCAAGCAGTTGCCTTGGGTTTCCGGAAAGTTGGCCCGGGCAATAGTTGCCTATCGGGACAAGCTTAATCTTGATGGCCCCGTAAATTACAAAATCGGTCGGTATAATGCTATTAAAAATGAATTAGACAGCCTTTTCGACTGGGATGACATAAGGGAAGACGAAGGTTTTGCCAGCATCGGCGAACTAAACTTCGTTATCGACGACGATGAATACAGTATTGCAAAACACGCACTCGATGATGACGAATTAGAAGGCTTTCCTGACCTGACGACTGATGGTTTAGGCCGCGGCGATGGGATTAGGGATGATTTCGAGGAGCGGGATATAATCTTCTCACGAATCAGCAACCTTGTCACCGTCCGCAGCGATGTCTTTACCGCTTATATACTCGTTCGCATCGGCGC
>Ga0114922_10002651_pt1 | contig 16747 bp, 14 predicted proteins | sample AartaG_FD_100975 | JGI IMG/M metagenome (GOLD analysis project Ga0114922, IMG submission 100975) | Deep subsurface microbial communities from Aarhus Bay to uncover new lineages of life (NeLLi) - Aarhus_00045 metaG | ecosystem: Environmental > Aquatic > Marine > Oceanic > Sediment | place...
AGCAGTTGTTGGTAATAATCTTGGTCCTGGTGGCGTAGCAGTCACTTTTTATGAGCAGTAACTTTTACTTTAATTTATTTTGTTAAAATCATGTTTAAACCTTTTTAGATATTTAAAATATATACCTAAAGTGGCTGCCCACTGTGGACGATGTTAAAACCAGAATTTTACTGTTAAATGAAGATATTTTTATACCTGAATTGAGTTAAAGCCTGGTTAACTCTTAACTAGCATAGAAATTTTTTTGTTTGTATAATCAAAATAAAAGAAAATGGTGAAAAATGTCTTCAGAAGAATTTATAAGTGATTGTCTTTCATTTGCAAATAAAAGATTAAACGAATTTGAAAACTTAAATAAAGGTAATCTTGCAGGTGCAGATAGGAAAGTAAGAGAACAATTATTTAGAGAGTTTTTCTTTCATTTAGTCAGTGCAATTGATTTTTTAGTGCAATTTATAAATTCAAAAAGAAATCTTTGTTTTAGGAAGAAGGATGTAAAAGTACTCGATGTTAAATCTAAGCTAAAGAAATTAAATCCTGCTGATCCAATAATACCTATCTTGGATATTATATATCCTAAAATTGATGATAATAATTTACCACCTGATCCTTATTCTGAGCTTGGTTGCCATACAAGAATAATTATCTATCGTAATTTTATAACGCATAGAAGTCATAATCCCATATGTTTTAGAACTATTACAAATACTGTCCACTTATATTTTTATCCAAATAATATTAATTTCCTATTAGATCCAAACGACAAAGGCAGCAATGTATCTGATAAAACAGCAATAGATGAAATGCATAGTTTTTATCAGCTTTTAAAAGATAAATGTGAAAAAGCAATTATTTTAATATAGAAATAACGCAGATCATATACAAGTGCGAAGATATTTCAAATAAACTGGAATTATATGACACGCCGTGTTTTAGAGGGATAAATGAATAAATTAAAAGACGACTTTCAAAAGAAATACTCGAAAAAGCAATTTGTTTATAAAAATATTCGTAAGGGCATATCGACTAATGTTAAATTACATGTTGAACTTATGCATATAAGAAGCTCTGCTGCTTCTTGTCTTAATGTTCTTGTTTACTTAAACCGGAATCGAAATGATATAATTCCTTTTTTCAATCAAATTGGCTTAAATATTCAAAAAGTAATCGATTTTCCACAAAACGTTGTTTATGGAGGTGAAAAATATGATGATGAAGGTCCAATAATATTTGAATGGATTGGACCAAAAAAATCACCTATAAATGAAAAAGGTAGTTCAAGAGGTCAAAACAGGACAAGTATTGATTCATATATGCTTGCTAAAGTAAACGGGAAAATAACTCAATTATTAATAGAATGGAAATTCACAGAGACTTATAATTCTGTTTCTTATACTCATAAATTCGGTGGGAAAAAAGGTATTGAGCGATTAAGGCGGTATTCAGATACTCTCACTGAGTTACGAAAGGGTAATTTCCCTTTTAAGTTTAAAAATGAAGATAAAATAGGATTATATGATTTTTCTTATGAACCATTATATCAACTGCTTCGAATGACACTATTGGCAAGAATGACTACACCAACTAACCTGAGCTCATTAAGAATTGATGATTACAAAATTATACATTTGACTCACTCCGAGAACAATGATTTGAATTTTTTATCTGAAGCTCATTTAAAATATTCTCCAGGTCTAAAAAGATTTATTGGTAATTCCTTGCATGACACCTGGCTTGAATTACTTGATGATAAAGAAAAAGAACACCACATTATGGGATTTTGGAATAAAGCGTTAAATGTTTTATCCACTAATAAGGATAAAGAATATTTAGTTCAAAGATATGAATAAGAATAGTGGCTTGCTCTGCTTGTATCTAAACTGATTGCCCAGAGAAGATTCAAACTAACTAAATTCTTATACTTTCAATAGCTTTTATTTTTTCTTCTTGCTTACATTGCAATAAATCTCAAAACACATTTTTTAAGTATTTTTAAAGAAATTTTGTAGCCAATAATATATGCATTTCCAAGAAAAATAGTGGGATATGCCATTGGCAGGACCTTAGCCACCAAACTACCCTTAGAAGCTTTAAAGATGGCCATAAGTAGTAGAAATACAGATGATCTTGTACATTACTCTGATAAAGGAATCCAGTGCTGTAGCCATAATTACACTGGTCTTTTAAATGCAAATGGTATTGCAATTCAAATGTCTGCTAAAGATAGTCAGTATGATGATGCCATAACCTAAATCATTTTTTAAAACACTGAAGGTAGAAGAGGTGTACCTCTGGGAATATGAGACATACAGTGATGTAATAGGGAGAATCCCTTATTTTATTGAAGATGTTTATAACAGAAAAAGGCTTCATTCTTCACTTGGCTATTTGCCTCCTGAAGAATTTGAGGATATATTTATCAAAAATAAATCCTGTGACCTTGTTGTGACTTAAGTTAGCTAAGTATATAGTTTTTGGGGTCCATACCAGATATTGTCTTTGCAATGATTACTGCCTTTACGCTAAGAACAGAGGTAAGATTGTTATATAAAGACTTTTCTACCAATCCCTTTAGTTTTTCTTTTTGTATCTCAATAAGCTTATTTATATAATTCTTAATAACATAAACTCTTACATCTGCTAGGTTATACGCTATACTAACAGATTTATCCTCATTTTCAACAAACCATTATGTTGTATCTATATAAATACTATTTAAATACTATTATTCTTTTAAATAAATCCTCTGTTCTAAATTAACAAAATAGCTCTACATTCTAGCATTGATACTGTAATAATATAAATCCAAATTAATTCTAATCCTTTTTATGTGGTACAACAACAGATTTCATGCTTTTATTCGGATCAAGCACAACATCCATTTTCTTCACAACTTCATCAAGGCTCATTTTATGGGAAATCAATTTCTCAAATGGGAATTGATCTGAATATTTTTCCAATATCTTAATAATACGCCCCCATCTGGTCCCGCATGTCATGAGGCTGTGAATATGTAAATTTTTCCTAGTCAAATGTCGCATAACATTAACATAAACATCTCCAACATCTATCCAATTTCCTATTTCTAATACAGTGCCACCTTTTCTTACCATCTCAAGTGCTTCAATAAATATCTCTGGTTTTCCGGCTGTCTCAATTACAAGATCAGCTCCTCTACCTTCTGTTAAATCCTTGACTTTTTGTATCCTTTCTTCAGAGGGTATCTTCTCCGCATTAATTACAAAGTCTGCATAACATGTTTTCGCCATTTCTAGCCGACTGTCGGCTAAATCTGTAGCTATCATCATTCCGCCCCCATGAATCTTTGCCATTATTCCGTGTAAAATGCCTAAGGCACCATTTCCAAGAACTGCAACAGAATCACCCGGGCCAAATCCTTCATTTATTGCTGGATAAGGTTGAGTCGCTCTACTGAGAGAACCATAAGCAACTGCCATTTCCTCTATAAAAACTGCTAGATCGGTTGACATATCTTCTGGAATCTTAAAAAGTTTTGTCTTAGGAAATATATACATATACTCAGCCCAACCTCCTCTTAAATAAGGCGGCTCTTCAACTGTTGAGCACCCGTACGCCATAATTTGGTTTTCACAAGTTATTCCGTCGTACTGATTTTTGCAAAACCAGCATTTCCCACAATTTACTTCAACTGCGATCGATACTCTATCCCCTTCTTTTAGTGTCTTATTATCAGCTTCCATACACTTGGCAGCATCTTTTCCGATCTCCACGATTGTTCCTACATTTTCATGTCCATTTAAAATTGGAAATTTAGTATCCCCACCAGGCTGTTTTGTTTCACCTTTGAAAAGATGCTTATCTGTTCCACAAATACCGGACATCTCCATTCTTAATATAGCTGAGTTTTTATCAATAGTAGGATATGGATACGTACGAATTTCCATAACACCGGGTTTCACCATTACGGCTGCTCTTACTTCTTTTAATTTCTTAAGTGTCATTTCTTTCTCCTAACTCTGCACATTTATGATAATTATCATTTAACTAATTTATCGTTTAACTAATCGTTTTACTGAGATATTATCAAAATATTTTACTCCTGTCAAATAAATAATGGTAACGATACCGTCAAGTCTTTTGTGTAAATTCTTTTATCGGCTTATCCTTCCATACTTTATTTAAATGGGACATAACCCCATAAATAATCCTGGAACAGCTTCTATCATTCTCAAAGCAGCTCATAGGCTTTGTTCTTCTTCTTACCTCTCTAAAGAATCTTTCAATTACATTGGTGGTTCTTATCTTTTTCCAGACTGGCTTAGGGTAATCAAAAAAGCAAAGCATACTCTCAATATCTTTGGGAAGACACTCCACTGCTTTTGGGTAAATACTAAAATATCTATCTATCCAATTCTTGTAAATAGAAGTAGCAGATTTTTTAGATTCAACAAGGTAAATCTTCTTTGCATCAAATAGGCAAGTTTTATATGCTTTCTTGGGAAGTTTTGATGCGATGTTTGCAAGCTTATGCACCCAACACCTCTGCAGAGGTGTGAATGGATATACAGCGCCAACTGCAAGTCTTAGGGCCCTGCTTCCATCAATTGTAATAAGATTTAGAAAGTCCCCTTTTAGCCCTCTTCTATAGAGACTATCCACAAACATATACCAGCTCTCTTCAGATTCATTTTTAACTATTCTAAAAGATATTAGTTCACGCATCCCTTCTTTTGTAACCCCGTAGGCCGCAAGGATCGTCTTTTTATTCCTACTTTCAAGGGATTTTACCCTTAAGTTTATGCCGTCGAAGAATAGATACTGGTACTTGTCCTCTATGGGACGCCTGTGAAACTCTTCTACCATAGAGTCCAGGCTTTTTGCTATATTCGATACAGTGGAGGCACTTACACTATATTCCATCACATCCTCTAAGACTTCTCCTATCCTTCTTGTGGATATTCCTGCCAGAAAGCAGTCCTTTATTAGCTCCACTAGACTTACCTCTTTTCTCTGGTACTTTTTGAATATTTTGCTTTCAAGACTGGTTAGCCTGTTTCTTGGTACCTTTAGGTTCTCTATGTTTCCCATGGTAGCTTCAAGATCCCGGTAGTAGTAGCCATTACGATAATCAATCCTTGCTTTGTATCTGGCATGGCGGGGAGCTTTAAGGACTAGATCCTGCTCTTCGGTAAGACACCCTTCAATTATTTTTTTTAAATACATTTTGGTCTCTATTTTCAAGTCTCCCCAGATATCCTCTTCAGTAATCTTTACTTCTCTCCACAAATCAGCTAATCTTAATTGTGAGAGATTTTTCATGGCGTATTCCTTTCTTTTAGTTTTTGTATAAATTATTATTTGAAAGGATACGCCACTTATTTATTTTTTTAAATTATTTTTACACATAAAATTTTACGCTATCTGTTATCATTATTTATTTGACAGGGGTAAAATATTTTGATAATATCTCAGTAAAACGATTAGTTAAACGATAATTTTTATAATTCTCACTATGAAAAAATAAATGGAAAATAAAAATTTACATAAGAGTCAGTCTGATAAAAAGAGATATAATATAAAAGAGGTTGCTATTTTAGCAGGTGTCTCTGTAGCTACAGTTTCAAATGTAATATCCGGTATTAAATATGTTAGTCCTGAATTAAAAGAAAAAGTTAGTAAAGTAATAAAGCAACTTGATTATAGACCCAGTAAAATTGCCAGAGGATTAAAAATGAAAAAGACTTTTCAAATTGGAGTGCTTGTTACTGATATAACGAACCCTTTTTTTGCTGAAGTCGTGAGAGGTATAGAAAGCATTGTGTTAAAAGAAGGGTACCAGATGTTTTTATGTAATACAGATGGAAATATACAAAGAGAGGAAGAGATACTTAGAGTATTTTTAGAACCATGCGTAGATGGGATTATCAATGTTGCTCCTAGAATGGATGAGAGATCTTTAAGAAATTTTCTGGATATTCCAACAGTGATTGTAGATAGACCGATATCAGTTGATAATCAACAAGTTGGAAATATATATGCTGATAATATTAGTTGTTCAGCTCAATTAGCAAAATATTTTATAAAAAAAGGTCATAAAACTTTTGCATGTATTGCTGGTCCAAAACATGTACCTAATGTGCAGAAAAGAATATATGGTTTTAGAAAAGAATTAGAAAATGCCGGAGTTAGTAAGGAAAATATTTTATTTCTTTATGGAGAATTTAAGCATGAAGATGGTTATAAGCTTATGAATAAGTTGCTTAATTGTAAATTAAAACCGACTTGTGTATTTTTATGTAGCGATATAATGGCTTGGGGTGCTTTAGAGGCTATAAAAAAAAGAGGATTAAAAATTCCTGAAGATGTTGCGATTGCAGGTTTTGATAATAACTATTTCTCAAAATTGTTAAATCCTCCTCTCACAACTATTCATCAGCCAAAGTTTAAATTAGGAGGAGGAGCAGCAAAAATTTTGATTGATATAATTAACAATAAATATTCTGGAAAATATAAAAGGGCTCGTGAAGTAGTTTTAGATTCCAAATTGATAATTAGAGAGTCTACTTAAAGAGAGTTTTTTTAATTTATAGTTAATCGATTAGATGTGAAAGAAATTCATAGATTTAAAAATGTAATGTAAAAAAAGGAGTAAGATTAGTGAAAACAAAAGGAATTTTGCATAATGATCTTGCCAGGGCAGTAGCACGTCTTGGCCATGGGGATATGTTGGTGATTGCAGATAGAGGATTTCCTTTCCCCAGACATAGAGAGACAGAATGTATAGATGTTTCTGTTGGAAGAAATTTACCAAAATTTGTAGATGTTGTAAAAGTAGTGTTAGAAGAACTAGAAATCGAAAAAGTTATAATAGCTAATGAAACAAAAACTGTAAGTCCTGATATTTATAGTGATATCAAGAAAGTAATATCAGAAAAAAAGAATAAGGGAAATGATATCATTGAAGAGAATATTCCTCATTTAGAATTTAAAGATTTAGTTTTAAATGGAGCTCTTCAAGGAAAAGAGGTTAAAGTATTTGTTAAAACTGGTGAATTTACACCTTATGCAAATATAATATTAATAAGTGGCGTTGATTTTTAGATATTTGTTTCAAGAACTAATAACCAAAAAATAATATGAAAAGTAATTATTTTTAAAGCTTTAGATTGATTCTTGGGTTTTAAATTTATAGGTTTATAGCAATTGGAGGCAAGACAAATATGTCAAGTGATAAAGCTCTTAGAAAGATATTTAAAAATATCAAACCTGTGATTGGTATGGTTCATTTAAGACCACTACCAGGTTCTCCACTTTATGACCCAATAAAAATGGATATGAATAAAATTACAAAAATTGCAGTGGATGAGGCAAAAAAACTTCAATCTGGAGGTGTTGATGGATTGCAAGTTGAGAATATTTGGGACTATCCATATTTAAAAGGTTCTGAGATAGGACATGAAACAACCACTGCTATGACAGCTATAGTTTTAAAAGTAAAAGAGGCAACTGTGATCCCCGTAGGGATTAATTGTCACTTAAATGGTGGGATGAAGGCTATTGCGATAGCTAATGCTGTAGATGCTAAGTGGATTAGAGTGTTTGAGTGGGTTAATGCATATATTTCTCATGCAGGGTTCTTAGAAGGAATAGGTGGTAAGCTTTCTAGATATCGTAATTTTCTTCATGCTAAAGATATAAAATTCTTTTGTGATGTAAATGTTAAGCATGGAAGCCATTTCATAATATCAGATCGTTCAATAGCAGAGCAGGCAAAAGATGCAGAATCTGAGGGGGCTGAAGCATTAATAGTAACTGGTTTTGAAACTGGGATAGCTCCTACGCCAGAGAAAGTAGCGGAGTTTGTAAAGAATGCGAATATACCTGTATTAATTGGTAGCGGAACTACAAAAGAAAATGTTGCTGATCTTATGAAGTTTGCGGATGGAGCAATAGTTGGGAGCTATTTTAAGGAAGATAATGATTGGAAAAGACGAGTGGATGAAAAAAGGGTTAAAGAATTTATGAATGTAGTTGAAAGACTACGAAAGAAATTATAAATGAGAAATATCAAAATGTCTGGAGAAATTATTTGTATGGGAAGTATAAATATGGATTTAGTCATGTCTATGAATAGGATGCCAGAGCCTGGAGAAACTATTATTACAAATAATTTTAACAAATATCCTGGAGGCAAGGGAGGGAATCAAGCAGTTGCAGCATCAGTAATGGGTGGGAAGGTGAAATTTTTTGGAAAATTAGGAGATGATAATTTTAGCGGTCAGTTGATTAAATCTTTGGCCGATAATAAAGTTGATGTTAGCTCTATTATAATTGAAAAAAAAGATAGTGCAGGTATTGCAATGATTAGAGTAGATGAAAAAGGACAAAATTCTATTTCATTTAATCCTGGAGCAAATGCTAAATTAAGTCCTAAGGATGTAAGAAAAAATGAAGATCTTTTTACTCCAGGAGGAATTCTATTAATTACTATGGAAATCAAACCTGAAACTGTATATGCAGCAATACGTGTAGCTAAAAAAAAGGGTATGTTTATTATTCTTGACCCATCTCCAGTTCCAAAGGATAACATACCTTTAGATATCTCTCCTTTAGTAGATATTGTAAAACCTAATAAAATTGAAGCTTCATTTATAACTGATATCAAAGTAAATGATTTTGTTAGCTCTAAGAAAGCTATTAAAAAATTACTTAATATGGGGTTTTCCTATCCAGTAATTACACTTGGTGCAAAAGGAGTAATTGCGTGTTTAGAAGAAGAAATAATTAAAATAGACCCAATATCAGTAAAGGTAGTAGATTGCACTGCAGCGGGGGATGTTTTTTCTGGGGCATTTGCTGCTTCTATATATAGAGGGAAAAAATTATCTGATGCATTGGAATTTGCTAATGCTGCAGCTACTTTAAGTGTAACTGTCCCAGGAGCTCAAAGCTCCATACCAGCATTGGAAAAAGTTACAGTTTTTTTAAAAGAAAATAAAAAGAAGAGTTAAGCCCTTTTTTAATATGAAATTACAGGATTTATTTTAATATAAGGAGAAATATAAAGTGGGACAGGCAATTCTAGAAGTTAAGAACATATACAAAAATTTTGGAGGAATAAAAGCTTTACAGGATGTAAGTTTGTCTTTAAAAGAAGGAGAAATTCATGCTTTGATAGGTGAAAATGGTGCTGGGAAATCAACTTTAATAAAAATATTAACTGGTGTAATCAAGATGGATGAGGGTGAAATACTCCTTAATGGAAAGAGAACTATAATAGAAAATCCTATATCTGCAAGAATTAATGGAATTGTGGCAATATATCAGGAACTTAGCTTGATTGAAAGTTTAAGTATTGCACAAAATATATTTTTAGGAAATGAGCCAATTAAAAAAATTATTGGATGGATAGATAATAAAACTCTTAAAAAGAGAGCTTCAAATTATTTAAAAGAGTTTAACATTGGATTTGATTTTGATTGTAAAATTTCTGAGATTGGATTAGGACAAAAAAGGATTATTGAAATACTAAAAGCAATGTCAATCAATGCTAAAATACTTCTTTTGGACGAACCCACAACAGGTATGAGTGGAGCTGAAATAATTACATTGTTTAAAATTATGGATAAACTTAAAAAGAAGAAAGTAAATATGTTTTTTATATCACATAATATAGAAGAGATTTTTAGAATTTGCGATAAAGTCACTGTTTTAAGGAATGGAAAAAATGTAGGAACATATAAAATTAATAATGTTGATCATCAAACACTAGTAAAAACTATGCTTGGAAAAGAAATAGAAGATGAATACCCAAGAAGAAAATTAAAACCATTACCAGATGTTTTAATTCAAACAGAAGATTTTTTCGCTAAAGGTATGCTTGAGAAAATAAATTTAAATTTGCATAAAGGAGAGATTCTCGGGATAACTGGAGCAATGGGGGCAGGGAAAAGTGAACTTGGGGAAGCTTTATTTGCCTCTGTCAAAAAAATTTCTGGGAAGCTTAAAATAAAAGAAAGACAAGTAAATTTTAAGACACCTATAGACGCATATATGAATGGGATAGCTTATGTGCCTGAAGACAGAAAAACCCAGGGTTTGTTTTTAAATTACTCTGTTGAGAATAACTTATTAATAGCAAATATTAATAAAGCGATAATTGGTAAGCTATTTATTTCTTCACAAAGAAAAAGAAAATTATCTATGAATATTGCTAAGAAGTTAAGAATTATTCCTTTAGATATGACAATCAAGGCTCAAAATTTATCAGGTGGAAACCAACAGAAAGTCGTTATTGGTAAGTGGCTTATTGGTAGTCCAGATATTTTAATTATGGATGAGCCAACAAGGGGTATAGATGTCGGGGCGAAAATAGAAGTTTTTAATCTAATTAATGATTTAGCAGATAATGGGGTTGGTATTATCATTCTATCATCAGAATTTCAAGAAGTTAAAAATATATGTGATCGAATAATTATTTTAAGAAAGGGAGTAATAGTTAGAGAAGTTAATTCAGATGATATTTCAACCGAAGAAATTTTAGCGTTAGCGTTAGGAGTAAAGAATGGTAGGTAAAAAAAATCAAATAGTATCAAAATTTTTAAAAGGAGAATTAGGTCTGTTATTGGCTCTTATATTTATAGTAATTCTTTTTACCTTGCTATCTGATTATTTTTTAATTCCTAAAAATCTATTCAATATTACACGTCAAGTATCAACAAATCTTATTGTAGCAATAGGAATGACTTTTGTAATACTTAATGGAGAAATAGATTTATCTGTTGGTGGAGTAGCTGCGTTATCAGGGATAGCAACTGCATCAGTATTAATCTCAACTGGCTCAATGTCTTTAGCAATAATTACAGGTATATTGATTGGTATGTTGGTAGGTGTAATTAATGGAATTTTAGTTATCTATGGTAAGGTCCAATCATTTATAGTTACTCTCGCTATGATGGGGATAGCAAGAGGAACAGCTTTGTTTTGGTGCGATGGTAGACCTATTTCAAACTTGGCGGAAGAATTTAGTTTTTTTGGAGCTGGTTTTATAAAAAATATTCCTGTTTCGAGCATAATTGCAATATTTATTTTTATTATAGCATATATTTTCATACATAGGACAAAACATGGTTTATATATAAGATCAATTGGTGCTAATCTTGAAGCTAGTAAATTATCGGCTATTCCAATAAATCGTTATCGTATTATTACTTTTATAACAAGTGGAACGTTAAGTGGGGTTGCTGGAGTAATAATTACTTCTAGGTTACTTTCTGCTCAACCAGTTGCTGCAACGGGCTTAGAGCTTGATGTTATTGCCGCGGTAATATTGGGTGGAGCTTCTTTATCAGGTGGAATTGGTACTATGATAGGTACTTTACTTGGGTCAACAATTATAGGTGTTATTGATAATGGAATGAATTTGGTAGGAATTTCTGCTTTTTTCCAACAAATTGTTAAAGGAATAATTATTTTGGCTGCTGTGTTGATTAAAAGAAGAGATTAAATATTTTTTTTAGAGTAACAAACAGTAAAAACTTTGATTATAAGTTGTCATTATCTTTCATATAAGTATCTTTGCAGCAAAGAAAAGGTGAAATGTTTTTAGGAAAGGAGGGTAACAATAAAAAATTAAAACTTAATTTGTAAAAAATTTTAGTAATATGTTAGGAGATCAAAATGAAAAAATTATGGTTAATTGTAGTAGTCACAGCAGTTGTATTAATGATTTGTAGTCTCTCTGTTGTGGGCTGTAAAGAAGAAGCAGCAGATACAGAAGCAGCTGTTGAAGAAGAAGTTGAGGGAAAAATAACACTTGGTATTGCAATGTCATCACTTGCTAATCCTTTCTTTGTAATTATGAAAGATGCAGGAGAAGAAAGAGCAAAAGAGCTTGGTTGGGATGTGACTTCATTAGATGCTCAAGATTCTAGTGAAACGCAGTATTCTCAGGTTGCAGATTTAATTGCTAGAGAGGTTGATCTTATTATTGTTAATCCGACAGATTCAGATGCTATTGTTACTGCTGTAGAGGAAGCAAATAAAGCTGGGATTCCAGTAATTTGTGTAACACGCCCATCTAATGGTGGTGTAGTTGAGCAAGTTGTTAATGTAGACAATATTGAGGCAGGTAACCTTGTAGCAGAGGAAATGATTAGAGTTCTAGGTGAAAAGCTTAAAGTAGCTATATTGGAAGGAACAGCAGGTGCTCCTTCTGCTAATAACCGACAACAAGGATTTTTAGATGTAATTGATGATTATCCAGACATCGAAGTAATTACTAGCGTAACTGCAAATTACAATGTTGAAGACGGTTTCTCGGTTATGGAAGATGTGCTTCAAGCAAATCCTGAATTTGATGTTCTTTACTGCCATAATGATCCGATGGCCGTTGGCGCTTTAAGAGCAGCTATAGCAGCTGATAGATTAGACGAGATAGCAATATTTGGAGTTGATGGAGCTGATGATGCTTTAGTAGCAATAAAAGAAGGACAAATGGTAGCCACTGTAATGCAACAACCAGCATTAATGATGACTATTGCTGTGGATTCAGCTGCTGCAGTTTTAAATGGCGAGGAAGTAGAAGAACTAGTAATTGTTCCTTTGGTTCTGGTTAACAAAGACAATGTTGACGAATTTTTGAAGTAGAAGAACTAGTAATTGTTCCTTTGGTTCTGGTTAACAAAGCCAATGCCGAATAGAAAGTACACGTAAATAAAAAGTTATTGTGTAAAGAGAGTAGCCTTAAGAATACATAAAGTAAATCTTAAGGCTACTTTTTTAGGTACGCCTTACATTCACGGCTGCAACCTTCACACTTAGTCCTTGCGAATCTGTTATGAAGTATTCCATAATCAAGATATTGATATGTAGCCTTGTAAACTATTAGCTTTAAGTATCCATACCTGGCTTCATATTTTTACTCATAAACCATCTCAAAGATTTCATAATTATCTTCTATGCACTGGTAGTATGGGGATTCTTGAGGTTTCCTGGTCCTGTATTGCAATGCGGCTTTGCTAACAGTGGTAGTATTTGTGGACATGGGGTTAAACAAGGAAATGCTGACCAACGCGAAAGATTGGGTTCAGTTCCGCGATGTCTTCTGTCGGGTGAGGCACTGAAGAAGTTTGGACAAGCTACTTCGGTGTATCATCCAGCTCATCGGTCGGCGGAGAGTCTTCCCTGATAGATATCTTGTCTATGATGTATTCTATGTCTTTGGCTATGGACCATCTCACGGAGGGCCATGAAAAGGATAGTTCTTGGTCTGACAATACTTGCCATTGGACATCAAGATAGTCGCAAAATAGTTCCGCCCTAGCAAGCCTGTCAGCTATTATATCCACATCATCGATTTTATCGCGCAGGTTTTTATCCACCATAGGGGTGTCTACTATCATCGCATCCACATAGGTGAATTTTCTAATTAGTTTTCTGACATAATATGAACCGATGGTAGTGATGCGATAATGAGAGGTTGGTACTAGCCTTTCAGCTTCCCGCGCCTTGGTTGGCAATTCAATGAGATTATGGCGAAGGAGTCTTTTGATTGCCCAGTCTATCTGATAAGGATTGAATCCAACACTCTGTGCATATGCATAGATGTCTGACACCGGAACAAATCCATCACTGATGGAGCGCTGCGACCACCGGTCTAACTGATCTAACAATATAGAGGAGAGGAAGTGTTCCCTACCGTCTGGCGTTGAGATATCAAAGAGATTCATAATCTCGGACGCACCCGGGCTATAGTACTCGTGGTCACCATATGTAACAGCACGAATAAACTCATGTAGTGGCACCAAGTAGCTTCCTTGAACTTTGAATATGTCGAGAATTTTTCCTGTGTCAACATGGCCACTACCAATGAACACTCGGACAAATGCCAACGCGAGACGAATATTACCGCCCACCATATTATCAAGAAACTGCATTAAATAGAGATTATTTCTGAACGAATGAATTAAGACTTTTATATAGTTACCCAGCTTTTCACTTTTTACACGCACATTTCCCGATAACGGAAATTGACCCCTCTCTAGCAGCTTGAGCCCATAGATAAGACGCCTATTTACTACCTCATCCACTCGCGGTGGTGCAATCGTAAATGCTCTCGGGTGATAGGCACTAATAGTTCCGGATATCTTAGACCTATAGAACGTCTCTGGTCTGATAGAAATAAAAACCGTAACTGGCCAGTTTTCTGCTATGCTCTCCGCAACCAAGAAAGCCTGGTCTTGTAACTCATAGGAGCGCTGGTCTACGTTATCAAGAAAGATTACGAGTTGCTTCTTGTGGCCTCTCTCGATGTGATTGAGGCACTTCTTGAGATAGCTATCTTTATCACGCACTTTTTCTGCAATAAATTCTACCTGTTTCTGTTTGAACTCTGTTGGGTTGGTTTCCTTTATATCACCGTATATACCTTTATCAAAAAGCTTTATGTCACGGTGCAGAACGCCATGTACGAAGTTGCGCTCCTCGATATTAATATTATGCTTTTCCAATAGCTGGGCCACAATCTCACTCTCTATGAAGATTCGTAAATCCTTCTCCAGCGTGGGCTTATGTCCGAAGTCGATATAGAATACCAGCGCATTTGCGAAAATTTCAGGCTCGCGAACCTGGTAGAGATGTTTAATAAACATGGTCTTGCCAACGCCAATATCACCAATTAGAAGAATTGGCCTTCGGCTCATGCTTTTGGCAAGGAAATCTGGGCTTAAGCCTTTTTTGGTTGTCACAGGCACAAGAGAAGGCCCTTCAGTTTGGTCTTGGAAAATTGCCGAATAGCGTGCTCTCAGTATATCTTTGCTTATCGTCGCATATTGCGAAAGAGCTCCGCTTTCACAATAGCATCCTTTTAAGAATTCTTGCTCGTTGCCATTCATACCCAGACTGGCTATATCCTCAATAAAGAGCTCTCCAAGAATTTGCAGGTCCGTTTGCAAGTTGTTCCTTCGTTTGAAACCCGGGTAGCCAGTGATTCCCTTTGATATCTTCTCTGGCACTGGAGCAATACTAACATCCTGCAGCTCTATTGAAAGATGGCGAGACACTATACCTAGTTTCGATAGGCACTGCCATACTAGGAGAAAATTTTCGTATAGGTTCGGAAGAGAGTCGAATACAAGTACTTTGCCATCAAGCGGGGGACGTCCATCAGTTCGACTAGCAACAAAAATTATAAGTTGGTGGCCGTTACACACAGCGCCATAAGGAGTACCGTGACTTTGACAATAGCTGGTCGCTTGTTCAATCGCTTTATATACTTTAGGGAAGTTATCCAAGAAGAACTTAATACCCTGCTTTTGCCTTGATTTGCCAACGGGGAGCTCAAAGTAGACGCCTTCTTTTTTTGCCTCGACTATCAACAGACATTCTGGGCAACGAAAAGAGTAGTCTCTGTACTTGCCATTAACCCTTTCCTCCGCTGTGCAATCTTCGTGCTTCCAACCGAGGCATTCAAAGAAGAGCCGGTTTATCAGATGTAATCTTGTTGTTGCTTCATTCCGACTGCGCTTATCTGTGTTCTGGTCAGCCCAAATAATGAGGTTACCAAGGTTCTTCTTACCATCTTCGTATTCCATACACACCACTACTCCTGTAAAAGCGATAGTATTTCTTTTGTTGTCGAATGTCAAACCCGTACTTAAACAGTGCAGAAGGACAGTGCGCTGTTGGTAGGCGACTGCATATGGCAGGCAAATAGGCGGCGAAGAAAAATGCTTTGCACTAAGGCAGAGGAGAGGATTCTCTTATTGCACATTAAGCCAAATTGTTTATCAACCTCACCCCGGTTGTCCCCCTCCCTTGATAAGGTAAGAGGAATAATACCATTCAGAAGCCAGGCAAGGGGGCTAAAAATTGATTCTAGGGCTTGCCACAACCTTGCTCCACGCGCGTCTGATTATTTCTTGAGTAATATCTTGACTAGGCAACCACTCTTGAAACTAAACGTTTGCGTTGCCAGCTGAAACTGCTGCTATCATATGAATTGGACTTCTGGGCTACTGTCGTTGACAGTTTGCGTGCCTCCCTCCATCCATGTTCCTCCATATAGCCTATCATTGCCTTATGGGAGTCACTATTAGGCTCCATGTCTATTCGCTCTCGGCACACAGCGCAGTAGTACCATATTTGGCAGTCCTTTTTGGCTCGGTCATAGCCTTCGCTCCGTGCAGTCTCTTTTATTTCCTCGATATCGGGCATCTTTGTCTGTTCGAATTTATAACTTAATTTATAAGAATTTGCTTTTGGATCTCCAAAGTATAAAGCATAAATAAACACCATAATCTGATATTTCAAGCCTTAAAAATAAAAAATTTAGGAAAAGTTAGCAGACAGAAGCCTGAATAATTTAGTCAGAGCCATCTTTAGCCTTTTTTTAAGCAGTGTAAAACACAGGAAATCACATTTTTTCTAGAAATCCACAAAATCACTATCTATATAATCATCACACCTGTAGTCATCAAATATATCACCAACTGCCTATTGGATACTCGATTTAAAATTTTTTTCCTAAATAATTCTTGTACTAAATAGAAAAAATAGATTGAAAAATTGCATATCCCCTGTATAATTAAATCTGTACAATTAAGCTCTTGCAGTGTAAAAACTGTAAGAATCTCTTAAGAAATATACCCTATCTAGCTGGCTTATAAGATAAAAAATTATTGGAGTTAGCCTGTAAGCCGAGTTATAACCTAAAAATGCTTAAAAGTTTTGTTTAAGGTTGTAATAAAAAAATTACGTGACTAAA
>Ga0114922_10002652_pt1 | contig 16743 bp, 11 predicted proteins | sample AartaG_FD_100975 | JGI IMG/M metagenome (GOLD analysis project Ga0114922, IMG submission 100975) | Deep subsurface microbial communities from Aarhus Bay to uncover new lineages of life (NeLLi) - Aarhus_00045 metaG | ecosystem: Environmental > Aquatic > Marine > Oceanic > Sediment | place...
CGCCTTCGGCGTTGATCTGTGGCACGTTATACGGACAGGTCCGCACGCACGTCAGGCACGCCGCGCATTTGTCCGCATCCACAACCGAGACAACGCCGCTTACTTCCATCATATCCGCCGAGAGAATCCTCGCCGCCCTTGCCGCGACCGGCTGAGCCTGAGAAACACTCTCATCAATGAATTTCGGACTATGACACGCACCGCATAGAAATAAGCCGTCCGACGCAAAATCAACCGGCCTTAGCTTCATGTGCGCTTCGAGGAAAAATCCCTCGAGATTAACGGGAACCTTGAAAACCGTCCCGATTGTTTCATTGTCCGTCGCTGGCGCCATCGCCACGCTTAATGCAAGAACGTCGGGACTAAAGCTCAAATTCAATCCGGAATTCAGATCCTGGACACGAACATCAAGGTCACCTGCGCTATTCTGAGAGACAACGGCTTTACCGTCCAGGTCATATCTGAAAAATAACACGCCGAGTTCGCGAGCTTTATTATAGTATTGTTCCTTGAAGCCGTAAGTCCTAACGTCCCTGTAGAGAATCGCAACATTGGTCTTTGGATTGGCTTTTTTTATGGCTATTGCGTTTTTAATCGCTTCGGTACAGCAAACCCTGCTGCACATCATATTACCCGGCTCTCTGGAGCCAACGCACTGAATCATAACGACTTCATTCAGAGATTCGGCGAAGTCCGGATCTTTTTCAAGAAGCTCCTCAAGCTCTAATTGGGTGTGGACTTTCTTATTTTTGCCATAGAGGTATTCATCCTGTTTTGATTCATTTGCGCCAACAGCAATTATGGCCGCTCCGTGCTCTATTTCTATATCACCGCCGTTGTTGTCGATAATGCTCTTGAAATTACCAATAAAACCCTTACATTCCTTAACCGTGGAGTTCTTATAAACGGTTATCCTCTCGCTCTCGCCAATCTGTGCTTCCAGCTTCTTGAGCAACTCGCAAGGCTTGAATCCCTCCACCGTCTTCTTTACCCTCGGTAAATTGCCCCCGAGTTCGTCCGATTTCTCAACCAGATGAACGTCGAATCCTTGGTTCGATATCGACAGCGCCGCCGTCATCCCGGCCACCCCGCCTCCTATTACAAGGCCGCTGCGCTTAGGAACATACCTCGTCGTCTCAAGCGGCTCGATGAGCCGCGCCCGCCCGACCGCCATCCTTACAAGATCTATCGCTTTTTCTTCGGTGACTTCGCCGAGGCGTGCGTGGACCCAGGTGCACTGGTCACGGATATTTGCCATCTCGAACAAGTATGGATTCAAGCCGCGCTCTCGAATCGCATTCTGGAACAGCGGCTCATGCGTCCGAGGCGTGCACGACGCCACTACCACTCTGTTTATGTCGTGTTCTTCTATCTTCTCTTTTATGGTCAGAAGTCCGTCGGGAGAGCATGTGTACATCAGGTCCGTCGAGAACACAACGTTCTTCAGATTCTCGGCGTATTTGGCGACCCTCTCGCAGTCGATATACCCCCCGATATTTGAGCCGCAGTGACAAACAAAGACGCCTACCCGTGTCTCGGCCTTAGAAATGTCTTTCTCCGGCGGGAAACTCTCAGGCTTAATCTCCGTGCCTCTAACATCCGCCAGAAGCTCCATCGCCAGCGCAGCCGCACCACTGGCTTGCGTTACGCTCTCCGGGATATCTTTGGGGCTTTCGAATGAGCCGGCAAGATAAATTCCTTCCCTCGATGAGGCGGTCGAGATAAACATAGCCGATTGAGCGAAGTTATATTGATTTAGCTCTATTTGGCAGACTTCGGCCAGTTTTGACGCATCGGCCTTTGCACAGAGACCGCTGGACAATACGACCATGTCGAATTCCTCTTCAATCCAGTTCTTCCCGTCCTCGGTAAATTCGATTGAAAGGTTATTTGTTTTGAAATTCTGTCTGACAGCCGAGGGTCTTGTATAGATATACTGAACACCGTATTTATCCTTAGCCCTTTCGTAGTATTCGTCGAAGCCTTTGCCGAAGGCCCTGACATCCATTACAAAAACCTTGCATTCGACATCCTCTATGTGCTCGGCGGTTATGATCGCCTGCTTAGTCGCATACATACAGCAAACCGTAGAGCAATAGGGATTTTCCTGGTCTCGCGAACCGACACACTGTATAAAGGCGATTTTTTTGGGCGACGCTCCGTCGGAGGGCCTTTGTATATGGCCACCAAACGGCCCCGATGCACACATAATCCTCTCATAATCCATTGCGCTGACAACGTTTGCGAATCGTCGGTATCCGTACTCGGCCTTTTTTTCTGCGTCGTACAGGTCAAAGCCGGGCGCCAGTATTATTGCGCCGACACCGAGTGACCTTTCCTTTGGCGTGTCGTTATAAAGAATTGCATTTGCTTCACATACCTTTTCACATAATCCACACCAGGAACATACCGAACAGAATAAACATCTGTCAGCCTCAGCCCTGGCCATCTCTTCGGTGAATCCCAAATCAACCTCTTCAAATGAGCGGCGTCTATCAAGTCCGATGGTGGGCATCTGCTGCCTTTGGACAAGTTTTTCTTTTCGCTCTTTCAGCTCCTCGGCGGTAATCTCCACAACAGGCTGGTCGTATTCTTCGGGCTCGAATTTTTCACCTTTTATGTAGGCATCTATAGCCTTAGCAGCGAACTGGCCGTCTGCTGTGGCCTGGACTACGCTGGCGGCGCCACGAATTACATCACCACCAACGAAGACGCCTTCCCATGAAGTCATACCTGTCTTCTCGTCAACTTCGACTGTACCGCGTTTTGTAAGCTTTATCTTTCCACACTGGTCTAACAGACCGAGTTCGGGTTTCTGACCGATAGCCACTATTAGCTCATCTGCAGCGAGAACCTCTTCAGTGCCGGGGACAGTTTCAAGCTCCAGCTTACCCTCGACGAAAGCCATCCTTTTTACATCCAGTAATTCCACAGCGGTAAATTTGCCGTCTTCAACGATAATTTTCTTTGTCGCCTTGGCAGTTCTGACAGCAACACCTTCCTCTTCGGCCCATTCGACTTCCCAGGGATAGGCCGGCATTTTATCCCGGCTTTCGAGACATACGATAGAGACCTTTTTACCGCCAAGCCGCAGCGCCGTACGTGCACAGTCCATCGCAACGTTGCCGCCGCCGATTACTATAACATTTTCCTTAACGGAGATCTTTTTGCCGAGCCTGACGTTACGGAGAAAATCAATACCGCTTTCGACGTTTTCCGAATCCTCTCCGTCCATACCCATTCTGATGCTTTTGTGCGAGCCGACAGGCAGGAACACAGCCTTAAAATCTTTATCGAACATCTCTTCGATGTCACTTTGGCCCTGAATATGACTGTTCAATTTAACCTCAATGCCGTAATCGAGGATATTCTGAATGTCTCTATCTATAATTTCTGTCGGCAGCCTGTATTCTGGGATGCCGATTCGCATCATTCCACCGAGTACCCCGTGTTTTTCAAAAATAGTTACGGAATAGCCCATCTTCCTCAGGTCGAGCGCCGCGGACAAACCCGCCGGCCCGGAGCCGACTACTGCAACCTTCTTGCCGTTTTCTTCGATCGACGCCTTTTTCTCTTCAGGAGTGAGCTTCTGGCCGTGTTCGTGGTACCAGTCCGCCAGGAACCTCTTTATGTAGGCGATTGAAACCGGACTATCGAGATTGTTCCTGTTGCAACTTTGCTCACAGGGATGTTCACATATCCTTCCGCATATCGCAGGGAAAGGATTTGTTTGCGTCGCCGACTCATAAGCTTCCTGGTACTTGCCGGCGGCGGCCAGGGCTATATATCCGCAGGGATTGCCATGTACCGGGCAGCTATCGTGACAAGGGGCCACTCCGAGTCTGGTCATTGCGAATTTGTTGGGTACGGCCTGCGGGTATTCTTTGAAAATTGCCTTTCTATCATTAAGAAGCTGGTTGTATTCATCCTTGACGGCGACAGGGCAGTTCTCAGCACAAACACCGCAGCCGGTACATTTTTCAAGGTCAACGAAGTGCGGTTTTATATCAAGTTTCGCATTAAAATTGCCGGCCTGGCCCGATAGTTCCGCGAGTTGGGCATTAGTAATTATCTCGATGTTCCTGTGTGTCCCGGCTGTAACAAGACGAGGAGATATGGTACACATAGAACAGTCATTTGTGGGGAAGGTTTTGTCCAGTTGTGCCATGTGCCCGCCTATAGCGGTTCCAGACTCAACGAGATAGACCTTGAATCCTGAATCAGCCAAATCCAGCGCTGCCTGGATGCCAGCTATACCTCCCCCCACAACCATTACTGAACCGATTTTGTTGACTTGTATCATTTAAGCTTCACGACTAAATATTTTTATTGAAAAGGACAAATTATAAATTGTAGTAATAGCTATTACAACTACAAAATATGTCACTTATAGAATCTCTCATAATATTATTAACCGTTTTTCCTACGTCAAGCAACGCAAAATGTGCCAAGTATCAAATGACAATAACTTGCCAATTAATAGCATAATCCTACTAAAGCCGGTTTTATTAAAATAGTGAAAGGTTCTTAAGGACAGAATTTTTTCAGAAGATTTATATGGCTGGTATAGTCCGGGCCTCCATCACTTTTTGGTTTAGTCATTTCGGCTGTTTCTGATATGCTCAAGAATTTCCCGCCCGCCGGCGTTTAACAACTCCTGTGCGAGTTGTTCGGCACATGCATTGGCCTGATTGATTTGACCGGTCACTGAGCGTTTAATATATTTACCACCTTCTACATCAGAGATGACTGCATCAATTGTTATATTATCGCCGTAGATTTGTGAATATACGCCCAGAGGAATACTGCAACCGCCGTGCATAGATGAAAGTATGCGTCGTTCGGCCTCGACGGCAATCCGGGAATTTTTATCATCAAGTTTTGTAACAAGCCCGGCAAGCTCATTATCATCATCGCGAATTTGTACGGCCAATGCGCCCTGTGCTGGGGCGGGCAGGAATTCCTGAGGCGATAGAATAGCAGAAATTTTATAAGTCAGACCAAGCCGGTTCAAACCCGCGCAGGCGATAACAGCAGCGTCAACCTGCCCGGACGCCACTTTCGAAACCCTCGTTTCGACATTTCCACGCAAAGGGACACATTTTATGTCATTTCTGAGCCTGCGCAACTGGGCGATGCGCCGAAGGCTCGAAGTTCCGACGGTTGCTCCGGCCGGCAGGGCGGCTATAGAGGCCGCCTGAGATGAGGCTATCAAAGCGTCGGCAACGGATTCCCTTCTTGGCACTGCGGCAACTACGAGTCCCTCTGTACAGGCGGTAGGCAGGTCCTTAAGACTATGAACGGCTATGTCAGCACTGCCGTCAAGAAGGGCGTTTTCAACTTCAGAAGTGAAAAATCCCATCGAATCGGATTTATAAAGGAAGTCTGATTTGTCACGGTCACCTTTTGTCGATATTTTTACTATGGAAATATCAAAAAGGCCGGAGAGATTTTGGAGTAAGTTGCAGATATAGTTCGATTGTACCAAAGCCAGCTTACTGGCTCGGCTTGCTACTTTAATGGCTCTCATTTTTAGCCTTCCATAATTCATAAATATTTATATTTTTGGAGTTTTTACACTAAAAACCGGTTCAATTCAAGAAATTCCGTAACTTAGGTATGAACAAATGACAAATTAGAGAACTACAAGAACAGTAATAAAGTAACTTGCAATTGTAAACTGCTCTGATTATAATGCCAATTAATCGGTCTTTTTATCGATTTCGGGAATTTTTAAGGCATAATTTGACTTAATGTATCCGTTAAGTAATATCTATTAAACAATGAAACATCAAATATCCGATATTGAGCAGAAGATTCTGGCGGTTATTCAGCAAGGATTGCCAAAGAGTCAAAATCCATTTAAGGATATGGCCGAAAATATAGGTATAGAAACAGCGCAATTGCTGTCGGTCTTGAAGGACTGGAAACAGCAGGGCAAGATTCGTCGGATAGGGGCTATAGTGAATCATTTCAAAGTAGGTCTGTGCGCTGGAGCAATGGTGGTCTGGCAGGTGGAACCGGAACGAACCGAGGAAGTAGGCAAGGTGTTGGCCGAATTCGAGGAGGTTAGTCATGCCTATGAACGGCGTTCCGATGAAAGCTGGCCATATAGTCTGTACACAATGGTCCATGGTAAAAGTGACGAATATGTTCTGCAGACAGTACAGCGAATGAGCCATGCATGCGGGATTTCAAATTACCGCATCCTGGTTACTGAAAAGGAACTTAAAAAGGTGCCGCCGACCTATATTTCACAAATTGAAACTAAAAGTGCTGAATAAAAAGGAAAAAGATGTTAAGTCTGCCGATACCTGAGTTAATCATATTTTTATTTGTCTTAACGTTATATCTGGCGGCGTCTATAGTTGGTATTCTTCAATTACGATCCGGGGGTGAGAAATACAAACGCTTTCCTTTGCCTATGGTCTGCCTGGCGGTAACTCTGGAAGCTGTCATGCTTATATTCAGGGCTGTGGTGATAAAAGCAGTGCCGCTGACAGGTATTTTTGAGTCGATGATTGTCCTTACTATTGTATTCGGCCTCATATACCTGTTCGTCAGCATTGCAATCCAGCAGGTATGGTTCGGTTCTGTGATGGCCTGGGTAATTTTGGGCCTGATAATTCTGGCTGCGAGTGTTGCCGAACCTGCCTCCGAGGCGCATATTGCGGCTTCTACGCCCTGGGCGATTGTTCACGGTTTTACAATGATAATCAGCGGAGCAGCGGCAATGCTGGCGACTGCAAGTGCCGTACTTTACCTTCTTGGCAGGCAAAAACTTAAGCAAAAGAAGGTACTTCAAGTCCTTGGAAAGGTGCCCAATCTCGAAAAACTCGAGCGAATGAACATTTTCGGTCTAAAGGCTTGTTTCGTACTGATGACATTCGGTTTTGTGAGCGGGATTGGCCTGGCAGCCACCTCGACTTCGCTCAATATGACGGCTCTTGACTGGCTTACAGATGCCAAAATTGTCCTTATCGCCTTAGTATGGCTGCTTCTGGGATTTATTATGGTATTGTGGTGTACAGTCAAATTACGGGAAAAGATTATAGCTTACGTTACGCTTGTCACGTTTGCCCTGATTCTATTTGCAGTGGTGGGGACCTCGGTGTTTTGCGGTTCAAACCACGATTTTGGCGGCAGCGACGTTGAAGATGTAGAACAGAATAAATAAGAACAGAAGATGAAGATAGTAGTTTTAGGTCTTAATCACAAGAGTGCCCCGATAGAAATTCGTGAGAAACTGGCATTTGACGCGACACAGACTCTCAAGGCACTTAAAGAACTTAAAAACAGATTTCCCGAAGCGGAATTTGTACTGCTATCAACGTGTAACCGTGTCGAGTTGTATTGTGCCAGCACACTTTCGGATAAGGTCACTGCAGATGACCTGGCTGAGTTTTTATCAGAGTTTCACAACATTCCAATAGAGAAATTCCAAGAATCTCTATACGCATATAACACCGAGGATTCCGTCAGACATTTACTTACGGTCGCTTCAAGCCTGGACAGTATGGTTGTTGGCGAGGCGCAAATAATAGCGCAGGTGAAGGAAAGTTATCAGCTTGCCTGTACAGCAAAGAGCACTGGAAAAATTCTGAATCGCCTGTTTCACTGTGCCTTTTCGACCAGTAAGAAGATATATACAACCACTTCAATCTCAAGCGGTCGAGTCAGTGTTGCCGGTGTGGCGGTCGAATTAGCTATGCAATTGTTTGCAGACATTCCATCGGCAAAAGTTGTCGTGATCGGGGCCGGCGAGATGGGTGAACTGCTTGTGCAGCATCTTCTCCAGGTTGGGTGCAAAAACATAACGATCGTAAACCGGTCATACGAGCGTGGCCAGAACATGGCCGAGCGTTACGACATTGCTGTCGATAAGTGGGAGCAAATTGAGACCCAGTTGATTGGGGCAAATATCGCGATAGCCTCTGCTGCGGTACAGGATTATCTGTTCAGGAAGGGCCCTTTCAAGAAAATAATGAACAAGCGCTGGGGAAGAACGCTGCTGATTATCGATATTGCTGTGCCGCGTAACTTCGAACCATCGATAAACAAAATGGACGGTGTGTTCCTCTATAGTGTAGATGACCTTTCCGAGGTAGTGGAACGGAATCGCAAAGCTCGCGAGCTGGACATCGCCGCGGGTATGGATATCGTCTATAAAAATGTTACTGATTTTATGGATTGGCTTGGAGCCAAAGACATAGGTCCTTTAATAGGTCAGATGAAGGAACAATTTGTCCGGATTAGTCAAAGTGAGCTTGAGCAGTTCTTCGTCGGAGCAAGGCAGGATGCTTCATGCAAAGAGAGTATGGAGATGATGGTGAATCGTGTCGTCAATAAGCTGCTGCATTGCGTAATCAAGAATGTCAGCACTATAGCGAAAGAAAACGGCGCTGCAGAGGCTGCCAAGTATGTTGACAGCATCGTGCAGCACGCAGAAAAGATATCTTCGGAGTTAAACAATAAGGGGAATGAGCAGTCGTGAACAAAGCCAGAAGGCCAAATCAGATTCTGAGACTTTTATTTTGGGAAACTACGATAAAATGCAATTTGACCTGCGCACACTGCCGGCGCTTGGAATCCGACGAAGCAGCTTTTAAGGACTTATCAACCACTCAGGCAAAGAACCTGATAGAACAGTTGGCTGAATTAGGCAGTGGGCAGCCTATGATGCCGGTGCTGGTATTTTCAGGTGGTGAGCCGCTCTGCAGGGATGACTTATTTGAGCTGGTCGGCCAGGCGCGTGAAGCCGGGATTACACCGGCGCTTGCGACTAATGGAACATTGATAGATGCAGCAGTGGCCGAACAAATACGAGATAGCGGAATCGTGAGAATCGCGGTGAGTCTGGATGGAGCAACAGCCGAGGTTCATAATAAGCTGCGTCAGTTGGAAGGCTCGTTTGAAAGGGCACTTAAAGGTATTAAACACCTTCGCGAGAAAGGATTGGCCGTCCAGATCAACATAACATTGACCAGGCACAATGCCGGACAATTGGAGGAAGTTTACGAGCTTGCCAAATCATTAGGGGCGGTAGCCGTGCATATATTCATGCTGGTTCCGGTCGGGTGCGGACAGGTCCTTGCCGAAACGGATATGCTTTCACCGGAGCAATATGAAGAAAAGATGCTTGAGATATGCCGACTTGACAGCCGCGGCGAGTTACAAATGAAGGTAACCTGCGGGCCGCACTATGAACGTATAATTAGACAGCAAGGCCTGTATCAGGAGCGTAAAAAGCCATCGCACAGCAGCGGCACAGTCCCGGGCAGAACCGGCCATGGGGGCTCTACACGCGGATGTCTTGCCGGGCTTGGTGTGCTTTTCGTCGGCCATCAGGGAGACGTATTCCCCTGTGGATATTTGCCGGTAAAATGCGGTAATGTGCTTAAGCAAAAACTTTCAGAGATATGGCAGGGCAACGAAGACCTTGGGCGAATGCGTAAAAGCAGCAACCTCGAAGGCAAGTGCGGAATTTGTGGTTATAGAGAAGTATGCGGCGGATGTCGGGGCAGAGCATATGCCGCAACGGGTAATTATATGGCCGAAGAACCTTTTTGTGCGTATATTCCACCTGAAGCAGCTCATTAATAATATTTAGAATATGAGGTTGAGTGTAAACAATGATAAATATCAGCAAATTATATTGCGACCAGGTTACACCAGGTGACTGGCTTCGCTACGGCAAGAAAGGCTCAGGCGAGCGCGAGGGTGAAATAGTACCCAAAAAAGCATCCGAAAGACGACCTATTGTTGTCTGGAATATAACCAGAGCTTGTAATCTGAAGTGCGTACATTGTTATAACGACAGCGGTACCGGCAAGGCTTGTAATGAAGTGTCCACAAGCCAGGCAAAAGCCATTTTGGATGACTTGGGCCAATTCAATGTGCCGTCGGTGCTGTTCTCCGGAGGGGAACCATTGACTCGGAGCGACTTGTTTGAATTGATAGAATATGCCGGCCAGCAGGGTATGCGATCTGTTATTTCAACTAACGGGACACTTATAACCGCCGATATGGCCAGGAAAATTAAACAAAAGGGGGTTTCTTATGTCGGTATCAGCCTTGATGGAATTGGGGAAGTAAATGACAAATTCAGGGGAGTGGCCGGTGCATTTGACAAGGCTGTGCAGGGAATAAGAAACTGTCAGGACGCAGATGTGCGAACAGGTCTCAGACTGACTCTAACGAAAAGGAATGTTCAGGATTTGGAAGCTTTGTTTGACTTTTTCGAAGCAGAAAATATCGAAAGGGCTTGTTTTTACCACTTCGTTCCCAGCGGCCGAGGAAAGGCCATTAGAGACGATGACCTCAGTCATGCTCAAAGCAGAGAAGCGATTGAGACAATATTAGCTAAAACAAAACAGTACAAAAAAGCCGGAAGAAAAACAGATATATTGACCGTTGATAACCATGTTGACGGCGTTTACCTGTATCTGAAATTGCTTAAGGAAGACACAGCCCGTGCAGAAAATGTCTGGAAACTGCTTGCATGGAATGGAGGGGGAATGTACAGCAGCGGAGTTGGAATCGGCTGCATTGATTTTAACGGCAAGGTGCATCCAAACCAGTTTTGGGGGCACTACGACCTAGGAGATATTCACGAGAGGCGTTTTAGTGAGATTTGGCTCGATACAAGTGAACCTTTACTCAAGGGTTTGAGGAACCGCAGGGAATATGTTAAAGGCAGATGCAAACTTTGCAAATTTTTCAATGTCTGTGGCGGCAGCCTTCGTGTGCGGGCAGACTTATATTTCGGCGATCCCTGGGCTCCGGATCCGGGATGTTATTTGACAGATAAGGAAATAGGTTTAGATGAAGAGAAACAGGAAGAATTAAAGCGCTGTAGAGAGCTTTTTCAGCTTCCTGATTAAATAAAACTGCATGTTTTTAAACACCTTTTAAGACCAGAATCTTTGTGAAAAGTGTTTTTTTCATCGATATTCTTGTTTTTTATGCAAAATTCTCGCCCGCGGGAAGCATCAGACCCTAATAAGCCACATTAATCCAATAAATTCTCGAAAATGGGATTATTTTCTTGTTTTTTTTCTGCTTGGGTGATAAAATGCTATTAATAATAAATATGATAAGTATCCCAAAGGAGCTAATGTTATAAAGGAACAAATCGAAGATTTACATCCTGGGGGGGTATCAGAATTGAAAAGAAAGGTATAGGGAATGAGGTATGACTCCAGAGGTATAGATGAGGGCTGATAAGACAGACAAACTGAGTCGGTGTACACGGGAGTTTCTTGCTGAGCAGAATCTTTGGCTTATACGGCTAAGATGGATTGCCGTTGGGGGGATAGTGGCCGCTGTTCTGGTGGGCAGTTATGTCTTTCCTTACCCTTTATTGCCAAGCCCTATTCCCATATACATCTGTGCGGGAATACTTTTACTGTGTAATTATTTCTATTTCTGTATAGCAACCAAGAAAGCATCTTATGCTGTACCGAAAGATATTGTGCTGGCTATTGTCCAGGTGGAGGCGGATTTAGTCATTCTCACGGCAGTACTTCTTTTTTCAGGAGGAGTTGCTAATCCATTTTTCCTGTTTTTTATATTTCATGTCATCATAGCAACGATAATACTTCCCAGAAATCTGTCATTTACGGTGGGTTTAACGGCTATATTGCTATTTGGTCTGCTGGCCATCAATGAACTAAATGAGGTGGCATGGCTGGGGTATTATCCCCTGCAAATCAAAAACTGGATAGAAGGGCTGTGGACAAATCCGGTATACCTTCTTGCCGCCTTTGTGGCATTCGTTTGCACGGTAATTTTGTCACAATATTTGACAAGAATTGTTATCACCAGGATGACAGCGAAAGAGAAGGAAGCTGCACGAAAGAACGACCTTCTCCAAGCGATCATCGGTGCAATGACTGAGGGATTAATATTTGTTACCCACGACGGTAAGATAGCGATTTGTAATCCTGCTGCGAAGTTATGGAAAAACAAAAACACATCACAAAAGCGTATAGACAAGGGTGGAGATTTACCGGAGGATTTTCCGTCCATCCTCGCAGAGCACATGAGAGGTCTTTCAATCGGTAACAATATAACAACAGACACAGGCGGCGGTAATACAATTAAGTTCAAAACGGCAGGACAGGAACAACGATACATTGAGGCGCAAAGTTCTCCTGTTATCGGTAAAGATGAACAAAAGCTGGGACATGTTATCGTGGGCCAGGATTTAACCGTTCATAAAAAGCTGGAAGAAGATTTATTAGACCGAACTGAAGAGGTAACAGCAATTAACGAGATGCTAAAGATGTCATGAGTAGAAATGGCCCATAGAGAGAAAATGGTCGCGATAGGCCAGATGGCCACCGGCATCGCTCATGAGATAGGCAATCCTCTTGCAAGTCTTTCTTCGGTGGCGCAATATTTGGGCAGAAAACTGAATACACATGAAGAAAAAGAGCATCTTCTGGTTATCAGACATCAAGTCAATCGAATATCAAATATTCTGAAACGCATTTTAAGCTTGTCACGGCCGGTAACATCTGTGTATAAATGGGTCGATATTAATGAGCTGATAGACAATACGTTGTCACTGGTTAAGTACGGCAAACGTATGCAGTTGGTTTCTATCAAGAACATAAGCGCCGGCGATCTACCAATGGTGTGGCTGAATCCCCAGCTTCTTGAGCAGGTACTTCTCAACATCGTCATAAATGCTCTGGATGCAATGGAGGCCTTGCCCGACAGAAAGGAACATATTCTTAAGGTAACAAGGGAATCCAGGGATGAAACAGTCGAAATTCGCGTGAGTGACACAGGCATTGGAATGAGCCAGGAAGTTTGTAAGCGTGCTTTCGAATCGTTCTTTACAACAAAGGAAATCGGTAAGGGTACAAGTCTCGGGCTTTTTATAAGCTACAATCTTGTGACGGAGGTTGACGGCACTATTTCCATGGAATCCGAGCCGGGTAAAGGAACCACAGTAACAATCCGTTTACCGATAAGGCTCAAAAAGGACTTATTCAACGGAAATAATGACGATGGAGATGTTAATAACAGAGTGGAGTCTATCAAGGAAAAAAAGTGTAGTTTTGAGCTTTTTCAACAAAACAGTAAGAAGAAAATTGGAATGAGAGACAAATAAAATGACAATGAATGAAATACTATTGGCAGACGACAAAGTGACCTTCAGAGAAACCTTCACGAAGGTTCTCCAGGAAGAGGGAATGATAGTTACGGCAGTGGACAATGGAACGGATGCAATAAATGCCATAATGAAGCAGCCATATCCCGTCGCTATACTGGACATTCAAATGCCCGGCTCAGACGGCATAAAGGTTCTAAGGGAAATAATGAAAGTAAGGCCTGAGACACGTGTGATAATGATAACAGCTTATGGAACAATTGAAATGGCCGTTGAGGCTATCAAGCTCGGCGCATGTGATTACGTTATGAAACCGCTAATATTCGAAGACATATTGACAAAAATTCGGCAGCATCTGCGGTATCTGGATTTGCAGGAAGAGAACCAGGAATTAAAAAGAGAGCTGAACAGCAAGTTCGATATTACTCAGATCATAGGCCAGGCTCCCGCAATGCATCAGGTTTTTGAAATCATTCGGAAAGTAGCTCGGACCAAAAGTAACGTATTGATAACGGGAGAAAGCGGCACCGGCAAGGAATTAGTTGCTCACGCAATACATTCTTTAGGATCGAACAACAACAGGCGTTTTATTGCAGTCAATTGCAGTGCAATACCTGAAAGTTTGCTTGAGAGTGAATTATTCGGGCATAAAAGGGGAAGCTTTACATCCGCTATAAAAGACAAGAAAGGGCTTTTTGAAAGCGCTCACGGTGGAACTTTATTTTTAGACGAGATTGGTTATATGCCGTTGAGCTGCCAGGTAAAGTTACTTCGGGCAGTGGAACACAGACAAATAATATCTGTAGGCTCTACCGAACCTGTCGATATCGATTTGCGACTGATTGCGGCAACAAACAAAGACCTGTTCGAAGAAATAAAAATGGGACGGTTCAGAGAGGATTTATATTACAGGATGAACGTTGTCGGCATCCATATTCCACCATTGCGGCAAAGGAAGGAGGACATTCCGTTGCTGGTCGAACATTTCATCAAGAAATATAATACCGAGATGGGCAAGCAGTGTGTGGGAGTCAGTGACAATGTCATGCAGTTTCTTATGAACTATGAGTGGAAAGGCAACATAAGGGAACTTCAGAACATAATTGAGCGGGCGGTAATATTTGCCGAAGACGATGTCATAAAGATCTCCGATATCGGCTCATTAGGCTCGGGCGCAATGTTACCAAATGAAGCAAACGAGAACCTGCAGGCGGCCGTCAAAATATACGAGAGGGAACATATATGCCGGGTGCTGAATAAGTATAACTGGAATAAAGTTGAAGCCGCAAAAGCTTTGAAGGTTGGTTTATCAAGTTTATACCGCAAGATTGACGAGCTGGAAGTCAATGTCGCCACACGTAAAATGAAGGGTAAAGTAGGCTGAATTTAGAAGGTGATAGTTAAAACGTTTTGATATATTTTTCGGTGGGATTGTTCAATGAAAGTTACGAAAGCCACGGTATATGCTTTGCATGCCTTAATGTATATGGTCAGACATATCACACAGTTGCCTGTCACAACAAATACTATAGCTAAAGGAGAAGGAATTCCACCGGAATATCTTGCCAAGATATTCCAACGGCTGGCAAAGGCACAAATAGTCAAAGGTGTAAAAGGTCGCAAAAAGGGACACGTTTTTGCCAGTTCACCAGAGGAAATAAGCCTGCTTGAGGTAATTAACAGTATCGAAGGTGAATCACTGTTTGACGATTGCCCATTACAACACTGTAAATGCGGTGGAAGCCCGGAAAACTGCTATATTTACGCCCAGTGGATTAGCTCAACAAGGAAAATCAGGACTCTATTCGAGGAAACATCTCTGGCAACTGTTGCCTGGAACCATCCGGAACATCGTTTTCAAAGCCTGCCGGATTCGCTGGAGACCAAAAAGAAAAGACCCAACAGGAAAATGGCCGAACCAAAAATGCCGGCTTTATAAATAAAGTCTTTAAGAGCCATCAGTTATGTAAAAAACGAATAACGGACATCAATGCAAAAGCTCAGCAGGTATATTATGTTTTTGGGCCTCATTTAAGGTAGGCTGCCCAAGACAATAGACTTTGATGCTGCCCGGCACAGAGCCATATATCTTCAAAAAGGCTCGAATCGTTGAACTGCTTGTAAATAGTATCTGGTCGATGAAATCAAAATCAGTTTCTTCCGGCTCTATATCAACATTTCTATATACCATCACTGCCTCTATAGCTGCTTTGGTATCAGCCAGACCGTCAAGCAGCATACTCGAACCAATCTTTGGCCTTACCAGAAGAATCCTTTTATTTTTAACTGATATTTTCTTAAACTCTTCGAGCAGGCCGATACTTGATTCCAGCTTTGGCTGCATGTCCGCCAGAACGCCAAAAGTCTTAAGCTTTTCAGCGGTTGTTTTACCGATAGCAGCAATCTTCGACGTGCCAAGTGCCCTGGTATCGAGACCGATTGCATTTAAGCGTTGAAAGAAGAACTCTACACCGTTGGTGCTTGTGAAAACTATCCAATCAAAAGTATTGAGCCGCTTGAGCACCTTATCAGCCTGAGTATAATCATCGAGAGGCACTGATTTAATAAGTGGTCTGTGTATGATAATTCCGAGATGTCTGTATTTGTCCGGATGAGTACCCGGAAGAAGTATTCTCGGCTTTTTTCCAAACCAATCCAGCTTCTCTCTAAGTTCGACAACTTTACCAACGATAAAAACAGCCGGCGTCCGCATCTGTGCCTCGCGAGTGACTTCAAGAAAATCATCTAATGTTCCATCAATGACTCTCTGGTCATAGCAGGTGCCTTTTTCGATTGCGGCAATTTTTGTCCGCCCCGGCCATCCTGCTTCAAGAAGTGATTTGATTATTTTTTCGATATTTGCAACACCCATTAAAAAGATAACAGTTCCGGCTTTGGGTATTTCAATTTCCTTTTCATCCTTGCGATGTCCCGTAACAATGGCAACATTGGATGTATAATCTCTGTGTGTGGGCGGTATCCCTCCGTAACATGGAGCAGCAAGAGCACTTGTAATACCCGGAACAAATTCGAAATCCACTCCCGCTTGAACACATGCCTCGGCTTCTTCACCGCCTCTGCCAAAAAGCAACGGGTCACCGCCTTTGAGTCTGACGACAACTTCGTTGCTCTTGGCTTTCTCAATCAAGAGTTTGTTTATCTGCTCCTGTGGCATCGTGTGCCGGCCGGCAAATTTGCCAACAGACATAATTTCAGCTCCCGGCTTAGCAAACCTTAATAACTCCGATGGTATTAAGTGGTCATATAAAATGACATCGGCTCTACATATTAGCTTGTGGCCCCTAAAGGTAATAAGTTCGGCATCACCCGGACCGGCTCCGACGAGGTATATTTTTCCGTTTGGCATCGTTTTCTTTCGGCAAAAAATAAAAAATTCAAATTCTCAAATATGAGAATTGCGGCTTGGTATGAGGTATAAACTTGCCATCAATTGACAAATTCTCACAACCTTTAGCTTTACATTATGACGATTTTCAAATATACAATATATAGCAACTGGAGCAACGAGGGTCAAGGGCAAAGGTGTGTTTGTTACGGACTTCGTTGCAGAATAGAAATTGCGTACGATTACGTTACAAAAACAGTCAATTAGCTAAAAA
>Ga0114922_10002653_pt1 | contig 16742 bp, 16 predicted proteins | sample AartaG_FD_100975 | JGI IMG/M metagenome (GOLD analysis project Ga0114922, IMG submission 100975) | Deep subsurface microbial communities from Aarhus Bay to uncover new lineages of life (NeLLi) - Aarhus_00045 metaG | ecosystem: Environmental > Aquatic > Marine > Oceanic > Sediment | place...
GCAGCTGGTTTTCTTGGTTCTCATCTTTGTGATCGCTTAATAAATATGGGACATGAAGTTATCGGGATGGATAATTTCATCACTGGAAATATACAAAATCTAGCTCATTTATCCGGAAACCCATTATTTTCTTTTATCAGACATGACGTCGCCAACTTCATTTTTGTTCCCGGTAAAGTTGATGCCGTCCTGCATTTTGCCTCCCCCGCAAGTCCAAATCCTAATTCACCCTTTGGATTCCCTAATTTACCTATTCAGACCATGAAAGCCGGGGCACTAGGAACTCATAATACTTTAGGATTGGCAAGAGATAATAACGCCAGATACATCCTTGCGTCAACTAGTGAGATCTATGGTGACCCTCAAGTACACCCGCAAAGTGAAGATTATTGGGGACATGTGGACCCGATAGGCCAGAGATCTGTATATGATGAGGCAAAACGCTTCGCTGAGGCTTTAACTATGGCTTATCATCGATACCATAATATAAACACCGGTATCGTTAGAATTTTCAACACGTATGGGCCCCGTATGCGCCTTGACGATGGTAGAGTGATTCCCAATTTTATTCAACAAGCCCTGCGTAAAGAGAGTCTTACAGTATATGGTGACGGATCTCAAACCCGAAGTTTTTGCTATGTTGATGATCTAGTTGAAGGAATCATCAAATTGCTTTTCTCTGAAAAACATCAACCATTCAACATTGGAAATCCAAATGAAATAACCATTCTCAAACTTGCTGAATTAATTAATAATAAATTGTCTAATAAAGCAAAATTTTCATTCCTCAAGGGCAAAGTTGCCGGCGATGATCCTCTCCGCCGTAAACCAGATATTTCGCGCGTAGAGAATATTTTTGGTTGGAAACCAAAAATATCCTTAAATAAAGGTTTGGAGAATACGATACCCTTTTTCAAGGAGAAACTAAAGCTATAACATCTATGCCTATCACAAAACTAGAAAGAGAACGTTTCATAAAATTTGCTTTTGTGGGTATCAGCGGCACAATCATTGATTTTGGAATTTTCAACATTCTTTTATATATGCAATTAAGTTCTATATTTGCTAGCACTATATCATTCATTGCTGCAGTTATTAATAATTTCTATTGGAACCGTAATTGGACCTACCCTGAATCTAAGATTAACCCCATTGCTCCTCAACTCATAAAATTCTCATCAGTGAGTCTTGCAGGATTACTAATTAGAACCGTACTTTATAAACTTATCGAACAACCAAGTATAGATTTTGCTGAAGGAATGTTAAGTGAAAATATTCTCTTTTCTGCTCAAGTAATTGGAAATAATATTTCATTAGCATTTGTAATTATCATTGTTTTATTCTGGAATTATCTTGTAAATCGCTTTTGGACATATAAGAATATCTCGTAAAGGAATATAGCATGAACGTTTCCCATCGGCAAAGAATTGAAAGTCTTTTATCCGGCAGTGAAGGTGATCAAATTCCCACTGCCTTTTGGCGTCATTTCCCTGTGGATGACCAAGATCCTAATCGACTTGCGGAAGCTACTATACATTTTCAAGACACATTTGAGATGGATATCATAAAGGTCTCCCCATCATCATCCTTTTGCTTGAAGGATTGGGGAATAAAAGATGAATGGATTGGGAACACTGAAGGAACCCGCGATTATAAACCCTCTCATGTTAAAAGCTCTTCTGACATTCGCGATTTGCCGATCCTTGACCCACAAAAAGGGTTTTTAGGTAACCAATTAAAGACTCTTTCAAAATTATCTGAATATTATTACCCACATACACCCTTAATCCAAACTGTATTCAGTCCATTAGCACAATTAAAAAATCTTTTAGGTAAGAGTTATCTAATTACTGCAATTAGAAATGATCCAAAATCAGTAAAAGTCGGGTTGGAAACCATCACTAGATCAATTATTCGATTTCTTCAGGCATGCGCAAAATTAAACATTGATGGGATTTTCTTCGCTGTGCAACATGCATCATCAGATCTTTTATCAAAAGAAGAATTTATTGAGTTTGGAAAGTCGTTTGATGAAATGCTTTTTCCATATTTCCAAGATTTCTGGATCAATATCCTACATATTCACGGAAAGAATATTTATTTTGATTCTTTTTCGGATTACCCTTTGAATATTTTCAATTGGCACGATCGAGATACCTACCCCGATCTAAAAACTGCAGCAAGTTTAACGTCAAAAATCTATTGTGGTGGCCTTAATCGCATTACCACCATGGTTAGCGGAAATGAGAAAGTGATTAAACACGAAATTGATGATGCGGTTGCGCAAACCGCAAAAAGGAATTTAATTTTAGGGACAGGTTGTGTTCTTCCAATAATTACTCCATATGGCAATATCAAATACGCGCTTGATTACGCCAGATCGCTTTAGATGAAAAAACGTACTGCCCCTAGAATAATTGCGGGAAGTCTCAAAGGCCTCCGACTGAGATCAATCCCAGGAGATCAAACTCGCCCGATAACTGATCGAGTTAAAGAAAATCTATTTAATATAATTGGAAACGATATTATCGATAGTTCATTTTTAGATGTATTTTCTGGAACTGGATCAGTTGGAATAGAAGCTTACAGTCGTGGTGCAGAATTTATTCAATTTATCGAAAAAAACAAAAAGTCTTATTCAATTCTTAGTAAGAACTTAGAGAATATTTCAAACCAAAATGCTTTTAACGTGATTAATACTAACGCATTTATATTTCTTAAGAGCTTCTCATTCAGTAGATTTGACTATATTTTTATTGCTCCTCCCCAATATCACCGAATGTGGATAAAAGCTTTAAATCTCGTTGATGATAATAAGAGTTTATTGACCGATGATGGTTGGATTATTGTCCAAATTGATCCTGTGGAATATGAATCAATACACCTTCTGAACTTTATTGAATTTGATCAACGAAAATATGGCAGTACATTGCTGATTTTTTACATTCCAAATATTATGTAACTATGCGCAATCCCCCGTTTTCATCATACAGATATTTGGCAAAAATTGGCGAAGAGTTTTCCTTGTAGGAATCTGATAGTTCTAAGAGAAAGTGAATATCTTTAACCAAATTCTTTGTGTCTTTGATTAAGCTTCTCTTTATCCAAACAAGACCACCTTCATCAGATTCTTTCAATCTCCCGCCGGGGTATTTTGCCTTAAACACAAATAAAAGAATGCCCGGATTAGTACCAATATCAATGAAAATATTTGCCACAAGACTTAATTCTTCAAGTATTAATCCTGATTCTTCAAAGATTTCTCGTTTCGCTGCTTCATAGGGTTCTTCCCCCTTTTCTATATGGCCGCCTATGCCATTGAGTTTAGAATATCCAAATGAATCCTTTTTATTTTTATGAATGAGTAGTATTTCCCCTTCTTTTTCAATGAAAATGAGTGTTCGCGGTACCACCTGATATTTAGATTGGATAACACTAGAGTTATATTCCATGAATAAATCCTATGCATTACTATATTGCATTATTGAACACAACAGAGGATAAAATCCACATTCTTCTATCCCCTAATTGCTTATTAAATAAATGGTTATCGAAGAAATACTGGATTCCCCAAGAATTTTTTTACCTTTGGTAAATAATTCTCTTTATCATAATATGCTTCGACATCCACGTGTCTTACACCAGAAATTACGCTTTCCAGGGGGACAGATGTATATTGCCCATCTTTAATCGCAGTAAGTTTCCCCAATTCATTGTTCTTTATCAAGCTCAAAGCAATATTCCCATAAGCCATTCCAACCATTCTATCCAACGTATCGGCAGGGCCGGATCGGATGACATACCCAAATTTTTGGTACATTGTATTTGTTTTTGTGATTTGCTTTATCTCAGAGGCAATCAAGTCTCCGATACCACCCAATTTGCGATGTCCAAAAGCATCCGCTCCTCCCTTTTCGATAATTTCTCCTCCCTCAAAGATAGCTCCCTCTGACACGGTCATAATAGAATAGTTAGAAGGATTCCGGTGTCTATCTTCAATAAGGAAATTAGCAAGTTTGTTTATGTTAAAAGGAACTTCAGATATCACCGCGCGGTCTACATGAGCTAACATAGCTGAAATTAAGCTCGTCTCTCCTGAATTTCTACCAAATAGCTCAACAACACCTATCCTTTCATGAGAACCGACGCTTGTCCGCATGTCTGTAATCAAACTTATGCTGCGAGTGATCGCAGTTGAAAATCCAATACAGTATTCCGTTCCATACACATCATTATCCATGGTTTTTGGGATCCCGATAACTGGAAAACCCTCTCTATGAAGACGCGCAGAAAATGAAAGAGTATCATCTCCTCCAATTGAGATCAAAGAATCAATCCCGATTTCGGAAAGAACGTTTAACACATAATCCGTATAGTCAGTTGTACCAACATCATCAATCTTTTCGCCATAGGTAGTATTAACGAGAAAGTCAGGTATATTATCTTTTTGTACTCTCTGCGGGTTTGTTCTAGAGGTATGCAGAAATGTCCCACCAGTCCGATCTATTTTGCGAACTTTCTCATAATCGAGATCCTGTATGTAACAATCATGTGTTGAAGGTTCACCGAAATCATAGTGCAGTAACCCGCGCCATCCTCTTCGTATTCCATATACTTTATAACCTTCTTCTAAAGCTCCCAATACTACCGCTTTTATTGCCAAATTTAGACCGGGAACATCCCCCCCTCCAGTAAGAATTCCTATTGATTTGGTCACATTTTCCTCCGAACAATCAAGATTTATTTATATCTAGAAAAAATCCTTGGAAGTATAGCATATCCTTTTTATTATATATTTCATTCACTATCACTTATCATATATGGTCGCATAATCCACAAACGAGCCCAGTATAAATTCACAATTAAAAAGACTGCGATTGCTATGAGAATAATCGCAGTCACTCGCGTAGAGGTTGCCATTATTGTAAAATATTGTAATAACAATATTCCAGCAGAAACACCTGTTAGCAAGAGGTAAAAAACCAATTTACCAATATTATTAAATTTTTTCCACCAAACACTAATTAACAATACAAGTGAAGGTAAAAACAAAACAGCAGCATATAAATCTGTTTGTATCATCACATAATAATTTAACAACCCACTGATACTAAGCAGCCATATTTTTTCTCCATTTGTATCCTTGGGAGTACGAATAATTTCTAAGGCTAACCAAGAAGTAAGAACGATAGGAATAATAACGAAAAGATTGTTTACAGATATACCATATTTCACTTGAATCCCATCAATATAAGTGATAAAAGGGAATCTCGAAGGAGTTAGGAACAAGTTTTTCAGCCATCCCATTATCCAATTCCGATCAAAAATGGTTATAAAAATGGCAAGCAGTCCAATAGTAATGATAGACCAAAAGATGGCTGAATATTCTCTCTTAGTTATTAATACGACAAACAAGATAATTACTGAAAATAACATACTAACCGGATCAATAAAGGACAATCCTAATAGTATTCCCGACAATACTAGCTTTTTATCCTTTTCATAAAAAAGTACCGCGATTATCAATGTCAGTTGAATAATCGAAGTGTTTCCAGATAATAGGTTTTTTAGGTTAAAAAATACAGCGGCTGTTAAGAGATAGATACATATTCTTTCGACTACTTTCGGTTTCCATTCAAGTAAATGGAATAACATTTGCATGGTCAGGAAAATGCAAATCTGATTTATCGTAATGAAAAACGCAGAAGCCCAAAAGTAATTCGGTATCACGGCAAATGGTAAATAAAGAATCAATTGAAAAAGAGGTACATCAAATTCAAACTTATCATCCTTAACCACCCATTTTTCATCCCTTGCGATACTTTTTATATAATTTTGTATTTCTTCATCGTACGGGCTCATTCCATTTAGAAAGAGTAGTTTGGACCTGTTTATTGAAATTTTCAAGTCATCTGATACATATGGGGTTAAAACGAATCGATTGAATATTAGAGCAAAAATGATTACCAAAGAAATTAGAATAATTCTATTGCGAATTATCCTTCCATCATTATCCGTATTTATGTACTTAAATAATCGATTTATTTCACGCAGCATCTCTTGAACTCAAGAAAGTATCTCTTCAATATATTTCTTCTTATTTAGCGCACGGGCGATCTTCCCGCTACTGGTTTTTATCAGCCATTTATTATCAACAAGTAAAATATTGCGTAAGGCAATTGCAGATTCGCGAGTTACCCTCTTTCGAATATCTTCACTGATCGATTCTTTTTTTTCTATATACTCATCTTCAATTTCAGCGATGATCACAACATCTTCGGTGCCCTTTAATTTATTATAAACACCAAAGGCAACTACACGGCCAGGATGGACACCATTAATTTCCATAGCAATTGTTTCTAAATCCTTCGGATATATATTCTTCCCGCCGACAATGATCAGGTCCTTTTTTCTTCCACTTATATAAATTTCCGAATCTGCAATATAACCAAGATCTCCTGTTTTAAACCAACCATTAATAAATGATTTTCTTGTTTCTTCATCCCGGTTGTAATATCCATCCAGCATACAATTACTACGAATCACAATCTCACCGATCTGCCTTTCATCAAGAAACTTACCAGATGAATCAACAATTTTCACTTCAACATTGGATATCGGTCTTCCTGCAGAAACCATAATAACTGATCCGTCACCTGGTTTAACTGGAATTGCAACATTCTTTTCTTGAAAAGAAATTAGATCTACTTCATCATACGTAATTGGTTGATCAATTCCTCCCTGTGTTACCGCAAATACATTTTCTGCCATCGCGTAACTTGTTGCTAAAGCTTTTTCTTGTAATCCATATACTCCAAACTTTTCTAAAAACATTTCATGGCTTGAAAAACGCATTGGTTCCGAGCAATTGATTACAGCGCGCAATGAAGAAAGATCAACATCACTCAAATCACGATCTCGTATCTTCTTAGCACAAAAATTATACGCAAAATTTGGCAGCCAACACAATGTACCCTTATATTTACTGATAGCTTGCATCAATTTATAAGGTGCTTTCACCCAACCAAAAGGAGACATTAATACCAACGGAATTCCATATAACATTGGTAATAGAAATCCCGCGATCAGTCCCATATCATGATATAGTGGAAGCCAGCTTACAATGACGTCGTCCTTTCTAATTTCTAATGCTGCCTGATAGCTTTCTAATTGATTAAATACTGACTGGTGAGATAAAGCCACTCCTTTTTGTAATCCAGTTGTGCCTGAAGAATGCTGCAGCAAAGCAACATCATCATCAAGTTGCATTAATCCCGCATGGTCAAGAAATTCCTTGTAGGGGCCATTAATAAAATCTATTTCATCAGAAATGATCACTGATTTCAATGATGATTCATAAGTTTCCAGGAATTCTATTTCTTTCTTAAAATCGGAAAATGTAATCAATGCTGACGGTTTTGAAATCTCAATCAATGATCTCAAATCTTTACGGTACTTTTCCGGGATTAATTTTTCTGTTAGGGACGGCATTATTGAAGGAATGCTTCCATTTAGAATCGTACCAAAATATGCAAAGATCAAATCTAATCCATGTGGCAAGATCAGGATTACCACATCGCCCGAGCCGATACCAGTTTCTTTTAACGCGTATTCATACGGGCATGCTCCATCAAAGATATCTTTATATGTTAGATGTGTATAGTTTCCAGCAATTAATATTTTCAGAATTTGTTTATCTGGGAATTTATCTACTTGATCGAGAATTTGCTTGCTGAAGTTAAGGGACATTTATTGAATACGGGAAAGAATTAGATCTGCTAGTTGATCGAGTGAATCAAATACGTCTGAATTCAACTCAGTGTCATCAACTCTTACTTTAAATACATCCTCAATAAGTATTGCTAGATCTACTAAGCTGAATGAATCAATAAGGCCGCTTGAAATAAGTGGCTCTTCAAGCGCTATAGTTTTTTCAGGTATATTTAGAATATCCTTTGCTATTCTACTTTGTAACGTAGAAATAATTTCTCTTTTTATCATTGACGATCTTTCAATCCTTTCCATAGGGTATCTAACGTTTCCAACGCATAGTAGCTTCGCTTATCCCAGGCCTCAATTGAGATATGAAATCCATCTTCGCGTTCTGGATCAATCCCTCGATACGGTAATAATTGTGCTGCCCTCCACCAATTATATAGAGGAATATCAAATTCAAATGCCAATTTTGCAATGATTTGATTAATTTGATGATTCCCCTCCACATCGTCGGCTTTTGTTATTAATATTGGAACAGTTCCGTTGTCTATTGTAGCTTGGATGACTATTCGCAGATATTTTTCATACACCTCAGGAGGAGTCTCTTTCGGCCACCAGCGTTCAAAACTGATAAAAGCAAAACTTGGATTTGCTTCTCGAAATTCACATTGCAAGGGGTTTTCACTTGGTTTACATATATCAGGATCAGCATGCAGCGGTGACAAAGCTGCCGCAACATTTAATCCCTGTCCGAAAGCTTTCCCGTCTTTATTAAAATAACCCTCAAAATTATCGATTGTTTCTTGCCAGTCTAATTCATCTTCCCATAGAAAATACCTTTCCTCTAAATCATAAATACCCAAGAAAGCCTCTTTTACATTTTGGCAATCGCCTATTTTTGAGAAAGATTTAGAATCAACTTTCGTTTGTATACTCCTTGCATAGATGGCTATTGCATTATTTGTGACTTCTGGGATAATAGGCCAATCCTGCCACTGCTCCGCTGGAATTCTTAGATCGGGTGTAGGTGTTGAATTATCTATAGTTGCTATCGGTGTAAAGGTCTTATTAACTTGGGTACTTAACTGGGCAGGTTTACTCAATGTAGAAGTTTTGCTGTCAGCACTATCATTTATTTTTTCAGTTGCTTGTACTTCTTTTATATTTGCACATCCTGACAAAAGGAGCAATAAAAATACTATATATGCGAAATTTGATATCCTTATATTATTTATCATTGTTGCCTTTTTGACCTATATACTCTTCAATGACCAAAGTGATCTTATCTGCTAATATTATTTCAGCACTTTCGGAAAAATGAATTGCACTATTTGTAAATTCACTTTCTGGAATTACATCCCACAAATCATAATACTTAATATTATTCTTCTGTGTAAAATCTTTCATTATCAATCGATATTTATCATACACCCATCTTGGATAGTAATAATTATATTGAACCGAGCTGTTAACCCCCTCGCTAATTAGTATTGGTTCATTAATTAAAATGAAATCTACTCCCTTGTTTTTCTCAATTCCATTTTCGATTATCTCTAGTGCCAAAAAGTCATTGAGTTTATCATCTGGATTAACAGTGTAATATTTTTTACTTGGCTCTGTGAAATTCCTTTGGGCAGGATTATATGTTTCGGGGTATTCCTGATCTATCCCCGTTGCATTCCATAAAATTCCAAATAATTGTAAATTCAAAAGGTCGGAAATATTTCTTCTTTGATTCCATAATGTATTGTCCATTAATTTTTCTTCCATCAATTTTATTTCCGATAGTTTATATTTTTCTATTATAGAATTTACAATCCCTGGGTTATTTTTAATAATTGGTATTTCTAATTGATTTTCTTTAGGGAGGGCCTCTAATGTTATGAACCATAAAATTAGATCAGGATTGTATTCCAGAGCTCTATCAACAAACATCAAATCCTTGAGTATAGATATGCTTGGATATCCTAGATTATGAAAAGTTATTTTTTTATCCTCCTCCACAAATCTTTTATTCAACAATCCAGAAATTGTGTTATCTGGTTTTTGAAGAAATCCCCAGATTGATGAGTCGCCGATTAAAACCACATGAATATCTTCTATATCAGCTTGTTTTTTATTAATCTCATGAGATGCGAACATCGCATCAATATTATATAAACTTAGGTTATAGGATCCTTTTGGATTCTCCCCAAACGGCAAACGATATCGGCCGGTAAAGAGAAGATTATATAAACTTACATCACCGATTGGTAACCTAGATAGATAAATCCATCCAAAATTAATAATAAATAGAATCAAAATGGTCTTTATGATTATGCGTTTTATTGAAATAGCTGAATTAGTAATTTCGTTTTTCATTATTCACCAAAAAGAACAAAAAACACTCGCATTGATGCATCCAAAGTAGGTAATGCGAACCATACCCAACCCAGGGAAATATATAAAAATGTCAGTACTATCGAAAACATTTTATGTATTGCTGATATCTGCCAAAATGGTTTCCCGCTCCCTGTTTTCCTTGTAATGAATCCTGTTATTTTATTCTGTAAGAACAATCCGATCCCATTCCACACTCCCCAGGCAATGAAGTTATAACTTATTCCATGCCATAAACCAATCAACACCATTGTTGTGATTTGCATGAATGCCATAATGAATTGCGAATTTAAGGATTTGATTTTTGTTCGGATAAATCGAGTCATTGGATTGAAATAATATGCACGAAACCACTGTGTCAAAGTTATATGCCAGTTATTCCAAAAGATTGTAAGGGTCGGAGATAGTAATGGCTTGTTGAAGTTTTCCGGAAGTTGAATTCCTATTATCTTAGAAATACCTAATGCTATATTTGTATATCCATTGAAATCAAAATAAATGCGGAAGGCATAAACAATTACCACAAGCCACATCCAAAATCTCGAGGTGATTGTTGCGGATAATGTTTCATTTATAGATATTATTGCTAATGAATCTGCTAAAATGAATTTTTGAAACAATCCAATAGCAATTAGTTCTCCAGCATTTAATAAATCTTCGGTTAAGGGTTTCTTATTGGATAAAATTTCTTCTTTGAAGTGATCAATTCTGTCGATGGGCCCTGCTAAAAATGCGGGGAAATAAAATAGGTAACCAAGATATGATCTGAGTGATACATTTAACCCCATTCCTTTTTTACTTTCGATCAAAGCATGCAATATTCGGAAGGCAACATAAGAATACCCAACCCAGGAAATTTCATCAGATGATGCTAAATTCGTCAATTGTTTATTGATTTGTCTTAAAAATGTACTTAGTTTGAATGAGAGCAAATCATTTTTAAGTATTACAAAAATTAGGACTAGTATTCCAAACATCCCAAAAAAAATAATTTCTTTGCCGTGAAATATTCTTATTGCAAGTATTACAAAATTCAAGATAATAAAAAATTGAAGTGTGTGGATGAAATTGGGTACAGAAACGAATTTGTAAATTCCCGGAATAGGTATAAAACGAGATATCCCTATTATCAACAATAAGCTAATAACAGAAACAAATGTAAAGATATTTTCTCTAGAATTAAGTTCTTCCTTCTTAGAGATTATTATCCATGAAATAATTCCAAAAGAAATACTTATTGTCGGAAACCAAAAATCAAGAGTTCTAATAGACGAAATTGTTTGAAGCCAATAAATTGTTGCAATGCTGATTAACAACACGAACCATTCCAACCATTTATTTTTTAAGAACAATCGATACAACAGAGATATTGAAATAAAGAATATTATCTGGATTAAATTCATTTAGAATCCCTGGTAGATCCAGAGAGGGGAATCATCACTTGTAACAATAACCAACCCAACAATAAGCAGGCAAAGAAAAATCGCAATTATGTTTTCCCGGCAAAGTATTTTTTTCATTATCTATTCTTTTGCATTAATTTTATTTATAAGAGCATACCCGCCACTGCCCATCTTCTTGCCTGAGGGTATAGGTTATTCGGGAAAGATCTATAGCCTTAATTTCGTCATCATAAGTAAGATCGAGCGATCCGGAGCATACTACGTAAGTACCCGTATTATCCTCCCCGGTGATTTCACAGTTCAACTCTGTAACAGCCGCATCAACGGATAAAAGCGCATCTACCTCTAGAGTAGCAGATTCTTCCCAATCCTTACAAGATAAGGCTATAACTAGTGATTTGTTTTTTTCAGAAAGTGCAATAATATAATTTTCTGCTGCTACTGCCGCATTTAATTGTTCCCGGCTTCCGCAGCCAGATAACACAATAATCGATATTAATAGCAGTGTGAATATGATCTTCTTCATTAGTTTCTCCAATGTAATGCTTCGTTAAATGGTAATTATAATAAATAAGCAGAGAAATCATTTCCGCTTTTTTATATTTTTTTACTATAGATTCGGTGATTTTTATGCGGTGTGACCCCAAGATTCTTTAGGCCTTTTCGCATTTGTGTTGCTGTTTCAGCGATCTGTGTTAATTCCCCATGCTCAAAATTAAATGCATTGGCAGATTTTAATATTTCAGAGAACAAGAGCACATTCCCCCCGCGACCGTGGTATTCAGGTAATACTCCAACCCCATTAAAGGATACCCAATTAGTTTTCCTTAATTCCCTTAAATAACTCACTAGAGCTAGCGGCGATAATTGTCCGCTGTACTTTTGAAGGGCAGCTGAAATATCTGGGAAAGCGAATAAAAAGCCTATAACTTCATCGTTATATGTGATCACCTTCAGCAATTCAGGAACTGCTACAACCATAATATTGTCCATTATAAATTTTATTTCATTGTCTGATAATGGATAATATTCCCAGTTGTTTACAAAAGTATTGTTATAAGCCTGCCCAATTTTCCAGGACCATTTTCTTAATTCTTTTTTTGATGAAAAACGTAAAACCTTAAATTTTCCTTTCTCTTCAACTCGTTTAGCAATTATCTTTGCCTTTTCAGGCATGTTGAAATTAGGAATATGGATATATGAAGATACCCAATCAACTACTTTTGTAAAACCAAGGGCTTCTGCAAACTTAGGATAGTTAGGAAAATTGTAATTCATCATTGTCATCATTTGTCTCTTATCAAATCCTTCCACAAGAAACCCATATCCATCAAACGTTGACAATCCCTTAGGTCCAATAACCACCTCAAGCCCTCTATCATGAGCCCAATCAGATGCTCGATCAAATAGTTTTTCTGCCACAGATTGGTCATCTATACACTCAAATAAATAAAATGACGCTTGTTTTTTATCATGGTATTGGTTGTATTTTTTATTCTCAATGCAAGCGATTCTTCCGACCATTTCGCCATTATCTCGTGCAGTGAAAAATTCAGCATTAGAATGCTCATAAAATGGGTGTTTATTTTCATTTAACATTAATTTAATATCAGCAACAATTGGAGGCACCCACTCTTTCACATTTTTATATATTTTAAATGGAAATTGTACAAATTCGTTTACTTCTTTTTTCGACCGAGTATCAACCTGTTTTATGGTAACCATTTATTTTCACAAAATCTTTCCATATAATAATACACTCAGTATACATTGAAATCTTGTATTGTCATTTGATGTTACTATTAACACACATATTATAAAACAGTATCGCAAATCTGCAGGAGTTTTTATATGAACAAAATCCTAATAAATGAAATCCTGGAGCAGCCAGAGATTATCGAAAACCTTATCCTGAATGAATCAATACATCTAAACAGAATTTGCGCAGATCTCAAAGGAAAATTTGATTATATTCTCATCGCAGCAAGAGGCACTTCTGATAATGCAGCCCGATATGCCCAATATTTATTAGGTGCTCATAACAATATACAAGTTGCTTTAGCTACCCCTTCTTTATTTACAATTTATAAAACGCCTCCAGCCCTTAACCATGCGCTTGTACTGGGTATTTCACAATCCGGACAATCACCTGATATTGTTTCTGTCCTTGAAACTGCTCAGAAACAGGGTCGCCCAACAATGTGCATTACAAATGATGAATCATCTCCTTTAGCAAACGTTTCTGATTTTATTATTCCCCTGAATGCCGGTAATGAGAAAGCAATCGCGGCTACAAAGACATATACATCTTCCCTATCCGCTCTTGCCTTGTTTTCTTGCTTTCTCAATAATGATAAATTAAGATTGAAAGATATACAGAGACTGCCGGATAAACTCTCGGACACGCTTAATAATTCGCTTGATAAAATTAAGCAAACAGTTCGCTATCGTTATATGGAGCACTGTGTTGTCATAGGCAGGGGTTTTAATTACTCAACCGCATTTGAAATATCTCTGAAAATCAAAGAATTAACTCGTGTAATATCGGTGCCATATTCTTCCGCTGATTTTAAACATGGACCTATTGCCACAGTGAATCAGGGTTTTCCCGTATTCGTTGTCGCCCCTTCGGGAGAAATGTTTAATCATATTATGGATTTCACCAGGAATCTTCTCGATTTAGGCGCGGAATTGATAGTGATCTCTGACAATCAGAAAATATTAAAGCATGGTAAAGTAATTTTCAACCTTCCAAAGGATATCCCCGAATGGTTATCGCCAATCACATCAATTATTCCTGGACAGTTATTTGCCCGACAACTAGCAATTGAAAAAGGGTATGATAGTGATAAGCCTGAAGGGCTTTCTAAGGTGACTGAAACATACTAAATTTTCAATCTATCAAGATTAGGAGTTATTTTGGAAAAATTCATCATCGAAGGCGGGCATCCTCTATCGGGAGAAGTTTTACCCTCCGGTAATAAAAACGCTGCACTTCCAATTCTTGCAGCTTGTATATTAACTGAGGAAAAAATCACCTTAAGAAATTTGCCTGATATTAGAGATGTCAGGACAATGCGCGCTCTGTTGGAAAGTTTAGGAGTCTCAATACACTGTATCGATACACATACTTGGGAAATTCAGGCAAAGGAAATTCACCCTGCTGACCTTGACTCCAATCTTTGCAAGGATATTCGCGCATCCATTTTACTGGCAGGACCCATGCTATCACGTAAGGGAAAAATTAAATTACCCCCTCCAGGCGGGGATGTGATCGGACGACGAAGAGTAGATACACATATCCTTTCTTTAGGCGCATTAGGTGTTCAAGTAAAATACAATCGCTATTTTTCATTCCACGTCGATAAATTACTTGGAGCAAACATCCTTTTAGATGAAGCCAGTGTGACAGCAACAGAAAACACAATAATGGCTGCAGTCATGGCCAAAGGAACAACCATTATTCGTAATGCAGCTTCTGAGCCACATATTCAGGAACTCTGTCATTTTTTAAATTCTTTAGGAGCAGAAATAAGAAATATTGGATCGAACACTCTTGAGATAAATGGGGTTGATAAATTACACGGCGGAGATTTTCAGATTGGTTCAGATTATCTGGAAGTTGTAAGTTTTATCGGAGCTGCCGTAGTTACTAAAGGATCAATCACAATCAAAAACGCAGGTAATGCCCACTTGGATATGGTACGTCTAGTGTTTCACCGTTTAGGCGTAGATTGGGAAATAAAAGAGAAAAATGATATTTTTGTTCCTCAAGAGCAACGGTTAATTATTGAACCGGATCTCGGCAATGCGATTCCCGAAATCAGTGTTATGCCCTGGCCCGCATTTCCCACTGACCTAATGAGCATTGCAATTGTTGTTGCAACGCAATCAAAAGGAACTGTTCTTTTCCATGATTGGATGTATCCAAGCCGTATGTTCTTCACAGATAAACTTGTCGGTATGGGCGCTCAGATCGTATTATGTGATCCCCACAGATGTATTATTCAGGGCCCAAGTCATTTATATGGGGAAAAGATGGAAGGTCCTGATATCCGCGCTGGAATGGCACTTCTACTTGCAACCTTGTCAGCAGATGGGGTTTCTTCAATTCGTAATGTGGGACAAATAGACCGCGGATATGAGCGCATCGATGAGAAACTTTCACTTCTTGGCGCTAATATTCGCAGAGTTTAAATACAAAAGGCGTCATACTTGTTTGTGTCTGACGCCTTACTCAACTATGTTATTCTACTTTCTTCTCACTGGCTACTTCCAGGAATTGTTCCAATGCATCGCGCAGTATTCCCTCGGGGACAGCACCAACTTGCCGGTGCAAGACTTTTCCACCTGCAATAAATAACATTGTAGGAATACCTTGAACTCCATATCTCCCTGCCCATTCCTGATTCTCGTCTGTGTTTACTTTTGCAACAACCAACTTTCCATCAAAGTCTCTTGCGATATTTTCCAAGATTGGCGCAACCATCTTGCATGGTCCGCACCATGGAGCCCAAAAATCTACAATTACAGGAACTTCGGATTGTAAAACAGATTTCTCAAATGTATCATCCTTTACATGAATAGGTTCATTCATCTTTTTCTCCTCAATATGCTTTAGAAATTAATAATTGCTTTTCCGATTTGCAAATTCTATCGTGAAAATTCTACAAATTCCGATTATTAATAAATTTTTTATTATTGATTTAATTACCTCTCACCAAACGATCTTATTTTTCTCGCTTGTAATCAACAAACCTATATCCTATACCCCGTTCGGTCAAAATATATTTGGGCTTAGTTGGGTCTTTTTCTAGTTTTTGGCGAAGATAATTAATATATAAGCGCACATAATGCGGTTCATCCCTATATTCATATCCCCATACTCTTGAAAGTATCTGATCATAGGTTAATACCCATCCAGCATTCTGAACAAGATGGTAGAGAAGTCGATATTCAGTTGGCCGCAATTTAACCAATTTCCCTTCAACCCAAATCTCCCGGCGATTAAAATCGATTTTCAGGCGCTCATCAACATCAATCACTTCTTCTTCATCATCTCCCTCTGCTTCAACTCGGCGTAATACTGCCTTGACACGACTAACCAATTCGCGAGGACTGAATGGTTTTGTCACATAATCATCTGCCCCTAATTCCAATCCCTTAACTCGGTCATCCTCTTCACCTTTTGCGGTCAGCATGATGATTGGGATACTACTAATTTCTCTAACCATTTTCAAAACC
>Ga0114922_10002654_pt1 | contig 16735 bp, 14 predicted proteins | sample AartaG_FD_100975 | JGI IMG/M metagenome (GOLD analysis project Ga0114922, IMG submission 100975) | Deep subsurface microbial communities from Aarhus Bay to uncover new lineages of life (NeLLi) - Aarhus_00045 metaG | ecosystem: Environmental > Aquatic > Marine > Oceanic > Sediment | place...
GTGGTAAACGGGTAGTCATGCGGATTAAAAGGCTGGTAAATGGTGAGTGGAGGAATGCTGAACGTAAAGCGTAAAACGTAATTTGCTCGCAATAATGCTTTATTCTTTTCCTCTGTTAAGTCTGACTCAATCTAAAATCGTAAATCTAAAATCTAAAATATTCAGAAAGGAGGAGCGGCTTTTCCCCTTTGTGGTCGATCCTGCGGGGTCGTCTCTATTTTGTGCCGCTGAGTGTCTATGGGACAGGGTGTAATGGTCATTAATGAGAAAGTGAAGGAAGCCAGTTCCTTTATACAGGATCTGGTTCGTGAGATCGAGAAAGTTATTGTGGGACAGAAGTATCTGATCGATCGGCTTCTGGTGGGTTTGCTTGCAAATGGGCACGTATTACTGGAAGGCGTTCCCGGTCTGGCGAAGACTCTGTCAGTGAAAACCCTATCTGATACAGTGAAAACGAAGTTTCAGCGCATCCAGTTTACCCCAGATCTTCTCCCGGCCGATCTGATTGGGACGCTGATTTACGAACCGGATAAGGGAACGTTTACCACTAAAAAGGGCCCGATCTTTGCCAATATCATCTTAGCTGATGAGATCAACCGCGCTCCTGCGAAGGTTCAGAGCGCCCTCCTGGAGGCAATGCAGGAGCGGCAGGTTACAATAGGAGACGAAACGTTCCCGCTGGATAAGCCTTTTCTTGTGCTAGCAACTCAGAACCCCATTGAGCAGGAAGGAACTTACCCGCTTCCGGAAGCGCAGGTCGATCGATTCATGCTCAAGCTGAAGATCGACTATCCCACCAAAGCCGAGGAAAGGGAGATCATGGATCGTATGGCTTTCACAGATAAACAGATCTCCGCCCAGCCGGTTATTTCTCCAGAACAGATACTTGAGACTCGAAAGATAGTTGATGAGATCTATATAGACGATAAGGTGAAGGATTATATAATCGATCTGGTGTTTGCAACGCGCACCCCCGATGAATATAACCTGGATCTGAAACGTTATATCGAGTATGGCGCTTCCCCACGCGCTACTATTTATCTGACGCTGGCTTCAAAAGCCTATGCCTTTACTCAAGGGCGGGGATATGTGACGCCGCAGGATGTGAAGTCCATCGGCATGGACGTGCTGCGCCATAGAGTGATTATCACCTACGAAGCCGAAGCGGAAGATCTGACGTCTGAGGATGTTGTCCAGAGGATCTTCGATGAGGTGGAAGTACCATAATCCGTAATCCGTAATCCGTGATCGGTTAGAAGTTTCCGTTGCCTATCACCGATTACGGATCACGGATCACGAATTACGGACCACGGATCACGAACTTATGATTCCAGAGGAAATATTTAAGAAAGTTCGGCAGATACATATCCGAACGAGCCATATAGTCAGCGACGTGCTCGCGGGTCAGTATGAGAGTGTCTTCAAAGGCCAGGGCATCGAGTTCGAGGAAGTGCGGGAATATCAGCCCGGGGACGATATACGAACCATCGACTGGAACGTGACTGCCCGGACAGGGCGGCCGTTTGTGAAGAAGTTCGTCGAGGAACGAGAACTGACGGTTATGCTGATGGTGGATCTGAGCGGATCGCTGAGCTTTGGCACGCATACCAGGTCAAAGGCTGAACTCGCGGCGGAGCTTTGCGCTGTTATCGCGTTTTCGGCTATAACCAACAACGATAAAGTTGGGCTGATCATCTTTACAGACCGCATCGAGAAGTTCATCCCGCCGAAGAAGGGCAGACGGCACGTTCTGAGGGTTATCAGGGATGTGCTTTCTTTCACGCCGGAAGGGCATGGTACGGATATTCCCGTCGCTCTGGAGTATCTGAGCAAGGTGACCAGACGGAAGACTGTATCATTTCTGGTGTCGGATTTCTTTGAAGAATTGAGCGATGACTACAGGCAGGCGCTTAGGATCGCCAGCAAGCGTCACGACCTTATAGCTATCAACATATCGGATCCCCGGGAATGGGAACTGCCGAAGCTGGGTATAATGGAGTTCCAGGATGCTGAGACAGGGGAGATTGTTCTGATAGATACGGCCAATGCCGGCTCGCGGGATGAATTTCGCCGCCTGGTGGATGAGCAGATGCAGAGAAGAGAAGAGCTATTCCGTTCAGCAGGTGTGGATGCTGTCAGTGTGCAGACAGATAAGCCGTATATTGGTGAACTGTTGAGGTTTTTCCGTATGAGAGAAAGGAGATTCGGTTAATATACAGACAGGGGAATGTGAAATATGACAACAGAACTTCAATCTCTTGCACGACGAAAACAGAAGCTTTTTGATAGAAAAACAATCTTTTTCCTGATAGTTGCGATCGCTATGTTCGCTTCACTGGTTTTTCTGCTTGTGAGATTATCGGCACAAAGGGAAAAAAGCGTATTGGCGCGCTGGACTTCGGAAAAGCAGTTTCGGTATGCCAATACTCTGGTGTCCAAAGGTCTCAAGCGTGAGGCGCTGGATGCTTATGAGAAATACATGGAAATGATAAGCGCGTCGCCTGAGAACCGGGCTAAAGTCGCATATCAGATGGGCAGCATTTACATGGATCTGGGCGAATATGAGAATGCCCTGGCCAGCTTCTATCGTGTTGATATGGAAGACCCGGACACGGAACTGGCGCCGGAAGTGGGCCAGAAAGTCGTGGCCTGTCTGGAGCGTCTTGGTATGACGAGCCAGGCGCGATATGAGCTTGAGTCGCGAACGGCCATGGGAGAGAAGGCAACCGACGATGTGGGAGAGGGCTTCGGGCCAGTCATAGCCAGGATCGGCAAGGAGGAAGTGCGACTGAGCGCCATCAACGAGGCACTGGATCAACTGGCTCCGTGGATGAAAGAGCAGTATGAGTCGGACGAAGGGAAAGTGGAGTTCGTGAGGCAATACATAGCCAACGAGCTTCTCTACCGAAAAGCGAAACGGCTGGGCTACGAGAACGACGCTGATGTGAGGCTGAAGTTACAGGATCTCACGAAGCAAGTGCTGGTGCAGAAGGTGGTTGTGGATGAGATAGGAAAAGTCATAATAGATCCCAGGGATGTGAAGCTTTACTATGAGGCTTATAAGGACAAATACGCTGAGAAGGCGAAATTCAAGCTGTCCATGATCCAGGTTGATACCAGAGAGAAGGCGGGGAATATACTGAGTCAAATCAAGTCCGGAAAGAGCTTTGCGGATCTTGCCAGGTCAGAATCTCTGCATGAAGCGACTAAGGCCAACGGTGGGGAGATCAAGAATCCAGTTATACGGGGTGGATACATCGCTGACGTGGTAGGGAACTCGCCCCAGGCGTGGGAGGCCATCGACAAGACGCCGCAGGGAGCGACTGAAATTGTTGAAATCAACAAGCAGTTCTTCATTTTCCAGGTTCATGCCAGGACACCGGAGCGACAGCGGGAATTCTCCGAGGTGAAAGATCAGGTTGAAGCGGATTACCGACGTGAGCGCCAGGAACAGGCTGCGCAGGATCTGCTGAATCGAACACTTGAAGAACAGGAAGTTGTGATCTATACTGATAAGCTGTTGAAGTGATGTTTGTAGCATAGCCATCTTAATGAACATCCATAAGTTAATCGGGTGATGGATTAGTTGGGCCTAATAAGCTGTGTAAGCCAAGCAGACCTCGCTGATCCCGATTGAAATCGGGGATCCGGGTGTGTTGGCTCCCCGATTTCAGCAAGCAGCAGCGGAATATGACTGGGAAATGATAGAAACAGAAATTGAGCCAAAGTTCAGGGAAGCTGCTGTGGATTTCCGAGATCAAAGACACTTCTTTGTGTGTCCTCGCAAGGATGAACTGGATGAAGATCCGCAGGAGAGCTTTCCCTTTCCGGATGATATGGCGGAAACCGAAGTGGTGGCATCAGATAGAAATCCAAATGGAGCAGGCAGGAAATGAGACGAATTGCAGCACTTGAGCAGCAGATTCGGCGTTATGTCAACGATGCCAATCTCTACGAGAGGCACTTCAAGAATAACCTTGATGAATGGATTGCTCTTTGTGTTGCGATGGACACTTTGGGAGATTCTTGTCTGGCACTGGAGTATTATGAAGATTTCGGGATCGGGAAAGAGTATGGTGAGAAATATCTGAAGCTGTATGGGTTGCTTCAGGCTATTTTCTTGCAGCAGGACTCAATTCGCCAACTCTATAGAACGTTTCTGCAAAGTGTTCTACAGCCTAGTGATGGTTCGGCATGGATGGAAATAAGGGATCTTCGCAACGCGGCTGTTGGTCATCCTATAGAAAAGAGAGATAAGGCAGGAGCTAAACGTTGCTTTATCCCAAGAATTGCAATATCCAGCAATCGCTTTCAGCTTCTAGCTTGGTATAGCGATAGAGAGCAATATGATTCCAGTGATGTTGATTTGAAGTCTCTATATGAAAGTTATAAATCAGAGGCCGTTGAGCATCTTGAGAGTATACATCAAGCCCAAATTGGCAAATGGGGTATACTTCAAGAGCATTAGAACGATGGAGCGCTGACATTGTATATAACGAGGGCTTTGCGACTTTGTTTTACCTAGTCGTTTTATCATGGGGCAGTAGCTCAGTTGGGAGAGAGCCGGTCTCGCAGTCCGGAAGTCGTGGGTTCGAATCCCATCGGCTCCACCATTTTTCATTTTTGCCAGAGAACGGGTAATCATGGGTAGCCCAAGATTCTGTCTTGGCTAGAGTTAAGAGTCAACTTAGAAAGTTGGGCTACGGATGTATTACCTAAGATCGACTCAAAAACATAGGAGACATGACCGAGCTTGGCCGAAGGTGCTATACAAAGTTTACCAATGGCGACAGAATTGAGTGCTCTTTTCAAGAACGTGAGAAAGCAATTGAGTTCCTGGAAATATATAAAGACTAACCACCGAGGTCACATAGCTATAAGGTATTTAACTACTTTATTCACAATTGCATTTGTTTTCTTGTCGTGCTCCGAGCAGGACATCCAGGAAGAGCAATTGAAAGGCCCGGTGACGGTGATTGCTTCGACGGACGTTGAGGAGGCGACTATCGGGGATAAGATACGGTATAGTATAATTATCATATCCGATCCGGAGATTGAGATTAAAGCTCCGCAGTTTGGCGAGAATCTGGGTGGATTTGCTATAAAGGATTTCGGTCAGTTGCCGCAGAGAAAATATAAAGGGAAGAACCGCCAGGAGCAATGGTACATTCTTGACACGTACATTACTGGTATTTATACTATTCCGGCTCCCGTGGTTAAGTTCACCGGAAGCGATGGCGAAGAGAAGGAGATCGAGGGAAATGACGTTAGCGTGGAGGTCAAAAGCGTCATCGCAGATGGCGAAGAGCCAGAGGATATAAAGGATATAGCCGGCCCGGTGGATCTGCCGAAGGATTATACACCTCACATCTGGATAGGCGCGGTGGCTGTTGCTATCATTGGGGCGGGAGTTACTACCTATATCCTGCTTCGACGCCGTGAACGAGTGGTTGAGGAAGCGCCGCCAAGACCTGCCCATGAGATCGCCTATGAGCAACTCCAGGAGATTGCCGATGCGGAACTCATCGAGACTGGAGAGACCGAGATATATTACGTGCTTCTTTCTGCGGTAGTTCGTCATTACCTGGAGAACCGGTTCGGGTTGCACGCCCCGGAGATGACTACAGAGGAGTTTTTACAGATAGCGGCGTCTGACAGCCAGCTTGTGGAGGATCACAAGTCACTGCTTCGGGATTTCCTTACGGAATGCGATCTGGTGAAGTTTGCCCGATATGGGCCTGATGAAGGACAGATGAGGACTGCCTTCGAGTCGGCTAAGCGCTTTGTGGATGAGACACGCGCTGATACGAGACTTGAGACTAACGGAGAGGGCGGGTTTGGGTACCTCAAGCTGTTGTGAATTATACTATTTGACGGAAATTGCTGATCCGAATAAGGTTGCATTTGCATGAGAGAACCCGCCCCTACAAAAGTGGCAATCTGCTGAATCACGGAGAATTGCATTGGGCGGGTTTGGGCGTCTCAAGCTGTTGTAAATCCTGTTGTTTAGCGGAACTTGCTGATCCGAATAAGGTTGCATTTGCATGAGAAAACCCGCCCCTACAGAGGTGGCGATCTGCTGAATCACCAAGAGACGGAGAGGGCGGGTTTCTTGAGTGAATCGGACATTTTGAGGGAAGAGAAGCGTTATCTATGTTACCAAGGGCGTTGAGCATGACAAACGGAACCCGCCCCTACAAGAGAAACGTCTATAAAAAGAGTTGGCGATGCTAAGTTTTAAGGATCCCTGGTTTTTCTTACTTTTGATATTGATCCCGGTTCTTGTGTACCGGTATCTCAGACGCCAGCATGGCACAGTGCGGTTTTCCTCTGTGGATAGTCTGAAGCGGATCAGGCCATCGTGGGCCATCTGGGCCAGACATGGACTGCTTGTGCTCAAGTGCTTGACTGTATTGCTTCTGGTGATCGCCCTGGCCCGGCCGCAAAAGGGCAGAACGGAGACTAAAATAACCACTGAGGGCATAGATATAATGCTGGCAGTGGATGTGTCCGGAAGTATGATGGCCGAGGATTTCCAGTTGGGCGGGGAACATCGCAACCGGCTATACGTGGTTAAAGAAGTGGTTAGAGATTTTATCAAGGGCAGGGAGAATGACCGCATCGGCATAGTTACCTTTGCAGGTCGGCCATACACGCTCTGCCCACTGACACTGGACTACGGCTGGCTTATCCAGCAACTGAATCGCGCGGAGATAGGTATGATCGAGGATGGAACTGCTATTGGCTCTGCCATTGCCACGTCCATGAACCGGCTGCGATCATCCACAGCCAAGAGCAGAATCATTATCCTGCTGACAGATGGGCGGAATAACGCTGGACGGGTCGATCCCATCACGGCGGCGGACGCTTCTGCGGCTTTGAACGTGAAAATCTACACTATCGGAGCAGGAACAAAGGGTCTGGCCCCGTTTCCGGTGAGAGATTTCTTCGGCAATAAGGTCTACCAGCAGGTGAAGGTGGAGATTGACGACGAATCACTTATGAACATCGCTCAGAAAACCGGGGCAAAATATTTCCGGGCTACCGATACGGAATCCTTGAGGAATATTTACGAAGAGATCGACAAGATGGAAAAGACGAGGATCGAAACGACGGAGTTCCTGGAATACAGGGAATTTTACCCATATCTGCTCATATTCGCGATTATAAGCTTTGTCACCGAGATAGGGCTTGCAAACACGCGCTTCCGGAGGCTTCCATGATATTCAGCAATCTGAAATATGCCCACTTTTTCTGGCTTGTGCTCTTGCTGATCATATTCTATGTATGGGCGTTCAGAAGCAAACGGAAGGCTCTGGAGACCTTTGCGCAGCGGCATCTTGTCCCTGTGCTTACTTCCACGGTCAACTGGCGAAGTCAGAAATTGAAAGCGGCAGTGACTATACTTGCTGCGTGTTTCCTGATCTTGGCTTTGATAGGGCCGAGATGGGGTTTCCAATGGCGGGAGGTAAAGCGGCAGGGGATCGATATTATTGTTGCTATAGATACATCCAGGAGCATGCTGGTTCAGGACGTGAAGCCGAATCGCCTGGAACGCTCCAAACTTGCCGTTGAGGATCTGCTGAACCTACTTCAGGGCGACAGGATCGGCCTTATCGCCTTCTCAGGAACGAGTTTCCTGCAATGTCCGCTTACCCTGGATTACAGTGCGCTCTCTATGGCACTGGACGCTGTGAATACGGAGCTTATACCCCGCGGCGGAACTTCTATCAGTAGGGCCATCAAGACTGCAACCACGGCTTTTGAGGGAAAGGCAAAGAAATATAAGGCGCTGATTCTGATAACTGATGGCGAAGATCACGAAGGAGACCCGGTGAAAGCTGCGGATGAGGCAGCAGAGCAGGGAATCAGGATATTCTGCGTGGGAGTCGGTACAAGGGAAGGGGAACTGATCCCGGTGATTGACGAGAATGGAAGCATGAGCTTTCTGAAGGATAGACGGGGACAGGTGGTCAAATCCCGGCTGGATGAGACAACCCTTCAAAAGATCGCCCTGAATACTGGCGGCGGCTATATCCGCGCGTCGGGAACTGAGTATGGGCTGGATATTATATATAACGAGAAGATCGCAGCTATGGAAAAAAAGGACCTGGAGAGCAAACTCCAGAGGCGATACGAGGAGCGTTACCAGATCCCGGCGACTATCGCACTTGGGCTTCTCTGCCTGGAAGTATTTCTCGGCGAAAGGAGGCGACGGGGATGAGAGACTTGAGACATGAGACATCAGACTTGAGACTTCGGACTTCAGACCTCAATTTACTATCTCTTATCTCGTGTCTCATGTCTTGCATAGTTCTTATAGCGTGGATAAATCCTCTGGCTGATAGAACTAAGGCTGGGAACCGTTTGTATGACAGGGAGCTTTACGATGAGGCCATGACGAAGTATACAGAGGTTCTGGTGGATTCGCCGAACTCCCCGTATATTCACTTTAACATCGGGAATGCTGCATATAAGAAGGAGGACTACGAGGAGGCCATAAAATCATACACCAAGACAGCATCGACAGTATCTGACGCCGTACTGGAGAGCAAGGCATACTACAATCTGGGAAACTGCAAATACCGGCAGGGCAGACTGAAAGAGAACACTAACCTGGGCGAGGCTATATCGCTCTATAGAGAAGCGCTGGATTATTACAAACAGGCTCTTGATAGGATTCCTGAGGATACGAACGCCAAATATAACCACGAGTTTGTGGAGAGAAAGATGAAAGAGCTTCTGGATAAGCAGAAACAGCAGGGACAACAGCAATCCGGGGAGCAGCAAGAGCAACAGCAGCAGCAATCTCAGCAGGAGCAATCGGAGGAGGACGATAAAGGCGAGTCGCAGGATGAGAATGAAGGGCAGAGCGCGGCGCAAGCTGCCCAAGCGGAGCAGCAGGAGGCCCAGCAAGGTCAAAAAGAAGACCAGGGATCGGAGCAGAGAAAGGGATTAACGCAGGAAGAGGCGAGAATGCTTCTGGATTCGCTTAAAGATGAGGAACTGTCGCAGTTGCAGATAAGGCAGGATAGAAGAACATTCCCGGAAGTATTGAAAGACTGGTAGATATGGGAGGAACGCTGTGAAATTAAAGCATTTTGCTGTATCATTCATTCTACTACTTACATTCGCATACATTTCTCTTGCCGAAGATATATCTGTCTCTGCGTCGGTGGACAGGAATGAGATAACGCTGGGTGAAGCCATTACTCTGACGGTTCACGTTAAAGGGACGCAGTCAGCGGGTGCTCCAGCGTTGCCGAAAATAGAGGGGATTCAGGGCCGGTATATGGGTCCCAGTACGCGGATATCTGTTATACAGGGTCAGTCTTCGGTTTCTGTAGACTACAGTTACTCTCTGCTGGGTCTGAAGACGGGCGAATTTACCATACCATCTCTCCAGGTCAAATACAGAGACCAAACATATCGCACGGAGCCGATAAAAATAAAGGTCGTCTCGGGAGATTCTCAGGATAGCAAACCGGCAACAACAGCGGAGCAAATAAAGAGATACGTCCAACTGGCTGTTTCGACTAAAAGAAAAACGGCTTATCTCAATGAAGGGATTCCCCTGCTCATACAGCTTTTCATAAGGAGCGGCGTGGATATTCGGAATATCAGGTATCCGACATTCCCATCCGCCGGGTTTTCGGTACTTCCTTTCGAGAAGCCCACTCAGCGGGATACGATAATTCAGGGAGTCCGTTTCCGGGCTATCAATTTTCGGGCAACTGTTTATCCGGTTACGTGTGGTGAATTAACTCTGGGTCCTGCGGAACTGAACTGTAACCTAATGGTTACAAGGTCTCAGGGGCGTTCTGATTCCCGCGACCCTTTCCTCAACAGGCGAGCCAGGTACTCCATAACAGTTAAATCCGATCCCTATATAATCACCGTGAAGCCACTTCCGGAGGTGGGACGGCCTGAGAGCTTCAGCGGGGCGGTAGGCCAGTATTCTCTGAACGTCTCAGCTAAGCCCACGGTGCTCAAAGTTGGTGAGCCTATCACGCTCACCATGACCGTCAAGGGTCAGGGAAAAATCGACGCGGTGACTATACCCCGGATCGCTGATCTCAGTCAGTTTAAGGTGTATGACCCACAGATCAGCGTGCAGAAACAAGGTAATGCTGGCGAAAAGACGTTTGAGCAGGTGCTTATTCCCAGATCGGATAGCGTTAAGGCCATCCCGGAGATCTGGTTCAGTTATTTCGACACTGAGGCAGGACGTTACGTAAGCAGAACCAAAAGCGCGATCCCTATTCAGGTTGCGCCATCCGATGAGACGGAGCCGCTCCAGATCCTTGAGATCGCTGAAGGCAAGGCGGTGAAAAGAGAGGTACTGGGAAAGGATATTGTCTATATTAAGGACGAAATAGGATCGGTGAAGCATGGCGATGGGGGTCTATATAAAAGCAAGGGATTTCTTACCCTCCAGTTGATACCGCTGCTTGGATTCGCCGGGATTCTGGTTTACCAGAGGCGGCGAGATCGTTTCACCACGGACAGGCAATTCGCGCGCCAGTATCATGCCCCCAGGAGGGCTAAGAAGGGACTGACTCAGGCTGAAAGGCTGATGGAATCGGGGCAGCCGCAGGAGTTCTGCTCTACTATCTTCAAGACTATGCAAGAGTATCTGGGAAACCGGTTCGATCTTTCATTCGCTAGTATAACAATAGAGATCGTGGATGACCTTCGAGTCCGAGGCGTTCCTGAAGAGATTCTGGAAAAGCTGAACGCCTTTTTCCAGGCGTGTGATAGGATAAGGTTTGCCCGGTCTGATATGGATGAAAATGAAATGAGAGAGATTCTGGAACTGGCTAATGAGAGTATCAGGCTTATGGAGGACGCGAAAGGCAGTTAGGTAAGTCAATAGTCTCTAGTCAATAGTGAAATTATGGTAAATGTTCAGACAGCTTAGAAGCTTGCTTATAATCTTTTTACTTATCTTCGCGTTGAACGCATGGGCCGAGGAAGCGGCATCTCCGCAGGAGTATAATACCATCTTCTTCCGGGCTAATAATCTCTATCGGGAAGAGCAATACGACGCGGCTATTCAGGAGTATGAGAAGCTTATCAGCGCTGGGCTCAGGAGCGCGAACATATTCTATAATCTGGGCAATTGCTACCTTAGAATGGGCAGCAGAGGAAAAGCGATACTCTATTACGAGCGCGCTTTCAGAATGCGTCCCCGGGATGCGGATATAAGATTAAACCTGGATTTCGCCAGGACACTTGTGGAAGGCAGCGCAGGAGGGTATAATAGGCGATGGTATAACAGGATGTTCCTGTTTCTCCGCGGCTTTCTGTCCAGCGGCGAGATGACGCTTCTTGTGTCCATTTTGTATTTTATGGCTATGATTTCTCTAATTTTGAGCATCCCTTTCAAAGTTCAGAGGCGGCTTTTCTACTATCTTGCCGCAGCCTTTCTCGTCCTCTTCATCGTCGTTCTGCCGTCTTTTATCAGCAGTGTATACGAGTCTGAATTCCAGAAGAGAGCTGTTATAATGGTGAAAGAAACGGATGTACGGTTCGAGCCTAACGACGATGCTACGGTACACTTCAAGATTCACGAGGGGGCAGTTATTCAGGTCACCAGGACACAGAATGGCTGGCATCAGATCAGGCGAAGCGATGGGAGAATGGGCTGGCTGAAGGGTGAGGTTTTTACGGCTATTTAGTCCTCGGACTCCCGCGACTTGACCAGATTGTAGAACTCGGTGGCATAGCTGAGGGACGATACGCCTGTAAATACCATAGCTACTGTCAGCGGATGGGTCTTATATGGCAATTCGAAGGCGTAGACTATGATGGAAAGTGACTGGAAGAGGGATGTGGCCTTCCCCCATATATTAGATGAGGTGATTGTCGTCCATTTGCCCACCATGAGCAATCCCCCAGCAACAATACATGTATCTCTGAGGATTATGAACCCCATAGCCCACCAGGGAAAACCCCGCAAAAGAGTAACAGCGATTGCAACAACACCGATGCAGACCTTGTCGCCTATAGGATCAAGGATCTTCCCTAATGCGGATACCTCCTTAAGCCGCCTGGCCAGGTAGCCATCCAGAACATCAGTCATCATGGCAATGGTTATCATGGTTATCGTGAAGGTTCTGTAAGAAGCAGTCTTCTTCGTCAGTCCAAATACGATAAGAGGTAGGATGAAAATTCGGGATAGCGAGAGTATATTGGATACGTATAAGAATTCTTTTGGATTTACGGATACTCTCAGCCTTTCCGTTGCCATATCTACTATGCCCTTCTTGCCGTGGGTCGATTTCGTTGTAAATGCGACTGGAAAAGAAATTCAGAAGTCTACATAGTCTACCATAGGTCGGCGGCCAAGTCAATCACGAATCTTGCGGCGGCTATATTTCGCCCTGTATCTCCTTGTCCAGCAAAGAGTGGAAACTGACGGCTCTTTTGAGACTTTGCTCCGCTGCTTCTCTTCTGGAATTCTCACTGTTTAGCATTACCTTCCTCTTCTGGATCCATTCATTTTCCAGGTATGCCATCTGTTCTGACAGGTCGGGGTCATCGTAGCAGCCCATTAGATATTTTACAACGCCCAGGATTCCATAGGTTTCATTAAGCTCGAAATCGTCCTTTTCTTTCTCTATCTGCGTCCAGATTTCCCAGTTTCTCCTCTGTCTGGCTTCGCCTACCTTGCGCCCTGTATCTGTCTGCATCCTTGGCAGGAAGTCCTCTTTCATATTCAGCCAGCGCGGTATGCCTTCTACGTATGCCTTGAGATCGATTCCTCCAGTTCTCTCTACCATGTAGTAAGTATGAATTCCGATGTTTCTGAAAAACGCCACCATTCCCAGATTGGAGTCAATAGTATCCGCTTCGTATAGTATCCTGCCCTCAAGATTGCTGTTGAACTCTCGCATCTTTTCCGTGTTTGAATCGCCGGGCTTCAGGTGTCCAATTATGATGGAACTTACGCCATTGCAAAAGTCCTTGGGAAATCCATACTCTTTTAGAATCATACCGGCGATGAAAGCGCCGGAGATGTTATGGATTTCGCCTGCCTGATTGTGCTTTTCGTATAGTTCGATCACTATGTTGCTCTTATTTGGGTTGGGTAACAGCACTTCGTTCCGCCAGAAACCGTCCTCGTCTACAACGCGCTTGCCGTCTTTGTCCGTGAGAATCTTGCCATCGTAGCGCTTGGTAATATCGTGCAGTAATGCGGCATACTCAAGCTTCCTCAGATCCGCCTTCTCATCTTTCCCAATGGACAGGCTCAGCATCCGAACTCTTTGAGTGTGGTTTAGGTAGTAATGGCGCCACGAAAAGCCAACTCGCTTCTCATCCCAGAGGAGAAACGTTTCCTTTACCAGTTCTTCCAGTTCCTTCAATATCCGCGCATCATCTGAGCGCGAGGGTATTCCACCAGGCATGATAATAGACCTCCTGTTTATCTAAGTTATATTCAGATCAGTGTTGATAATTATATCACAAGTAGATTGTTTATCCAAATAGATTCTGCCTGAACTTTCACTTGATTATTTCCGTCTTTTGATCTAAAATCATAGTCATAAGAGGAGGTGCAAATAAGAATGTCAGAATTTCAACTGGTAGCAGATTTTAAACCCAGTGGCGATCAGCCACAGGCTATCGAGAAATTAACTGAGGGGCTGCTTAAAGGACATAAATACCAAACACTGCTTGGGATAACCGGCTCTGGTAAGACTTTTACTATGGCTAACGTAATAGCGAACGTTCAGAGGCCTGCGCTGGTCATATCTCATAATAAGACGCTGGCTGCTCAGTTGTATAGAGAGTTCAAAGAATTTTTCCCACACAACGCTGTGCATTACTTTGTGAGTTTTTATGACTACTATCAGCCTGAGGCTTATATTCCTCAGACCGATACTTTCATTGAAAAAGATGCCAGGATCAACGATGAGATTAACCGTTTGAGGTTGGCTTCCACAAGTTCGCTCATGTCCCGCCGGGATGTTATCATAGTGGCAAGCGTGTCGTGTATCTACGGCCTCGGCTCGCCGGAGGAATACAAAACCCAGAGCCTGTCGCTTCAGAAAGGCCAGGTGATAACTCGCGGCGATATGCTTCGCGCCCTAGTGGATATCAGATATGAGCGCAACGATGTAGACCGCGCTCGCGGCAACTTCCGGGCCCGCGGAGATGTAGTGGAGATATTCCCGGCGTACGCGGATACCGCTTTCAGAGTTGAGCTGTTCGGTGACGAAATCGACAGGATAACTGAGATCAACACCCTTACAGGAGAGGTGCTGGATGAGCCAGAAGAGGTCTCTATCTATCCAGCAAAGCACTTCATGACCTCAGATGACATATTTGAGGAAGCGCTGCTGAATATTGAGCAGGAATTGCAGGAGCGCATCGAATACTTTATGAGCAGAAACAAGCTTCTGGAAGCACAGCGGATCGAGATGAGAACTAACTTCGACCTGGAAATGATGCGTGAGATGGGCTACTGCTACGGTATAGAAAACTACTCCCGACACCTGGCGGGTCTAAGCCCCGGAGAACCACCTTATACACTTCTGGACTTTTACCCGGATGACTTTCTAATCTTCATAGACGAGTCGCACGTCACCATGCCTCAGCTTCGCGGTATGTACCTGGGAGACAGGTCACGGAAGCAAACGCTGGTGGAATATGGTTTCAGGCTGTCCTCCGCCCTGGACAACCGGCCGTTTCGGTATGACGAGTTCGATAAACGGGTCAAACAGGCTATTTTTGTGTCGGCAACACCAAGCCAGGCGGAGATTAGCATGAGTCAGCAGGTAGCTGAGCAGATCATCAGACCCACGGGACTGATGGACCCCAGCATAAGTGTCAGACCTTCGGAAGGGCAGATCGACGATCTTATAGGCGCCATAAATCAGCGCGTCCAGAAGAACCAGCGGGTGATCGTGACAACACTGACAAAGCGTATGGCGGAGGATCTGTCCGAATATTTCAGAGATATGGGTATCAAGGCGCGTTATCTGCACTCAGAGATCCAGACTCTTGAACGGGCGGATATCATCCGGGATCTCCGGGAGGCCAAGTTCGATGTAATCGTAGGTATCAACCTGATGAGAGAAGGTCTGGATCTCCCTGAAGTTTCACTGGTGGCCATACTGGACGCTGACAGCCAGGGATTCCTGAGATCGGAGACGGCCATGATCCAGATCGCAGGCAGGGCAGCCAGGAACGTTGATGGCCAGGTTATTATGTATGCGGACCAGATCACGCCAGCCATGGAAAAGGTTATCAGGGAGACCGAGCGCCGCCGCAACGCACAACTGGATTATAACAGCGAGCATGGAATTACGCCTGCCACCATAGAGAAGGCTGTCAGGGATCTCATTGAGAGGGAATCGGTTGAGGAAGAGGAAGAAGTTGAAAGAGTGGACGTGGAGACTATTATGTCGCAGGAAGAAGCCGCTATGATAATAGCGGAACTGGAGCGGGATATGCGAGAAGCGGCTGAGAACCTGGAATTCGAGAAAGCAGCGGCGCTGAGGGATCAGATCGCGGAATTGAAAGATACTATGTCGGTGAAGGTTAGCTAGTCTTCATAATTATTTCTACATTTAGTTTACTGGCAGACATTCAAGAGTCTCAGAAGGAAGAGCTTATAGAGGCACAAGGGGGAAGGCGGTGTCAGTATGTTTACAGAGGCGAGAGGGAGATGATTATGTCCGGGTCTGGTTGCATGTTGACGGATTGTTTACGTAGAATATTGTTAGCATCTATTGTGTCAGCGTTTTTGCTTGCATCTTCCCAACTTGCGTTCCCGCAGGAGACAGATAAGGCAATAGAAGTAAAGCCGGGAGATAGAGAGAAGTCGGACCCGCGAGCCGGTAAGAAATTGGCATTCATAGTCGGTATTGAGGACTACTTAGATGACGAGATAAATGATCTGGAATATGCGGTGGATGATGCCAGGAATTTCCAGAAACTTCTGGCTGACCCAAAGCGCGGTGGTTTCGAGGACATCATCATGCTTACAAGCGATCCCAGTGATGAGAAACAACCGACGAGGGATAACATATATATAGCTTTGAACGAACTGATACGAAGAGTAGAGGATCAGGATACTGTTGTAATTTTTTTCTCTGGACATGGTTATGAGTGGGGAAATAAGTATTATTTGATAACTGTGGATACTGAGTTAAGAACCCTGGAATCCAGGGCTATAGAAGTTGGGGAATTTGTTGATAAGGCAAGAGAAATAGCCGGAAGGGCCAAAAACGTCATAATATTTCTGGATTCATGTCATGCAGGAGGAGTGTTGCAGTCGGAAAAGGGTATCTTCGGCAAAGGGCTGGATTACGGTTACTACAAACCTTTTGCGGATGCCCAGGGAGAGGTGACAACAATAGCTTCCTGCCAGGCGGCACAATTGGCTTATGAAGGTGATGGAAACGGTATATTTACTCGCTGTCTTCTGGACGCTTTAGATGGCGCGGCAGATAATGATGGCAATGGATTTGTAGATCTAGTAGAATTATATAATTATATAGAGAATGAAGTTCCTGCTCGTGTTGACAGACTTTACCCCGGAAAGAAACAGACCCCAATTGGTTATGCTAACCTGGAACACGTCAATATTCATATAGCCCGGTGTAAAGAACCAGGTTACTTGACAGTTAATGTTAGACCCAAATTTGGTCGTGTTGCTACCCGGATAGATGATGAGATCATCCACGAATCAGTCGTGGATTACAGACTGAATCCTGGTAAACAC
>Ga0114922_10002655_pt1 | contig 16732 bp, 12 predicted proteins | sample AartaG_FD_100975 | JGI IMG/M metagenome (GOLD analysis project Ga0114922, IMG submission 100975) | Deep subsurface microbial communities from Aarhus Bay to uncover new lineages of life (NeLLi) - Aarhus_00045 metaG | ecosystem: Environmental > Aquatic > Marine > Oceanic > Sediment | place...
AAAGGCCTGGCTGCCGGTGTATAAAAAAACCAGCGACCATGCACCGACCCTATTTGAGGATCGACATAATCAACAGGATTGAATCTTGATGTCTGGCTGCAGGAAGACAATATTGTAATAAAAATCAGTAAAAGAATTCTTATCTTCATAGCCAAATTTTAATTTTTAAAAATACTCAGGCAACATATACTCTGCAAAACACAGTTATAATATGTTTAGATTCTAAATAAGAGAATAGCCTTTATGAAGAACCTATATCTCTCCCTTTCGTTAATACTCCTTCTGGCATGAGCCTGTACAGAAAAAGAGACAGAACATATTGAAAATGACCTTATCATGGCAGCTTACCTGCCACACTGGGGTATGGAAAGGGTAGATATGAATAGCCTGAAGTATCTTGATATTATTTACTATTTTTCACTTGCTCCTGACCAGGATGGTTTATTCATAGTGCCTGAAGGAAGGATATCTGATTTGAATACTATTAAAGCCCGTATCCGAAGTGATGCCCTTCTTTTTGTTGTTTTAGGCGGCTGGTATGAATCTGAAACTATCTTTCCTATGTTTGCTGACCCTGATAAAAGAGCAGCTTATATCAGCAACCTGGTGCAGTTCTGTATTGAACATGAGATTGACGGTGTTTACCTTGACTGGGAGGGCTACCCCGTGAGTGTCTCTTCCCAGGACCGTAGCATACTCACCAGCCTGATGTCAGATTCACTCAGGGCCAATGGTTTATTTTTCTCAATAGCTATGGCTCCGTCTGATGTTGTTTTTTCATCAGGAATTCACCCTCTTGTGGATTTCATCAATGTGATGAGTTATGGCTTCCTTGATGAATATGGCAACCAGGTACCTTTGACCATGTTTGAAGATTACACTTACGAACATGTAAACGCAGGGATACCCAGGGATAAAATAATTAAGGGCGTTCCTTTCTACGCAAAACGCCCTTATATAGAAAGGGACACTTCACCCCGGACATATATTTATTCCACTATTGTTGAATTGGCTCATCCACTGGCAGGTGTAAATAATTATGGTAATTACAGCTTCAATGGCAGGTCACTGATCAGAAGCAAAACATCTTTCCTTATTGAAAATGATATAGGAGGCATTATGGCATGGGAATTATCCCAGGATGTTGCACTGAATTCATCATACAGCCTGTTTAATGCCATCCTGGAGGAAGCAGGAAGATAAATTGCCTTTGGACTCCGCTCAGAATGACAATCAGAATTTGTAAATGTTATCTTCAATTAACTTATCTGCTATTTGCCTGCGTGCTTCCTTAACATTAATACCTGCAGTTTCAGAAAGCCCAGATATTGCCTTTGACAAACCGCCGGTTGATTCATCAATGGAATAAACTGCATCCAGTGCAAATTTTCGTGTTTTTTGCACAGCATCATAAACATATACATCCAGGATATCCCTGTATATACCGGCTTCACCCTTTATATTTTCGATCTTTTTTACCCTCAATGTGAGTGATTCAGCGATATAAATCTCCATTATTATATCGGAAATATTATTCAGGATTTCCTGTTCATGTACCAGTTTTCGTTCATAAGTCCTTGTTGCAGCATCAATCAAAAGCAAGGCAATTTTTTTCATATTACTTATATAGCCTGATTTGACAGTAAAATAACCATCTGAAGCACTCATTTTATATATTTCAATATCTGAAAGATCTTCAGCAAGTTTTGCTGCTTTGTCAAAAAGGTCATAATCACCTCTCAATGCTCTTTTCATAACAGTATCAACCAACAAAATGCGGTTAATCTCATTTGTTCCCTCAAATATTCTATTTATCCTTGAGTCACGATATCCTCTCTCAACATCCATTTCAGCTGAATATCCCATGCCACCGTGAATCTGGACCGCTTCATCGACCACATAATCGAGCATTTCAGAACCGTAAACCTTCAATATTGCAGCTTCAACAGCATAATGAGCTATTGCATCAATTGTAGCGCGCCCCATATCATGGCCTTCAGATTTGTATTTTTCAATCAGCACATCAACATCCTTACTCACCCTGTACACAGCCGACTCGGCAGCAAATGTTTTGATCACCATTTCAGCCAGTTTATGCTTAATAGCTCCAAAATTTGCTATCAGGGTCCTGAATTGTTTTCTTTCATTAGCGTATTGCACTGAATCAGTAATAGCTTTCTTGGCAGCCCCCAGGACGCTTGCACCGAGTTTTATCCTGCCCATATGAAGTATATTAAGCGCGATTCTAAAGCCCTCACCTCTTTTACCAAGCAGGTTGGATGAAGGTACTTTCACATCATTATAATATATCTGTGCGGTTGATGATCCTTTTATTCCCATTTTATGCTCATCAGGACCAACCACTACTCCTTCACTGGCGGAATCGACAATGAATGCACTCAATACCCTGTCATTTTCAATTTTGGCAAATACTGTTTGGGTATCCGCAAATCCGGCATTGGTGGCCCACATTTTTTGCCCGTTAAGTATATAATGACTGCCATCTTCGGATGGAACGGCATTTGTTTTACCCGCATTGGCATCACTGCCCGCACCGGGTTCTGTTAAGCAATAAGAACCTATTAATTCTCCCGTCACCAGTTTTGTTACATACCGTTGTCTCTGGTCTTCATTACCATAGTATAATATTGGCAATGTTCCTATTCCGGAATGGGCCATAAAGGCTACCGAGAAGGAATAAGCTGCTCCTAAAGTTTCGGCAGTGAGCATCTGGGTAACGAAAGATTGTCCGAAGCCCCCGTATTCTTCATTAACGGATATTCCCATCAAACCAAGATCTGCGGATTTTTTCACTATTTCTTTCATCAATTCACGATCACCTTTATCAAGTTCATCCAGGAGAGGATAAACCTCTGCTTCAAGGAAATCTTTACATGTCTGTGCAATCATCAACTGTTCCTCATCATATTCCTCCGGAATAAAAATATCTCGGGGGTTTACTTCACGCACCAGGAATTCGCCGCTTTTCAGGAGTTCTTTGTTTTCCATTTCAATTGGTTTATTTTGATTTATAATCTATATTCTCAAAGCCTTAACAATTAATTCAACTATATCAAGGTTTTCTATCTCCTTTTCTTTGTTTTTATATTTAAGTCCATCTGTAAGCATCGTCATGCAAAAGGGGCATGCCGATGCAATAATGTCAGCCCCGGTTTCAAGAGCATCTTCGGTTCTTTCGATAAAGACCTCCTTATCACCTTTTTCTGCCTCCTTGAACATCTGTGCTCCCCCGGCACCACAGCACAGGGCAAAACTTTTATTACGTTTCATTTCACGTAAACCGGGACTTATGCTCTTTAGCAAGGTTCTTGGCTCATCATAGATATTGTTAGCCCGCCCAAGGTAGCAGGGGTCATGATAAGTAATTATCTTATCATGTAAAACCCTGTCATCCAGTTTAAGTTTTCCTGACTGCATCATGCTGTCCAGAAAGTTAACATAGCTTATAACCTCAAAGTCAGTCCCGAGATCAGGATACTCATTTTTAAAGATATTATAACAATGTGGGCAGATGGTTATCACCTTCTTTATATCATAAGCCTTAAAAGTTTCTATATTCTGCAGGGCCTGCATCTGGTATATCATTTCATTCCCTGCCCTTCTTGCCGGGTCGCCTGTACATGTTTCTTCCTTTCCCAACACTGCATAACTTACATCAAGGTATGTCAGTATTTTTGCAAAAGCAGCAGCAACCTTTTTATACCTGTCGTCGAAAGCTCCAGCACAACCCACCCAGAAAAGATATTCCGCTTTTTCTCCCCTGCTGAACAGGTCGGCCATAACAGGCACATCTATCTTTTTTGTTTGCATGGAAGGATTTATTCTTATTCGTTGATTGTCATTTCAATATTTTCTGCCCACAGCATACGGTCCTCAGCTGAATATTGCCATGGTGCACCATTATTCTCAATATTATTGAATACTGCTTTTACTTCACCCGGAGCAAGTCCTTCTTCCATCACCAGGTACCTTCTCATGTCTATTATTATTTCAGGATGGTTTATGTTAATGGGGCATTCCTCGGCACAGGCATTGCATGTTGTGCAGGCCCACAGCTCTTCTTCGGTGATATAATCCCTGAGCAGGCTTGTTGAATCATCATAATCCTTCCCTTTCTTAACCATACCCGGTCCCTTAGCATTCATTCTTGCCCTTACATCCATTATGATTTTACGGGGAGACAGCTTTTTACCGGTGATATTAGCAGGGCATGCTGCAGTACATCGCCCGCACTGTGTGCATGAGAGTGAATCAAGATAGTTCTTCCATGTCACATCCTCGATATCCTTAATCCCGAATCTTTCGACCTGTGCATCTTCAGGTGCAGCGGTGAAAGCTGTCTCCGGATCCATCATCAATTTGACTTCTTTTGTGACATTATCCATATTCACCAGTTTACCCAGCGGGTTCAGCCTGGAAAGATATACATTGGGAACAGACATAAACACATGAAAGTGTTTACTGTATGGCAATATATTTGCAAATATAAATATCAGTATAATATGCGACCACCAGAATATTTCATGCTGTGTATATATTGACCTGGTATCTGTATTGTTATAAAGATTGGAAATCAGTGAACTGATAGGGAAAACTCCTGCCATTCCATGACCTGTTTTTACTGAATGGGCATAATATGCGCTGTTAACACCCAGCAGGCTGATCATAAGAAGTAGAATAAGAGTAAGTGCAATATTAGCATCTATATGTGATGATTTCTTCATCTCTATACCTTCGAACCTGCTTATATGGAAAAATAACCTGCGTGCCAAGAAGATAAGTATTGAAATTGCCACCAGTAGTGCAAAAATATCTCCTGAAGCAATAATTATATCATATACTACACCCAGGAATTTAAGCACTCTTTCTGTCCCGGCCAGGCCATCAATAACCATTTCCATACTTCCAATCAGGATAACACAGAATCCCCAGAATACAAGTGCATGGAAAAAACCAATGACAGGCATCCTGAAAATCTTTGACTGCCCGAAAGCTACCTTCAATGCCAGGGCCAGTCTCCTTCCTGTATTCCTCACAGGGAAAGCTGGCTTTGTAAGCTTAAAAAAGCGTATCAGCCTTAATGCTGTGTAAGAAAAAACAGCAAGGGTCAGGAGAAGGACGACAGCGAAAATAATCTGCTTTTGCATATTTATAGGTTTGTATCCTGGAGCTAACCTGCTGTTGCACTCTTCACGGCTTCTATCAGGCCAGGTAATACCTTCATTGCATCACCCACTATTCCATATTTGGCTGTTTCAAAAATAGGTGCATCCTTATCTGTATTTATGGCCACAATGCATTTTGATGCACTAACACCGGCTATATGCTGTGTTGCTCCCGATATACCTACTGCAATATACAGGTTCGGAGCAATTATCTTGCCTGTCTGGCCCGTATGCTCCTCATGTGGTCTCCACCCTTCATCCGAAACAGGCCGTGAACATGCTGTTGCCCCGCCAAGGAGCTCAGCCAGCTCAGCCAGTGGAGCCCAGTTATCAGGTGACTTCATCCCTCTTCCCCCCGAGACTACAATCTCAGCATCAGTAAGGAGCAATTTTCCGCTCTGCTTCTGTACATCCCTGATATCCGTTTTCACCAGACTACGATCAAGAGCATAACTTAAGTTCTCTATTGTTGCATTATTCCCAGTCTCAATAACCTCAAATGAATTCTGAGCAAGTGTCAGGATCTTTATCTCTGATTTGATTATAACATTTGCATAGGCATTACCTGAATAAACCCTTTTGTATACAGTAAATAGATCTGTTGATGATGGTAGCCTGATTACCCCTGCACCAATACCGGCCTTTAATTTTACCGATAATCTCGGAGCCAGGGCCTTCCCTGTATTATTATTTGACAATACAATAACTTTTGCATCCAGCTTTTTTGCTATATCTCCAATTACCGCAGTGTAAGCCTGGTTGTCGAGTCCTTTTAATTGCTCATTATTTATGCTTATAATTTTTGAGGCACCATATTTACCCAGGCTCTCCAGTTCAGCAGTATCGACATCACCAATTGACAGAGCTGTAACTGATGAATTAAGCATCCCGGCTATCCCTGAAGCATAAGATAGAAGTTCGTATGATAATTTCTTGAATTTTCCGTCCCAGTTTTCGGTATATACTAATACTGACATTTTATCTATTATTTAATTATACGGTATTAATCAAATGACTTTTTCTTCATTCTGAAGAATGTCAATAAGCTCGCCAGGTTTATCAGCATCAATAAACCTGCAGGTCTCTTTCTTTGGAGGCATCTCGTATGAAACAACTTCTGTAAGTGGCTCTGTATCTGTCGGTTCAACGAGTTTGATTGGCTTCGACCTGGCCATCATAATTCCCCTCATTGCTGCAATCCTGGGCTCTTTGACTATCCCTTTCTGTACTATGGCAACAAATGGCTGGGGTACTGAGATCAATTCCTTTCCACCATCAATCTCACGGGTTATAGTGATATCACCATTTTCAATATTAATCCCCGATACTGCCGATACTGAAGGATATTTTAGGAACTCTGCAATCATACCCCCAACAGTTGATCCATTGAAGTCGCTTGATTCAATGCCGCAGAGGATGATATCAAAATTATCTGAGTTGATAACCTCAGAGAGTTGGGCGGCAACAAAATAAGCATCATGCGATTCAGCGTTTACCCTTATGGCACTGTCGGCACCAATGGCAAGGGCCTTGCGTATAGTTGGCTCAGAAGAGACCGGGCCAACATGAGTAACAGTAACGGATTCTATCAAACCGGGATTGGCGTCTTTCAACTCAAGGGCTCTTGTAAGAGACAATTCATCCCATGGATTTATTACCCACTGTATTCCTGCAGTGTCAAGCTTTGTGTTGTCGGTGAACTTTACTTTGGTAGTTGTATCAGGAACATTGCTGATGCAAACAAGGATTTTCATCGATAGATTGTTTTAGATTTTAAAGTTATGTTTTATAGCTAATTACCCGATTAAATATAGAAATTAACCCTCTCATATCTAACCTTTTGAGCGAACAAATATATAAAAAAATGAATCACTAACAAATCGCAACAGCTTTGATAGCATATCTTAGTTCGAAATATTGTTTTGGACTATATCACTGATTTACTATATTTTAAAAACCAGTATTAGCTTATAGTTTTAAAAGTGTTCGAAAAAAACAGCAAGCTTTAGTATTAAATCCTGGTTATTACCAGCCTTAAATATTTCCAATAAAATTTCTAATTTCGTCAGTCATTAAAAACAAAAGGAAATTGGGAAAAAACGTAAAGGCATATATTGCAATATTATTCTCAATGTCATTCTTTGCCTTTTCCTATGTATGGTTCAAGGTAGCAAACGAAGTATACCGCCCGTTCACGATTGTATTCCTGCGCCTGGCAAGCGCAGTCATTGTACTTAGCCTGTATCTATACCTGACAAAAAGGTTCGAGAAGATCAGGAAAGAGGACAGGATCTATTTTTTCTTTATCGCAGTGTTTGAACCATTTCTATATTTCATTTTTGAGAGTCACGGATTAACTTTTGTGTCGTCAACAGTAGCTTCAGTACTGATATCTATCATTCCTATTTTCACCGCTATAGGTGCACTTATATTTTTCAGGGAAAAACTTAATTTATTCAATTACCTGGGTGTAATCATCTCATCTACCGGCATATTAATTTTCATTGTCGCTGGCAAGAGTAACCTCTCCTTCGATCCAAGGGGTATAATACTGATGCTCTGTGCGGTATTATGCGCCACCGGTTATTCACTCATACTACGTAGACTGGCAAATAAATACAGGCCTGTGTACATAGTCAATGTACAGAATATTATTGGTCTTGTCCTCTTTCTTCCGGTGTTCCTTATTTCGGAAGGCAGGCATATACCTGATATGGTATTCGATCCCGGGGCGGCTATTGCTGTTGCCCAGCTTGCGATTTTTGCTTCTTGTGGTGCGTTCATACTTTTTGGCTATACAGTAAGGATCATAGGAGTAACAAGGGCAAATCTTTTTGCAAACATAATACCTGTATTAACTGCTGTATTTGCTTATTATTCAATAGGTGAGATAATTACAATTGAAAAATTTACAGGTATAATTATAATGATTACCGGCCTTTACATGGCGCAGATACGATTTTCATACCGGAAAAAATTAAAAGAGGTATAAGAATAATAAGTAATTGTACAGGAATAATTCGTAATATTAAGTTCAAAAAGTCGTTTACTATTATTGGTCATTTCCTGTATATGACTTATATGAAAAGAGAGGTGATAATACTGTTATTATCATTCAGTTTAACCAATATTTATTCACAAACTGGAGGCGATAATGTATATGAATTCCTGAACCTCAGCCCTAATGCATATATATCCTCACTGGGAGGCTTTAATATTTCCACCTTCAGCAATGATCCATCAATGGCAACATTCAACCCGGCCCTGTCGGGCCCTTTGGGTCATGGCAGCCTCTCACTGAATTATGTAAATTATTTTGCTGGAATTAATTACGGATCAATAATGTACTCCCATTATTCAGACAGTGCAGGATCGTTCTCAGCAGGCATAAACTATCTTAATTACGGCAGGTTTGAAAGAGCAGATGAATCAGGTAATATTAATGGTTATTTCAATGCTGCTGAGTATGCCTTCAATATTATTTATTCACGGCAGATTGATTCTATATTTAACCTCGGGGTAAACATTAAACCTATAATATCACAGCTTGAGACTTATATCTCGCTCGGAATTGCAATGGATATTGGAGCTTCCTGGGAAAGCCATGATGGCCTTATGAGTGCCGGCTTTGTAATCAGGAACCTGGGATTACAGCTTACAACCTACAGTGGAAGCCGGGAAAAACTACCATTCGAGATTATGGCAGGAATAAGTACCAGGTTAAGACATGCCCCCTTGCGTTTTAGCCTTACAGCCAGGCACCTTGAGAAATATGACCTTGTATACAAATATGATGAACAGGATGAGCAGGAGTACTCAAAATCAGGAGAAGTGGCTGAAAATATAATGCGTCATCTTATTTTTGGTGCCGAGCTTATGCCTACTGAAAATTTCTTTCTTGCCGCAGGATTCAATTACCAGCGCAGAAAAGAACTTGAGTATGAGGTAAGATCCTCAACAGTGGGCTTCAGCCTCGGTGTTGGTATAAAAACTTCCTCAGTCGATATAATGATTAGCAGGGCAAGGTTTCACCTTGCAGGATCAACCACAAATTTCTCAATACTTCTTAAACCCTCATTATTCAACAGGTTGAAATGAAATGATTTTCTTAACTTTGCAGCTTAAACAAAATTTACATGAACAGGAAACTAATTATTGCTGTTGATGGTTATTCATCATGTGGTAAAAGTACATTTGCTAAAGCTATTGCTAAAGAATTGAATTACTTTTTTATTGACAGCGGGGCCATGTATAGGGCTGTTACATTGTTTTGCATCCGTAAAGGGTACATCGACAAATCAATGGTGAAGGAAAAGGAAATCACCGAAAGCATGGCTGATATATATATAAGATTCAGGTATAATCCTGACATTGGTCAATATGAAACATACCTTAACGGAGAAAATGTAGAAGCCGAAATCCGGCAGGTTGAGGTGTCATCAATGGTAAGTATAATAAGCAAAATCAGGGCTGTAAGAGAGAGGCTTGTTGAAATGCAGAGGGAAATAGGTATTATGAAAGGAATTGTAATGGACGGCAGGGATATTGGGACAGTTGTATTCCCCGATGCTGATATAAAGATATTTATGACAGCCTCTGAAGAGATAAGAGCCGAGAGGAGGTATAAAGAATTGCAGGAAAAAGGAATAAAGGTTGAATTTAAAGATGTACTCAATAATATATCTGAAAGGGATACCATTGATGCAGGGAGGGAGATAAGCCCTCTGAAAAAAGCCGAGGATGCATACGTGCTTGATAATTCAGACATGACTGTGAGCCAACAGATGGATTGGTTCAGGGATATATTAAATAATAAGATCAGGAAATGAAGGTTGAGATTGAACCACATTCGGGTTTTTGCTTTGGTGTGGAACACGCTATTAAACTGACAGAAGACGCCCTGAAAGCGGGTGAAGAAATATATTGCCTGGGCCATATAGTCCATAATGAAGTTGAAGTTAAGAGATTAGAAGATCTTGGTCTGATAACAATAGGCCATGATGAATTTCGTAAGCTCAAAAACAGTAAAGTTGTTATACGTGCCCACGGGGAACCGCCTGAGACATACAGAATAGCCCGGGAAAACAATATTGAGATAATTGAAGCAACCTGCCCGATTGTTAAAAGGATACAGCATAAGGTAAAAAACCACTATGAAAATACAGGAAATAATATTCAAAACCTTATTTACGGGAAAAAGGAACATGCAGAGGTTGTGGCATTATTAGGCCAGACAGAAGGTCATTCCATAGTGATATCAGAAGCGGAAGATATCGATCAAATAGATTTCGGCAGGCCAGCAGAGATCTTTTCACAAACAACAAGAAGCAGGGCAAAATATGGCGAATTGATCAGGGAGATCAGAAAACGATATGAAAAAGAAGGTTACGATTCAGAAAAGATGCTTATAGTAAACAATACTATTTGCAGCCAGGTGGCAAACCGTGAACCGTGGCTCAGGAAATTTTGCCTTCAACATGATGTTATTGTTTTTGTAAGCGGGAAAAGCAGCTCAAACGGAAAAATGTTATACGAGGTATGCTCAAAAATAAATCCTTACACTTACTTTATTTCAGATATTACAGAAATAAATGATTCATGGTTTGATAAGTCATCCACGGTAGGAGTTTGTGGTGCAACATCAACTCCCAAATGGTTGATTAAGAAAGTAGCTGAGAAAATTGAAATGATACCTGGAAAGAAGGATTAAAATTCAGGAAAAAAATTACTTTTGTAGCTCTTAAAAAAACAGGTGGAAACATGACAAGAATAAGCAAAATAGCTGTACTTACTTCTGGTGGTGACGCTCCCGGAATGAATGCAGCCATAAGAGCCGTTACACGCACAGCTATTTATAATAATCTTGAGGTTATAGGGATAAGAGAAGGTTACAGGGGGATGATAGAAAATTTATATACTCCCCTTTGGAGTCATGATGTAAGTGATATAATACAACGGGGTGGTACCATTCTCAAAACAGCCAGGTGCATGGAGTTCAAAACTTCTGAAGGCAGGCAGATTGCATATAATAATTTGAAAGCGATTGGCGTTAATGGTGTTATAGTAATAGGAGGTGACGGCACATTTACAGGAGCCAGGATATTCAATGAAGAATTTGATATTCCACTGATAGGTATTCCTGGTACAATAGATAATGATCTTTACGGTACTGACTATACCATTGGTTATGATACAGCCCTGAACACTGTTGTAGAGGCTGTTGATAAGATCAGGGATACAGCAAGTGCTCATAACAGGATGTTTTTTATAGAGGTAATGGGGGCCGAAGCAGGGTTCATTGCTCTTCGCAGTGGTATAGCAACAGGGGCTGAAGCCATAATCATACCAGAAGTCGATGATGAGGTTGAAAAGCTTAATAAATTACTGGAAAGCGGGCGCAGGCAAAAAGCCAGTAATATAGTAATTGTGGCTGAAGGCGATAAAGAAGGAGGTGCTTACAAACTGGCAAACACTGTAAAAGAACATTATCCAAATTATGATATAAGGATCACTGTTCTTGGTCACGTTCAACGTGGTGGCTCACCTTCTGCTTTTGACAGGGTAACAGCAAGCAGGCTGGGTTATGCTGCCGTTGAGGCACTATTAGATGATCAGAAAAGTACAATGGTTGGGATACAGAATAACGAAATAGCGCTGGTTCCTTTCAGGAAAGCAGTTAAATTGCATAAGAGCGTAAACCGCAACCTGCTGGAGATAGCAGAAATACTGTCAAGCTGATATCCTGGTTTCCTCATTTGGTTTTATCCAGGAAATACGAGATAGACTCAATTAGCTTCTCTTTTGTTATCGGTTTTTTAAGGTAATCGTCACAACCTGCTTCCAGGGCTGATTCCCTGTCTCCTAAGAGTGCCAGGGCAGTAAAAGCAATAACGGGCAGGTCAGGCCTCATCATTTTTATTTCCCTGGTAGCCTCGTAACCCGAAATATCAGGTAAGCGTATGTCCATTATTACCAGGCTTATCTCAGGATATAACCTTATATATTCAATTGCTTTCTGACCGCTTGCGGAATGTATGATCCTGTATCCAAGGTCTTTTAAAACATATTCAGCAAACAGGTAATTATATATTTCATCCTCAACAATAAGTATCACTCCATCATTTTTAAAATCGGAGTGTTCTCCTTTTAAAATTGTATCATCACTTTTTATATACTCAACCGGTTTATAGGGTACAGTGAAATAAAATATACTTCCTTCCCCTTGCTCTGACTCAAGCCATATATTTCCTCCAATTTTTTCAATATATGCTTTACAAATTGACAGCCCAAGGCCTGCACCTCCTTTTAAACGTGCAGGGCGGATATCTACCTGGCGGAACCTGTCAAATATTATATCCTGGTAGGCAGGATCAATACCTTCACCGGTATCCTTAACATAAAATTTAAGCATATCCCCCTCGAGAGAACAACCTATTGAAATTTCCCCTCTCGAGGTAAATTTTGCAGCATTAGATATTAAGTTTGAAAATACCTGGTATAGTTTCGCCTGATCCACCAGGATATTTTCCTCAATGACCTGACTGTCCTTTTTCACTTCGAACCTCACTCCTTTATTGATAGTATGTGAATACTGGGTACGTAATTCATCAAATAAATTTTTGATATTAACGACTGATTCATGAATTTCAATCTGCCCGGCCTCAATTTTCGATATATTTATTATAGCATTCACAATATCAAGTAACCGCTGCGAGCTATTTCTTATTATTTCCGAATATTCTTTCCTCTGGGTCTTAGTGGTATCAGGACTTTCCATAAGGTCCATGAATCCTATTATTCCATTCATGGGAGTGCGTATCTCATGGGACATATTAGCGAGGAATGCTGATTTCAGTTTATCACTCTCTTCTGCCCTGTTAATAGCTTCCTTAAGTTTTTCCTCCATTTTTACACGGTAGTCAATATCAGTATGTATACCTACCATTCGTCTGGGTTTATCACCTAACCATTCACAAACTTTGCCGGCTGCAAGTATCCACTTCCATTTATTATCAGCTGTTTTCATTCTTACCTCAACCCTGTAATAATCGATCTCCCGGGCATAATGACTTTTAAGTTTCTCCTGGACTTTAATCAGATCATCAGGATGAACAGAATCAGCAAAGGTATTATAACCAAATTTTTTGTATCGGTTTTCAAAATTCTGCCTGGTAAAGCCAAGCATAGCAAACCAGTTATCATTGAGTATTAGATTATCATTTTCAATATGCCAGTCCCATAAGCCTATCCCTGTACCATTTACAGCTGCATCAAGGCTGAACATATTATCCCTCAGTTCTGCTTCAATCCTCGCCTCTTCAGTAATGTCCTTCACATTGGCAAGTATCATTGGCTTATTCCTTAAATATATAAGTGATAACTTAACCTTGGAAAGAAAATCCTCTCCTCCTTTACGTTTATAGAGCCATCGTCCTTCAATATGCTTTTCTTTTAGGATCCTTTTCACTATTTCTTCAACTGCAGCCGAGGATGCCATCCCATTAGGTTGTTTTTCTGCTGAAAGATCTGAAGGTGACATCTGCATGAATTCTTCACTGTTGGAAAATCCAAAAAGTTTACAGGATGCAGGATTACACATTATAAACCTTTTGAGACCAGGGTCAAAAACAATAAGAGCATCGAGAGTCGATTCAAACAGTATCTTATACTCAGCGGCATGAAGTTCATAGCCAGTATCCGTTCCAGGGGATTTGTCAAATCCTTTCATATTTATTTTATGGAATAAGGTAATTTTACACTAAAATACAATATGCATTTAATATTTTGGGAATACTATCAGGCTTTTATGTCCCTTATTAAAGACAAGTATATTATTCAGTATCTTCCAGGTTAAGTTTAAAAGTCTCAATAGAGTATTTTCCTATTCCCGTAGTAAACCCATTCCGGGTTTTGCCATTCACTTCACTTACAGGGTACTCTATCAGGTCTGTTCTGTATACATTCTGAATATCTTTAAACATTTTAAAACTCAAACTTGTATCATTTCCCTCAAATTCATACAGCCTGGCTACCAGGGCATTTCCATCTTCGGCCTTTTTGACGGTACTGATAATTACATTTTTATTTCCCGCATTGAAAAAACTCATGCTCTCAGGCATTGAGGCTGTTGAAGACTTAAAATATGGTTTAATAACATCAAGCCTTTCATTTGAACCTATACCAAACCTGCAACCATTTTCCCAACCCGGCTCATGGCTGGTAAAAGAAAAATGATAATGATGATCCCCTGTTTGCAGATATTCATTTCCAAGTCCATGACAGCTCCTTCTTGAAGCCAGCAGGACTGCCTGAAGCACTGCCTTACCTGAATTTATATCCAGGGGGTCAATAAAATCGTAAACTACAACATCCGAACTCATTGTGAGACCGAATTTATCAATATTTGAGCTTATCCAGTTCTGGATTCCCCGTGGATGGATATTGCTGCATATTGTAGTATATCTCTCGCCTGCAGCTCCGGCTATTTCATCTTTACCTACTCTTAGAACACCATATGGTACTTCGTATATTATTTCTGCATTAATCTGCTTCAGCGGCATAACCATTCGAAACTCCCTGTATAATTTTCCTTCCCAGTTTAAGAGGCTTATATCAAGGTCAATCTTCTTGGTTACATGATATATTTTTATCTGTCTTTCTATTTCAGCATACTTTACAGGCTGGCGGATTTTCAGGCTTGTAAATACATCCCCATCTTCAACTATCTCCCAGCTAATGCTGTCTGCACATGATCCTGTAAAATCATATTCTTGCATTTCAGGTTGTTGTATATCACTGAACTCACCTGCCCCATTGCCCACAGAATTCATAGTAAGAACCTCTCCGCCTGCAAAGCTGTCATTGTCAATTATTACTTCGTGATAATCCTTGTCGTAAAGATATTCTATACCTCTTGGGCCAAGAATAATGTCATAATAGGAATTTGACAAACCGATATCTGAATTTACAGTTTCCTTTTGCCCGTTGTCCTTACTTATCAGATCGTAATAATAGGTCTTATATCCTATTGATGGGACATCTGATGCAAGAAAAACCAGTTTTGCTGAATGAAGAGATCCATCACTATTCCATTTAGCCCCCGTTAACTGTGAAGGTATCTTATTCCCATATTCATCTCTCAGCACTACTGAATTTCCTGATGCTTCTGGGAATACCAGTTTTATACCTGCAATATCAGTCCTTACCCCATTCATACTGTTATACACCACCAGTGGGATGCCATATTTATCTTTCACCTCTATTTCAGCTGACAGGGCAAACAATGCTTTTTCCAATAATCGACTGGCTTCACTGCAGGCAAACCTGAATTTCATCAGGAATAAGTTATCAGTGATATCTCCTCCTTTACCTCCCCATCCATGATCGGGATATATCTTGGCTTCCCAGGCAGAATTCAGTTCTTCGGCAGGGTAATATTCAAACGATCCTCTTGCCGCCGCTAAGGCTGAATTGAATTTCTCTGCTTTTGTAAGCAGTATATCAGCCTCCCTGCTTGCTTTAAGAGCCTGATAATGCGAAGGTCCGTGTATATATAACCACACTGCCGGGCGTTCTCCCTTTATTGAAGGTATATTATCCGCCTGCTCTGAAAGAGCCCTAAAAAATACATCAGCGGTAGTAATCCTGAACTCGGGAAGCCTGACATCTTCAAATACACCATTCTCATTCTCTATTTTACTTATATTCATCCACATATCCACAAGGTGATTATAATCCTTAGCAGGGCTCATATCCCAGTCAGATAAAAGCGGTATTGCCGGCTCACCGGCACTATTATAAAAGCCTGACCAGAACAAAGCATTATCGCTTATAAATCTTGCTGTTTCAAAAAAGCTCCTCTGAAGTGGCAGATAGGCACTAGCATAATGTCCTGGCGAATAGGCCGTAACAAATGAGCCATCAGGGGAATACCAGTTATAAAAACCTTGTTCGAACCTGCTGAACACCATGTAGTCTGTACCTGCTTTTTTCAGTATCTGGGGCATTTGCAGGGTCCTTCCAGGAACATCTACGTTCCAGTAAATATCAGCATCATAATCAAACTCCTCTTTCAGCCATCTGACCCCAAAATAAAACTGCCGTGCCAATGCTTCACCTGAATACATCTCCTCATAGGGCTGAATAAATGTTGATCCACAGGATATTTTTCCTTCTTTTAGTAAATTGCCAACAATTTTCTTTTTCTCAGGGTGGCGGTCAATATATTCTTTTAACATCAAGGCATCTTCGATATCAAACCTGTATGAAACAGAAACCACTGCTTTCTCAAACAAAGGATCAAGCAACATTGTATCCCTATCTATCACACACTTACCGGGTGTATCCATCCATGCTATATCCTGGTGGCTTGAATTCATTAAATATATCGTTCCGTTCTTCATTTTGGACCTGGATAGTTTCAGGAGGTTTGATCCTGTTTTTGGTCTGTATAGTCTCTGGGCATCCAGGTACAAAGTATCATTTTTAATTTTCAGTTCATTGAGGATTACTAATTTATTAAGTATTTTTATCTCACTGCCAGGATT
>Ga0114922_10002656_pt1 | contig 16729 bp, 15 predicted proteins | sample AartaG_FD_100975 | JGI IMG/M metagenome (GOLD analysis project Ga0114922, IMG submission 100975) | Deep subsurface microbial communities from Aarhus Bay to uncover new lineages of life (NeLLi) - Aarhus_00045 metaG | ecosystem: Environmental > Aquatic > Marine > Oceanic > Sediment | place...
GCACGCAGGCCGTCCCGCCCTTGGCGATCGGGAAAAAGGTGTCGATAACCCGCTGACCCGTAACGAGAACCTGATTCGGTGCGAGCCGTTTTATTGTCTGCCTGGCGTTGCGGACGGGCCATTTCTGCATCAATTTCAGCTCGGTCTCGGTACCATCATCCCCGGCTATGACGCCAATCGTTTGCTCGACTGTGTACTCACCTTCCTTTATTTTTTGTATGGTCCCCTCTACGCCGGTCGGCACCATAATTTTATGCACAACAAGCGTACTTTCCTGGACCTCGCCTATGATGTCTCCCGAGCCGACTTTCGTGCCGTCGTTTACCACCGGTTTGAAGGGCCATTTCTTTTCCCTGTCCAGGCCGGGCAGGGCGCTGCCTCTGCTCATGAATTCGCCTTCGAGCTCGACAAGCGCGTTCAGGGGCCTTTGGATGCCATCGTAAATACTTTCAATCAGGCCGGGGCCCAACTCGACACTTAAAGGCGCCTCGGTATCAACAACGGGTTCGCCCGGGCCTATGCCGGTTGTCTCTTCGTAAACCTGAATCGAGGCCCGGTCGCTGTGCAATTCCACGATTTCGCCGATGATGTTCATTTTACCCACGCGAACGACATCATACATTCGCGCACCGGCCATGCCTTCGGCAACAACAACAGGCCCTGCGACCTTGACTATTCTGCCTTGTTTCTTTTCGCTCATTATCAAAACCTTCTTTAATTGTTCTGCAAAATATTAATGCCCGTAGCTATTTTGAGCGCCTCTCCCAGGGCCCTGGTTGCAAAGCCCTCGGATTCGGTGGTAAACGGCACAACTATAATACAGGGAGTCGGCGTGGTGTGATAATCCGAGAAGACCTCCTCGGCTTTCGGGGCTATATTCTCGGCGACTACTACGAACGCATACTTTTCGTCAATTATTTTCTGCGCGTTCTCGGCAACGTCACCGGCGGTGAGGCCCACCGGGTACGTATCCACCCCGAGTGCCGAAAACGGCATCACAAAATCTGTACCACCTAAAACTGCGATTCTACCTTCCATTATTTCGTCGCTCGTCTCCCGTAGCTCGTAACTGGTTGGTTATTCTTTAGCTCGGTGCTTCGGTCTCTGCCAAAAGCGTTTTGATGTCCGCTTCGAACACGGCCTTTTCCCGATAGCCCACGTACTTTTGCCTGATATTGCCTGCTCCGTCGATGACGAAAGTAGTCGGTATGCTCCTTATGCCACCATAGTCTCTATCGGCCCGGCCGTCGTTCATCAGAATCGGATAGTTGATCTTATACTTCCGGGCAAAAGCTTCGACAACACTAACACCTTCACGGTCTAAAGAAATACCCACCATTGCAAATCCCTTATCCGTATATTGTTCTTGAAGCTCGATGAAATGTGGGATCTCCTTCACGCAGGGCGGACACCAGGTCGCCCAGAAGTCGAGGATGACCACCTTGCCTTTGAAGTCCGACAGGCTGACCTTGTTACCGCTCAAATCCTGTAATGTGAAGGAAGGCGCGGCATTGCCGGCGGTCTCGGGCGGGGCCTTTTCGACAGCGACAGCAGGTTTTGTCGGTTTTTCGACTGCCTCAACATCAGCTTGCGTAGCTTGCTGTGCTGGCTCAAGTTCTTTTTTCTTACACCCGGCAACAACAAGCATTAAGGCCAAAATCAAATAAAATAGTTTTATCGTTTTCATTTTAATTACTCCTATACTCGATACCATTTTCTGGATTCCTGCTCCTTCGACCCTGCTCAAGACAGGTTTCGCAGGAATGACAAGTAAAGTTTCAACAACAGGAACTAATTAGTTAATTAGCTTCCTGTCTCTGTTATATATCCAGATATTCTAATTCCAGATATTCTACAACCTGATTTCCTGAAGTCCCAATAACCAACTGCTTTCTTAGCGCTCCCTTACGGTCACGGCTCTGTTGGCTGCCTATCATCTTCATCCACCCAAACGGTCAAGGATAAGTTTCGTATCGAGTGAATTTTTCCTGGCCGTCAATATCAGCCTGACAGTTCTAATTTCATTTTCCTTTAATAACAAAAAAGCAATAATCGGCTGAGGGCCGGCGGTAATCTGAACGGTCAATTTCAAAAATCCGGTCAGATGCTCATCACACTGCTGTTCAACCCTCAAAAAAGATTTATTCGACGCCAGGTAATTAGCGCCCATATCAACAATTCGATGGTACGGCGTTACAAAAAACAACGGGCCCAGCGCTTCGTAGCCGAGCTCGGCGCCGTGCCTGAATCGCTCTAATTCAATAAAAGCGCCTTCCAAAAAGACGTTATCCTGTTCAGAATCGGTGAATTTGAGCCGGAGCATTGTGCGAATGTTGGTCAGGTCAATCTGTATCCGAAAAAGGCCGTGCAGGAAAACACTTTTTAATTGGCGTGCCCGCCTTAGATTATATTGAGCCTGGATTCTATCGATTGCGTAGTCAACCTGGCGAATATCTTTGTTTTGATAATAGGCCAGTACCGCCTCTTCGACGGCCTGGCGGATATAATCAGGGAATACCGGCCTGCTGAATTCGTCCTCCTCGGAAAATATTTGCTCAATCAGCTCCGGCTGCACGTTACCGTCACTGCTGTAATCTGTTCCTAATTCTTTTTCGGTCAGAGTCCGCCTGACTGCCAGCCGTAGATTTGCAAAATCATCGCGCGTCCTGAACAGCTCAACAATCGGCTTATCGAGCATTAAAGCCGAGAAGAGCTGCCGCATTGCCATCCTTCGCTGCTGCAGGATTTCCTCCACCTCGGCAAAATCCCTGCCGCCTCTCGGCAGGGCGTATTCGGTTCCACTTAATAAATCCGCGGCCTGCTCGAAGCTCGCGGCATTTGCCATATCGAGCAAAGTCGCCCTGCTGAGCATCTGCATCTCGAGCGCGCGGACCTGGGCCGTCTGGAACGTGTATCGCCAGTCATCGCCGCCAATGGGCGGGTATGTGTAAAAATCGAGAATGGCTTGTTCGGCAAGCTCGGGCATTTGTTACTTAACTTTCAAACAGTTCTTTCGCTAAATCGATTTCCAGCTCTTTGCGTGCCTGGTCCAGAAGCACGCCGATAGAGACGTTGGTTTTAATCTTTCCGCGTTTTAAGATAAAGCCGGCCCCGATGTCCTGTTTTTCGTCAGACAATCTTAAATTGCCTTTGTAGCCGGGGCCTAATTCGCGGTTTATATGCTTTATAAATCCATGGTCGATGCGTTTTTCTTTTGTATCAATTACCACCTCTTCATCGCCGGTCTCGACGGTATCGAGCAGGAGTTTTTTAATCAGGGTCCGGTACTCCTCATCCGGCATTTCCCGGAGCTTTTTGCGGGCCTGTTCAAAGACCTCATCGAGTATCTTTCTTTTCTCTGCGAGAAACTCCTTGGTGATATTCATCCTCGCAGCCGCAAGGATATGCGACTTTTCGTCTTCGCCTGCCTTTTGGGCGAGAATCTCCGTCTGCTCTTTGTATTCTTTTAGCTGCTCGTTTAGTTTGTCCTGTTCGGCAGACTCTTTTTCTTCGGCCTCTTTTTTTGTTTTATCCGCCTCAGCGTTGGCGTCGGCTAATATCTTCTCTACTACCTGTCCAGCTTCCATAATATCGTATCTCGTATTTGGTATTTTGTGTGTGGGATTAGGTCGGCCAACTTATGCCGAACAGCAGCATAAACATTGTTACCAGCAAACCCAGAACCGCATAGACTTCGACCATAACCGCATAGACAACGCCCGCCTTGAACGCCATCTCCGGCTTTTTAGCGGCCATCAGGATACCGCCTGAGCAGACCTTACCCTGAAAAATGGCACTTACCAGACCAGCAAAGGCGATGGGCAGACAGGAAATCAGAACCTGCAGTCCAACGGTCGTGCTCAACTCGGAAACACCCTGCCCCTCCCCACCAAAAAATTTAAGATTGAGCATCACCAAGAATGCCGCCAAGAAGCCGTAGAAACCCTGCGTTCCGGGCAGTACCACCATAATAAACATCTGCCCGTAGCGTTCGGGCTTTTCACTCAATACACCGGTGGCACTTCTGCCGGCGATACCGATTCCAATTGCCGAGCCGATACCTGCCAATAAGGCCGCCAAACCTGCGCCAATTAAAGCCAACGTCATTCCGTCCATTTCCAAACCTCACTTTCTTTAATTACCAGTTAAATTCAAAAATCCTTTTTAATGTAAATATGTTTGTATTGTTTGCTCAGGGGCTGAAATTGTCTTCCGCCGCCGACAAAGAACTTCGGGAAGAACTCGACATACTGCAGCCGGAGCGTATGTACGAAGGCGCCAAGAGCATTGATGGCCAGATTGAATGTGTGGGCTCCCACAAACACAAGCACAGCGATTAGAATACCTACATAGGGTATCTTGCCGCAGATTATAACTATTACGTTTATGGCCATTGCCAGCCCTGCTGTAACCATACCCAGTGCCATCAGCCGCAGATAGCTGAGCACATCGCCCATATAGAATATAGTACTGAAGAGGTTATATAATCCCATTCCTATACGGCCGCCCCAACCCCCTTCGCGCTGGCTGAATAATAATATAATTGCTGCCGGGACCAGAGCTATAAGCCCGAAGGTACCGGCGATATTAGCAGGGATTACTCCAAACTTGCCGGCGAGGAAAAGCACAATCGAATTTATCATTACCAGCCAACTGAGATAATCGCAAATTGCTGATGTATACTCACGCCGCTTAAGACTGTGTCCGAAGCCGATAAACAGACCTGCCATAATCTGGAAGTAACCGAGACCCAGTGCCAAAATAAAGAACGTCATTGGTTTCTCAAGCGGGTCAAACCACATCAATTTTGCCCTAAGTGGTTTCAATGCAGGCACGAACTGCTGCACTCCATCGCCAAACCAGCCTCCAGTAAGTGCCCCTGCCACCACGGTCGCGGCCGCACAAATCCCTAACATCCACATCAGTTTTTTATCGCCCTGCAACTTCTTTATAAAGAAAATCATCAGGGCGATAATGACCAGGCCGTAGCCGGCGTCGGTCAGACACAACGCAAAGAACAGAGCAAAAAACGGCGCCAGAAAAACCGTCGGGTCCACTTCGAAATGCTGCGGCATACCATAAAGGCGGGTTATCACCTCGAAAGGCTTGATAGCTCTCTTGTTCTCAATCTCGACCGGTATCTCTTCGTCCTCGGCCGGTTTGATTTTTGTTAAACTCGACGCCTCAAAGCCCGATACTATTTTCTCCAGCTTGGCATAATCTTTTTTCTTTACCCAACCTTCCAAAAGGACCGTACATTCCGTAGCCGGTGCTGTATCCTTTGCCTGCTCTCTGTTGAGAAGATTTTGATAATGGTCGTAAAGAATCTCTAAATTAAGCAGATTTTTGGACAACGTTGCCGCGTTATCCATTTGGTTTTGTAATTGTTTTTGGGCCTGTTTGAGTTTTTTGCTGTGCTCTTTAATTAGTTTCGATACGGTTCCGGTCATCGGCTCGAAGCTGACCGGCTCGAACTCGGCCGACCGCAACAGCTTTTGTACATCGTCGGCGTTTTCTTTCAGGGCGACGATGAGGCAGGCTGATTTATTGGTGGTTGTTCCTATTTGCTGGATCGCCGCACCGGACTCGGTTAGTTTTTCCCGGGTCTGCTCAAAAAGCTGGATGGGCAGCAATCCGGTCCAGCAGGTCGCCTGGGCAAGCAGGCCGATTTCTTCTACGGGTGTTTCGAGGAAGGCCCAGGGGCCGAACGTCTCCAGGGTGGCCTGGAGGTTTTCAATTTCGCTCTTTGTTTTCTCTATTGATGCTTCGAGCTGCTCTGATTCGTTGATGGTCTTTAGGATTTGACGGTCGGAAACGACCTTTTGATACGACTGCACATCGACGACGGTACGCGGTGAGAGGGCGCTTGCAAGGCCCTTTTGGGCCTGGGCATATTTTTTAAGAAATGCGATGCTTTTTTCCAGCCGGCTTAACAGCCCTTCGATATCCCTGGGCCGTTCGGCTGCGGCACCCAGCTCGGGGAAGTCCCTGCTGAGAATCGCCTGGTCCGCGTTGAGGATATGACAAATGCCTTCATGCTGCAGTGCTTCCAAAAGCTCGGAGGCCTGCGAGCGATGACTGACAATTATGACTTTTGCCATTTGCGCAATGGCCATAGTTAGCCTCTTAAGTAATCCATTACTTTTGCGGCCGCTGTGCCCATTTTGCTACCGACTTTATCCCGCAGTTGTTGGCGTTGCTCCTGTGCTTGTGCCTTGAGCTTCTCAACTTCCGCGTTTGCTTGTGACCGCGCTTCGGCTATGGCGGCCTCTGTTGCCTGTTTCCTTTGCAGTTCGGCTTCGGTCATGGCTGCGAGGTGATTGTCTCTACTCTTTTCAGCCTGCTTAGCCGCCTCAGCCTTGGCCTGTTCGATAATTTCCTGGGCCTCGGCCTCGGACTGCTTGATTTTCTTTATCAGTTCCATTTACATTCCTGCTACTCATGCCCTATTTTAAGTATCCGATAGATTATAGTATTATGCGGCAAATGGCAAGAAATAGCAAAAGGAAATTTTTCAGAGTAGTTTGTCAACCTTTGCGACGAGCTGTTTTACGTGGGTGAGAGATTCTTCGAATTGCGCCTTTTCGGGCCCGTTCAAGTCCAATTCAATGACCTTTTCGATGCCATTTCCGCCGAGGATGGCGGGGACGCCGACAAAGTGCCCGCCGGCGTTATACTCGCTGTCGCAATAGGCACAACAGGAGATTACGGTTTTCCTGTCTTTTAGGACTGCCCCGGCCATTTTGACTGCGCCTGCGGCGGGGGCGTAATAAGCGCTGTAGCCGAGCAGATTTACCAATTCGATGCCGCCCTTTCGTGTCCGTTCTATTATTTCGGCGATTTTCTCCTCATCGAGCAGCTCGGTAACTGGTATTCCGCTGACGGATGTGAATCTTGGTAAAGGTACCATATCGTCGCCGTGGCCGCCCATCAGGACGCATTTTATATCCTTAACGCTTACGCCAAGCTCACAGGCGAGAAAGTAGCTAAACCGTGCCGAGTCTAAAGCACCGGCCATTCCCATAATCTTATTTTTGGCAAAGCCGGTAACTTTTGCAGCGGCATAAACCATTGCATCGAGCGGGTTGCAGACAACGATAACGATGCTTTGGGGCGAATATTTCGCTGTTTTTTCGCTGACATCTTTGACGATTTGGACGTTCTTAGCGAGGAGGTCGTCCCGGCTCATGCCGGGTCTGCGGGGAAGGCCGCTTGTTATGATGACGATATCGCTGTCGGCGGTCTTTTCCCAGTCGCAGGTGCCGACTACGTTCGAATCGTAAAGCTGGATGGGGCCTGCTTCGGCAATATCGAGGGCTTTACCTTCGGCGAGGCCTTCGATTATGTCGAGCAGGACGATGTCGCCGAGCTGCCCGGCTGCTGCGATGTGGGCGGTTGTGGCGCCGACGTTGCCGGCACCGACTATTGTTATTTTATTCCTTGCCATACATTACCTCAGGTTATCAGGGTACCAGGTTATCAGATAGCGGTCATCAGGCTATCAGAATATTAGGCCAAGTTTGTTTTTCAAATTTTCCGAGCTTATTCTTTCTTATCATTTCTTGTCAATTTTCAGCGTTAACTTGCCATTCGAGGATACCGCCGTAAAAGTTTGGCTGCAACTGTACCTCCAGCCTCATCGAAATCATGCGTACTGCACGCACTAGGTAAAAGTTTACATTGTTGAACTTATCTTTTTCGACGCCTTAACGGGTTGCGGGCGGAAGCAGGCAGTGGCTTGGCGGGTTTGACAGGCTCAATCCACTGACAGGCATCGGGGCCGGTGCCGATGGTCGGGAAGGCAGAAATCCGTAACCTGGCACAGCCCATCGGGACCAGCGTTACGGTCTCGGTCAGCTCGTCAGATTTGACAGGACTCGGCTGGAGCTTGCCAACCAAGCCGAGGTGGTCTTTCTGCCAGGCTGGAATCTTCTTAGCTTTGGCACGCAGCTCGATTGGAGCAGCATCAGCTTCAAAAGGCTGGTTGTCATCGGGCCAGGCCTTGCGCACAACCCGGAACGACGAGGCTGTGTCCGGTTCGTTCAACAGAAGCCCATAATTCCACGGAGTAGTTGGATGTATTTCCCATGCGGGCCATTTGTCGGTGCCTCCGGCTCTGACGTATTTCTCGCCAATCTTTAATGAATATGTAAGAGGGCCGCGGTTGACCGAGACGCTGTTTTTATTTTTCGTCCACTCCGTGAGTGTAATTTTCATCGGCAGACTAAGACTTATTCTGTCGCCGTCTGTCCACTTGCGGTCTATAAGGATATATGCCCCGGGACGGGCTTTGACAGCCGTTTTTTTGCCGTTGATTATCAACTCGGTCTTTTCGCACCAGCCGGGTATGCGCAGATAAAGCGGGAAACGAACCGACTTTGCGGCTGTGATACTCAGTTCGATATTCTCATCGAACGGGTAGCGTGTCTTCTCTGAGATTGTAATCTTAGTGCCGTCGCCAACCTTTGCAGTAACCTGAGAAGGTGCATATAGCACGGCGGCCAAGCCGTTGCCCGGGGTTGCCAACCATAGGTGTTCGGCGTAATAAGGCCAGCCGTGGCCCGTATTATGCTGACAGCACCGGTGACGGTGCGGATCAAACAACAGCATCGGCCCGCCGTTTTGCAGACCGGGGGACTTGTTGTGCCGGTCACACAATATCATATTCGGTGCAGTTAGATAGTGCAGCGCCTTTAAGTCGGGGGTAAATGCCGCGGGCAGCGAGTTGAACGTCACATCCTCGCAGCGGTCTGCCCATTTTGCGTTACCGGTAATCATAAGCAGAATCTCATGTGAGAGCATCATTTCGACCATGCCGCAGGTCTCTACGGCCTGCCTGGGCCCTGTAAATCCTGGCCGACAGTTCTCATCACCGCCGAACATCCCGCCGGGCACCTGGCCGTACATATCTCGAATTTTGCGCCAGTTACGCTCGGCTGCCCGGAGATGATTGGAGTCCTTCGATTGCATATAGAACGTGGCCGGCTCGCCGAATCCCTGCGACATATTCACGTTGTGCCAGTTGATTACATCTTTTTCCCATTCGGCGGTGCGCCGGTGGACCTTTTTGGCCAGGTCCAGCAGAAATTCATCCCCAGTACGGTTGTAGAGCCAATATACGCTGTAGAGCAGATCGCCCCCCCGCATCCGCGGCCAATACCCCAACAAGAACCGCTCTTCGGGGACGGTCGTGAGATACTTCATATAGTTGGTCATAAGCTCGATGACCCGCTCATCATTAGTGAACTCGTAGTAGTTCTGCAGGCAGAAGAGCATTATCATATTGGGCCAGAGGTCTTCACGTCCCTCCAAGCGTGTCGCGGCACCTTTGCGTCCCTTGCCGGGGCCGAACCAGCCGTCGGCTTTCTGGCTTCGAAGCGCCGCCTCGATCCATATCTTTGATTCTTTAATCATGCGCTCGTTGCGGAGGATGTAGCCGCAGTTGCTGAATCCCTTTAGCCAGTAAACAGGCTCCTCCCAGCCTTGCGACCCTTCGCCGGCAGGGCTCAGCCATGCGTTGCCTTTTTTTATTAAGAAGCGGCTTATCTCGGTCAGATTTCCGTGGAAACCATCGGCCTGCAGTTCGAGCTGTCTGCGCACCCAGCCTTGCGGTTCAATCGCACCGATAGGCAGTTTTATAAAAGGGCTTGGCAGCAACGGCGGACGGTTGCCTGTATAGAAGTCGTTTTTCACTTCAGTACCGGGCTTCTCAACAACGCGAAAGCGGCTATTCGCCAAAGGCTGATTTTCGGCAGGGGTGTTGTTACCAGCCGGACAGCCGAGATTAGCCAGCAGAACAAACAGCATTAGACTGAACAATATATTTTTGGACATTATTGATCCTTTCAGATTTAAGAGGACTACAGTATTTAACGGTAAAGCTCCTCGTTAAGCTTTCGACAGGTTGCCGTTTAGCCTGATAATGGCACACGAAAGCCTGATTATAGGCAAAAAAATTGATATTGCTAACAAAAAATGCCCCGCAGAAGCATAAATCAAGGTACATCCGAAAAAAATTAAAAAAAATTTATTTTTTATTGACGTTATGTGTTACATATGTAACAATTGTAAATGTTACAGATGTTACAGATGTAATAGTAAGGAGACTGATATGAAAAGGACACCGAAAATCTCAGAAGCCGAGTGGGAAGTTATGAAAGTGCTGTGGAGCACATCGCCGGCGACCGCCAACGATATTGTTAAGAGACTGTCCGGAAAGACCCACTGGAAGCAAGAGACTATCAGGACGCTGATTAATCGGTTAGTTCAGAAAAAGGCAGTGGGTTTTAAGAAAAAGGGCAGACAGTACCACTACTTCCCATTAGTTACAGAGGCCGAATGCATCAAGGCTGAAACCTCATCGTTTCTTAGGCGATTCGGCGGCGGCTCGATTGAGCCGATGTTGGCGGCTTTTGTCGAAGAAGAAAAGCTATCTCCAGAGAAGATTACCAGGCTCAGACACATCCTCAAAAAGGCCGCTGATGAACATAAGAAAAAGAAGTAATCTCAATAACGAAAGGGCTGAAAAATGGAGGCCTTAAATACACAGATATTGCAATTCTTTGATTGGCTTTTGTGGGTAAGTCTGCAGGGCAGTGTTCTGATTGTTTTGATTGTCCTTGTCCAGCTAATCCTGCGGCGCAGATTGGGGATTCGCTGGCACTACTTTCTTTGGCTGCTGTTACTAATACGCTTGGCAATGCCCTGGCTGCCTCAGAGCAGGATAAGTGTCTTTAACCTGGTTCCGAAATCTATTCAGCAGGGACGGATAATAGAGTCCCTCTCGGAACCTCAGCGTGTTCGTGGTATGGACTTTTATTTCGGTGCCGAATCTACAGATGCACAAGAGACAGAGGCAGAAAGTAACTCTGGAGCTGTCTTCGCTAAATTTGTGCGTATGTTACCCTTACTCTGGCTTGTCGGAACTGTGGTTATAGCCGGCTACGTTTTTGCTCAAAGCATTAGTCTATGGCGGACTGTCAAGCGCGAACGGCCGATTACGGACCAGAAGATTACTGAACTGCTTGAAGACTGCAAGATGGAGATGGGCGTCCAGACAATTTTGGGTGTGGTTGTGAGTGATAGAATAAAAAGTCCGGCACTTTTCGGTTTTATTCGGCCTCGGCTGCTGCTGCCGCAGGGTATGCTCGAAACCTACGGCCTTGAAGAGCTGCGCTACGTTTTTATCCACGAATTGGCCCATCTCAAGCAGCGTGATATCTATTTCGGCTGGCTGATGGCGCTGCTGCAGATTGGGCACTGGTTTAATCCGCTGATGTGGTTTGCATTCGGGCGGATGCGGGCGGACCGTGAATTAGCCTGTGACAGATTGGCGATTTCGATGATGGACGCGGACGAACCGCCCAGATATGGCCGGACTATTGTTAATCTTTTGGAGAATTTCTCTCAGGTGCGTTACCTGCCCTCAGTGGCGGGCATATTAGAAGATACGTGTCAAATTGAAAGGAGAATTAAGATGATTGCTGATTACAAAAAGACCTCACGCTCACGGTGGGCCGGGGCAATGCTGCTTCTTGCAGTATTAGCTTGTGTAGTCCTGACCAACGCTTATGTGGCCAAGGCGGATTTCGTCTTCGGCACTCCCACTAACCTCGGGCCGCCCGTCAGCAGTGCTTCGGATGAGGCTATAAACAGCATGTCCTCCGATGGTCTGACGCTATACGTTGGCTCTGACGACCGCCCCGGGGGCTCAGGTGGTGGCGACATCTGGGTAACAAGGCGGGCAACCGTCTCCGATGCTTGGGAAGAACCGGTGAATCTTACGACCATCAACAGCGCCTATGACGACCTTAACGCGAGCGTTACGGCCGATGGACTGTCACTCTTTTTTATGTCTAACCGGCCCGGGGGGCATGGGATATATGGGTATCGACGCGCTAAACAACAAATGATCCCTGGGGCACGCCAGTGAATTGTGGGCGCCCAGCCAACTCGGCATACTGGGAATTCACCTCGTTCATCTCCGCCGACGGCCTGGAGCTCTACGTTGGCTCTAACCGCCCCGGTGGCTCAGGTGGTAAAGACATCTGGGTAACAAGGCGGGCAACCGTCTCCGATGCTTGGGAAGAACCGGTGAATCTTGGACCAACGGTCAATAGTCCCTCTGACGAATTTTGTCCGAACATCTCGGCCGATGACCTCACGCTTTTCTTTGTCTCCCTGCGGCCGGGCGGCTACGGTGGTCGGGACATATGGGTAACGACACGGGCAACCACAAGCGATCCTTGGAGAGAACCAATGAATATAGGGCCGCCTATCAACAGTTCTGCTGACGAGCAGATGGCTATCTTCTCGCCCGTCGGCTCTGTGCTCTACTTCAATTCCTCGCGGCCCGGCGGCTATGGTGGTCATACGGACATATGGCAGGTGTCAATCCTGCCGGTCGTTGACTTCAACGGGGACGGGAAGGTGGACTTCAAAGATTTCCGCAAACTCGCTCAATACTGGGGTCAGGATGAACCATCCTGTGACATCGCTCCACTTCCCTTTGGTGACGGTATAGTGGATATGAAAGACTTGAATCTTTTGGCGGAATACCTGCTGAAAGAGATTCGACCGGTCGCGCACTGGATGCTGGATGAGACAGAAGGCACAACCGCCCACGACAGCATCGGTGATAACAATGGGACACTCCATGGCAATCCAGCCTGGAAGCCCGCCAGCGGCAAGGTAGGCGGCGCGCTGCAGTTCGACGGGGCAGGTGATTATGTTAGCACGCCCTTTATCCTGGACCCCGCAGCCGGGGCGTTCAGCGCGTTTGCTTGGATTAAAGGCGGTGCATCGGGACAAATGATTATATCGCAGAAGGATGGTACCGGCAGCGGGGCGGCATGGCTCTGTACGGATTCATCAGACGGCAGACTTATGACTGGTTTAATGGGCCCGTGGTTCAACTCGCTGGAATCTGAATCCATAATCACCGATGGTCAGTGGCATCACATCGGACTTGTCTATGATTTCGATGGATTGCATAGGTACCTATATGTTGATGGAGCAGAGGTTGCTAAGGACACCGATGTTGTCGGCGGTGTAGATTCGAATGGAGGCCTGTACTTTGGTGCAGGCAAGACTCTTGATGCAGGCAGTTTCTTCTCCGGCCTGATTGATGATATTCGCATCTACGACGAGGTGCTGAGCGCCGACGAGGTCGCGGAGCTGGGGCGTTAGGGGACTCGAGTTGATTAGCGAATTAGTGAATTAGTTAATTGGTTAAGGGACAAAGGTGCAGAGGGACAGAGGGAATATCGAATATCGAACAAGGAATGTCGAACGCCGAACAAGGAAAGGCGGAGTGAAGACAGTGGGCAAGCCCCGATTAAATCGGGGCCTGCGTCCCCTTCTATTTGCGATTAGTTGTCGGACTGCTGTTCAAGACTTAACAACCAGATATCGATAAATAAGGTCAAATCATCGATGTCCACATTGCCGTCACCGGTAAGGTCAGCCCCGCCGCACGAACCACAGTCGGTCTGGGTCCAATAAGCGGCGAACAAGGCCAAATCTGCGCTGTCCATATTTCCGTTGCCGTCCAGATCACCGATTTGCGGTATGCCCCTGTAGAGATGCACCTTTCCGTCACCGGCCCCAATGAGCACATCGGGATAGGCGTCTATTGGTCCGAAGTGGCCGTCTCCTGTCCAGTAGCAGACGAACGGCCTGGAGCGGGGCGAGCCCGGAAAGTCAATCAGAACGCCGCTCGACTCAACGAGCGAGTAACCCGAGAAGCTCGGGTTGGCATCGGTCCCTACGTTTCTGTAGAACAACAGTTGGCCATCTGTGTTGCCTGTAAGCAGGTCTTTGTTGCCGTCGCCGTCCAGATCAAGAATTACGGGACTGGTACGGTTGCTCGGGACGACTAAGTCCGAACCATCTTCCTGGGCGAAGATTCCTGAGGGGTTTGAGTAGTTAAAGCTGGGTGGGATTTCGCCGCCGCAGCCGCAATTAAGATAAATGTGTATCTTGCCGTCAAGCGCCCCAACGACCAGGTCTGTCATGTTATCATTGTCCCAATCCAGAAGCGTGGGTGTCGCTCGATCTCCCACATCAAGATTTTCGCTGGCGGAACCAACCTTTATTAACTGCCCGGCGTCAAAGACCGGGTCGTCATCCGTGCCGATATTCAAAAAGATTTTAACTGTCCCATCGGTCTGTCCCATAAGCAGGTCCTTGCGCTCGTCGGCATCCCAGTAATCCACGCGGGGGAAGCAACCCAGACAGCCGGACGCCGGACAAGTCAAATCAGAACCGTTGGACTGGACGTAGAAGTAATCCGAGAATTGCGGATTGGATTCGGTCCCCACATTAAGATACACGCGGACCTTAGCATCCCCAAAGTCTCCACCTTCGCCGATGACAAGGTCCTTTAGATTATCGTTATTCCAGTCCACAAAGGACGGCACAGAGTAACCCTGCACCTGGATATCATTGCCATCAGCTTGAACGATCTCTTCATGTCCGAGATTTAGCAGTGTGCTGTGATCGTCCATATCGCCGGGAGCGGAAATAGTCTCCAGCTCCAAAACAGCACCTCTAAAATCGACTTTCCCAGCGGAATAATAACCATTCAGAGGACCTGTAAGCATCAGGGTAACAAAGTTATCAACTAAATCATTTGACCAATTGTGTTGGTTTATATCTATATCAATTGTTATCCAGGCCCAGCTCTCATGATTGAAACTGATTGTAGCTAACAGCTCGCTTACCTCTTTAACCTCTTCAAGATCCGGGTCATGATACCAAGTGTTCACCCAATCATCATTTGGGTCATACCACAACGTTCTTTGGGTTGGGTTATTAACAGCATAATCTCGCATACGGACTGTGAAAGATGCTGATATAATCTCTTCCGAATCAGGTATTTCCGTAATATCGAAACAAAACCAGGCCTGTTCCTCACCTATCAGACCTATCGTATCTCCTCTATCACCCACAGGATCATCCCCAAACCAATCAGCAAAAGTAGGCAGGGACGTCTTGAACGCTGTGATTTTGTAGATATCAGCACGAGCAGGAGTAGTTCCTAAGAATAGAACCACAGTTAAGATACATAGTCTGGCCTTCATCATTTCTCCACCTCTACCTTTTCATCTTTTAACAACGGAGAGTTAAACCCTTGAGTCCGTTCTTACCTCAGGACAAACATCCTGTCAGCCTACAATTCATATTTTACACTTTTTTAGAGCGTGTTCCGTCACCAAATCCGCCCTTTGGTATTATTATCAATACACCAACGCTAACATTATCGGACTGACACGTCCCATCATACACTCATTTCCGGCTGTGTACATAAATAAAAAGCCAGCATAGTTAAAATGTTTTTAATGAAGCAGATAACTTCGGAGGACACGGATAGAAATTTTTTCACCACCCCGTCCTTAATATAAACAATAGTGTACTTGATTGCGAAAAGAATGTCAAGAGAAAACTACATCAATTTTCGGGTTGCTCTATAGCTGTCATCTTGAGCAAAGCGAAGGAACAGTTATAATTATTATTCAATCCGAATTGGTGATGTAGGGGAAAGTTCGCGAACTTTCCCTACTTATGTACTAAAGACAAAAATGGCAGATAAAGGATACAAGATAAGCATTACCGTTACTTATGACAACAACCCTTCCGAGCAGGGACTGGAAACCGACTGGGGGTTTTCCGCATTCATAACCGGAACCGAGAAAACGGTTCTCTTCGATACCGGCGGCGGCCAGTTGCTGCTCGATAATATGGAAAAATTAGCAATAGAGCCTGACAGTATAGATGTGGTTGTTCTCTCTCATATTCACGGCGACCATACCGGCGGATTGAGCGGCTTTCTCGAAAAGAATGCCAATGTTACTATCTATCTGCCTTCTGTCTTTCCAAAAAGGTTCAAAGATAACGCGCGAGACCACGGGGCAAGGATAATTGAAGTCAACCCCGTTAGAAGTAAGACGTCGATTTCTAACGGGGTCAAAGAGTCTCTGCAAATTTGTGAAAATGTCTATTCGACCGGCCAGCTCGGAAAATGGATAAAAGAGCAGTCCTTGATTATCCGGACGGACAAGGGCCTGATCGTAATAACCGGCTGTGCGCATCCGGGAATCGTGAACATCGTGAATAAAGCAAAAGACTTAATAAAAGATGATATCTTTTTGGTAATGGGCGGTTTCCATCTGGAATGGGCGAACAAAGGCAGGATAGAAAAAATCATCTCGGCTTTCAAGCAATTGGGCGTACGCTACGTCGGCCCCTGTCACTGTTCCGGCCACAAGGCAAGAAGCCTGTTCGAAAAACATTTCGGCGACGACTACATAAATATCGGCGCAGGAAAAGTAATAACTTTGGCCGACTTACAATGAATTTATTATGCCAGGTTCTGATATGACTGAACAAAGCCGCCGCGAAGTGGTTGTTTTTCAGTAGTCCTTAAACTTTCTCATCCATACGGTATCCTTCCCTTTTAGAGAAGGTTCTCCTAAACCGACAATTTTTTAGAGATGATAGGTCTCACTGGTGTGTTTTTCTGCCATAATTATATCACAAACGGTCGTGGTAATGCACCCTATTGGCGGGAAAGTTCTCCAGCAGCAATTGTTTTTAGTTGACAAATTGTGCCGGATTGTGGATAATTATACATAAATCTTTAGAGCCAATATGCAGGGAGAAAAGCAGATGCGTTTGGTTGTAAAGCGAAATGGTCAAACCGTTAATGAGTTTCAATTCGACAGGGGCC
>Ga0114922_10002658_pt1 | contig 16727 bp, 14 predicted proteins | sample AartaG_FD_100975 | JGI IMG/M metagenome (GOLD analysis project Ga0114922, IMG submission 100975) | Deep subsurface microbial communities from Aarhus Bay to uncover new lineages of life (NeLLi) - Aarhus_00045 metaG | ecosystem: Environmental > Aquatic > Marine > Oceanic > Sediment | place...
CCGTCATATTGTTGTAGCTCCCCATTCCGAAGAACAGAGAGCTGCTTCTTACAGTTTGTTCTCTTCTCTCTCAGATCCGCACTGCGTCTCTCTCTCGATCCTTACCTCTCTTCTCTTCCTTCCCTATTCGTAAAAAACACCTTCCGCCTTCACGCCAGTTCACCAGCCCTTCTCAGAACCAGCTCCCCGCGCTCCGCTTCCGGCGCCCTTCACTGCTATCAAAGAACTATTCACCTCAGCTGGTAGGCCCATTTCCATGAGGCCCCTGAGGCGCAAGAGCGAATTTACTTCACTCTAATCTTAACTGTCAAGTACTAATGTAAAAATAAAAATGAGTTTTTACGGTACTATCAAAAGACCACTCTGGCGAGCCTGGCTCAAGTAGTCATACCCGCCTGAGTCACTGAACCAATAGTACTAATATCTGTAAAAAATATCAAGAGCTTGACACCTAAATTGCGCCCTTGACCAACAGAATAGGCAAACTTACAATTTGAGGCCAGCTCATGAGTGTTTTTGCCAAGTTCCGCTTCATCAAACCTCACAAACATATCCCCAACCTGTTATCCCTCTCCCGAATCTTGTTGGGCGTGCTGTTCTTGATTCTGTTTCGTCACGGCACGCCGGCAAACGCCGCTATCTGCCTGGGAATCATCGTTCTGGGCATGATTACCGACTACCTGGATGGAGCCCTGGCAAGACGGAACAACCTGGTCACGATGGCGGGCAAATGGATCGATCCGCTGTCGGATTTCAGCTTCTTCTTTTTCGTGTATCTGACCTTCTATACGGTCTCTCTCATGCCCCTGATCCTCCTTGTTCTTTTTCTTCTCCGAGAAATCTCCATGTATACGGTGGTACGCCCCCTGTATATCAAGAGAGGGATGGATCCGGCGGCCAAGACACCGGGAAAATTGAAAACCGTATTCCAAAACACCGGGGCCTCGATCATCACAGCCCTGACAATCGTCCACAACCTGGGGCTTCTATCCTTTATCACGCTGCGCGCCGTGTCCGTACCGATGCTTGCCCTGATGGTTGCCACTTCCCTGGGCTCTATGTACTGGTACGTGAAGCCCCTGATCGGGCAGGAGGGAGAAAATAAGCACTCCACAAGAACGAAGAAACAGCTGCTCATGATCGTTGTCTACACAGTGCTTCCTCTGCTGATTGTTTATTGCCTGTACTCCTACATTGCGGCGTCTGTTTATGGCATACAGATGCAGATCTACGGCACGTACGTGCTTTTCAACTTCCTCTACCATGGGCTGCTGATCCTCTGCTCTCTGATTGTGGCCAAAGAGTTCCGGCTGGAAACCACCGGCAAGACTCTGAGACGAATCAATCTACCCCTGTTCCTCTCCTTCGTCCGCATCTGCTCGGTTCCCACTCTGGTCTTTCTCTTTCTGAGCATCGAACAGATCAACGCATCTCTCGTAATCGTGCCACTTCTCGGCTTCCTCTTCTTGACGGACCTGCTTGACGGATTTCTTGCTCGCTCCCTGCAGCAAACCACGCGAATCGGACGGATACTGGACCCGGCCGGGGATTATCTGTTGATCCTGGCCATCTCCTGGGTATTTCTGCTCATTGAGTTCATCCCTATCTGGCTCTTCATCGTGGTTCTGGTTCGGCTCTTGGTGCAGGCCATCGGAATCATCACACTGTACTTTCTCCGCGGCTATTCGTATCTCAAACTCTCCTTCCTGGGTAAAGCCTCGGTTTTCACGGTTTTTACGATCTATGGGATCGAGCTGCTCGAGTACCTCGGAGTGCCCGGTTTGAGCCAGCCCACCGTAGTTACGGTTCTCGAAATCTTGGCATCGGCTATTGTTGGGATATCTCTGCTGGAAAAGGCGATCTCTCTGCGGAAATCCTTCGCAAGGGCACTCAGAGAGCTCGGGAAAGAGAACTCCAGGAATCAGTAGATTTCAATGATCTGCAGTCCTCCATCGTTCTGGATGCGCAGGGAATATACGGACAGCTCTCGAACCCGCGGCTTATCTTGAACCCGCTTGAGGTCCATCTCAACCTGCACGGATCGCACTCCGGGAATCCGGGCATCGTAGCGCTCATAGAAATCCCAGAGCTTTGCCTTTATTCCGGAGGGAGAGGGGAAGTAATAGTCGGTGTCCTGCTGGCGGAACTCCACGCCTGTATCGGTCCTCTCCATCTCGAAGGAGGTAATCCCCTCGAAACGGTACCAGGTCTTGGCTCCTAAAAAAACCACATAGTCATCGAAGATCACCACCCTGACAACTGGAGCGAAGTAGGAGCCATTCAGCCGGGTGATCACGCTTTCCCCTTGGGCCGGAATAATCTCCAGCTTCATACGCTCCCCCCGGGCATCCAACACCCGCACCTGGGCGATCTCCGTCTCCCCGGTGAAGGCGTTCAGGCTCTGCAGGAACAGCATCAGGGTTCCGACCAGTGCGATGGCCAGGATCACGGTCAGCAGCCCGATGGTTCGCTTGAAGCGAAACACGAGAAAGAAGAAAACAGTGCTGCCCGCAAACAGATAGAGCAAACCCGGATCCAGGATCTGTTCCGGACCGGGCACGAACACCGCCCCTAAAGCCGCTACGACAGCCAGGCACAGATAGAGGGTGAAGAACATCCACTTGGCGGTCCTGGCCCTGTCCGGATCGGTTGCCCGCCAGCGGGGGTGCGCCGCGGAGCGGGAAGCCCGGTTCAAGGCCGCACCGCAGAAAAGACCGGAAACAACCAGCCAGAGGTGGGGGCTCTGCAACACGAGGAAATTAGAATCCATAGATGTCGCCGAACTTCTCCTCCAGGTAGTCGAGCAGGTAGCGTGGGTTGAGGGATTCCCCGGTAACCCGGGCGCAAAGATCCCGGGAGGGGTACACCCTGGCGTGCTGATGGATCTTTTCCCTCAACCAAGCGAGAATTGTCTGAAAATGTCCCTCCTCCACCTGCTTACCCCAGTCGGGGACATCCACCTTCAAAGTGTTGAAGAATTGAGCGGCGTAGAGATTCCCCAGGGAGTAAGTGGGGAAGTATCCGACCATTCCACCGGACCAGTGAACATCTTGAAGCACCCCCCTGGCATCATCCGGAGGCGTTAGCCCCAGCAGTTCCTCCATCTTCGCATTCCAGGCTTCCGGAAGGTCACCCACGGCCAACTCACCGCTGACCAGCTGCTTCTCCAGTTCGAAGCGCAGCAGGATGTGCAGGTTGTAGGTCACTTCGTCCGCCTCCACGCGGATGAAGGAGGGTGTGACCCGGTTGATTCCCTCATAGAAGCGGCGCAGCTGCACTTCCGCAAGAGAATCGGGAAACAGCCGCTTCAACTCCGGGTAGAAGTGGGTCCAAAAGGGGAGGCTGCGACCGACCATGTTCTCCATCATCCGCGACTGGGATTCGTGCAGGCCCAGGGATGCGCCTTCGGCCAGGAGTGTTCCCCGGATCGTGGGATCGAATCCCAATTCGTAGAGCCCGTGACCGCATTCGTGGATCGTTCCGAAGATGGCGGTGGGAAAGAACCCGCTATCGTAGCGGGTGGTCATGCGTACGTCCGAAGCTCCCAGAGTCGTCGTAAAGGGATGCGCCGATTTGTCCAGGCGCCCCCGCTTGAACTCGAAACCCAGGGCCTCGAGCACTCCCAGACCGAAGGATCTCTGTTTCTCGATGTCATAGTTACGGTTCAGGAATTCCGCATCCACGGTTTTCCCGGATCCCTTGATTTTGTCGAGCAGTTTGGTCAAACCCTGCCTCAAGGAGGCAAACACCTCCATCACCTCGGCGCTGCTCATATAGGGCTCGAACTCGTCCAGCAGGGGATCGTAGGGATGATCCTCAAATCCCAGGCAGGAGCTGACCTCCCTGACCAGATCCAGAATCACGGCGAGCTGACCGGAAAATTTGAAGAAATCAGAATCTTTGCGGGCCTGAGCCCAGACCTGGTGGCCGATAGCCGTCTGTTTGGCCAACTCCGCCACCACCCGTTTAGGGATCTTGGAGCTGCGGCGGTACTGCCGGGCCAGCTCCCGCAGAAAGGCCCTCTCGATCCCTGTAAAGGTCTCCGGAACCTGCGGGACCGGATCCACACCAAAATCTACACCCAGGGCGCCGAGTTTCTCTCCGATCTCCGGTTGGGTGATGCGCTCGTGCATCAATCCGCTCAACAGGGACAGCTGATCGGCCCGCTCCTGGACCGCCGCCTCGGGCATATAGGTCTGCTGGTCCCAGCTCAGGATCGCCGCAGTATGGCTTAACAGATGATACTCCCTGTCGATCTCCTTCAGCCGCTGCACGGCCGCGTTGCTTTTACTGTTTTCACTCACAAGATGATTCCCTTTCGAAGGTTGGAACGTTATCTGGGGACCGGCATTTCGTTCTCAGTACGTATAAACGCTTCCGCCGATGAACTCCCTCAGTAGCGAGTCCTCCGGTACCACCTGCTCCTCAGTCCAGGCCGGTACCTGCTCGAAAACTTGGTGAATCCGCAGCGCCCTGTCGTAGGCATCGGCGCTGTCCGCATCCTCCTTGAACTCCCGCAGGAACTCCGGAAAAAGCTTCCCGACTCGCTGCTTCATGATTGGGATCTCATAGGGCAGAAAACTGTTGACGATCACATCGGCTTCCCGAAGCCGGGGTACGATGTAGCGCAGCTCGGATCGCCGGACGAAATGCCAATGGCGGATCGTCTGCGCCGGGCTGTAGTTTCGGAACTGCATATCCCTCACCATCCGTCTCAGCAGCCGGATGTCCGCCCAGCGCACGAACTGGTTGTTTTGGTCTTTGACCTGGGAGAGAGTCTCGATGTAGAGGGGAAATTTCCGCTCCTCCGGGATTCCCTCGGTCATCTCGGGAAACAATCCATGGAGCGAGTCGACCAGCAGGATCTCCCCTTCGGCCAGCTGAAGCTTCCCGGAGCTGCCCTCCCGTTTCCCCGTCTTGAAGTTGTAGAAGGGTATCTGCACCTCTTCACCCCGGAGTAAGGCGGAAAAGCTCTTGTTGATCAGCGGGATATCCAGAGCCTGAGGAGTTTCGAAATCATAATCCCCCTGCAGATCCTTGGGATGATCCTTCAGATCCAGAAAGAAATGATCCACATTGATCGGAACGAACCTGTAGCCCTTGGGCTTCAGCTGCTGCTCCACCTTGATCGTGGTGGTGGTTTTTCCTGAGGAGGAGGGACCGGCAATGATCACCATCTTCACCGTGTTCAGTCTTTCCCCCAGCTTCTCCACGGCCCGCTTCAGCTCCTGGGCATAGAACTCCTCACAGTCTTGTATCAACTTCCCGTACCGCCCGCCCCGGATGCTCTCGGCAATCTGATCCAGGCGCACGCAGTGATGATCCACGGCCCAGGAGAGCGCCTCCCAGAGCTTTTCGTACGGGATGTTGTCCGCCGAATAGGTCAGGCTCTTGCGGCCGGAGCGCTTCAGGGCGTGCTCGTATCTGTAGACGATATAGGCTTTGGCTGTTTTGGCGTGGCCCCGCTCGATAAGCGCCTTCTCCACTAGATCCTGAACCTCTTCCACCGTGGGAATACTGTCCCCCTGTTGGCGGCTCTCGAGCATCAGAACAACATCGTCGGTGACCATCTCCGCCTTGACCCGGTCCCGGCCGCCCACCGCCACCGCGGCCTGCAGCACGGCGAAGGTGATCTTCTCCCGGTTGAAGGCAACGATCCGCCCGTCCCGTTTGAGAATTTGCTCGATCATGCTCTAACCATCATGGAGCATGGCGAGGAACTTTTCAATAGAAAGCTCCTGGATCTGTTCGCCTCCTCGAGTCCGAAGAGAGAGCTTCCCGCTGCTCTGTTCTTTCTCCCCGACGATGATCATGTAGGGGATCTTCTGGTTCTGGGCACTGCGGATCTTGGCGTTCATGCGCTGATCGCTCAGATCCGTGTCAATCCGCACATCTTTGTCACCTAGCTGCCCGGCCACCGATGCAGCGTATGCATTGAAGGCGGGGGCCACGGGAATCACCACGGCCTGCACCGGGGCGAGCCACACGGGGAAAGCACCCCCGTAGTGTTCGATCAGAACCCCGAAGAAACGTTCCAGAGACCCGAGCAGTGCCCGGTGCACCATGTAGGGCCGCTGCAGAGTCCCGTCATCGGCCGCATAGGTCATGTCGAAACGTTCGGGCAGATTGAAGTCGAATTGGATCGTGGTCATCTGCCACTCCCGGCCAAGAGAATCCTTGACCTTCAGATCGATCTTCGGTCCGTAGAAGGCCCCGCCGCCCTCATCCAGCTCGAAATCCAAGGTCTCCCGGTCTATTGCCTTCTTGAGGCTCTGAGTCGCCTGTTCCCAACGCTCGGGTTCCCCTACGCTTTTCTCCCCCGGCCGGGTGGCCAGGTAGGCCTTTATCTCTTCGAAGCCGAAGGCCTCCCAGATGTCCAGGGAAAAACGCAAGGTGGAATGGATCTCCTCCTCGATCTGCTCCGGGGTGCAGATTATGTGGGCGTCGTCCTGAGTAAAACCCCGCACCCGCAGCAAACCGTGCAGCACCCCGGATCGTTCGTAACGATATACGGTACCCAGTTCCGCCCAACGTAGAGGCAGCTCCCGGTAGGAACGGAGGGAGGATTTGTAGATCATGATGTGGAAGGGGCAGTTCATCGGCTTCAAGTAGTAGTCCGTCTCATCAATGGACAGCGGCGCGTACATATTCTCCTTGTAGAAATCCAGGTGCCCCGAGGTCTCCCAGAGCCAGGACTTGCCGATGTGGGGCGTGTTGATCAGATCATAGCCGTGCTTGAAGTGCTCCTTCTTCCAGTACTCCTCGACAAGGTGGCGGATCAGAGCTCCCTTGGGGTGCCAGTAGATCAGGCCCGCTCCGGCTTCCTCGTGGGTCGAGTACAGGTCCAGGTCTTTTCCAAGCCGCCGATGGTCCCGCTTCTCGATCTCCTCCTGCCGCTTCAGGTAGGCCTCCAGGTCTTTGCGGCTGCCCCAGGCGGTACCGTAGATGCGGGTCAGCATGGGATTTCGCTCATGCCCCCGCCAATAGGCACCGGCGATGGAAAGCAGCCTGAAGGCATCGGGGCGAAGCTCACCGGTGTTCTCCACGTGGGGACCGCGGCACAGGTCTGTGAAGGTGTCCTGGCTGTACAGGGAGATCTCCTCCCCTTCGGGCAGCTCGCGGATCAGCTCGAGTTTGTACGGTTGATCCGAAAACATCTTAACCGCCTCCTCCCGGGAGACGGCCCGGCGGGAGAAGGAGTGTTTTTCAGCCATGATCTGGCGCATCCGCTTTTCGATTTTTTCCAGACCTTCCGCCTTGAGCGGCTCGGGAAGGTCGAAATCGTAGTAAAAGCCCTCCTCGATCGCCGGGCCGATGGCGATCTTAGTTCCGGGAAACATCTCCATCACGGCCTCGGCCATGACGTGGGCGGTGGAGTGGCGGATCTTTAATAGTTGCTCTTGTTTTTTTTCCGTAGTTGCCTGTTCTGCCATCGTAAACCTCCGGATAATAAAAAAGCCTTCGCACAACGGACTGAATCATGACACATCCGAGGTACAAAGGCCTCTCCGCTTTCCTTTTCTGCCAGGAAGCGGAATTATTTATATGTGGTTGCCTGAAACATCAATTTCTTTACGACTCCCGGCTAAAAGTAAGAAGAAAATTGTCCCTTGTCAATGCCGGGGATCGGTTTTTTTGCAGGGATGCAATACTCATTGCCGCGTTCGTGCGGCCGTGGTTCCATTCGGCGTTCAACTCATTGTTGCCGAACAGGTGCCGAACGCGGCTTCAGCACGAGCTGCTTCAATCTGGCCGGCTCACATGTCGTGATCGAATACACTCCCATGGCGATCATAGAGTTCATGTCCTCCAGCTTGTCCACGGTCCAGACCGATACGGGCAAATAGCGCAACCACGCGTAAGCGACGACCCGTTCTTTGCAAAGCCTGAAATCAATGTTGATGCCGCAGCAGCAGGCGGAAACGGCCTGACGGCATATCCGTCTCATAACGTTTTCACCTTCAACACCCCGCCTACCATGTCCTTTCGAGATGTTGAGCAGGACCTGGATATCCGGGCATTCCTCTTTCACTTTTCCGGCCCGCTCGCCATCACATCCGGTCACGATTGTCCGGTCTATCAAGCCGTACCGTTTCACCGCCTGACACAACGCCGATATCGAACGATCATCCTTAAGATCCAGGTTAAGGATCGAGCTGAAAGTTTCCGCTGTCTCCAGGGCTTCTTCCAGTCGGGTTATCCGCGATTCGGGGTGACTATAGAGGATCTCTCCGTTTTTCTCCAATTCGAGCATTTCATCCAGGGTAAGAGTCTTCAGCAGGATCCGCCTGCCTGAGCAGGTCGAGATGAACGCGTCATGCATCAGGACCACCGCGCCGTCCCGCGTAGAGCGTATATCTATTTCTACCGCATCCGCGCCGGAGCTAACGCCCTGGAGCATCGAAGAAACCGTATTGATCGGAGAACCCTCACAGCCTGTATGGGCCGTTATCAGCGGACTTCTCTGTATCATATCCCTGCCCTCCGTACTGCCCGTTCCGCAATCCGTCTCATCGCAGCCCCATGGAGAAGCCGGTGGTCAGGCGCTTGTAGACGTACCCCGAGAACAGCAGTATGGGAAGCGTAGCCAGAATTCCTACGGCCATGAGCTCACCCCACAGTGTCTCGTACTCTCCGATAAAGTTCACGATCTTCAGCGGAAGGGTGAGGAGCGCGGGAGTGCGGATGAACAGCAGGGCAAAGAGGAACTCATTCCAGGCGATGATTACGCTGAAGATCGAGGTGGCCACCAATCCCCCACCTGTAAGCGGCAACACGATGGACAGCAGGATCCTTGTACGGGAAGCGCCGTCGATTGTCGCTGCTTCCTCGAAATCCACGGGCAGGGCTTTAATGAAACCGAAAACGATCCACAGACAATAGGGCAGTGTATATACCTGATACACGATGATCAGGCCCCACAGGCTGTTGATCAGCCCTACCCGTGCGAAAAGCGTGTATAATGGAATTGCCAGCACGATGGGGGGCAGGATTTTCACGGCAAGCACCCAAACGAGAAAAACCGAGTTCAATCCCAGAGGGAAACGATGCCGCCCCAACGCGTAGGCGGCCAGAAACGAGAGCACCAGCGACACAACTGTCGCGGTGATAGCCACGAACAGGCTGTTGATGAAATTGCGCAGGATACCCGCTTCGATCACCTGTACGTAGTTGCGCAGTGTAAGGACATGGGGGTATAGCGTGGGCGCAGGCAATATGTTTTCCGTCGGCGTTTTAAACGAGGTAGCCACGATCCAGTAGATCGGGGCCAACACGAGCAGAACGACCACGGCGAGCAGGATCCAGAATACGACGCCTTTTCGGGCAAGGGAGGACATCAGATCTCCTTTTTCAATATATTGCGGATGTAGAAAGAGGCGATCAGTGCAATGACCATCAACGTGTACACCGCGGCGGCGCTGGCCCTTCCGAGGTTGAAAAAGGAAAATCCTTCCCGGTAGATGAAATAGGACACCGTCTCGGTGGCATTACCGGGTCCTCCCTGGGTCAGGGCATAGACTTTGTCGAAGATGCGGAAGGTGTCGATCGTCCTCAGAAGAAACACCAGCAGGATCTGATTGGCCAGAATCGGGAAGACGATGTAGAACACCGTAGACAGGTATCCTGCCCCGTCGATGCTGGCAGCTTCGAACAGCTCGCGGGGCACCGAGTTCAGCCCCGCCTGAACGATTATAAAGGCGAAGGGGGTCCACTGCCATACATCCACGATGATCACCGACAACAGGGCCATCCTCTTGCTGATCAGCCAGCCCATCCTCGGCACTCCGAGGGACGTCAACAGATGGTTCAGGATTCCGATCTCGTAGTGATACATCGTCTTCCAGATGGCGCAGATCACCATCGTAGAGAGCATCATGGGGAAGATGATGGTGATCATGGTGAGTCTTTTGCCGGGATACCTGCCGTAGAACAGGAGAGCCAGAAAAACCCCCAGGGAGGCCTCTACCAGGGTGGCACTGAAGGAGAATATCAGGGTGTTGAGAAAGGCCTTTCGGAACATCTGTTCCCCGATTATCCTGAGGAAGTTCCCGATTCCGAGAAACAACCTTTCCCCGGCAAGAAAATTGTAGCGGAACAGGGAGTTCAACAGCACGCTGAATACAGGGTAGATGGTAAGGAAGAGGATGACCAAAAACGCCGGTAGAAAGATCACATAGTAGAACAGGTTGCCGCGCTGCTGCCGTATCATGAGATCATGCTTCCTTCTTGCTGAATCTTTATGAAAAAACGGGGCAGCTCGTCGAGGAGACTGCCCCGTATTATTGCATAGCTTCTATTGGCCGACGATCTCCTGCACCCGCTGCTGGGTCGCTTGCAACGCCTGGCGTGCGCTCACGTCACCGATCAAGGCAAGCTGCAGGTTGGTGCCGAAGTTGCTCTCGATCTCACTCCAGAAGTCGGTTCGCGGCCTGGCCACGCCTCCCTGCAAACCCTTGAGCTGAGGCGGGTACCACGGGTATTTCTGCACCAGCTCCTGATTCTGGTGAACGCTCTCCCGCGTCGGCGGGATTCCGGTTTCCCGGGCCATAAGCGTCTGTATTTCGGCACTGGTTATAAATTGGAGGTACTCGAAGGCGACGTCCTTGTTCCCCGAGTCATCCGGAATGCCGAGCAGCCATACTCCGATTAGGGGCGAGGATGATTCCACCTGTCCCGGATGGGTGGTCACATTCACCTTGCCGACGACCTGGGACTTCTCCGGGTTGTCCAGATCTCCGATCCAGCCGGGCCACACTTCGATGGCGATCGCCCCAGTACCAGAGTACAGGGCGTCGCGTACCTGAGCGGATTGATACATAGAAACCCCTTCGGGGGCATATTCGGCCAACTCGAGGAAAAACTCCAGAGCGTTCTGCGCCTGAGAAGAATTGAAGGCCGGTTTGTCGTTTTCAAGGATTTCAGCGCCGAACGCCCAGTATATGGGCAGAAACCCCGTTACGATGGGATTGCCCTTGGCGCCTCGAAACAGAATCGGCGTAACTTCGGTCTCAGCCGCCGCCATTTTTTCGGCCGCCGCCAGCACCTGATCCCATTTGCCCGGCTCCCCGAAACCGTACTTGTCGAGCAAATCCCTACGATAGGCGAATAGTTCGACATTGCCGACATGGGGCATTGCATAGAGGGTCCCAGTGTCGGAATACGGCTGGCGTCCCAGCTTGACCACATTGGCAATCAGATCTTGGTCCAGTGTGGCGCCGTGCTTTCGGTACAGCTCGTCCAGATCGGCAAGCCAGCCTGCACGGGTCATTCGCGGAGCATTCGGATCATCGATCATGATCAGATCGTAGGTTCCGGTACCGCTGCTCAGGTCGACCACGGTCTTCTCCAGCAGGCTCGCACCGGATAGTTTAAGAATCTCGAAGCTCACGTTCGGATTCCGACCGCTGTATTCGGCAGCGGCAAGCTGCATCGCCTCACCGTAGGCTCCGTCGCGGCCGGCGACCGTCAGGGTCACCTTAGCCTCTTCCTCCTGCCCACCTGCGGCTCCGATCACGGCCACCGAGAGCAGCAGGGCGGTAACAGCCAAAAATAGCACTTGTTTGTTCATGTCTCGCCTCCTTGCGGTTTTTCAGACTAACACATCCTCTTCCGACGGAATGCTAGCTTTCCATTAGTATAACATTCGCGAGAGATTCCCTGTGGTTTTCTCGACAAACGGTAAAAAACCATGGATTTGCCTATTTTGCAAAATTAGCTTAATACGTGTATTATAATTGGCAGATTCAAAGGACTACGCATTTGATGAAGAGCGGAAAGAAAGAAAGACGGACCAAGCACCGGCTGAAGCGCAAAGACCTGGCAACCAAGATCTTCTACCTGTTTTCCGAGGTATACGAACAGAGCGACAGTGAATCGATATGGGAGATCGAGCTGCCCATTGAACAGATCCGGGAACACTTGAAAACAAGATACGACGTGGAATACAAGAGCGGCCAATGGATCTATACCCAGCTGAGGCGCTACGAAGAAGAGATCGGCGTCCGGCTGTTCAGAAAGTTGGGAGGATTGGGATCGCGGCAACATTTCTCGGTGGCCGTGCATGATCAAATGACCCAGTTCCACCAAAAGCAACACCTATATGTAAGCGACAAAATTAAAGTGGCCAACGGGGTTTATGACAAGATCCGCAATACCGCGGCGGAATGGAACAACCGCAGACCCGTTCGCCTGCTGCTCGGGGCCGGCAGTACCGTGTACCACCTGGCCCAAATAATCGCAAACAAGTCATGGGAGGACGAAATCCGGTTCGCCGTTTACACCCACAACCTAGGTTCCCTGGAGACGCTCTTGGGCCACAACGTGAACTTCGATCGCATAACCGTCTCCATCATGTCGGGCACCGTGGATCCGGTCACCTTTACCATCGTGGGAGCCGATACAGCCCAGATAACCGATACCGCCTTCGATTTCATCGTCCAGGGGACCAGCTGCGTGTATGACGGGTTGCTGTTCATCGAATCCCACGCCGAGCGTGGAGTAAAACAGACGATACTGCAAAAATGTCGGGGACCGAAGATACTCGTGCTTACGAAACACGAGTTTCTGGATCGACCGATTCCCGAAACCGAACCGTACGGCTCTATCCGGGACTACGATTACGTCGTGGTTCCTCGCTCGGCCTCCGAAGGAGTGGTGAAAAAGCAGTACGAGTGCCGCTTCGAGATTTACGAACCTCTGTTGATTGCGGAAATATTGAACTGGAATTATTCCATCTATCGCGTCGCCGATAAATCCCTCCATTCGGATGAGGACGCGGCGACGGGGCAAATGTAACTTGTTCTATTCTACAAAAAAACAGCCGCGTCTAATTCGATTCCAGTGCTTCTTTGGCGAAGGGAACCGTGTCTTTCGGGCTGACTTTGTACCAGGCCTGGATCACCTTTCCCTGCTCGTCGATGAGAAAAGAAGAGCGGATAATGCCCTCGTACTCCTTCCCGTACATCGATTTCTTGCCCCAGGTGCCGTAGGCATCGGCGGTTCCGTGCTCCGGATCGGAGAGCAGCGGGAAGTTGAGGTCGTACTTGTCCCTAAACTTCTTCAGCTTTTCCGGCCGGTCCGGGCTGATCCCGACGGCTGCTATCCCCAGACCGGAGAGGTTCGGCATCTCATCCCGGATGCTGCAGGCCTGGGTCGTACAGCCCGGAGTATCCGCCTTGGGATAGAAGTACAGGAGCAGCTTCTTGCCCGCAAATTCGCTCAGTTTCACAGTGTTTCCGTCCTGGTCGAGAAGGGAAAACGCCGGAGCCTCAGCGCCGTTTTGTAGTTGCGCCATAATAGTCTCCTTTTTCATTCTTTGGTTGCTGTATTCCTTCGGGATATCGCAATCATCTTTCATCGAAAAAAACTTGAAAATTGCTAAGTAGAAAAAGTAAAAATATAACCAAGCTCAGTCAACCAATTTACAATACCGCGATTCTTGGGTATTTTTAATTCAGCCTACCCGAAACAGTAGACCGGGGTTGCTGAAACGAAGGAATGAAAGACCCATGGAACAAAACAGAGAAGCGGCAATCGAGTACCTGAGGAAAAGCCGGGAAGATCTGATTGACAAGCTGGGGGAGCTCATCCGCATCCCCTCCATCTCCACCGAGTCCGCACATCGGGATGATGTCGGCAAAGCGGCCGAGTGGCTGGCCGATCACCTGAGAGCGCTTAACGTACAGGAGGTGGAAATCTTCCCAACGGAGGGAGCTCCGGTGGTTTACGGCTCCAGCCGGGCCGCGGATGCCGCCGCACCGACACTGCTCATCTACGGGCACTACGACGTGCAACCCGTCGATCCCCTGGATGAGTGGGAGGCCGATCCCTTCGAGCCCCGGCGGCAGGGAGACAGGCTGTTCTCCCGGGGTGCATCGGACATGAAAGGCCAGATCATGGCGGCTGTGAACGCTCTGCAGGCGGTACAACAGACAGGGCAGCTGCCGATCCGCTTCAAGTTTCTGTTCGAAGGGGAGGAGGAGATCGGTTCTCCGAATCTGTACGAGTTCATCAAGGCCCACCGGGACATCCTGGCTTGTGATCTCTGTCTCAACCCGGATACCGGAATGCTGGGACCCCAGCTTCCCACGATAACCTACGCCTTGCGTGGACTGGCCTACTTCGAGCTGCGCCTGCGCGGACCATCTCAGGATCTGCACTCGGGCTCCTTTGGAGGGGTGATCCACAATCCGGCCCAGGTTCTGTGCGAGCTGATCGCCGAGCTGCACGATGATAACGGAAGGGTGATGATTCCCGGCTTCTACGATCGGGTCCGGGAGTTGGACGGCGAGGAGCGGGCGGAACTGGCCAGGCTGCCCGTTGATGAGGCCTTCTACATGAAAAATGCGGGCGTGAAGAAACTCTGGGGGGAGCGGGAGTTCTCGGTTGTGGAGAGGGTCGGTGCCCGACCCACCCTGGAGGTAAATGGGTTGCTCTCCGGCTTCACAGGAGAGGGAAGCAAGACCGTGCTGCCCGCCGTGGCCATGGCCAAGCTGTCCTGCCGCCTGGTGGCGGATCAAAAACCCGAAGAGGTGGCCGAACAGCTGGAGGCATTCTTGAAACAACACCTGCCCGGCACAGTAACCTGGGAGCTTGAACCGCTGGCCAGCTCTCCCCCCGTTCTCAGCCCCCGGGATTCGCGAGGCATCACCGCTCTGAGCTCGGCCTACCAGACGGTGTGGGGAAAACGGCCGGTGTTCCGCCGGGAGGGGGGAACCGTGCCTATCGGCGCGTACCTGCAGGAACTGCTGGGCGTCGACTCGGTTCAAACCGGTTTCGCCCTGCCGGATGACAACGCCCACTCTCCGAATGAGAAGCTCGATCTTTCGACCTGGTTCAGAGGGATGGAGGGGTTGGTTCATTTCTACTACAACCTGGCAGACAGCGGCGGCAATTCTCACGGGCGCCCCGGCCGCTGAGTGACGGGCGAATACGCTGAATGACAGGCGAATAAATGTAACCTGATAACAGGAGGGTACTATGGCTGATATACAAAAACTTTTAGGCAAGGAGAGTAAGGATCTGCTCGAGCACACCTGTAAGACAGTTGCCAAGGAACAACTGCATCTGCCGGGCCCCGATTTTATCGACCGCGTCCTGACCATCAGCGACAGGCCGATACAGGTCCTGCGAAACATGAGAGGCGTGTTTCACCACGGCAGATTGGCCGGAACCGGATACCTGTCCATCCTGCCGGTGGATCAGGGTATCGAGCATTCGGCGGGTGCCTCTTTCGCGCCGAATCCCCTGTACTTCGATCCGGAGAACATCGTGAAGCTGGCCGTGGAGGGCGGCTGCAACGCCGTGGCCTCTACCCTCGGCGTGCTGGGCGCGGTGGCCCGCAAGTGGGCGCACAGGATTCCCTTCATCGTCAAGATCAACCACAACGAGCTTCTCACCTACCCGAGCAAGTACGACCAGGTGCTGTTTGCCAGCGTGGACCAGGCCTTCGAGATGGGTGCGGTGGCGGTGGGCGCCACGATCTACTACGGTTCGGAGGAAGCCACGCGACAGATTCAGGAGGTTACCGAAGCCTTCGAATACGCCCACAGCCTTGGCATGTTCACCGTACTCTGGACATACCTGAGAAACCCCGCCTTCAAGGCCAAAGAGGCGGACTACCACCTGTCGGCGGACCTCACCGGACAGGCCAATCACCTCGGGGTTACGATCCAGGCCGACATCGTCAAACAGAAACAGCCGGAGTGCAACGGGGGCTACACGGCGCTGAAGTTCGGCAGGACCCACGACAAGGTCTATTCGCAGCTGACCAGCGATCACCCCATCGATCTGACCCGCTATCAGGTGGTGAACTGCTACATGGGGAGGGCCGGGTTGATCAACTCCGGAGGTGCCTCGGGGCAGAACGATTTGGCTCAGGCGGCCAGGACCGCAGTGATCAACAAACGAGCAGGGGGCACAGGACTCATATCGGGACGCAAGGCCTTCCAGAAGCCGATGGCCGACGGAGTCGAGCTGCTCAATATGATTCAGGACATCTACCTGGATAAATCGGTAACTGTAGCCTGATTCTATAAGCTCAGCTTCGGGATCGCAGCTCCCGTATACAGGTCCGCATTCCCTCTATCAGATCGGTCGAAGGGACCCAACCGAAGTCCTTTCTGATTCGCTGGACGTTGTAGTTGTACTGCTGTCCGACCAGACGCACGGCGTACCTGCTCAATCGAGGGGATTTCCCTGTAAGCTTGGAGATGATTTCCATAACCGAGGCCAGGGTATAGGCGAGGGGGAACGGGACATGCCCCTCCGGTGCGCCCACGCCGAGCTCTTTCGTAGCCATCTCAAGGAACTGATTCCAAGACGGATTTTCGGGATTTGCTACATTGTAGGTCTTTCCGTAGGATACTTCATTTTCTAAAACACGGACCACGAAATCCGCCACGTCCTGAACGTGCACCAAATCCACAGTCTGCTCGCCGGAACCGATCATTTTGAATCTTCCTGACCTTAGGTTTTCAATCAGCTTCGGTAAAAATTTCTGATCTCCCGGTCCGTATACAGCGGTCGGTCGAATGATCGTAACCTGGGCGTTTCCGTACTTCCTCCATGATGTTCCGGGTACCCTCCTGATTGATGGAAATGCAGTTCTTCCAGCTCTGGAAACCCACCGATCCGGCTAGATGGATCAAGGCCTCCTGACCGTCAAGAACACCATCGATACTCTCGAAATTGGTAACATCGCCTCGAACCACCTTTGCACCTTTTAC
>Ga0114922_10002659_pt1 | contig 16722 bp, 18 predicted proteins | sample AartaG_FD_100975 | JGI IMG/M metagenome (GOLD analysis project Ga0114922, IMG submission 100975) | Deep subsurface microbial communities from Aarhus Bay to uncover new lineages of life (NeLLi) - Aarhus_00045 metaG | ecosystem: Environmental > Aquatic > Marine > Oceanic > Sediment | place...
ATGCAAGGGCGTAAAGCTGGATAGAGAAAATATAAACGAGATACCAGCCGAGAAACTCGAGAGATTAATTGAGCATGCGATATCTGATGCTCTGGAGAAATCAAGAAAATTAATGGCTGAAAAAATCGGTCCTTTAAGTGGCGGATTGGCCGGATTAAAATCTTAGGGAGAGCAGATGTCTTTACTGCCTGAACCATTAGAGCGGTTAATTCTCGCGTTAGAACGATTACCGGGTGTCGGCCCAAAAACAGCTTCGCGGTTGGCATTTTACCTGCTGAAAGCGCCCGCGGAACTTTCGGACGATCTCGCAGACGCGCTAAAAATGGTGAAAAACGGAACAGCGTTCTGCCAGACATGCTTTAATATCACCGATGCAGGACGGGAGGAATGTGTGATCTGCGCAGATCCAAGACGCGACAGGAGCATGGTGTGTGTAGTGGAAGACCCTCTGGATATGGTGGCGTTGGAGAAAACTGATGGTTTCAGGGGGCAGTACCATGTGCTGCAAGGGGCGCTATCCCCAATCGAAGGGATTGGTCCAGATGATATCAAGATCTATGAACTGGAGGAACGGGTGAAAAGAGGGGAGATTACAGAGGTTATCGTTGCCACGAACCCGAGCATGGAAGGCGACGCAACCGCGTTGTATTTACGGCAGCGCCTGGATAAATATCCCGTCAGGATGACCCGTTTGGCCCGCGGGCTGCCGGTGGGGGGTGACCTGGAATACGCAGACCAGAGCACACTCCTGCGGGCTTTAGCCGGACGGCAGGAACTCTAAATTTTCAGTTTCTCCAAACAATCCCAAAATGTGAAATACGGATGTTCTGCTTGGTGGGGGAGATTTTCATCTCTGTGATGTCATCTGCCGCATTCTTCCATTTTTGCTGAAGCTCCAATTTCTGATCGTTTAGGTTCTCTTGGAGTGTTTTCAGGTCTTCCTGATAATTTTCCAGAATGACTTCGGCTTCTATCAGACGCGTTTTAGCCTCAGTAGCCATGCGCACTTTGGTGGAGGATGAGGAGAGACCGGTCAGTCTTCGCTTGGTCGCGAAATTAAGGAGAGATTCGCCCACTTTTAGGGCAGTATCCAAGCTGCGCGAAGCAAGATTATTTTTATATTTATCTACCTTGAGTTCCTGGCGTTCTATCTTATTTTCAAGGGTGGTTTGTTTGGTTTTGAATTTGCTTTCCAGCTTGTCCTCAGCTTCACCAAGTTTTTCTGCAGTCGCTTGTTTACATTGGAAAAGGAAATCTTCCTCGCTAATTTCAGGTCCAGCAGATATGCCGAGCGTTTTGGACGAACGGATGGAAACCGTATCGGTTTCATAGATCCAGTGCTCAAACTCCTTTTCTTGAGCTGACCACCAGGATGATTTTTGCATAAATTCAGGGACATCTGTGAACTTTACACCGCTTTTAGGGTTGGTGAGCAGCTTATCGGTGTTCAGATTGGGCAGGATGGTATCTCCCCACATTTGCCCGGTTTCGCGCGGATTTTCAGCGATGGCGCTGATTACGCGTGTAAATTCAACCGGAGGCCGCTGACGAAGATAGCGCACTTCAGCTACTGCAACAAGGGCGGGTGCGTACTTCCGTTTTCCAGAGCTGTTTTTGGCTGAGTAAAAATATTCCTGAATCGTACTCGGTAGAGAGGGTTTGCCGCTCATTGGCCTATCGGCAGCTCGTGAACGCATTGTCTTTGCATCTTTCTTGGCTTTCGTGCTGGATCCTGGTACGTAAGGTTGAGCTCCGACGAGGGCGTTCAAATCTGGAATTTGTGAAATGGTGAGCGGGCCAGCCAAATAATTCATTACCCAGCGTGTGTGGAAAACAGAAGGTTTCTTTTCATGTACGTTATGGTATAGGAAAACGCGTTTACCAAGGGAAGAAATAAGTCGGTCAAACTCACTGCGTTTGATACCCCCCGCTGCGCTTTCGAGACCGTCAAGAAGGCGCTGTTTATCCTGATCGGTCTGCAGGCGCCCGATCATCCAGGTGCCGGCATTGGAGAGGGCTTTATAATCCACATCTACTGGATTCTGTGTGGTGAGCATAAGCCCTACGCCAAAGGCACGGGCAGTTTTGAGCAGGCGAATAAAAAGAGGTTTTGAGGGTGGGTTTGCGACCGGCGGAAGATAACCGTGAATCTCATCGAAATAGATAAGCGCGCGCAAGTCGCCGGTTCCTCGCTGTTTACGCATCCATGTCTCCACAGCAGCATACAGCAGCGTGACGAAGAACATACGCTCAGCATCATCAAGATGCGCTAAATAGAAAATGGTATGGCGCGGCTTTCCATCGGGTGTGTAGAGCATTCTCTCAATATCTAACGGCTGACCCTCGATCCAGCTTTGGAAAGACGGGGATGCAAGGAAATTATTAAGCAGCATAGCCAGTTCACTGCGGTCCTTCTTTGGGAAAAAATCATTAAGCGAAAAAGCGCCTAACTGATCGAAAGGCGGCGCTTGTGTCTGCCGAATAAGATCCAATAAGTCAAGAGATATTCCGCTCTGCCATTGATATTCGATAATGTTGGCAAGCAATATATGCTCCCGAGAACGTAACGGATCGATATCCTTCAAGCCAACCAGGGTTAAAAGCGCAGTAACGGTTGAGGAAATCTTTTCGCGTAAAACCTCTTCATTCTTATCCCAATCAATGCTGGGCGCTTGGAATGAGGCAAGAATATTTACCGGCATACCGGTTGTGGAACCGGGGGTGTAGATGGTACGGTCAACAGCGTCTTTGAGGGTTTGGATATCTTTTGAGCCCATTCCCCAATCCTTGAGCCCATTCTTCCACAACGCGGCTGTTTTTTCCGCTACTTCGGGAATGGTTTTCTTTTCGCGGCGGGCACTGTTGGCATCTATCCAGGGAACAAAATCTTCAGGAGCGAGATCGGGGAAGGAAAGAACCAGGTTAGTGAGATCCCCCTTAGGATCGACCACAATGGCAGGTATACCCTGTAAGGCTGCTTCTTCAAGTAATCCCACGCATAAACCAGTTTTACCAGAACCAGTCATGCCGGTAATAATGGCATGGGTGGTCAGATCGGGTGGATCGTATGTCAAGCGATCGTCTGTGATCGCGTTCTTCTTTAGATCAAATATCTTGCCAAGATAAAATTGTCCATCTTTGCCCATGAAAACCGCCTTTTTTTGATAGAGTAATTATACTCATTGTCTTTTTAAGGGAAAGTCAATCACATGTATGTATAATCAATATAATTCTTTAATATATAAAAAACTATGGCCATTGATTTCATTACGTACCAACTGCAAAGCACTGGTGGGAAAGAGTTCCATCAAATCCCCGGCGTCCTCGTGGAGAATGCCGCACGTACTACTCAACGGCACCGCCAGGATGATTTGCTGGCACTATTCCTCTCATTTTCAGGTGAACACCGCTATATGAACGAAGAGATTGATGATCTAACAAAAACTGCAAGCGGCATTTTCTTCCATACGCAAGGCTCGGTCACAAGGGCGATCCAGTTGATCATAGAGGACCTGAATAAGAGCGTTCTAGAACGCAACTTAGATCGAGGATACGAGGGTGTTCAAGCGGAGGGTTCAGTCAATATCACTGTCCTGCATAATGGCTGGTTGTTTATGGGGCAGATAGGCGATGCACAGACATACACAATAGGTCCTGAACGGTTTGAACGATATGGTGAAAATGGGGATACAACTGAAAAATTAGGCCGAAGTAAACGAATCCAACCCCGCCTATATCAGTGTGAACTGCAAGCAGGCGACTTGATTCTGATGAGCCCGCGTGCCCACGCCTCATGGAAAGCTTATTATCTTTCAGGAAGCACTGAACTGACAATGACACAGGTTAAACGCAGGCTGCAAAACCAAATGATTCAAGATTTTTCTGTCCTGGCGATCAAGACCGAAGAAGGGAAGGGAAAAGCACGTGTTGGGATTTGGAAGATTGAAGAGGAGAAACCTTCTAAGGTAGAAGAAGAACTTATTTCTGAAGATCAACCAGGTATAAAAACAGCTGAATTTGAGCAAGATATCCACAAAGAAGCGGAACCATCACTCAACAAGATGGAAGAGGGAATACAAATCACCAAAGAAGAAACTTCAGATCCGCAAGAGGTGATCCACTCAGGGAAAAGCGATATTCAGGTAACTGCTGGGGAAACAGAGCAAATACAACCAGGAAGACAAGATAAGCCAAGAGTGGATAAAAAATCAGGAGAACAGCATAGCAAATGTTTAATTGGGCTTGCAAGGTTATGGATGCGGGGAAAAACGGTACGTGCAAAATTACAGTTATCATTTGGACGCTTTAAACGCAGGTTCGCTCCGAATAAAACAAAAATTCAAACCAGTGAATCCTTTTCATGGATGACCATAGCGGTGTTAGCGATCCCCCTGATCATAATTCTTTCCTCATTAACTATGTATACGCGATTTGGAAAGGAAGAGCAATACAAGGTCTTTATTGATGAAGCACAAGCGATCGTACTGCTTGCGGAAGATGAAGATGACGCGATCAAACAACACGATTACTGGAAGGATGTACTGGCTCATGCAATTACGGCGGAAGAATATCTGGTAACGAATGAATCGCGCCAGTTATTTCTAAAGGCGCAATCCACCATGGATGAGATGGATTTAACAGCAAGGCTGGATTTTCGGCCTGCATTGACCCAGTTTTTTCCAGATGGAGCATCAATCACCCGCATCAAAGCGAGTTCTTCCGGTGTGTATTTATTAGACAGTAATTCCGGGAATGTGCTTCGGATCTTTCTGAACACTAAAGGTTTTTATCAATTGGACGAAGAATTTAAATGTACACAAGGTCCGTATGGATTGGTGACTGTAACAGAAATTATAGACTTTGTAATCCTCCCCGCAAACAGTGAGAACTATAAAATCATGGCATTGGATGGACAGGGTAACTTGCTTTACTGCCAGCCGGGTGAGCTGCCGGTTTCACGTACTTTAACAATACCGGAGGGCGGCTGGGATCAAATTATCAGTGCTGCGTACGCGAACGATGTTCTATATGTTATAGATGCAGGCACGAGTATGGCCTGGGTATACGAAGGAACCAGCACTGAATCTGATAGTCTGTCAGGGATCGTTTTTGCAGAAAGCCCGAACCCATTTTTTGATAAGGATACACCAGATTTGGGCGGTGCTGTGGATGCATCTATTAATCAGAAAGACCTGTATATTCTGCATGATGACGGGCATATGACGCTTTGCCAGTACAGCCAGCTAAAGGAAGTGAAATTAACTGAATGTGAAGACCCCGCACCGTACACAGATAACCGTGTAGGAATTGAGAACAAGAAACCATGGATTTTCATGGGCACACATTTTATCGGCATGAAGCAGACACAGCTGCCTGATGCTTCGCTTTTCCTCCTGGATGATGTCAGCGGCGCTTTGTATCAATTCAGCTATCAGTTGAACTTAGAACGTACTCTCAAACCGCAAACCAACCGAAATTACCCTATACCTGCAAACTCTCCCAGTGGGTTTGGGATTACGATGGACCAGGAAGTGTTCTTAGCGTATGACAATCAGTTGTATATCGCGCCTATGAAGTGACTCCCTGTTTTCTTCTGAGTAAAAATTTTTGATGGTTTGGCGACCAAATATCAATGATCTGATTCTTGAGCAGCCCCGCATGATTTGCAATGAGAATCCCATAACGGAAGAGGTCCATTATGGTAGTGGAATGGGTATCGCGATTTAAAGCAATCGGTGTGCAAACTGTTACTGTCCCGGGAATTTTTGAGTGATCGTAGAGCGGCTGCGGTATCCTCATTATGTGCGCCCTCAAATTTCTTTGGGAATGCGCCCTCCGTTTGCTAACCAGGCGTGACATTTTAAAGTGTATATTGCGGTTGGAGGAAAAAAGCTTTTACCAAGTAAAGATAGGAGGTTTACTGTATATTATTCCTGTTAACTCACGCCTGGTTATAGAAGCACTGCATAGATATCAAACATTTTATGGCGAAGTGATCGAAGCATGTTCAGCTTAACTGCTTAGAACCCAATGAGGGTAATTGGTACCGGAATAAAGGTAAGCAGAAAGACAGCTACTGCCAGATAACCCAGCCATTTACGTGTGGTATCTAATTGTGTTATCTGATCAAGCGGTTCGGCATATCTGCGCCCTATGAAGAATAGGATACCTGCCCACATCCACCACCCACTCCAGAAAAATCCAAGCATGACCAATCCACCGATAATAATCGGGAAAGCAAGTTGAGCGGTTTTTCTACCAAAAACGGTTTGAAAGATATGCCCGCCATCTAATTGACCAACGGGAAGAAGATTGATTGCAGTAACAAAAAGTCCTGCCCAACCTGCCCAAGCTACCGGATGGAGCATAACATCCTGTGCACCCCACGGGAAAGGTATACCTGTGAAAAAATATTGCACCCAATACACCGCAAGTGATATACCACTAAGCCCAAGCGGTTGGGGAAGGAGTTTTCCAAAAGTAAGATATTTAAGCAATAAATAAAGAAGGGAGCTGCCTTCCATCTGCAGACCAAAGCTGACATCCCCGGAGAGGGGTAGTGTGTTCAACTCTGATAAATTTAAACCAATGATCAGGACGATGATCGCAATGATCATCCCACTAAGGGGTCCAGCAACAGCGATATCAAATAATGCCCTCCTATTGCGAGGCAGTGAGCGCATATTAATGAAAGCACCCATCGTTCCGAAGGAGCTTAAAGGAAACGGGATGAAAAAAGGAAGGGATACATCAACACCATTCTTTTTTCCAGCGAAATAATGCCCAAATTCGTGTGCGCCTAATATGGCTAATAACGATACTGCAAACGGCCAACCACTTTTTACAAGTGTCCAGATCATTTGGAAAGTATTACTGGGTAATTCACCCTCATAACCGTATAAGCCGCCGGTGAACAGCACACTGAGCAATGTGAGTAGAAACATCAAAAGATTCAAGTGAGGTCGACTTTTTGAGTTTTTCACTAATTTTGGCAGTAGAATCAGAGATTGTGTGCTGCCATTCTGGCGGAGCATTACCATAAGATCGTATGTTTCTAAGGCGGCATCTATCTGGTCATACCCTTCTGCGCTATCTTTATGTTTTAGCTTTCCTTTATAGCGGGCAATAAAGGGCTGCTTCCCATCCCCATAGGTGATGTTTTCGATAGTAAAAAATTGCCCAACGAGGGCATCCAATTTGGATAAATCGTAATCTGTCAGCATTGTTGTTTTCCGATTTTTATTAGTAAGGCGGGGATGGATGGGAGTCGAACCCACCGCGGCCCGCATAGCGGCCCGCCATCGATTTTGAAGACCGAGGAACCCACCGGGACTCAACCATCCCCATCATTATAAGGATAATCGACAAAAAAGTGTTTGTAAAGTGGTTTTGGTTTTTTTTATTAAATGCTTAGAGACAAGCGCTTTAATAAGTAGTGTGAAAGAAAGTGCCGCATTCATAATGGATATTGTTATAATAAGCAAACTATAATTTGACTAGAAAAGAGAAAATCGATGAAGATAGCATTCGTTACTGATGATGGTGTCACAATTACTCAACATTTTGGCAGAGCAGGAAAATATCTGGTTGTTGAGGTTGAGGAAGGAAAAGAAGTATCCCGAAACCTGCGGGATAGGCAGGGACAAAAACGAAGTCATCAAACAGGAGTAGAACACGATCAAGGCGGAACCCGCAACCATGAAGGTCCAGCTGCTCACTCAAAGCATGTGCAAATGATGGCTGCGATTGAAGATTGTGATGTGGTCGTATGCGGTGGAATGGGCAGGGGGGCTTTCAACAGCATTATATCTCTTGGAAAAGAAGTATTCATGACCAATACAGGCGATATCAACGATGCGTTAAAAGGATACCTGGCGGGAGAATTGGTAAATATGTCTGATTTGGTTCACTAATTCGAAGTTAATTAATTATCCCGAGAAATGCCTAATAATATGGCAACAAAAGGGATTGGTGCAAGATTATTAAAACAAAAAGCCTTCTGTCTAGAAGGCTTTTTGTTTTTTGTTTTAGTCAGCGATGTCAATTGTTACTTGGGTAAGATTCATGAGATTATCGGAAACTGGGCAGCGTTTATCAACTTCTTCCATTAACGCTTCTTTCTCTTCTTTAGTCAGATCCGCATCCACTTTGACTTTAGCTGTGATGGATGTGAATCCTGCGCGATCGTTTTTGTCCTGGCCGCGTAGAACATCCAAATTCAGATCGCCGGATATCTCAACTTCGACGCCGCGCAAATCAATCTTCTGCTGCCCTGCTACGATCTTGGCAACAGTAACCAGGCAGCCACCAAGCGCAACGAACACATAATCCAGAGGGGTAGGGCCTGAGTCTGTTCCCCCCAGTGCTTCCGGTTGATCAACGATTGAAACGTGTTTACCTGAGTGTGTTTTTACAACCCAGCCATCCGGTCCTTCAGCTGTGACTTTTACTGTCTTATTTGATGCCATTCTTAATTTCTCCTTATAATTTACATTGAATTTTTGACCATTAAGTTTAGCATAAATATTCATGTGTAAAATATAAATCAGGAATTTTATAAAAATCAAGAAGATGGAAAAAGAAAATAAATACCGAAATAGAGGAGTGATATTTAAAAAGCGAATGGAAAAAGGTTGTTAAAAATTGGCTGAGCTGCCAGGATCCCTTCGGCGAGGATTATGCCAATCACCCAACCCGCGATAATGTCTATCAGATAATGGACACCCAGGCTCACACGCGCAAAACTGACGCAGATGCCCCAAATGAGAACAATCCATCCAAGGAGATGAATACCCAATCCAAAGGAAATGATTGATAGCATGATCATACGGGCAGCGTGGCCAGAAGGAAATGAGTGCGGATCTGTGTTTCTGTACACGGAACCCCAATCGCCTTCAGGGCGGCGGCGTTTGATGAGAAATTTTATTGCGATAACAAAAACAGCCTGAATAATGATCGCGCCCGCAAATAACGCGGAATAGGAATGCCACTTACCTTTGGTAAAAATCCAGATCAGAAAAAGGCCAATTTCAAGGAACCAGGAATCACCAGAATGCGCAAAAAACGAAGCAAATTTACGCAGGCATTCCTTATCTTCTGATAGCAGAAGATGGCGGGATGCGCTTTGGTCAATTTCCAAAATCTTTTTAATCAACATAAATATATTTGCTTGCATTAATCAGAGGGTAATTATACCCACAGCTTTAATTTCAATCGTATAATATCAAAAGATATTGCAGAGGAACGCATGAATGAACCAATATTTCAAGTGGACGCATTTACCAATAAACCATTTGGCGGAAATCCCGCATGTGTTGTTCTTTTAGGTGATAAAAAATCTGATAACTGGATGATGTCGGTTGCGCGCGAGATGAATCTTTCTGAAACCGCATTTATAATCGGAGGAAAATCACCATACAATTTACGCTGGTTTACACCCGCAGTTGAAGTAGAATTGTGCGGGCACGCCACCCTGGCCACGGCACATATCTTATATGAGAGGGATATTGTCGGAAAAAATGAACTGATCGAATTCACAACCCGAAGCGGTGTGCTAACTACTTCGTATTTTGATGGATGGATTGAGATGGATTTTCCATCTTTTACTGCTGACAAGTCTATTCTAAGAGGTGCGGTTGTTCGAGCCCTAAAATGTGAGCCAGTTGAAATATTTAACAGCGGTGAAAATATCATGGCTGTGTTTAACGATCCAGAGAACATATACAATTTATCTCCCGATTTTAACCTCATAAACCAACTGGATGCTCAGGGTGTGATCGCGACCAGTCTTTCAGATGTGGCTGATTTTGATTTTATTTCCCGATATTTTGCCCCAAGGGTTGGTGTTGACGAGGACCCGGTTACGGGTTCAGCTCACTGCAGCCTGGGACCATATTGGGGAGGGATATTAAACAAAAATGTTCTTCGCGCGAAACAGGTATCTGATCGCGGGGGTGAGCTTCTGATTCGGATTGAAAGCGGACGTACGTTCATCCGCGGCCAGGCAGTTACAGTATTTTCAGGAAAAATCCATATATAATTTCCCTGGGGCGGATTGATGTTTCCTAATTGTTTTGCCAGTGTTGTGAACTTCAATGAGGGAGGACTCAGGATACATAAGAAGTGGAAATTAATGTAAAAAAGAAAGATTGTTAATCTTTAGTTTCTAATTCAGTTCCACTTAGTTTTTCAATCACACCGATAACCGCTGAATTATCATTTTCCCCCATACCAACTTCCAGCATAGCACTGAATAATTGGGTGGTTATGGCAGTGAGAGGTAATGGAACTCCATATTCTCGCGCGGTATCCATCACGATATTGAGGTCTTTTGACTGCATATATGCTTTGAAGCCAGGCTCGCGTATCCCATCAAAAAGGCGCTGTGGTTTATTATCAAGCGCCCAACATTGGGCAGCACCACCTTGGATGGCATCGATTACTTTAGCGGGATCTGCCCCCGCTTTTTGGGCGAGAATAAGCAACTCTCCCATCGCGACCATCTGAGCGGCTACCATGATCTGGTTGGCTGCTTTGGCAATTTGTCCGGCACCACTCCCGCCAACATGGGTGATGGTTTTTCCCATGGATTCAAAGATTGGCAGCATCGTCTCAACAGCGCTCTTTGGACCACCCACCATAATTGCCAAAGTGCCTTTCTGTGCACCAATATCTCCTCCGCTTACGGGCGCATCCAGGCAAGCGACGCCGACTTTACCAAGTTTATCAGCGATTATTCTGGCAGTAGCTGGCTTGATAGTGGAGTTATCTACAAAAATAAGCCCTTTGTGTGCGCCTTCAATAACCCCGTCTTTCCCCAGAGCGACTTCTTCAACATCCGGTGAATCCGGCAAATTTGTGAAGATAACATCAACCTGCCGGGCAACCTGCGCAGGATTTTCAGCCGGAACAGCACCTTCTTTTACCAACTCATTCACAGAACCTTGACTGCGGTTGTGTACAACCAGGGGGTATCCAGCGCGAAGAATATTTCTTGCGATTGGTTTACCCATTAACCCCAACCCAATATAACCGACTTTTAACATTTATTTCTCCTTATTAGATAGAATAATGGAAGATTTTTAGCTCAGATTAATAAGAAAATCTTATCACAGGGTACAATATTGGGCGAGGTATTGAGAATGGCACACAACCATCATCACAATGGAAGCAACCTAAAACTAGCATTCTTTTTGAATTTTGGTTTCGCAATTGCAGAAATCATTGGTGGATATTTATTCAACAGCATTGCTATCATGGCAGATGCCCTACATGATCTGGGGGATAGTGTATCCCTGGCGCTCTCATGGCGGCTGGAGAAATTATCGGAAAAAGGAGGGGATGAAAAATATTCCTATGGGTACAAGCGATTCTCACTACTGAGCGCATTGGGGGGGGCTTTTATCCTTATTGGAGGCTCGATCATTATTATCGCAGAAGCGGTACGACGACTTCAGAATCCACAATTACCTATACCTAACGCGCGAGGTATGCTGGTCTTCGCAATTTTTGGAATAGCTATTAATGGATTTGCTGCCTTTCGGGCTGGAAAGGGAAAGAACTTGAACAGCCGGATGGTCTATTGGCATTTACTAGAAGATGCAATCGGATGGCTGGCAGTTCTGATCGTAAGTTTGGTCTTATTGGTCAAGGATTTCTATTATCTTGACCCGATTTTATCACTCCTTGTCTCTGGATTTGTGCTATTAAATGTAGCCAAGAATCTAAGAAAAACCATAAACTTATTCCTTCAAGGGGTACCGGAGTCTATTCGGATACCAGAGATTGAAGCAGAACTTTTGAAAATGGAGAAGGTGAGAGATATTCATCACACCCATATTTGGTCTCTTGATGGTGAACACCATGTTTTAACCACACATATCGTTCTATGCCTGGATTCAAAGAAGGAGGATATCCGGCGAATAAAGAATAGAATACGGAAATTGACGGAACAATATGACCTGGCCCATACGACAATTGAATTTGAGTATCTAGATGATGACTGCTCCATGAGCAGCAACCATAAGGAGTGAGGAATTAATGAACACAAAGGATGTCCAAGAAAAGAAGAGTTTTTTAAATAATTTAGCACCACTTTCTTCAAAAGGGTGGCCCAAATGGGCGGTTTATTTATTATCATTATTTGGTTTCATCTACCTGCTCAATCCAACCGCGGGAATCATTGAACTACTACCAGATACTTTGCCTTTGATTGGCAATATTGATGAAGGAGCAGCAGCGCTTGCTTTGATGTATGGGTTTTTGGAGATCACACAAGCACGTAAAAAAAAGTAGTGTATTTTTCTGAAATTAGTTTTCTTTAAACCGCAACTAAATGCTGCGGTTTTCGTATATGAGATGTAATAAAATTTGGAATATTTATAGGAGCGTGAAGCATGGCATCAAGAAAACCAAAACAAGAAAAACCAGCAGTACCACTTGAAGAAATGGAGCCTGTTGATGAGAAAAAAGCAAAGAAACAAACACAGACGGTAAAAAAAGCATCTTCAAAAAAGGAGGAAGCACCCAAACAAGAAGTGCAATCCTCAGAAAAAGTAATGGAAAAGAAAGAAATCAGTGCATTACCAAAAGATACTCATCCAAAAACTCATCATGCCTACGATCGAGGTCCTATGCTTTTGGGTGCGGGGCTGCTTTTTATGGGATTTCTCCTCTTAGCGGGACGATTTCTGCATATCCCATTTAATGATTTTCTGTGGCCGTTCATTTTAATTGTTCCTGGCGCTCTGGTTTTCCTTTCCGCATTATCCTCTGAGAGCAGCAGCGGTGAGGGGCTTTCTATCTTAGGCGGCATCCTGAGTATGCTGGGATTTGTGTTCTTAATGCAAACCATAACCGGATTTTGGGCAAGTTGGGCATATATTTGGGCGTTGATCGCTCCGACATCGATTGGATTGAGCCAAATGGTATATGGCAATCTAAAGAATCGTGATGCGATAGTCGTATCCGGGTGGAGATTAACGAAAATTGGTCTGAGTATTTTTGTGGTCGGTTTTCTGTTCTTCGAACTTGTATTAGGCATCAGTGGGTTTGGGTTAGCACTTCCTGTGTTTCCAATGATCCTGATATTTGTAGGGGCGATAATGTTAGCCCGATCTTTTTTGCGCGCTAAATGATTCATTAAATCTTACAGGGGCAGGATAACTGCCCTTTTTCTTTTTAATTCATGGCATTATCCAATATAATAAGTGGAAATTTATTTGAAAATATGGAGCTCGTAATGAATATCATGTACCTTGCCGCTGGGATTCTGCTTTTATTCTTAGGCAGGAAATTATTCTGGCTTTTTGTGGCTATTGTGGGTTTTTTGGTGGGTTTAACTTATATGCCACAGATCCTCCCCGGCCAAACAGAAACAGTCATCTTAACGGTATCGTTGATCGCCGGGCTTTTAGGCGCGCTGTTAGCTGTTTTGCTGCAAAAATTCGCTGTCGGATTAGCAGGACTGGCAGCGGGCGGTTACATTGCATATTATCTCCTGCAAACAATCACACTGAATGTGGGTGAATACCAATGGCTCGCGATTGCGGCAGGTGCATTGCTTGGCGCTGTGTTGGCTGGTTCTATGTACGATTGGGCACTGATCCTTCTGACTTCAGCAAGTGGTGCAGTTGTGATTACGCAAAATCTCCCGATAGATATGCCAATCAGCGCTGTGATATTGCTGGTATTAACAATTGTTGGTATCATTGCGCAGGCGCGCATAAAAATAAAAGAATAATACAAGGGAGTGAAAATGCAACTTGGCGATGCACTGAACGCTATCAAAATCTGGGTAGAGCAAATTATCAGTTCAATGGGATATGTGGGGCTCTACCTGGTTATGTTTTTAGAGAATGTATTCCCACCAATCCCTTCTGAGGTGGTCCTGCCCCTGGCTGGTAGTTTAACCTTGACAGGGCGGTTTTCTATTTTCTGGATTACAGTCATTGGAATGATGGGTTCTCTAACCGGCGCTTTTTTGTTTTATGGATTGGGTAAGTGGTTGGGTGAACCGAGGGTACGGACAATCATAGAGAAATATGGCCGTTACGCACTTTTGTCCACAAATGATCTGGATCGATCGCTGGAATGGTTCGATAAATATGATGATTGGGTAATATTTTTTTCCAGAATGGTCCCGATCGTTCGGAGTTTGATCTCGATTCCCGCAGGGATAGCCTCCATGAATATAACCAAGTTTAGTTTCTTTACAATTCTTGGCACAGCCCTATGGAGTTTTCTGCTCGCGTTGGGAGGTAGATTGCTGGGAGAACAATGGCCGCTGATCGCTGAATTTATTAATACCTACCAGAATATCGTGTTAGTCATTGCGATAGCCGCTGTGTTGTTGTTCATTGGATCACGATTATTTAAGAAGAAAAAATAATCAAAGAGAATATTTAATTCAAGAGCAGCTTAACAGCTGCTTTTTTTTTATTCCAAAAAATTGCTACAATAAGAGTAATGGAATAAATAGAGGAAAAGATGATGAATAAAAAAGAAATCCGAGTGATTTTTATAGCTCTATTCATGGTAGGGTCAATACTTTTCTCTGCGTGCGGCGGGGCACCACCTACAGAGATGAATGAAAAAAACCAACAATCCCCTGAAGAGAAAGTACCCGAAATCGCACCTGAAACAGACGAAAGCGCCCCACCAGCCGAAGAAAAGTCAGCTGAGGTTCCTTCGGACCCACAAAAGACAAGATTTATAACAAGCGATGGTGTTGAGCTAAATGGCGTGTACTATCCCGCTGGCTCAGCTTCCGCGCCACTTGTTATTCTAATGCACTGGGCGCCGGGCGATCAGGATGATTGGGTAGAAATCGCATATTGGCTGCAGAACCGCGGGATGGGCGGTCTCAGCACAAGCAATGAAACCGCACCCTGGCTGGATTCCTCATGGTTTCCAGTTATTGAACCTGAGAAATCTTATAACGTATTTACATTTACATTCCGAAATTGTGAAAAGGGATGTAAAAGTTTTGAAAGGGAAGAATGGTATATTGATGTTCAGGCGGCGGTTGAATATGCCTACGAATTGGACAGTATTGACAAGGATAATATCATCATGATCGGGGCGAGTATTGGTTCGGATGGAGCTGTTGATGGATGCGCATATTTGAACCAGATACACCCGGATGCCTGCAAAGGAGCCCTTTCTTTTTCACCAGGTAACTATCTGACGATCGATTACGGAGAAATGGTGAAGGACTTGGGTACAGCAAGTGATCCTAAGCCCGTATGGTGTCTGTATGCAGAATCTGACCCAGAATCAGCAGCAGTATGCGGTAATATCACAGAAAACAACTATGCACCTTATTCCTACCCCCCTGATGTGATTTTTTCAAATGGGCATGGAATGAATTTGATCGTCCCCAATCAAGATCCAGATCCACTCGAACTTATGCTCGAGTTCTTGGCTATGGTTTCCTGATCCTTCGAATGAACCAAAAAACTTTGATAAGTGTTGCTTCGTATACAATATAAACAGATATAAGGTGATTTTATATGGTCGAAAAGAAACCCTTTGAACCAATTTCTGATCTTTTAACAAAAATGATCCTTCAGAGCCCATTTCACATGTTTATTGGCAAAAGAACCGCATTGATCGAATTCACATCACGACAATCTGGCAGGTTTGCATGTCAACCAATCCAGTATCTTCGAAGGGATAATATCATCCAAGCGTTATGTGAAAAGGGAAAAGATTGGTGGAAGAATATAAAGGATGGTGCGCCAGTAAAATTGGTCCTTAACGGAAAGAAATATCAAGGATGGGCAGAGGTAATCGAAGAAAAAGATAAAATAATTAGAGAATGGGAGGCTTTTATCAGGCCTCTTACTGGAAGAAGTCTTACGGAAAAAGAACCTGTTGATGGGGATATTTTTAATGAAAATCTGCCCATAGTGAATCAGATTGATAAATCAGTTCTCTTAACTATCCAATTATCCTGACATATGAATATATTCCATATTACAGATCAATTAACCTGGCAAGAAGCGAAGCTTGGCAGACTTTATGCGGGGGATATGCTGTCAACTGATGGCTTTATCCACTGTTGTTTATTTGAACAGATTGAAGGCGTTTTATTAAATTGGTTCAAGGGGAAACGTGATCTTGTGATTCTAGAGATTGATCCTGAAATATTACTGTCTCCAATTAAACATGAGAATCTCGAAGGTGGTCTGGAGATGTTTCCGCATGTGTATGGGCCAATCAATCTGGATGCAGTAGTCAGTGAGAAACCAGTATAAAGAGGTGAAAAAGTATGCGTCAACCATTAGAAAAGATATCGATAAAAAAACTAACGATCAGCGCTTTTGACTTATGGGATACAAATTGGCTTCTACTAACGAGTGGTGATTTTTCAATAGGAAGTTTTAACGCGATGACGGTTGCCTGGGGGAGCATAGGGAATATGTGGAATCTACCGATCGCGATGGTTGTTGTCAGACCAACGCGGTACACATATGGCTTTATCAATACATATCCAACTTTTACATTATGCGGTTTCCAAAAGGAATATAGAAAGGCTTTAAATTTGTTGGGTACAAAATCGGGCAGGGATGGCGACAAGATCAGTGAGGCAGGATTAACTCCGACCGCATCGGAGAAGGTAGATGCACCTATTTATCAGGAAGCTGACCTCTCCATTGAGTGCAGAAAAATCTATTTTCATGATTTCAACCCAGAACAGTTTCTGGATGAACGCATAGA
>Ga0114922_10002660_pt1 | contig 16721 bp, 11 predicted proteins | sample AartaG_FD_100975 | JGI IMG/M metagenome (GOLD analysis project Ga0114922, IMG submission 100975) | Deep subsurface microbial communities from Aarhus Bay to uncover new lineages of life (NeLLi) - Aarhus_00045 metaG | ecosystem: Environmental > Aquatic > Marine > Oceanic > Sediment | place...
CCGATGGTATTCGTGAGTTCCTTTTCGGCCGTAATTCAGGCTTACAACGCTTTCATCACCATTGGATTGAAGAAAATAATCAGCTCCATCTCTTCGACCCTTAAATTTTTGGGGGAACTCCTGGTCTTTTATATATTGACATACTCTAAGAATTATGAGAGTAGATAGTATCAAAGGAAATAAACGTGACTTTTTCGCTGTTTTTTAAAGTCCTTGGAAGGGTCTAAAATGAAACGCTTTATTTTGATTTTTTCTGTACTTATTTTCATGGGTCTTTTCTTTTCGAACTGCGGCAAGCAGGAACAGGTCGAAAAGGGTTATCCGGTCGAAACGGTCCCTTTGACCCAGGTCGACATCACAGACGAATTCTGGGCGCCCAAACAGGTAGTGAATCGGACCGTATCCCTCCAGCATGTTTTTCAGCAGGGAGAAGAGAAGCGCCGGGGCGGAGCGACTCAGCTCTACGAGGCTGCCGGCTATATCATCGCCAAGCGGCGCGACCCGGACTTTGAAGCGTATATGCGGGATAAAGTCGATAAAAGGCTCGAAGACCAGGCAGCCCGGGAGGCGGCTCCCTCTACAGGCCGGCGTTTTGATCCAGCCAGGCGCTCCGGAGGCACGAGCGCCCAAGCAGCCATTGCCTTCTATGAGGGAACTGGCGACAGAAGGATGCTCGACAATGCCATCAAGACCGCGGACTTGACGTGCGAAACCTACGGCCCGGAAAAAGGGAGCTATATTTCGGGACACGAGGGGCAGAAGATCGGTCTCATCGCGCTTTCTACTTTTACGGGAGAAGATAAGTATTGGCAGCTGGCCAAGTTCCTCCTCGACATCCGGGGCAGGCCGGAGTACCAGGATCAGAGCGCCAGCGAATATCCGGGAGCGAGGGAATACAATCAGAACCACAAGCCAGTGATCAAGCATACCGAAGCGGTGGGCCACTGTGTCCGGGCGATGTATCTCTACATCCCCCTGACCGACATTGCCGCGTTGACTGGACAGCCCGAATATGCCCAGGCTAACCTCAAAATCTGGGAAGATGTCGTCGCCCGGAAAATGTATTTGCTCGGAGGCATCGGCTCGATTCGCCAGCAAGAAAAATTCGGCGTTGCTTACGAACTTCCGAACCACAGCTCCTGGCAGGAGACCTGTGCTTCCTACGGCATGGTTGTGTGGAACCACAAACTGTTCCTTCTGCACTGGGACGCCAAGTTTATCGACACCATGGAACGTGTCCTCTACAACGGATTTCTCGTCGGTGTCTCTTTGAAGGGAGACCGCTTCTTCTACCAGAATGTGCTCAACTCCTTCGGCAACTACGACCGGTTCGACTGGATCAACGTTCCCTGCTGTCCCCCCAACGTCGTCCGCCTTATGGCCCAGCTCAACAGCTACATCTATGCCCAGAGTGAGGACGGTGTCTATGTCAATCTGTTTGTCGGATCCAACGCGGATATCAAGCTGGGAGATAACAGCATCAAACTCACCCAGCAGACACGCTATCCCTGGGAAGGCCAGGTGAAGATCACGGTCGATCCGGAGCAGAGCGGGAAGTTTGCGGTTTATGTCCGGATCCCGGGTTGGGCTCAAAACAAGCCCGTACCGAGCGATCTGTATACCTACCTGGAGCCGACCAGCGAGCAGCCGACCCTGAGTGTTAACGGCGAACAGGTCGAACTCGAGCTTGAGAACGGTTATGTCCGTCTCGAAAGGAAATGGAGTGCCGGCGATGTCATCGATCTGGATCTGCCCATGCCCATCCACAAGGTTGTGGCGCACGAGAATGTCCTGGATGACAGGGGCCGGTTGGCACTGGAGCGTGGACCTTTGGTTTACTGCGTCGAATGGCCGGATAACGGCGGGAGCGCGCTGAACCTGATCGTGGAGGATAACGCTTCCTTCAAAGCAGAGTTTCAGCCCGGTCTTTTAAACGGCGTCACGGTTCTGAAAGGTGAGGTCGAGGCGCTTGTTCGGGACGAAGACGGGGTGTCGGTGAAAACTGTTCCTCACGATCTGGTTGCGATCCCGTATTATTCCTGGGCGAACCGGGGAATGGGGGAGATGGCGGTCTGGATGGCCCGCAATCCGGAAAAAGCCCGGATCGAGCCCATACCTCCGGACCCGATCGGCAATGTCAATTCGTCTGGAGGGGTCCCCAAAGCCTGGACCGGCTACAACGATCAGCACGATGACATCGCCGCGGTATATGACGGTGTCAACCCGCTTAACTCGGCGGATAACTCCCACCTCTACTTCCGGATGAGACCATCCGAGGACGAGCAAGCGTGGGTGGAGTATCAATTCAAGTCTTCCACCGAGGTTTCCTCCACACTGGTGTATTTTGCGGATGACCGGCGGTTCTGCCGGCTGCCGGAGTTGTGGCGCATCGTCTACAGGGACGGGAATACCTGGAAACCGGTCAACACCCAGGATGAATACACGGTGGATAAAGACAAGTTCAATATAGTGAGCTTCGATCCAGTGAAGACGACAGCGATCCGCATCGAGATTGAACCGCAGAGCATCCTTTATAAAGCCGGTGCCGCCGGACCTCCGGCAGCGATGACGATCCGGAAGGATGTGATCTGGCGCGAATTCGGCATCATCGAGTGGCGTGTAAAATAGACCGTATTTTCGTTCTCGGTACTCAAACAAGCGGGTGATATACAGCAGCATGCGACAGCTACTGGAAGCAGTATTTCTTGGATTTATAAAAAAGTGGAAAAACAAAATTTGGAATGAGCCAATTGAAGTGGCGATTTATTGGTATCTCAGAAGTAATACTATGGAAGGAGGAATTGATGGAGCTATTATCTTAGCTCAATCTGCTCTTGAGTTATTGGCATATACTTTTATTGTTGAGGAGTAAAAATTTACAGCTATGAGGTATGGAAACTAGGCCTTTGGTATATTGAATTAGTATTTTTGAATTTCTTCGGACATACTGGAGCTTATGCAGAAAGGTTTAAAAATGGTCAAATAGTTGGCGATGTTGGTCCAGTTCCTTGGGCAAGTGAATAATTCGATGAGCAATGAGAAAATTTTAGCTGACTATTTAAAGAAAGGAGTTTCAAATGAAAATGTTACGAACAAGATTGAATTTGATTCTTTTTGTTTTATTTATTTGTGTTTCATCTTTTGCCCAGGAAAAAATATATTGGGGTAGCGAGGTTCCTGAAAACTGGAACGGGAGCTGGCCCGACAGCCTGAGAACAGCTTCTGAAAAAGAGAATTTTGCATATACGGCCACTAATCAGGATATTCTTGAGTACTTTGCCATGCTTAAATGGAACAGCGAATATGTTCATATTTTTGATATGTTTACAAGTGACCGTGGAAGAACCTGCCCGGTTCTTGTATTGGCAAATCCCCGTGTAACTTCAGCTAAAGAAGCCAAGGCTTCAGGTAAAACTATATTGTATATCCAGGGAGGGATCCATCCGGGGGAATGTGAGGGGAAAGAAGCTTTTTTGATACTGATACGTGATATACTTTTTGGAGAAAAAAAATATCTGCTTGAAAAAATAATTATATTATGTTGCCCGAATTTTAATGTTGACGGAAATGAGACAAGAAGCATTAACAGTAATTTCCCCAAATTATCAGGAACCCGTAGGAATGCTTTGGGATATGATGTAAATCGTGATGCAATAAAGCTTGAAACAACCAATATGTTGGGAGCTTATAAGAAGGTATTTAATTCATGGGATCCTACAATAATATTTGATACACATCGTATGGGACGTTCCAGGCACGGATATGCAATTGTTCATGCAGGTTCGAATGTGGCCACCGCTCATAAAGCCCCGAGAGATTATGTAACATACCAGATATTTCCTGAAATAATAAAAGGGGCAAAAAAAAACGGAGGTATAGAGGTATTCTATCATGCAGGACTTGACAGAAAATGGCCGCCTACAGAGTTTACACATGATAATGCTATCTGGTCGACGGAGGGGAAATTTATGGTTAGTGGTTACGGACTGCGTAACAGGATGGCAATTCTTGTAGAAACTCCAGGTCATGAATCATTTGAAAAAATGGTTTACAGTCAGTATGTCTACACAGATGAATTACTGAAATATTGCTACAGGCATGGTGAAGAGATGCAGAAAATATGCCGGGAAGCTGATGAAGAGATAGTTCAGATGATTGTAGAACTGGCATCATCAGGAGAATTAAAAAATTATGTGGAGGGCAAGTATGTGTCTGAAGGCAAGTTTGATATTCTGGCATATGAAAAGCTTGAATCAGAATATATTCAGGGAACAAGTGTCAGGAGAACCAAACCGGAAGCTTATTCAAAACCGCCTCAGTTAATTCCTGATGTTGATCTGGTTACAAAACCTGTTGGGACTAAAGAAGCAAGAGTGCCAAGAGGATATTTGATACCTGAAGATCTTGGATTTATTGTTGAAAAACTCAGAATACATAATATTAAAGTGGATCAACTTACCGGGCCAATAAAGGTTAAAGGGGAAGAATTTATTATTGATAAATTTGATCACGAAAGAAGAGGTATGGGTTATAATATGACAAAACTTTATGGTGGCTTTTTCAAATCAGAAGAAAAAGAATTTCCTGCAGGAACATATATTCTGGATATGGCTCAGCCTCTGGCAAATGTGGCATTTTATTGTCTTGAGCCTGAAGTGGGTGATGGTTTTACGGGCTGGAATTTACTTGATGATTATCTGATTTTCCTCGGTGCTAAAGAACGAAGTATTGTTTATCCGATCTACAAGTATTTTGAGATTATTGATGATGAATAATCTCATCACCTTTCACTCGTTACTTGTTCGAGCGAATCGGAAATCCCATTCATCTATCCAGTTTTCGCAAAAAACAGGTCCGTCATCAGGATTTTTTAATGCGTCTTTATTCTGACTGCCTTCAGGGGTTGCAATGTGTGAATAAAATCATTGACTCTGGTTGGTTTCTATGATACGGATAGCAATTGGATAATATCCCATCTGAGATAAAGGAGAAAAAGCATGAAAAAAGGCATGTATTATCTTCTCTTAATGGTCCTGATAGCGTTCATAGCGTTCGCCTCGTTTTCCTTAACGGGCAAAAGCACAAGTAAAACATCGAACAGCTACGAGGACTTGATTTCCCTGTTCAAGCAATGGCGTGAATTCCAAAAACCAAAGGTTATCGACGGCGTCCCTGATTACACCGCTGCTGCTATAAAAAAACAGTATCAGGGATTGAAGAAGCTCCAAAAACGACTGGCTGCTATCGATACCAGCAGCTGGCCGATCTCCCAAAGAGTCGATTATCATCTTGTCCGTTCCGAGATGAACGGGCTCGAATTCGACCACCGCGTTCTCCGCCCCTGGTCACGCGATCCAGCCTTCTATGTGGTGATCAATTTTCAGTTCGGGCCCAAGATGTACGGTGCAATGAGGATACCCAGAGGGCCTCTCTCGCCAGACCAAGTCGGAGCATTCCAGAAAAAGCTCGAAGCTGTTCCAAAGATTTTGAAACAGGCCAAAACCAATCTAACTGAGGGCATGGATGACTTGGCCATGCTCGGCATCCGGTCAAAAGAGAGGGAAATTAGGATCCTTCAGGACCTTATCCTACGTCTGAAGGAAGGCCATCCCGAGATCGTCCCAACAGCCAATAAGGCTCTGGCTGCTGTCGTGGATTTTTGCGACTGGCTTAAGGCTAACAAGAGCCGGATGACCGCTCCCTCTGGTATCAGCATCGAGGACTACAACTGGCATATGAAAAACGTTAGACTCATGCCCCTGACCTGGGAGGAGATTCTTCTCATTTCCGAGCGGGAGTACGAACGCGCATTCGCATCCATGAAGCTTGAGGAGCACCGCAACCGCAAGCACCCCTCTTTTAAGATTGTAGAAACGGAAGAAGAATTCCAGAAGCTTTATAATAGCTCACAGGCTTTTTTGCTCGATTTTCTTAAAAAGGAAGAAATACTCACTGTTCCCGATTACATGGCACTCAGGCCGGCAGGGCCGTTTCGAAAGCAGGAAGTGCGCGACTACTTCCGACACATCCAGGTCCGCGATCCGCTACCTCTGATGCCGCATGATTTTGTCGGACACGGCCCGGACGAAATAAGACATAGACAGGACGAACGTCCCATCCTAGGGGAAAGGCGACTTTACTTCATCGACGGAATACGAGCCGAAGCTCTGGCCACAGGTGCCGAAGAACTCCTGATGCAAGTCGGACTTCTCGACAACCGCCCCAGAGCAAAAGAGCTGACTTATAACCTTCTGGCCTTCCGGGCGGCCCGATCGGTCGCAGATCTTAAAATGCACAGCAATGAATTCACACTTAAAGACTCCTTTGATTACTGCATCGAAACAACGCCCAACGGCTGGTCGCCCCCAAACAGCCCGACACTCTGGCACGACCTCGAGCTTTACCTGAGACAACCTGGATATGGAACAGGCTACCTGATTGGATCAGTAATGCTCAAAAAACTCCTTGCTGATCGAGCTTTACAGCAGGGGGATAAATTCGAGCTCCGCCAGTTTATGGACGAATTTCTGGCTGCTGGGATGATTCCTATCTCCCTCATTCGCTGGGAGATGACGGGTCTGGAAGACCAGATTAAAAAGCTCTGGTAGCCCAGAGTGATCGTGAAGAGTCTCTTTTCGCTAGGGGACTGACGTCCTATCTGCTTGGGGACTTTTGAAATCCAGCAGCCTGTTACAATTCCCGAACCCCTCCGCGAACGGCTGATACTAATGAAAATATAATTTTAAATCAAGCACAGGATTTATCGCAGTAAGTATGGGCCAGGATGCAATTTCTCAGACACAGAAGCAATTCTCAACATTTACTTGTGATGATATTTTGGCAGATTTTAGTTGTATTGACGCTAGGCGTGTCCCATATCCCGGGAGAAATTAAAATCACCGGGATTGGAATAGTCGCTTCTATTCTGGGTCCAAACAAAGTAGAGAAGAGAACCGGTTTAGCCGTTAACAGGGGAAAATAGGCAATCCTCCTTACTGGCCTGTTTCTTGAATCACTATCCCTGCCATGAGCAGGGTCTATTGGCAGCATCACCAGGAACGCACGGTGCTTTACCTTGTTATCTTCCATTATTTTGAGCAATTCCTTCTGGAATATGAGAACCGGTTTGAGAGACACAATGGTTACCAGCGGCCTATTGTTCAGGAAGTCGTAGAAAAATATTTAGACTGAGGTAATCCAAAGTGTGGATTTGCGCGGATAAGATGTCCTGATTGTGGGAGAGAAAAATTACTGATGTTTTCCTGCAAGACCCGTGGATTTTGTCTCTCCTGTCATGCCAAGCGTCGTGAACAATGGAGTGAGTGGATGCGGGAGAAGCTTATCCTGCGCACACCTCACCGCCAGGTAGTCTTTACCATTCCCAAGATGTTGCGGATATTTTTCAAGTACAATTTTTATCATTTTCTATTTTCTATTCTCTGCTTTTTTTTAATCTGAACTATTAGCCAAAAGCTGGCATGGACACTGGTAAATCCCGCAGAAAGCCATCCGGAACAACGCGGGCATGGTTCCTCGAGAGAATCTGCCCTACATATTCCAGCGGAAAGTTGCTTTCAGTAGGAAGATGTTATCGCCCGGGGCAGAAAATAAATCGCCCATGTCCCGGGAAAAATTAAAATCACCGGGATTGGCATAGTCGCTTCTATTTTGAGTCCAAACAAAGTAGAGAAGAGAACCGGGGTGGTATTCCCAGCGCAGTACAATCGTTCCCCGGACAGATTTAAAGTTGAAATCCGGATTGTTGAAAGAAAAGACTGAAGCTGGGCCCTCTCCATCCGGGTCCACCCAATACATATTGTCTTCAAAATCAAGAGAGGATTGTCCTTCCCCGAATGTATTAAACTCAAAACTTTTGGGGCGGGCAAGCTCTTTAAACCTGTCATATTCTCCCACAGCAAGAAAAGGCTGTAGGTAAAGCTGCAGGGTTAATTTCGGTGTAAAGGTCCAGTCGAGCCTGATCTCACTAGAAAGCACTCTCTGGTAAAGGTGCCCGAAGATATAGCGGGCTTCGAAAGTGTCTCCCATTAACAGGTCATCCACTTTTTTTATCCATTGATATCCCGTCTCTCGTACCTCGTAATTGGGCCCGATGGAGAAGCTTATGTTGCTGCGGGGCTTCCAGCTTACAGAGGTGGAAGCGTTCCAGTTATAGGTTCCGATAGAGGGCCTTTTATAAACACTGCTAAAGAGAGTGAAGACAAACTGTTTGCGCCTGTCTGTATTAAGGCCTGTATTGAGCTGCCAGCCGGGTGGAATGCGTACTAAGGGCCCCCCTCTGGTCAGGTCATTGCTGATGGTTTCGGGATTATAAGCGGCCATGGTATTAAATCCCCAGTAGTTAAGGAATTGACCATTGGCAAGCACTAGATATCCTTCCCATATTTTGTTGCCGCCAAAGTCATAATTACCGAATGGTCCTCCTGCTACAACCAAATTGCGGAAAACTTTACCGGGATGAGGCCATGTATATCCGACGATGAGGCTGCTGTTTATGATATCTGAGCTTCCAGATTGAAATCCGGTGTCATTAGGATCAAAGCCAGGCGAAAGTGCTCCCAGGGCAAAATTAAACAGGAGGCGTCCCCGTTGCTTATTAAGTTGAAAGCGGCCGCCCCAGCCGCTTAAAGATGTGGCGCTTTCATTTAAGGAGACATGGGAGGCGTCCGGCCGCTGGAAATAGTGGAGGGAGGACTGCTGCAGCTGAAAGATAGCTTGTTTACTTCCATTGACATATGTTCCGCCCATCCAACCACTTAAAACCCAGGTTTTTTCCTTATCTAAAAATGCCCACCCATCACAGGCAAAGCTGAGTGCTTTCTGGTTTAAAATGCCTGATAGGGTATCATTCCTGAGGTCCCGGACTACAGAAGTAGCCATCACCCCCAGGCCCTGGTGTCCCTGGTTAAACTCCCGCTGAGCACGCAGGGCGCCATAATAGGAGAAGGGTTCCACTTCTTCCTGGAAGCGGGCGCCAGAAACATCGACTTCTGCAAACTCCCGGGCTGTAAGGGCATTGAGAAAACCAATATTCCATTTACCCCCTAATTTTCCTGTAAGCTTGAAAGCGCCCAGGATAGTCGACCTGTCTGGATAGTTAACATATCCGTTCCTTGTGACATAGCCCTGGGGTGCCCGGCCGACCCGGCGGCTGTAAAAGAAACTGGGAGCACTCCAGTTTACAGTCATATTATTGGTGATTCCTCCTCTACCAAAATCATTAAATATATTGCTCCCTTCTATAAAAAAAGGCCTTTTTTCCTGAAAATAAGATTCATAAGCAGAGAGGTTGATAACAGCAGGATCGACTTCTACCTGACCGAAATCCGGATTTACAGTTGTATCGAGGGTGAGATTGCTTTTTAAGCCGATTTTAGCATTAAACCCGACATTGGCCAAAAGATTTTCTCCTGTCTGGAAGGGATTACCCTCTTCCTCTGGACTGAACTGACCTTGGGCAACAGTGTAAGGGAGAAATTCTATATGTCTACCGGGAGAAATGCTTTTTATCCCTATTAACTTGGCAAAATGGGAAACATACCCGGTATCTTCTTTGGGGATCCATACTAATCCGACCTTTTCATTTTTTCTGTTTATCTGTCTGCGGAAGTTTACTCCCCAAGTGTATTCATCCTTTTTTGGAAAGCGGAGTTGATGAAAAGGTATTTTAAGCTCTACAATCCATCCTTTGTCATCGATCATAGTAGAATATTCCCATACTCCGTCCCAAGTTGTGTCGCGCGATACATCATTAAAAAGAGTCCAGTCTACGATAGAACCTGAGGGATTCACAGCAAACTGATAACCGGAACGCCTGTCATAATAGGGATCAACTGCAAAAATAAACCAGTCTGATTCGACAAAATCGTCCCTTCTTCCCAGCCGGCATTTTATTTTTTCCGGAACTGAGTCAAACATGCGGGCTGCTACATAAATAGCCTGGTCATCATAAGCCACCCAAACTAAAGTTTTTTCAGTAGGGTCTTCCCCATCATGGGGATCGGATTGGATAAAACCACCAAAACCTTCTGACTCCCAGGCTTCTTCTGAGAGGATCCCGTCTACTTTGATGTCTCCATTTGTGCGAACTGCCTGGACAGTCCTTTGTTTTGGTGTTTTTATGGTCCGGGCAGATGATAAATACGGGATCATTAGAATGAAGGTGTAAATGAATATGGATATTGTTCTTTTTTTTATCATGACTTATCCTAATCTGTACTATTCATAAAATTTGTGAATAATCCAGATTCTCCTGAGCTAATTACAAAACTTGTTAATAATTTGAACTTACAAATATATAACGCAGTAGAACAGGAAAAAGTTGTCGGAAGGGTAAAGAAATATTGAATGTATGTAAGGTTTCTGACTGCAGATCAGTAAATTCAAGCTTAAAATCGATTCAGTTCAATAAAAGGACTTTCCCATAGAGCGCTCCCTTATATTCTCCCTTTTTTATGCTGATTTGGCCGTCAATAATCACATATTCTACTCCTGATGGGTATTTAAAAGAATCTGAGTAGGTTGAGTTATCCCTTACCGTTTCTGGGTCAAAGATCACCAAATCCGCTGTATATCCTTCCAGAAGCATTCCTCTTTTTTTCATCTGCAGAACGGAGGCTGGGAGGGAAGTCATTTTTCTGATTGCATCCTCCAGGGAAAGTAGTTTTTTCTCTCTTACATATTTACGGAGAATTTTGGTTTGGCTTCCGAATTCACGCGGATGCCCGCGTACCGGTTTTGCCGATTCTTTAATAACCGGAAGAGCACCCCCGTCGCTAGATACCATTACCCAGCTCTGGGCAAGAGCATAGTTATGGTCTTGTTCTGATTGAGAGCCGCCGCCGTACAGAATATCCGGTTCGTCGATGATCAAATTCACGAGGATATCGAACATATCTCGGCCTAGTTCCCGGGCGATGTCGATAAAGTTTTTTCCCTCCAGGTGCTTGTTTTTAGGGGCTACTAAAATAGTAAAATCATGCCATCCCCACATCGCAACCGCACTTGGGTCATTTGGGCGGCCTTTAACTGTTAATTGTTTGATCATGTCGCGTTTTTCTTTATCTTTAAGTGCCTTAATAAGTTCTCTATGATAAGCAGCTAATGCTTTTTCTCGGTCTTTTTCCGGCCACTGGTTTCTATAGACCTGGGCCCTGAGTTTTGAGAGCGGTTGCATATCTTTTGGTATTTCCAAAAATGTAGAGAGTAACCCTATTGGTGCTGACTTTATATAAGGATACTGGTCTGCGGTTATATAAATCCCCCGGCTTCGTGCATCTGCAATAGTCTGGACCGCCTTTTTCATCAAGCCCCAGTTGTTTTTCCCTGTAACCTTTAAATGGGAGATGATAGAGCGGACTCCGGTTTTTTCTGTTATCCGGATTATTTCTTTTATTGCTTCAATAATCCTGCCAGCTTCATCCCGCATATGGGTTGTATGTATGCCGTTATATTCAGCCACTACCCGTATTATCTCTATAACTTCTTCAGTATCAGCAAAACGTCCCGGAATATACTCCAGGCCTGTGCTCATTCCCCAGGCTCCTTCTTCCATGGCTTTGCGGGTGAGGGACTTCATTTTTTCTATTTCCTCTGGAGTTGCTTTACGGGGAGTATTACCCATGACCTCCCGCCTGATGCTTCCGTGCCCCACTAGATAAACAACATTGGTGCCGATTCCCTGTTTTTCCCATTTCTGCTTGGTGTTAAGCACGTCGATTGAGGCAGATTCTCCGCAATTTCCAGTTACAACTGTAGTTACTCCTTGGGCTAAATAATTTAAATTAGCCTGGCATAGAGGGTCGCCAAGGTCAGAGTCGCAGTGAGTGTGCATGTCGATAAACCCAGGGCAAACGATTAGATTTTCAGCGTTTATGGTTTTTTCGGCTTCAGCTGTGGAAAGATCTCCGATTGCTGTGATCTTGCCACCCTGAATTCCGATATCAGCATAGAACCAGGGATTACCTGTGCCGGAAACTACTTTTCCGTTTTTTATAAGTAGGTTATATTTTTGGGGAGAAGAGCTTGCTGAAACATTTATAACTATAAATACCAGCAGGGATAAAGTTAAAACATTTTTAAAAAATCTATACATTTGAACACCTCATTATCAATTAAAAGGAAATTGTTGGATTGATCCATTGTTTCTATGTCAAGATATTTGTCATATTTTTTAATTCTGGGGGGATTTAGCAAATCGGATATTTTTGACCCGACCGGCATCTACTGTAAAGCTGACTGCATCACCCTTTTGGTTGCGGAAAAAATTCAGTTTCAGGCCGCTGACTATAAATTTGCCTTTAAAGGTTGGAGTAAGAGCATCCTCCGGATAATCTTTGTAAGGATTTTCATGGCGCATAAAAAGTTTTCCATTTTCCAATAATATTTTATATGTAGTCTGGAGCTCCTCGCTGTAAAAGCTGCCTGTATATTCTTTAAGCTGAGTAGGAGAGAGAAGTTCCAGGCGGATGGATTTAAAAGTAGAAATGTCCCTTCCTTCCCTTAGGACCAGCATAATTGGTGGCGTTCCTTCTTGTGATATTTTAAACTCGATTTCGCCATAAAATGGGTCGTCAGTAAAGAATTTTGTTTTGCTGATAGGTGAGATTAAAAATGTCCTGGGAGAGAAATTCACCTGCACTTGAAGGTTGTTTTCTTTTGGAGAAAGTTTCCAGATGACTCCCCGTTTTGGATCGTAAAAAGTCCCGCTGAATTTTATAAGTTCAGATTCTGAAAGCTTTATGAGTACAGGTTTTTCAGCCGGATCTTTATCTTTTTTTACATTTTCTTTAAACTCATCCGCCAGATAAATATCGGCTATTTTTCTGGCAAGCCGGCTGGGATCAAAGCTTCCCAGGTTAGCCAGGCAGATCACAGAAAAATTCTGTTCGGGAAAGCGAATCATATCTGCTCTGAATCCAACAAATGCGCCTCCGTGGCTTATCATTTTTAAGCCTTTATATTGATCAACACCGAGACCGAAGGCATAGTTTAGTTTCTCGCCGCTGTTTAACACTCCGGGAGTAAGTATTTTCTCTATTAATTCCGGTCCGCTTTTTCCCAACTTATTATGGTAGAAGTTCTGGTCCCAGAGAAAAAGGTCATCAACAGAAGTAAAAATACCTCCATCTCCGATCATGGGAAGGGTGGTCATGTCGATCCGGAAGCTATTGTCATTCCGGGGGGAATAACCGGATGCCCGGAGCTTTACGATTTTGCTATGGTCATTATGAAAATGGGTGTTTTTCATTCCCAGCGGTTTAAAGATGTTTTCCTCTGCATAGATTTTCATCGATTTACCGGTAACTTTTTTCACGATCTCTGATAAAAGAAAATAGCCGGAATTGCTGTATAGATGCTCCTTTCCGGGATAGAAATTCAGTTCCTTTTGACGACAGATAAGGTCGACTACTTCTTCGTCTTTAAAATAATCATCATTTCGAGCACCTGAGATTGCCCAAAGAGTTAGATAATCGCGGATACCACTTGTGTGAAGGATAAGATGGCGGATTGTAATGACTTTGGGGTACTCGGGCATCTCAGGGAAATATTTACGGATATTATCATCCAGTGATATTTTTCCTTCTTCTGCCAGCAGTGATATGCACATAGCTGTGAATTGTTTTGATGTGGAACCTATGCGGAAGATGGATTTAGAAGTTATGGGGATGTCATATTCCAAGTTTGCCATGCCATAGCCGCGTTTATAAAGAAATTTTCCATCTTTTATCACTCCCAGGGCGCAGCCAGGGGAGTCAGGTTTGTCCCAATTGGCAAATAACTTATCTACTTTCTCGATTCCCTGGTCATATGCTTTTTCTCTGCTGGAACAGGCCGGCATAATGAAAAAAAACACCAAAAGGATAAATATAAACTGCTTATTTTCTTTTAGAACGGACATCATCAACTCCTCCTTTTATCTTATATATTATTTAAGGCGTTCCAGGTATTTATCTTCCCTTGTATCGATAAGGAGAATATCGTCTATTTTTATAAATTGTGGCACATTGATAGTGATGCCGGTTTCCAATGTAGCGGGTTTATTGCTGGCACTTTGAGTGGCCCCTTTAAGAAAAGGCTCGGTTTTAGTTACTTTTAATTTGATTGTAATGGGAGGATTAACAGATACTGGCCTGTTTTCGTACATTTCAATTGTAAAGACCACATTAGGGATGAGATAATTGACTGAACCTTCCAGGATCTCTTCAGAAAGCTTGATCTGTTCATAAGTTTTAGTATTCATAAAAACATAATCTTGGCCATCCTGGTAGAGATATTCCATCTCTACAGTTTCCAGATAAGCTTGATTTACCCGGTCTTTGGAGCGAAACCTATAGTCGTACAGGCTCCCATCTTGAAGTTTTCGCAGTTTGGTCTGCATAAGAGCTTGGCCTTTGCCTGGAGTTACATGGGTTGTCTCAAGTATTTTATACAATTCTCCTTCGATTTTTATTGTCATACCTTTCCTTAGTTGGGTTGCATTTATCATTATTTACTCCTCAATCAATTCTTGCCCCATCATCTACATGGACTATATGAGGTCTTGTATCCAGCTTTTTTAATGCTTCTGCTACTTCATCGGCACAACCTGGAGTATATGCCAGAATACATCCTCCTTCCCCGGAGCCATTGATTTTTGCGCCCAGGGCTCCGTTTTCCAGGGAAGCTTCTATCATCCGGTCGATCTTGGGCGCTGATATTCTTAAATAATCTCTGACTACTTCCTGCTGACGGTTAAGAAGCTGCCCGAAATATCGGTGGTCAAAATTTTCTTTTTCAAAAAGCTTTTCCCCTTCAGTAGTTATGTCCCTGGTTTTTAAAGTTCCTTTAAGCAGCCTTTTTTCAACCGTAGGAATTTTTTCTATTTCCTCCTTTTCCTGGGCTTTAGGAATTGAGCGAAGGTTAAAGTCAGGAAATTTTTCCTGAATTCGGGAGAGCCCTTGAAGAACATTGCTTTTAATGAGCCCTAAGGTTCCGGTTGTGTTTTTTCTAATCAGAGAATCAGCCAGCACAAACTCTTTTAATCTATTCTTAAGTTTTTTTAATTTAAAATCAGCTCCGAAATGAATAGAGACAATACCGCCCAGAGAGGAAGCATAATGATCCATCTTTCCTCCCGGCTCCTTAAATTCCGCTACTTCTGCCTGGAAAGCAAGCTCTGCAACTGTTTTGGGACAGGAGGCTCTTTTGTCTCCAGCAGTTTCCAAAAGGAATTTTATCCAGGCTACTACCAGAGCCGACGAACTGGCTGTCCCTGAGTTAATAGGAATGGTCCCGTTGATTTTACAGTCCCACCCTGAGGGAAATTTCAAACCTTCCCGTCTTAGAATATTTACTGCACTTTTTAAATAATCCCGCTCATTTAGGTAGCCGAGTTCTAAATCCAGTGAAAATTCGTCTTTTTCTTTGATATCAGAAAGGTCGAGTTTAAACAATCGATCCCTGCGTTTTGTTCCATTTATAAAAATCCTCAAATCTATAGCTGCAGCGATAATGGACAGGCCGAAATAGTCCTGGTGTTCTCCCAGCAGGCATAATCTTCCTGGTGCTGATATATTTAATTCGTTTTTAAGCATGCCTATTTTTTATCTGAATTTGTAATTTTTTGCAAGCAGGCTGGTAAAATCCAGTCTTGCTATTTACTATTTTCCATTTTCTCGGTAACATATACATCGAAATTTCTTATGAATAGTTAATTATTCACAAGTCGAGGTTACTGCAGATAATATAAACATCGAAATTTCTTATGAATATAATATATTTTTTGGGTACAGGGGGTTCTGCCGCTACAATTGAGAGGGATAACACTTCTCTGCTTATCCGCCGGAAAGAGGAGCTCATCCTGATCGACTGTCCGGGCAGTGTAACCCGCAAGATAAAAATGCTTGAGCTTGACCCGCGGAAAGTCCGCTCTATCCTGATCACTCATACCCACCCAGACCATATTTATGGACTCCCTGCTTTTGTACACAGCCTTATGCTGGATAAACTCAGTATTAAGCTCTATGGGTCAGAAGAAGCGATTAAGTTTTGCTGCAAGTTGTTGGATATTTTTCAACTCCGGGAGGAAAAAATATTGTGCCGGATTGATTTTATTAAATTAGAAACACAAGATAAGTTCGATTTGTCTCCTGACCTAAAATGCGATGTTTTTAAAGTCCCTCATAAAGAGTCTTCTCTGGCATTTTGTTTTGACTTTGAGCCGGAAAAGAAAAAACTATTGTATTCAGGAGATACTCCGGTTTCGCCGGAACTGTTCAAACATGCAGCTGGGATCGATACACTTATCCATGACTGCAGTACTCCTTCCCGTTTCTCTAAGATATATCCATTTCTTCCCACCATGCATACGGATGCTTTATCTTTGGGACGTATGGCCCAACAAGCGGGGATTAAGCGTCTTATCCCGATTCATTTTTTCGGGGAATTGGATTATTCTATAGATGAGATCAAAAACGAGGTCAGACAGAATTATACAGGGGAACTCATCATCCCTGAAGACTTGACAAAAATAACCATTTAAGCCCAAGAATCCTTAATTAATTCGCTGCGCGAAGTAAAAGAATAAAGGCGGAGAGGGAAAGAATCAGGTCAGTTGATACGAAAACACGCGGATTTTCCCCAGCGTGGAAAATCCGCTCGGATACAGTCTTCGCTCTCTTCTCCTTATAGGAGAAGAACCATGCCCGCTCATCCTTGCTAAC
>Ga0114922_10002661_pt1 | contig 16720 bp, 10 predicted proteins | sample AartaG_FD_100975 | JGI IMG/M metagenome (GOLD analysis project Ga0114922, IMG submission 100975) | Deep subsurface microbial communities from Aarhus Bay to uncover new lineages of life (NeLLi) - Aarhus_00045 metaG | ecosystem: Environmental > Aquatic > Marine > Oceanic > Sediment | place...
GCGTGTGTGAGAAGCGGGACGAAAAACCGAGCCGCGACCGTGAGGGAGCGGTTTTCCGCGGATGATACCGCACCGCTTCCTTACGGGCGCGGCTCGGATAAGACTTCTCACACACGCTCTTAGTCCTTGGCCAGTTCGCGCATCACGTCGTCTGGCAGGTCGAAGTTGGATGATACGCTTTCCACGTCGTCGTGATTATCAAGCGAATCGATCAATCTCATGACCTTCTGAGCGTCCGCCAGGTCAAGGGTGATCTGGTTGGCGGCCATCATGGTGACGTCGGCCGACTGGATCTCTATGCCGGCTTGCTTGACGGTTTGCTTGACGGCTTCGTAGGCGTCCGCTTCGCAGATGACTTCGTGGACCATCTCCGAGGTGGTGACGTCTTCGGCTCCGCCCTCCAGGGCGACTTCCATCAGCTTGTCCTCATCGACCGCGTCCGTGTCTACGGTGATGACGCCCTTTAGGTTGAACATCCAGGCCACGCAGTTCGGTGTGCCGAGATTGCCCCCGTGCCGTTCGAACGTTTTCTTGATATCGGAGGCCGTGCGGTTGCGATTGTCGGTCAGTGCGCGGCACATCACCGCCACCCCTGCCGGGCCGTAACCTTCGTACATAACCTCTTCATAGGTTTCGCCCTCGACTTCGCCGGTGCCCTTCTTGATGGCCTTTTCGATGGTATCCTTGGGCATGTTGGCGTCCCTGGCCTTTTCGACGGCCAGGCGCAGACGCGGGTTGTCGTTGGGGTTGCCGCCGCCGGTGCGGGCGGCGACCGTGATGCTGCGGGACAGCTTGCTCCACGATTTACCCCGCTTGGCGTCGAGGGCGGCCTTTTTGTGTTTTATACTGGACCATTTTGAGTGGCCTGACACGTTCCTGCTCCTTAATGTGGGTCTGTCCTAACGCGGCACCTCAACAAGACTAACGTTTCTCAGCCGTGGTAGGGTGCATCTTGATGTACGCTACCTATTGAGCTTGCCCAGCGGCGCCACCGCCGGCTGCTCGCCTGTCCGTACGTCCTGTATTTTCCTGCGGGCCAGGTCACGCGTATCGCGCGCCTCGGCGTTTGTCTTGTCGTCTTCCAGCCTGGTGTCGGCAGCTTCGATGGCCGACTGCCAATGTTCGATTGCCTCCTGCCGCTTGCCCGCCCGCCAGGCGGCGTCGCCGAGGTGGTCGAGAATAACCGCGTCAGGGTTCAGGTCAGCACGCACCGCTCGGCCCAGCCACTTCAAGGCGCCGGCGAAATCCCCCTTCTTGTACAGAACCCAGCCCAGGCTGTCGAGATAAGCGACCTCGCGCGGCAATTTACTGACGGCCAGGCGGATCATCCTCTCAGCCTCATCGAGGCGCTCGCCGCGATCCGCCAACATGTAACCCAGATTGTTGTTCACGGATGGGCTCGACGGTTCGATGGCCAGGGCTCGTTCCAGCGTCTGCGATGCCTGATCCGCCAGTCCGCGTTCGTCATAGCTGGTGGCCAACAGGTTGAGGCACTTAACGACCTCGCTCGGGCTGTGCGAGCTATCGATTACTTGAACGAGGCGTCGCTCTGCCTCCTGGTACTTGCCAGCCAGGATCAACTCCTGCGCAACAACAATGTGGAGCATATTTGCCCGCCCCGGATCGCCCTGCTGCGCCAGCCCATCCAGAAACCGAGCCGCCTCACTGAAGCGCTCGGCCCGGTTGAGAAGCCAGACCATATTGCTGACCATATCGTCGAACAGCGACTCCCCCCGACGAGACGCCGCGAGCTGGTTCCGCACCCATTCCAAAGCCTCGTCCGTTCGCCCGGCTTCCTCCAGGGCCGATACAAGCCGGCGGACCGTCACCGGGCTTTGGGGGTCTTGATCGAGCCAGTCGAGGACGTGTTGAAACGCCCGGTCGTGCATGTCCGAGGCCGCCAGCACGTTGATCAGTCGGCTCCGCGCCGTGATCGAATCCGGAGCCTGTCGATACATTGACTCCGCGATCGGCAGGGCCGGTTTCGCTTGATCCGTATCGAGATAGGCTCCGATCAATCGAACCGCCCAGTCACCGGGCGTCTCTTCCGCTGCTGCCCACGATTCAAGCTGTTCCACCCACTGTTCGTCTCGTCGCAGCAGCCGAAGGAATTGGAGGGCGGCCAGGCGGTAGGTCTGCCGATCCTCAGGTTTCAAATCGGCACGCTGTGCCTGCTGTCGGGCAAGGGCGAGCGCTGCCTCGAAATCCCCGCTGACTGCGAGCAAGTCCAACATGGCAAAGCGCCAGGCGTGACGGTTGGGGTGGCGTGGCAATAGCGTTTCAAGGAGGCTTGCGGCCTGCTCAAACTCAAGCAGCGAGTATTCAACCCGCACCAGGCCCATCGCTGCGTGTTCGTCGCGCGGGTCCAGGGCCGCCGCCCGCTCGTAGTACCGGCGGGCTTGTTCGTACTGGCGCAGATCGCGGTGGGAATCGCCCAGCATCACCAGGGTGGCTGTGTCTTCACCGCCGCGCCGCATTCCCTCTTCGAGCGTGCGGCGGAAATCGGAATCATCTCCCGTGCGCGCCAGGCCGAGCCTCGCCACGCACCGGGCTACAAGTACTGTAGAAGCAGAAAGCCGGGTAAGATCTGAAATCTGGGATTCCGCTTCGGCCTGTTTTCCGGCGGCGATATAACGCTTCACCAGAAGCTCGCGCGCTTTCTCATGCAGTGGGTCCTCCTTCAGCAAGGCCAAGAGTTGCCGCTCGTATTGCAATTGACGACCCGTGCGAAGGTAGAGCTTGGCCAGGGCAAACATCGCCCGGCTGTCAGCCCGGTTAAGCTGAGTGGCGGCTTTATAATGCCGCTCCGCCCGGGTTTCGTCGTCCAGCCCCTCGTGTGCTCGCCCGAGCACGTACTCCAGCCGGGCGTCTTGTGCCGATGATTCCTCGACCCGCCGGGTGGTCTGGATGGCGTCATTCCAGCGGTATGTCTGGACAAAGACGGAACCGAGTGCGGCACGTGCCGGAATAAAGCCCGGGCGTTGCTTCAGACTCTGACTCAACCATGACTGAGCATCATCGAATCGCTCGTCCAAAAGCGCCGTCATCCCAAGCAGGTAGGCTTCGCCGGCTCCGGCGCCTGTCGGATCACGCCGCAACAGTGCGTCCAGTGCCTTGTCATCTTCGGTCAGTTCGCCAAGCCTGGCGGCAATCTCCTCATACTGACTCGGATCGTGCTCGACGGCATCCCCGGCGGACTGCAACGCGACGGCCCAGTCCCGCTGATCCACGTGCAGATCAACCAGTCGCAAACGGACGACCATCGCGTCGGGATGCTTCGCGATATAGGCTTCGAGTTCCTGCCGGCACTGCGCAGGCCGTCCCAAACGGACATAAGCCTCCGCCAGATGCAGCAGCAGCGCCGGGTCGTCGGGACCGGTGGACATCCGCGCCCGAATCTCGTCGATGATGGCTTCGGGCTTCCCCAGCCGCTGATGAATCTGTGACAAAACATCGATGACATCGTCGTCGGCGGTCTCGATGGCTCGGGCGGCGTCGAGCGCCTCGTCGACCCGTTCGGCTCTTAACAGCAAACGGGCGTGGCGAATCCGCAGCGCTCGGTCCGCCCCACCACGATCGACCAGGCGCTGAAGCTCGGACGCGGCTTCCTCATACTTCCCGAGCCGCTCCAGCAGGGCTGACTTGGCTTGCGCCGCGCTGCCGCAGTTGATGCGAACGATCGTCGCAAGTTCGGTGTTGCCGGGATCGGCGTCGACGGGTGCCAAGCTTCGCTCAAAGGCCTCATACTGTTCGAGGGCGGCGGTCAGGTACTGCTCCGCTGCAAGCGACTCGGCCAGGTGGTAGTGACACAGAGCGGCTGTTTCACGATCCGTCTTGAAATCCGAGCAGTGCAGGGCGGTTCGGTAGTGGTTGATCGCTTCCTTATGTTCTTCATCGCCGGCGGCGACACGAGCAAGAAGGTAGTGTGCCTGCGCGATGTCCGGGTTACTCGCCAGCGCGCGGCTTGCGTTTGCCCGTGCCCGCTGTGGGTTGTCGGCTGACCAGTACAAGGAGGCCAGCGCTGTGTGAACGGCGGGGTGGTTGGGATCATAGCGAAGGGCGCGTTCCAATTCGATCGTCGCCTCAGTAAATCGTTGCTGGCCGGTCAACGACCTGGCCCGGGCCATCTGCTCGACCGCGCGCGGCGAAAGGGATTTCAGCTCATCTGGTTTCTGTGGGCGATCGGGGACGGGCTCGATTTCGCTTAAGCGAAGTCGCGCTCGGGGCGGGAGTGCGTCGTCGTCGTCGGCAGCGGCGGCCTGCGCGCCCGAGCCGGACGACTGTTGGGCGGGCGGGGCGGCGCACCCGGTCATCGCCACCGTCAGCGTCAGTAAGACAGGCCACCATCTGGCACGTCTGACGGTACGGGCTTGTCGGAAGGATGAAGGATGAAGGATGAAGGATGGAGGATAAAGAATCAAGCGTGTATTCATGTCTGAGAGTCCGGCGTCGGTTTCACACAACATCAATTCCGGAATGAATAGCGAATAGCAAATTCAGGACAGCGAATGAAGAAACGGATGGCGATCCCTTCTCCTTTCATTCGTTATTCGCGATTCGACCTTCGCCATTCTCCACCGGCGGGTCGCCGGTGCCACCTGAAAACCGTGGGACAGGTTTTCTAACCCGTCATTTGACCGGCTGGAAAGCTGGTCCCACATGCTGGAAGGCCGGTCCCACATGGGATCCGGATAGGCTCTAACTTAAGCGGCTATCGCTTTTCTTGCGAGAGGCGTCTTTTGGTCGGCTGACGGCTCGCTTGACCTGCGCACCGCCGCCGGCCGTCTTGCGACGACGGGAGGCTGCGGGCTTGCGTGATCCCGCCGGTTGCTTCTTGTCGGGGCCGGCCAGATGTTGCAGGGCCTTGCAAAAGCTTTTGGCCTGGACGGCGGCAATGGCCCGTTCAAGGAAAGCCTGCACCTCCTCCCGCGTTGCCTCCGGGTGGACGAGTTCCTCCTTTCGCAGCACCTTGAGCATGAGGTCATCGACGGGAATGGCGTGTCCTCCCAGGCTCCACAGGACCACCGACGCAACGGCGTAACCGTCGACGGCGTCGATCGAGGCGAGATAACTTCGAGCCTCACGCAGCCTGAGCGACTTGACCCGCTCGAGACTCACCACGTTCTCTTTCTCGAAAATATCGTTGAGCGCCCGTCTTAGCCGTTCGCAACGGGTTTGTGCTTGGGGCAGGGATCGACCGATGACGGCGGCGACTTCCACAGGCGAGGAAACACGCACCTCGTTCCAGTCGATCATTCGCTGGAAGATCAGGTCCAGCGCGCGGCGGCCGGCGGCCTCGCCCTCGCCGGCGCCGAGGATCGCCGCCGCCAGTTGATGGAGCGGGTCGGACAGTTGGGGGGGGGTGTCTTCGCCGTCCCGGAAGGCTTCCAGCTTGGCGAAACGCTTCCGGACGCGATCGGCATAAAGGGACCCATCCTTCATAATGAGGAATCCCCTGATCCTGGTGACGATGAATCGGGAAATTGGTCGGCTTGTCCTCCGTCCTGCCCGGAACCGTCTTGTTCCCCCCCGGTCTTTTGGGAGGGGGCAAGTTGAACGTCGCCGTCGGACTCGGCCCGGTTGGCCTCGATAAGACGCAACGTCTCACGTACCTTTCGGACCGACTTGTCCACCCGGATGCGCAATTCGGGGCAACGTCTAAGCTGCAGGTTCTGCCCGACCAGCTTTTGTAGATGCCCCCGGGCGTGTTGTAGCGCTCTTAGCGTTTTTCGCTCGTCCGCCTCGCTGCCCGCGACGCTGACCAACACCGTGGCGATTTGCAGATCGCGGCTCATCGTCACCTCGGTGACTGTCGTCAAGGGTGCGATGCGCGGGTCGCTGAGCCGACGCGCGATCGCCTCGCTGACAACCTGGCGAACGGCGCTAGCCACCTTTTGTGGTCGGTAAGATCGCACGAGCCGGTTCCAAAAACTGCACGGTCACGGCCTAAGACCGTGTTTAAGAAGCTCTCAGCTATCAGCCATCAGCTATCAGCCGGAGGACTACAACCGCCAAGGTCCACAACAAACATGGAGTGTAACCTATTGCCTGGCAACGCGTTGCGTGACGTCAATCCATATTCCGGCTGACGGCTCAACGTGGTTCCATCGCACGTATCCGCAGGATGCACGAGCTTATTGAACACCCTCTAAGACCGAGCGCGGTCACCTGATGAATCCCGCCTGCAAAGCCACAGCCGAGTCGGCTGTGCCACACTTATGTGCCACACTTAAGACGGGGGCATCTCTCGAAGCACCGGCGCCGCGAACATCCCGTCTTCAATCCCAATCTTGAACAGTCGGCTCCGCCGGACCCCGGTCTGAGGATCCACCGTTATGTAAGGCATCACCCCGATGCGCTTCAGGGCATCCAGAACGAACACTCGATCCGCGGCGGGGACGTTGTAGTAGGCCAATTCGGCGCGCACGTGGTCTTCGTTAAAAGTGTAGTTCGTCACTGCCGGGATGAATCGGGTTATCGCCTGCTTGGCACCGAGATCGGCCGGGATGAACAGCGCGTGCAGCGCCGTCCAGCGATCGGGTCGCGTCTTGACCCCGTCGAACCGGCGCACGATGTAGATCTGACCCTCAGACTCGGCAACGAATACATCGCTCGCGCCGTCCGGCAAAAAGTAATCCTGCACCACGCGGTCCTTCTCACTCTCGTTCGCGGCGTTTTCGATCTTGCGGCGCAACTCGTCGTTGTAGCCCGGGTAACGCGTGAGGCTGGGGGCGTTCCAGGGCAGGACGACTTCGATCGTGTAGGTTCCCTCCGGCGCAGTGAGCTGGACGTCCGTCTGCACGTGTTTGCTGTTCTTGGCGTCTGCGACGCGGACCCCGGGGCTCAGCGTTTCGCCGTCAACGTAGTAGGCCGTCGCCACGCTGGGAAACGACGCGATGTACAGGCCGCCGCGGTTCTCCAATCCGGCAAGCCCGCCGCGACGCGGTCGATCGTTTCGCCTCGGGGGCGGAGGGGGGGGGGCATACGGGTTTCCATCGTTCCGCGCCACACGGTCTTGCGCCTCATTATAGTAAGGGAGAATGACTTTCTTGGTCACGACGAAGATGACGGTGATCAGGATGGCCGCATAAATGAGCTTCAGCGCGATGTCGAGGGGGTTGAACTCACGGCGCTTTCGGCGGGAAAAAGGGGCCTTTGAGGCACGCGAAGACGTCTTGCTCCTGGGAAAAGGCTCCGAACGGTCCAATTCACCGAACAGAAAATCGATATCGTCTTCGTTCGACGCGGGAACCTCCGCCTCACGTCCACAGTACGAGCAGCGAACCTTCTTCCCCGCGTCTTCGTCTCTGGCCCGAATCGTATGCCCGCAATCGGACTTGAACTCAATCATGGCCTTTAACGCCGTCCTTTAATCCAGGGTGCGGGCCACCTTGACCACCTCAAAGGTCTCGATCTTGTCACCGACGTGGATGTCGGTGAAACCACCCAACATCATCCCACACTCCAGCCCCGCTCGAACCTCCTTCACGTCGTCTTTGAAGTGATGCAGCGAGGCCAGCGGGGCGCGATCGCGAACGACCACGCCGTCTCGGATCACCTTGGCCAGGTGATTGCGCGAGACCGTTCCACTGGTTACGTAACAGCCGGCGACGTGACCGACCTTCGACACACGGAACACCTCGCGGACGTCGACAACCGCCCGGGCCTCGATGTGCTCCTCCGGCTCCAACAGGCCTTCCAGTGCCTTCTTGATGTCGTTGACGACCTCGTAAATCACCAGGTAATGACGCACATCGACGCCGTGCTCCTCCGCAAGACGCCGCGAGCCGGTGCCGGCCTGGACCCGGAACCCCACGACAATGGCATTCGATGTGGCGGCCAGCTCGACGTCACTGTCGGTGATCGCCCCGACACCTGAATGCAAAATTGTCAGCTTGACCTGGTCGGAGGGTATGTCTTTCAACATGTGACACAGCGCGTCCACACTGCCCTGCACGTCCGCTCTGAGGATGACGTTAAGCACGGGGATCTCGCCTGCGTCACGCTGCTTGACGATCTGATCGAGTGAAAGCACCTTCTGCGATCCCATGCGGGCCTTGACGATTCGCGCCTGCTTGACCTCCTCAGCGATCTCACCCGCCCGACGAAGGTTATCCACCTGGTAGAAACGATCGCCGGCCAGCGGCACGTCATCAAGGCCCCACACCTCGACCGGCATGGCCGGGTCGGCCGCTCGGATGCGTTTCCCCTGGTCGTCCAGCAAGGCACGAACCTTGCCGAATGAGTTGCCGCAGACCAGCACGTCTCCCACACCCAATCGCCCCTCTTGAACCATCACGCGCACGACCGCACCGACACCACGCTTGGTCTGGGCTTCGATGACCGTCCCGGTCGTCGGGATCCCCGGATCGGCCTTGAGTTCCAGAAGCTCGCTAAGGGTCGTCAGAGTCTCCAACAGTTGATCAATCCCATCACCTGTCACGGCCGAGGTGCCGATGACCTCCGTGTGCCCGCCCCACCCGACCGGCGCCAGGTCATGCTCGGCCAACTGCCCGAAGACCTTCATCTCGTCGTGACGTCCCAGGTCGGTCTTGTTCAAGGCGACGACGATCGGCGTGTTGGCGGCTCTGGCATGGTTGATCGCCTCAACCGTCTGAGGCATGACCCCGTCATCCACCGCGACCACCAGAACGACGATGTCGGTCAGATTCGCGCCGCGCGCTCGCATTGCGGTAAACGCCTCGTGGCCCGGCGTGTCCAGGAATGTCACGGCCACATTGTCTCGTTTGAGATGGTACGAGCTGATGTGCTGCGTGATGCCGCCGTCTTCACCCGCCACAACGCGCGTCTTGCGGATAGTGTCCAGCAGGCTGGTCTTTCCATGGTCGACGTGACCCATCATCGTTACGATGGGAGGACGATGCTGTAAGTCCGCTCGCTTCCGGCTGGCGAATTCGTCTTCGAGCAGGTCGAGCGCGGTCTTGGCCGGGACGACGACCAGCTCAATGCTAAGTTCCAAGGCCAGAAGCTGCGCCGTCTCCGATGGCAACTCAGTGTTGATGTTAGCCAGCATATCATGTTCACGTCGTAGCGTGGTGAACACCTGAAGCTGGTTGGTCCCGGTGGCGGAGCAGAACTCGCGCACCGTCACGGGTTCATGGACCGTAGCCGTCGTCTTCGGACGCGCCACCTCCGCAGCAGCCGTCCCCGTGGAGGGAGTATCACTGCGGCGCCGGTGGATTTTGCGCCCGGTTGCCCCCTTCAAACGAGCGCGCCGCTCGGCCAGGTCCTGATCTCGCCACTCCAGCAACTTCTCTTTGGTTTCTGAATCGCGCTGGACAGAGCGGGGCGGCTTGGCCTTGGTTTTGGCAATGCCGGGCTCATCGCGCGGGCCGCGGCGAGTCGGCGGCGCCGGCGGCGAGGGGGGCGGCGCAATGCCGGATTCACCGACTTGCCGAGGCGCCCGGGCCGACGGACGAGGACGCGGGACGCGCACGCCCTGCTCCGGCGCCTCGTAGCGGACCACTCTCGGGCCGGTGATACGAGCCGGTGCGGGAACGTTCTGTGGTCCGGCAGGCTTGATATCCTCAGGGGGCTGTGGCGGTGAAGGCGTTTCGACCTCCTCGGTCGCGGGGGCGGAAACGATCGTTGCGGCGGACGGATCCTGCTCGCCGGCTACGGCCTCAGCGGCCTGGGCCTCAACAGGTTCAGCCTCAACGGCTGCGGCCTCAATACCTGCGGCCTCAACCGGTTCTCTCAAAGGCGGGGCAGGCGGTTCTATCTCCTCAGTGACGACCTCGGCCGGGCCGCTGGGTTCCGCCACCGGCTTTGCACGGATTTCCTCCTCAGGTTCGACCTCAGTGATCAACTCCGCTGGTTCCGCCGGCTCCGTAATTGTCTCGTCGGCGGCGGGCGGCGCTTCGACGACAGCCGTGCCGGCTTCCTGATAGACAACGACCGAATCGCCTTCCCCGGTGTCAACTGCCGGAGGCTCCTCCAACGCCACACCCATTCCTTCGGCCGATACGCTGATCGCGGGTTTGACGCGGACCTTCTCCAGGTCGATTCGCTCAGCCGTCTCGATCGTCGTCGAATGCAGACCTTCGCTGAACCACTCCCGGATCGTCGCTTCCAAACCGGCCCCTAGCGCGGACATGTGGTTCTTGACGACACTGCCAAGGCCCTCCGCCCGGCACTTCTCAAGAACGGCCTTGCTGGTGACGTTCAACTCCTTCGCCAGGATGTGAACACGCATCTTCTCAGCCAACACCAGCCTCCAACACGTTTTGTGTCGATCCAAGCGACGCGGCGACCGAGGTAACCCGCGGGTACGATGCTCGCGGACCCTCACGCCCTCTACGAGCCGTCAACCCCGACGGATTCGGCGTCGGTACCAGGCGTCGCCTCGTCCGAATGAGCCACGTCAACCGAGGGACCCTCGACACTCTCAGCCCCTTCTGCGAGTAGCTCACCCGCGGGCTCCTCCACCTCGGCGGACGGGCTTGAAGATGACGATTCTGCTTCTGCAGCATCTTCGTCAGGTACAGCCGCTTCGAGCGCCTCCGGGGGCTGACCCTCCGAAGCCGTCACGTCAAGCGCCTCCGGGGGCTGACTCTCCGCAGCCACCGCTTCAAGCGCTTCCGTGGTCTTACCCTCCGAAGCCACCGCTTCAAGCGATTCCGCGGTTTGACCCTCCGCAGCCGGCGCTTCATCAGGTGCCTCTGCCATCTGGGCCTCTTGAGCTTCTCGGGCCGCTTGGGCCGCCGCCTGTTCAGCCTCGAGCTTCTTCTGGGCTTCCAAAGCCTCGGCGATTCGCTTCGCCTCCACCGCAGCCGTCTCGACTATCGTCCCAGCAACCTCCTCGGGAACCTCTAACTCGCTGATCAGCGGGTCCTGGCCGACCTCCGCAAGATCCGCCAGCGAAATAATCCCCATCGCCAGCATCTTATCCAGCAACACGTCGTCGACGCCCTCCAGCGGTTTGAGCGCCCGCTGCATGTCGTCGACACCCTTGTCGTAATCCGCCGGAGTCCGGATGTCGATCTCCCAGCCTGTCAGACGAGCCCCCAGTCTGACATTCTGCCCTCGCTTGCCGATGGCCAAGGACAACTGGTCATCAGCAACAACCACCGTGGCCCGCCCGAGTTCGAAACACAGGAAGACCTCCTTCACCTCAGCGGGCTTGAGGGCGTTGGTGATCAGAATCTGGGATGATTCATTCCAGCGAACGATGTCGATTTTCTCGCCGTTGAGCTCCTCTACGATGTTGCGAATCCGGCTGCCACGCACACCGACGCACGCACCCACCGCGTCGACTTTGGTGTCGATCGAGGAGACGGCCACCTTGGTGCGATAGCCCGGCTCACGGGCCAGCGCCCGGATTTCGATGATGCGTTCGCCGACCTCAGGGACCTCGAGTTCAAACAGGCGGCGTATGTAGTCCGGGTGCGATCGCGTCAGGATGATCCTGACCTGATTCGCCACCTCTCGCACGTCGAGAATCATCGCCCGGGCCCGGTCGCCGGGATGGTAGGTCTCGCCTGGAAGTTGCTCGCCGCGCGGCAGCACGCCCTCGCCCCGCCCTAAATTGATGATCGCAAGTCCGCCTCCGTCGTAGCGCGTCACGGTGCCGGTCACCACCGTGCCAACACGCTGTGAATACTCCTCAAAGATGGAACTGCGCTCGTCTTCACGTATTTTCTGGATCATCACCTGTTTGGCTGTCTGCGCGGCTATGCGACCCAGCTCCTTCATGTCGATGGGCGTGCCGTCCGCCAAAGCCTCGATGCTGCCGGTAACACGATCAATGGTGACTGTCACCTCTTCCGCTTCCACATACGTCTTGCGGGCGGCGGAGACCATGGCCGCTTCCAGATCGACAAACACGTTCTCCTTGTCGATGTTCTTGTCCCGGCTGATGGCGTCGACGATCCGCACAAGTTCTGAGGTCATGGCCTAACCCAAACGTTGTCTAGTGGGCAACTTACGATCATGCACAAGCTGCCGGAACCTGGGACACCGTTACAAACCCGCCGGCATCCGCGAATCTCACTCCGCAAACCCACGGGCAACACCGCATAAAAAAAAGTGGGCACGATTACACGGACCCACCGGAGCACGAGGCGAAAGCGTCATTGGGGAAGTCCCGGGCTAACGCATGGCGGCTCTCCCCTCGAAAAAGCCGACTCGCGCCGATGACGCGCAAAGCCAGTGATCGAACCTCTCAGTTCGCACTGGTCCCGACTCCACCTTGATCCACGCCGCTGTTCACATCCGCACTTTCAGAAGGCGACACGAGATCCGATTGTACGTCCCACATCCACCGTCCGCAGGCCATCAAATTGCCCTGCCGGACCCATCAAACGACTAACACACCAACCCGCCGACGCAAACGGCGACGCCGGACAACACAACCTTTGTCGTCATTATAAGCGGCGCGCACAGGGTGTCAATCGGCAATCCAGGCTCAGTGAATGTAGTGATTGTACCGTTTCGCGCACAGCAGCAGGACCGCCAGCCGGTGCAGGTGAACGCGGCAGGAACAACACCACCCCAGATATCACACTCGTGTTCCGTCTCACTGACATAGTTCGTGTGACAGCTTAGAAGGGCCGATCTGACTCGTCTGGTTCCACGCGATCTTGTCCCTGCACGTGGCCCTTCCCGCGCCGTGCCTGTGCCGGACAGTTGGGACACGACCTCCTGGCTCTACGACTCCAGCGGCTGCAGCACGCAGCCGGGTTTCTCCTTCAACCGCATCGTGTGCCGGCGGTATCAGAGAGTACCTTGAGGATCCACATCATGACACTCACGATACTCGCGGTTCTGGTGGGGCTTCAATTCTGCGCTGGTCAATTGAAGCCGGATGAACAGGACGCTGATCCTGCGGCCCAACTGGCTCAGAAGGTTGAGCGGTACTTCGGTTGTGCCGATCCGGCCAAGCGTCGGGAGATTGAACGTCAGATCGAGCAAATCGCCGCAGGCGACCCGCAAGTTGTCGCAGAGGCCGTCCGACAGGCGAGACTGTGGTCGGCCTTGGGTTCGGGCGAGGGTCGATTCAGTCTGACGCTTCCGTCCAAGCGGACCATCGACGTTCAGTACGTCGTACCCGACGGCTACGACCCCGCCGCTGCGCACCCCCTGCTGGTTTGCCTTGGATCACAAAACTCCAGCCCCGCCGAAGTGCTGGAACGAGCCGAAGTAGTGCTTGGACGCCCGGCCCGGCTCATGGTACGTGTTGCGCCGTCGCGGGCTGTAGGCGGTTCGTTTTGGATGCCGCCGGCGGAATCAGGCGATTTCCCGGCTTTGCTGCAAGCTCTGCGTCGGCGTTTCCACGTTGATACGAACCGCGTGTACCTGTTCGGCTCGCACGTCGGGGCGGACGCGGCCTGGCACCTGGCGATCGCCCATCCGGACCTGATCGCGGGTGTGGTCGCGCTTTCCGGATTCCCGCACATGCCTTACGCCGAGCAGGTCTACCCGTTTCTCCTCGCCGACCTCCGCACCGTTGCGGTACTGAGCGTCTGGTGGCTTGGCGACATGGCCACCCTCAGCAACCGGGCCATGTTCGTCAAAGCGCACAATCAAGCGATTGTCCGGCTTGCTGACATGATGTCCTGGCCGATAGTCGGTGTCGAAGTCGGTGATGAGTCTGAGGCGGCGTCGGTCATAGCCGAAAAAGCCGAAGCGACGGTATTCGCCCACGAGCGCCCCCCCCCGGGGTCCGAGGTGTCTCACTGGTTTCGATATCCGGGCCAGGGACGCTGCGGTTGGCTGCGGCAGGCGCGCTTTCAGCAGCCGGTGTGGGAGTCCACCCAGTTGGCGATTCTGCCAGGCCCGGCCACGGACGCCGACGCATTCATCGCCAAGGTGATCAAGTCAAAACTGGCCTTCCTGCACGGCACGATCAGCGGGCAGCAGATCAACATCGACGCCCAACGGTGCGAACGAATTGAGCTCTTGCTGACAGACGGGCTGATTGATTTTGACCAACCGATCAGTCTGATCTGCAACGGCAAGAAGCGCTACCAGGGCCGCGTGCAGAAAAAGATCTCCACCATGCTGCAAACGGCCTATCAGAACTGGGACTTCCAGCGACTCGTCTGGGCGAAACTCTCGTTCCGCATCGACTCCGTCGCCCGCCAACAATGACAACGCTAAACGCCTATCCCAAGACTGTGGGACAGGTTAGAAACCGTAACACAATAAGTCGACGCCTGTCCACCCGACCCGCCACCCACTTGAGCTACCGGACAAACCACGGGCAGGCTGCGCCTGCCCATGCCACCCAAGCTATCCCGGCCACCCGTCGACAATCTCCAAAGAAGGTGAGCCACCCGTCCGTCGTAGTTCAAACAGTAGGGACATCAAGATGCACCCTACCCTATCTGGCTGTCCCTCCAACCCGCCACCCACTTGAACTAACGGACAAACCACGGGCAGGCTGCGCCTGCCCATGCCACCCAAGCGATCCCGGCCACCCGTCGCAAGCTGGATACTACGGGGACGTCCGGGCTTGGGCAGTGGATCATCGTCTCCCCCACCTCGAAACGAGGTGGGCCACCCGTCGGCTTCAAGAAACTCCGGCCCCGGACCGGGCGCCAACAAACATCGCCCGATGGTTCGGGCAAGACTAAATCGACAAACTCCACAGGACATGGGCCACCCGTCCTTTTTTGTTTACGCAAAGACTCGATCTCCCATCCTATCGCCGTTGAGTTCTTACCGGGTGCGCACCATACGACGCCGTGTCAGCACTGTCCTACGGAATGTCAGCCTGCGCCGCGCAATTCTGTATCGCGCCCTTCTCCTGGCCGGTGATGATGCCAGCCTGCTTCAAATCGTTCGTTACCTCTGCAACACAACTGAGAAACTGACCGTGATTGACTGCCTCTGCCGCGCAGTCGGCGATAAGGTCCATGATCGTGCAGCCATCATCCAGCAGCGTATTGCTAACGCGGGTCTCACACCCATCGATGATGACCATGTCGCTAAGGTCCGATTCAAGGCAATGGTCCTCCTCAGGAGGGAAGAGGTCAGGGATACCATCGTCGTCGGTATCCATCGGTGCTACGACCGCGAAAACAGAGAAGTGATCGACCTCGGCCGTGCATGTCGCGGTAAACGTAAGAGGCGGATCCTCGACAACCTGACACTCGGTGCCCTCAACGGCGACAAACGCCTGTTCCACTTCATCGAACATGTAGATGGTGACTTCGTTGCGCTGATTCTCATTGAGGCTGGTAACGTCCGCAACAACCGTAATCGTGACCGGGCTTTCGAACGTCAAACCGTCCGGCTCCAAATCGTACACCGAGAGCGCGGTGCCCAGTCCGGGACTTGGTCCGACAGTCAAATCGACCTCGGGATCCTCGTGCACGGTCTCTGTAACCGAGATGGTGGTATCTTCACCCAGGTCACCCGGATCGACGTCGATGGCCAGGCCTCCATCAGGGGTCTCGACCGTGCCGCCTTCATCGGCGGGGATCTCTTCGGCAGCCGATCCTTCCTGATCACACTCGTCGAGTTCATCAGCAGGGCAAGGATCGCACACGTCGCCCACACCGTCGGCATCAATGTCACTTTGGCCTGCGTTAGGCACCTCGAGGCAGTTGTCGCAAACATCGCCGACCCCGTCACCGTCAACATCCTCCTGGCCGGGATTGGGGACAAGGGGACAATTATCAACGCAGTCGAGCACGCCGTCGCCGTCGCTGTCCAGTACGTATACGTAGTAGCAATACTCCTCGAACACCTCGCCCCCACCACCGTCGGCGGCGACGGTGACTACATCGATCGCAACGGTCGACACGAACGCGGCAAACGTTGGCTTGTTCAAGCAGTTGACGTTACCTTGTCCGATCTGGTTGCCTCCCGCGTCGAAGGCCTTGAACGTGGTCGGGCCATTTCCCATCCCTGTCACCACGAGCATGGCGACCCCGTATACCTCGTTGGCGGCCGGTATCTCCAGGATCATCGTGTCGAGGAAAGTGTTGGGCCCACACAGCATCCCGTGAGGTCCGAGGAACCCCGCACCCAGGGTAACAAGATCAAGCACAGGAGCTCCAATACAACTGAGTGTCGAGGCCACCATCGGCGGCGGCGGATACGTCATCCCCGCCGGGAACGGGGGGTTGTTCGGCACACCGGTCGTCAGCGGGTGAAGTGGCAACGTGATAACCATTCCAGGGGGGGTATTCGATTCCTCAAAATTCTCCCCATCCGTGACCGAATCGCACTCGAAGGGCTCAAGCCCCGCAGCGTTCGCGGCGTTCATGAAGTCACCTTCATTGTCGTAGAACGTAGCCTGCCCCAGGGCAACATCCGGGAATGCGGCAGCCAACAACAATACTAAACCAAGTCTCATCGCTTCACTCCTTAAACTAACTGTCCAAACCGTACGAAATACTCCGCCCAGTGCGACGTCGCACCGCGGATAACACACCGTTCAAGCCGCGCTCGGCGAAACCCGAGCCGCGGCTATCCATTCCTTTTGCGCCACGGTAGCATGGGGACGCTTGCGTGGCCATACGCCCTCCCTGCGCCGGGTGCTCCTGGCCTAGCGCGCTGCGGCGGGCCTCCAGGGTCCGTTCCATCAGCGACTGGGTGGCATGGGTAGACGAAGTCTACCCGTGCAACTGCTCGGCCAGGCTGTTACATTACAGGCGTGCGTCGCCCCGATGGCACAGTTCGAAAACGTCGGAAGCCAGGTAGGCCATGCCCGCCTTTCTTTCCGCATCACCCATTGTCCGTGTACTTA
>Ga0114922_10002662_pt1 | contig 16717 bp, 24 predicted proteins | sample AartaG_FD_100975 | JGI IMG/M metagenome (GOLD analysis project Ga0114922, IMG submission 100975) | Deep subsurface microbial communities from Aarhus Bay to uncover new lineages of life (NeLLi) - Aarhus_00045 metaG | ecosystem: Environmental > Aquatic > Marine > Oceanic > Sediment | place...
GATGCCCCACCCGCAGTAATTACTTCAAGGGCTGAGAGTATTCCATAATAATCCTCATCCTTCGCAAGTTTTAGCGGACCCCACGTACAATAAGCATTAATCGCGGTAGCCGTATCATCTGCCGCCACATCTGACTCTGTATCTTCATCGAAATAACGAACATACCCGTCAGAACACCCAACTAACAATCGTCTATAATCCGGAGCATCACCCTGATAAAACAACTGTGAATAAATCGCACAGTCTGTTGTCGCGGAAGACTCCGGAAAAAACCCTTGAGTCGCCAAATCAAAAAAATAATTTGAATGGGAATTATCAGAAAATTTCGTAATTGTAATTAGTATCCCACTCCGTCGTGGATCGTACGCCATGGTAATGCGATGAGTCGAGGAATCCACAGCTTCATCTTTAACTAAATTCGGAAGATGCACCCGGGATATATTTTCTGGTGTTCCGGGAATAGCCGTTCTGTAAATACCATTTGTACCCCAAAAATATAAATTACCGGCGTTATCAAAACACCATGATTGTGCCCCATAAATACCAGTAGTCAAATCGAGTTCATTTAACGAACCACCAGCAGCAGGGTCTCCGGCCATAAACCAGATTTGACTGCCGCATCCGAACACAAGATAGTCGTCCTTATGGGGTATAAGTGCAGTTATAATGTCACCGAGTTCTCCAGCATCGGCATTATTTCCAGCTACGGCGGTCTGTGCGTCATTACTGGCGTAATTAAAATCAAACGGATGATTTTGCCGAGACATATACCACTGATAGGGATATTCTTTATTCCCCGATAAAACCACACGCCCGCGATATAGACAAATCAAAGATGCGAAATCAGGCAACGAGCCGTATGTAGCGGTCAATGCCGCGAACACTGTCCAATTATACCAATGTGGTCCCGCGACTTCATTCGCGTTTAAATCAATATCTACTTCACTATCCGCCGAAGTTGTATTATTATCGCTGGACGTAAATGTAGCGGATGTTACCCGTTGTCCATATATATAGGCCGCTCCTGTCGCAGCAGTTACAAAATCTACTACCATTTGAGCATTTGAACTACTACCCGTCAATAAATCCCCCTTTACTGGAATACGTGATCCGGCCCCCTCTATATCCGCAGTCGAAAGTCTCACATTACCAAAATCGGCGACACCAAATACCGCTTCATTGGCAATGAGCACTTTTTGATATGCGGTACATATCTGTAAAAGATTACTACAATCAATATTACTGCGGGCCGCGGTTAATTCTGTGAGGGCACTTGAGCTTTCATAAAATAATGTATCACTACCAACGGCGATTAATTGTTTATTAAAACTTCGATCTGTGGTCGGAACATCGACTGTCGAGGCGATTCCACCAACAGTAAACATAAATTCCTCAGCGGGACGTAAATTCCAACTCGCCCCACCATTAGTATCATTATAGGCAATACCGTCCGCATATTGACTAGAACTGACCCCCATCGTTTTTACATATTTACTAGTATCCCCATCTTCCGCCCATAATACCCAACAATATTGGGTGCCATTAAGTAACACATAATAAGGGGTACTAAAAGTAAACGTAACTAATTCTCCTGGGGAACTCGTGGTAATCGCCGCCGATACTGAACCACTCACTGTCGTGGTAGCATAGACCGTCTCCCCGGGACCACCGCCATCCACATTCCGTATCTCAAGAGTAAGTATGCCGGGAGTAGTACCTACTCTTGTTAACCGCACTTGTACGGTCATAAGATCATAAACTCCCGACACCTTAAAACCTTGGGCATTTACATGAGTAGAGGCACCATCTATGGCCCCATAAGAAGCGTACTTAGTAAGTGCATTATCGGGGTCGTCATAAGATGTAAGTATAGCCATATTACAACTCCGTCACTGAAACTTCACATATAGCCACAACAGGACCTGTGCCTGCCGCCGCATTTGTTACCCGCTCAGCATACCGTTTCGCCATTCCCGGACGCTGACCTCCTCGGATACGTTCATCCAATACATCAAACGGGCGAACATTATCCATATCCGGGGAAGTCGCCTCCGGTTGCTCATCAGGGAGACGACTTTTATTAATCCCCCGGATGGGGAATTTGAGAATAAAATTTGCGATTACGCCACCTCCTTACGAACTTGTTATAGCCTCAAAATCTGCAACTGCACCAGCCGCCCCGACGTTAATATACGCAACAGAAGTACCAGCCGCAAGTGCCCTAACATAAATACATCCGGGTGCATACGTATCAGCATCTTCGGCTTGGAGAACCGAAATCGCTGACGTACCATAACAGTCCATAATCCCTTTCTCGGTCTTAAATTTAACCTGTACTGTAGTACTCGGTGCAGGTGCGGGAACCATATTCGCATGATCGAACGCTAATGTATATCTTGTTCTTGACATAATTATGTCCTTCCTCCCATCCTTGGATATACGGCCCCACTTCCATTGAGGTCCAAGTTAATAAAATTAATTTGTGTCCATTAAATTATTTCTTCCATAGTCATAGTAGCGTCTTCGTGCCAATGAGGAATAAGGTACCCTACCTCTTCCACCAAAATTACCCACAGTCCGTGGGGCTAATCGGGCATCAATCTTATAAGCATTACTTAATGCCTGTTTATATTTGCCCTCCCAAATAGTCTGGACATCATCTAACTCTGCTTCCGCCGCGGCCATACACGCCAATCGAACTACATTATCAAATGCGAAACCAGCGGGCTGTAGATTACTCACTGGAAGCAATCGGTATTCATCCCCATCGGCAGGATTTGTACCTGTACTCGTCCCATCAATATCCAACCACGCAGCAACGGTAATTACACCAGTAGCTTTAACGAAACCGGTAACTACGCCGTAACTACCTTTACCTGTCCCGCTAACTATCTCAACGATCCAATCGGTGTTAAAATAATCATTTGGTTCAGTACGACCAGTATCGGTCAGTGTCGTAGCATCGCCAGCAGATGTAGCGGTACCCGTCAGAATATCTAATTTATCGAAATAGTAGGTATATGGGAACTGTATAACCTCAGCCGCCCCCGGATCGGGGTAAACAATTAATTCAAACCGACGAACACCATACGGTCGTATGGCCGCCTGATGGGGATTACCGCCGGTTGAGCTACTCTCACGCCATTGACGCAAAGGTAACTCATTCATCCAGCTAATCACACCGACACCAGAATCTCGAAGATAGGTTATATCCCCCTCTATTTGACCGCCGAATGTCTGGTTAAGAGCATATCGATGACCAATTGTATAGGTTGTCGTAGTATCCGGCGTACTCCCACCAGATAATCCCCCGGAAAAAGTGAACACCGCGGTTGTTCCCGCATAGTCAGTAATAAGGGCCGTCTCACCGATACCCGTTCCACCAGTAACCTCAAGGATAAGATTGTTGTAATAATCGTCAGCATAATCACCATCGAGATCAGTATCTTCAAGAGTTGTCGCAGAACCCCCTGTCGCAGTACTACTAGTACTTATTTTAAGTGATACGGACATGATACGTTTCATCCAGTTCCAACCAAGGGGCGGTGCTTCGCCGATGAATCTACGGATGCCGTTGTTTGCGACCCTCTTCAATTTATCGAGATCACCTTTATCATTAGGGTGAATAGCGATACCACTGGTACTATCGTAGTCTGCAACGCCCACCAACTCCGCCATCTCAGTCAAAACATCCTCGAATACCAAACTGCTATTTGGTTCTGCCATTATTTTTTACCTTCCCTTTTCCTGTCTCGGGGTTTTGCTCTCTTCGGCACTTCAACTTTCGTTGTGTCATTCGGCGGATCTAACACCGCAAGAATTATTTGTAACGCCTGTTGTATCACCACATGATCCTGACGTGTGCCCTGAAATTTTGCACATACTTCATCAACTACTTTTAATGCTTCTTGTATTTTTTTGTCCATAGGTCTAACCCCCTAATAAAGTTTAAATTATGGGAGTGACTTCTCAGCCACCCCCGTTTGAAACTTACTTCTTAGCTTTCCAGTCCTGTTAGATTTATCACAGTTGCACCATTATCAGTGTAATTGTTATCCATGATGTAACCTGCTGTTTGTGCCTCTAATCCAGTCACACCAGAAGCACCACGATGAATAAGATTACCATCATGACGGAAAACAACTTCTCGCATGTACTGTGTCTTACCGACAGCGGCACCATACACAGACGCAGAAATCTGTCCAGCAGTCTGTTCCCAGTGATACAAACTGGCGGCATTAACAGGTGCCGCGGCGTAACCAACAAAACTGGCCTTGCCGGGATAACTCGCTAAATGTGCTCCCTGAATCGCAGAATACGGCGAGGGCATAAGATACACATACGCCGTTCCAGAGGTTAAAATTGTAACAAACGCCGCGTCAAGGTAAACAGTCATCGTACCAGAGGCAACACCAGCGGTGTTACCAACAATAAGCCTTTGCTGTATGGTGTCATTGTTAGTACCGCTACTTATGTTAAATACTGCAAGTCCACCGCGTAGTGAATCCTCGGCAATATTACGAGTTGAAGGTAACGTCACTAAAATGCTCTTGTCACCAACAGCCACAGTCGAAGCTACAGCCGACCAATCAACACCCTCGTCACTCGCACCAGTTCCGATAGAATTACAGAAAATATTTCCTTGGTAAGTATTACATACTCCCGCAGACAAACAATACCGAAACTTACGACCATCTGGTAGTTCAACCGGATCGCCAATATTCCATTTTGGGTCACGAACTGAGGATACCCGGTAAATGAAATCCCAATCGGGGGCTTTCCTATGGCCGATTAGCCCTTGGATACCCAAGAGGACTCTTTTTGCTTTTCCTTTTGCCATTAAATTTTCCTTTCAAAAAGAGACTAAACAGCATAACGCTGAGTCTCTCGAAACTGAATTTATGGAGGGGAACACGTTGTTCCCCTCCGTTAATTTACTTCTTACGCACTCTTATGCAGAACGAATCCTGCTTTACGTCTGTTGATACAGAGGTTCTGGTGAGAACCGTCAAGAAAGACCGTAAACGTGGTATGCTGTGAACGATCAATCATAGGTTCACCTTCCACCATCCAGTACCCTTCTTGAGTAACTGGGATGAACTTCGAGAAGTCCACACAATAGATTGGAGTCGCGGTTGCATCGTCCAACTCAGGAATATAAACAACCGGCAAGCGATTGATATAAACTACACCAGAATCATCGGCTCGGATGTTACCCATCAATTCACCACCCGAGTGATTGTCGTCTCTCTGGTCGGCAAGGTCTTGTAACTCAACAGCAGTGTCGCAATCCGTATAAATACGTTTCGCGGCATTCCTCTTATTGGCCGGATCATTAACAAACAGCGGGGCTTTGAATTTGGTTTTCAGGAACGCAGTGCGGAATTTCTTCAACATCGCGTTATTGATGTCAGAATAAACCGCACAGTAGTTCCTCCACTTATCATAAGTGGTGGCATTTAAACCGGCAACTGTGGCACTATAAGTATCATCTTGGTACTTGATGAACTGACCATTAAAACCGTCCGATGTACTAATCGTACTATCCGCTTCATAGAATGTAAGATAGTACGGCACACCGTATGGATACAGGTCGTCAGTAGAACTTGTCGGAGTCTTCCACGCCCGCTCTTCAATGAGGTCAGCAAGACCCCAGAGTTTTGCAGTACGACGAGTCTTCATCAGATTGATGAAACCTTTCTCACTATTTTTGTTACGCAAAATTTCCACTTTGTCCCACGAATAATCAGTAGAAATCTGACACCATGGAACTTCAATACCCTGCATAACATCTTCAACATCAGGCTCATCGGTATCGAACAGACGGCGGTAATGAGCACCACCCGCGGGATCGAGCATCACTTTGCGTTTAATAGAAGTTCCACCATCGATTTCCATCCGCTCGTTCTGATAAATGCGGCAGAACTCATATTCCGGATGATCCCACATAACCTCAAACTGCTGTTTGGGGAGATCGGCCAAAGTAATTTCAATTAAATCCGCTAAATCACTGTTTTTAACACCCATATTTTCCTCCTATGGATTTATGTGTTGAATACCTTTTTCAAACGTGCTTTGGTGGCTATCTCCAATTGCTTCGCGGGGTTCTTACTCGAAGGTGTTTTCGGAACCTTTTTTGTCCCGGCCTTTATGGAGATACCTTTACCACGTTTTTTAATTTTAGAAGAAATTCTCTCACGAAGCATTTCTTCACGTACTGGCTCGGTAAGTTGTAAGTGTGCCCGTTGTAACACATCGGAGACTGTGAGTTTTTCCCCAGAAAAATCGGCACCTATACGAATCAAATTACCCTCTACACACACCTCACGTCGATGTGCAAATTGCGAGCCGTTAAGTACCTCACGGGGATCTTCTCCCGGCTTCACTACACCGTAATATTCTCGGAACTCCTTCAATGAATCACTACCGAAGAAGTTATTAACTTCCGATTGTATCGCTCGCTCCTCCTGTTGACTATACGCAGGTTGGTCGGTCGGTTGGACTTGTGTCTTGAGTTGTTTCTTCATATCCACAAGTGCATCATTTAGGGGTTTAATAACCCCATCGATCAACGCTGTCGCATCTTCATCATCGGCATCAAATCTGGCCCTTATTTTTTCAAGGTCCACAAAAGACTCCGAAGAGGTGCCATCATTGACCGTAACTTTTTTATTGGCAATCTGCTGCTGCACAATTGCACGTCCCTGTTGTGCATACCGAGCCGAGAGTGTATTTTCCCCTTTATGCAATTCACCTAAAGCGGAAATCATAAACTCCGGGTTCTTATCAAAGTTATCCTTCACTTCTTTTTCAGACATACCAAGGCGAACTGCGGTCTGCATATACGCGGCGGGAAGAGTGAGTGCCTCATCGGCAGTCTTCTTCTCGCCCTCGCTCGTGGTATCGTCCGTTACTTCTTCTTCCTTATCGTCATCCTCTTTTTCGACATCATCCTCTTTTTCGACATCATCTTCTTCTTCTTCGACATCACCTTCTTCTTCGTTGTCCTCGCTCCAGTCCAAACTTTGCAGTTTGTCCCGAACTTTTTCCTCTAACCCTTTTTCTTGGGCAATTTTATCGGCGGCCTCTTTAATAATTTCCTTATCCGCGTCCGTAACTTCTCCATCCTCTACATTTTTCATAGCACCATCGAGTTCTTTTTTTTCTGACATTTCTTTTCTCCTGAAAATAGGTAAGCGTTTATTTAACGGTTTCTATTTTGGGGTTTTGGTTTTCATATATCCGTGTCAAAATCTGCACGGCCCGCTCTGGATTCGTTTCCGCAAACCTTTCAATTTGTTCAAACGACCACCCCACACTCATCGCGGCAATAATATGTTCTTCCGGAATCAGAAATTCTTCTATGATTTCATCTCTCTCTCTCTCTCTCTCTCTCTCCCCTTCTATTACTGGTTCATCCACCGCCGCAATCTTTCTAAGAGTATCGAGGTGTTCGGCAACACGTTTTTCCATTCCGGCTTTTACTGCTTTACCCGCGTCTCTTATTGCCTCGACCGCTTCGTAGAAAGCCTCAGATGTATCACCAGTTTTTTTTAACTGCTGATTGAATTCTTCTTTAAACGGCAATCTTTTTCCTTCAGGGTCCGGCAATTATTTTCCCTTTCGGTTTAATCTTCTGTGGCAATTTTTGAAACCCAGTTTTTTTTAGATAATTATCATGTTGTTTATAATTTTTAAAATTAATACATCCATCGGGTAAAACCTCAACATCAGGAAATAATTTATGATGCTCCCCGATTTGATCCGGGTTAATCGCCAATGCCTGTGATATAAAACCCGAACCGTAACTTATACTCGTTTGCCTTCCACGACCCGGACTGAAATCACGTTCCATCTCTCTACCGCATTTCGGACACTTCGGGCAATCACCGCCCCCAACCTCTGGACGGTCTTTTGCCGCACAGAAAATCTCCTCATAAATATCGTGTTCATAACATCGATAACCATAAATCGGCATTATTTATCCCACTCCTCTTATACTATCAAAATTTTGTTGTGCCATTCCACCCCCCGCTTGATTATCACTATTCCTCTGTGCAGTAGGACCGAGTATATTATGTTTATTAGGGTCTCCCCCATTCTGCATTACCCCCTTAATCCCAGCTTTACCGCTCGGTTGTGGCCCAATTTGAGACAGCAATTGTGCCCTCTGCACAGACTGGGGATCAACAAACCAATCAGCGACCTCATCAGCAATACCTAATTGCTCTGCCATCGAAATCACATATCTTGATAAACTAAACTCTTGGCCCATTTGGGCCATAACCTGTGCCGCATTCGCCGCACCCGGTAAAAAATTCGTTCCAAATTCCATCAACCGTTTTGTCCGCATCTGCGGATCAAGAACTTCCATCGATCTTGTCTTTACAGAAAATGTAAATTCTAGAAAATCGCCGCGTCGTTGTTCCGGAGTGAGCAACATCTGGGCGTATTCTCCACCCGGTCGCCGACGTGCAATTGGAAGTTCTAATAAAGGATCAGTGTGCAAATACCACGCAATTTTTCCAGTAACATCAGCAGAGAAATCATATATGGTGCCACGCATATCTTGTAATCCAATACCAGCGTTTGCTTGTAGGATTTGTGCCTGTGTAGCAGTTTCCGATTCTTGTGCGGCTCCGGATACCTGATCTGGATTACCACTCATATAATTAAACCACGTATGTACTTGAGCCAATAATCGTTCATTTGAATTTGCTTGCCCGCCGTAAGATAATACTTTTGTTTGACTAACATCAGAAACCGATATTGAGTCCCCATCTTCCGCACTCGCAATCGCTTCCGCGTCATCAGCATTAGAAGGATTATAAGCCAAAACATCTTTCTGGCGGTCGGCCTGGCTCATAATCTTTTCCATCATATTGTTCGCCATTTTATGGAGATCGTACCACAAACTAACCGGTGCAACCGGGAAAGGATTATTTCCAACCGGGGGAGTTAATGCGAGATAGCTAAACGGACCCGCTTCGGGGCCATAGTAATCCTGCACGGCAATATAATCATCGAAAGTTATCCTGTATGGATTAGGGACTGTCAATAAAACATTCGCATCCGGTACCCAGAGTTGTACTATTTCAACATAATCCTGTAACTCGTATATACCTGTTGGCCCAAGATTTTTTTGCGAAAGATATTTAACTTCTTTCCCCTCTTGTGTGGCCTCGGTCACTGCAGGTAACGCGACTACCATATCATGGTCATATATATCGTAATCAAGTAACAGCCGACGCGGAGCGAGGAGTTTTACCCCCGCAAAAGCAGCATTTTTCAATGAAGTACACGTTGGATCCACACATAAATCGTCTAAATCAACTCGACTGACATAAATCTCGCCGGGATCGAACTCCGTATCGTCCAACATAATAATATTATTAGACCCACACAGCCCAGTTTGCATAACTCCCAAACCGAAAAACGCATCCAGAGCCACAGCCCGCAATTCATCTTTCAATTTTAGGCGTTTGGCGACAGTATCGACACCAAGACCGAGAATTTCAGCATATCGTTTATGCGGAACGATGTCAGTATCAATTAAAGTAATCGGGTTTTTCATAACAATATTCGGAATCAAAGATCGAAGAGCGTGGAAAATTAAATTAAGCGGGGTATCCCCAACATATCCAGCCTCTGTTGTATAATACTTCCCAACATACTCTTTTAAGAATAGTGCTCTGGCCCTACGATATATTCTCGTCCGCTCAAAACCGGCCTTAACAGCTTCTTGGATTTTAGCAGGTATTAACTCTTCTGCCACTGGGTCGTTTTTTCCCATCAAATTAGCTCCTTGGAAAAATCGAATTTATGCCGCCAAGGTTTCCTACTTTTTGCGGCTTTTATTTTTGCGTCATGGAGTTGTTTACGGTATGCGACCGAGCGATACGGTGCCTTTCGCTTTTTCCGCCGCAGTTTGGGGGCGGTTTCCGCGGCTTCCAGAGTTAAAGCGTCCGCAATCACCCGGTCGCCATGGGTCAATCGAGCAGACTTACTTTCACGAGCAAGTCCAGCCGGGCCTACACCCCCGCCCGGATACTCTATATAACGCATCGCCTCATCTAAAGCTAGAAACGAATGGTTCGCGTAATTAGTTTGTGCGTATGCTTGGTCCAATATTAACAAAAGTTCACGTTTCGATGTCGGAGAAGTGTGCCACCCATATTTATCGGTAACTTTTACACCCACAATACCGGTTTGGCGTGTACGATAATAATGGGGATAGCAATATCTTTTCACTAACAATCGACCAAGTTCTAAACCCGGCCCATTTTTCTCCCATATGAGGAACGGGACCCTCCGGGGACGAGATCCGCCGACCCACAAAGCGAGTGCTATGATAATTCTCGCAAAATCATAGGGCAGGACATTTGCATCCGCCCACTCACCAATTTTTTCCATCGTCTCTACGCAGAGAATCGAGATGACCGAGTTCGATGCTCCCACACCCTTGCTCGTATCAATTCCAAAAATATATGTTTTATTTTGGTCCACTCTCCCGAGTAGTAATTCAACCCATAGCGACAAACTCCCTTTATTGGTTTTTTTTACAGTGAGTTTAGAAGTGTCTCGTGTTTTAATTATTTTTGGTAATTCCTCAGTAGTTACGCTTTTCTTAAAATCGATATTATATTTTGAAAGCGGTTTCCGTCCGAGCAAATCCCTATGCTGTTTAAGATTTGGGGTATTAAAAAACACATCGCCCGACTCAATATCCTGCATAAGAATTTCCTGAGCAATAATTTTTGGGGACCGTCGCAGCACCTCTCTATTAAACCACGGAGATTTAATTTCCCATTCGTTAGTTTTTTCATTTCGCTCCACGTAACGCCCACGCCCTTTATCGGGGTGTTCATACCACGGAAGCATAAACACTTTTATCTGACCGGAATTAATCCAATCACTATACTCCGTCCCGGCACCGGCAGGAGTAGAGTTAACGATTCGACAGGGAGCCACATCAGCCGTCGCTGATCGCATAGCTTCGCCATTCTCCACCTTTGCGAACTCATCGAGGAGGACGATTTTTCGCCGGTCGCCGGATGCGGCATGTCTGGTTGTTGATTCACCATCAATAATACTATTCATCATGGGATTATATAAGTGCATTTTCGTTCGATTCGGCTCTCCGAGTTTTACACCGGGGGGACACATCCAATCAGGCAACCAACTATTTATGTAGTCGTGTTTCCAAAAAAGGGATTTAGGATTACCAGTTTTATCAACGTAGTCCTCTGTTCTCGACAGTTCTAATAGCATACAATTCTCGTGAAATAGCCAATACCAATGTAGCAGAATCAAACAACACCAGCTTGCCCCCATGTCTCGACTTTTTTTAATCCCAAGGTCTTCACCGTTTTCCACAGCGTAAATAAGTTCGTCAAAAAATTTGTCCTGAATCTCCCATGTAACCATTGGAACATGACTTTGAACTGCCGGGATCATAGACCCATCAGACAATACGTCAAATTGTTTAAATGTCCAAACGAACGTGTTTATCCAGAATAAAATAGAATCGTAGCACGCCCTCATCAACTCCTCTTGAAGTGCAATATTATGTTCGGCGACCCGGAGTAAGTTTTCACGATACCGGAGATTCGCCCCGACATCTTTCGGCACCTTTAGCCCGGTCTTAGGACACGCCCACATCCAATCTATATCAGGAAAAGGCTCTTTCAACTTCGGCGGCGTGGTTAAATTAGTTATCAACGCTACCCTCCGCCATTTTATTAAGTTTAGATTTCGTAGTATCTTTGACGCGGTCAGCAATACTCTTCTTTGACTTCGTAGCCGACACATCAGTAACGCGGCCCTCTATGCGTTCGAGGAGAATCTTCATATAGGACAGACTTGGACCATGAACTACTGTTACTCCGCCTTCCCTAATTTCTTCGTAACCTAGAGCATTTTTCCAAATAATGTTGCCGAGGGCTTCTGCTCTTGTACACATGCGGTCCTCGCCATTACTGTCTTTAAGGAAAGCATCCTGAATTTCCGCCATTTCCGTCAAGTACTTTGATATTAATTTGCTCGCCTTAGCTCGACTATTTTTCTTTTTCTTCTCTGCCATCTCCTACTTCCTCATTATGACACATCCACGAACAGCGAAAACATCCCGGGCAATGCAGTCGCACTACCCTCGGATCTGTCGTATACTCTATATGTTTACAAAGCGGACACGTCCACTTCGTCACATCTCGCCGAGTTTCCTTGTTGCTGGACATACTTTTCAAGTAACTTCCTCCCCCTCACTACTGGCACAACTAAATTCGCCTCAAATCCGGTCCAATATCCCGTACCGGCCACCACTATCCCAACCAAACGCCCCCTCATATCCAATAAGGGTCCGCCAGAATTTCCATTAGTAATTTCCGCGTCGGTTATTATTAAGTCCCGACCATACGGAAGAATATTCTTATGTACATTCGATACTACACCCCAAGAAATACTATTAAACACTCCAAGGGGATGCCCAATCGCAAACACAAATTCCCCAAGTCGGGGATAATCCTGTCGTAATTGAACATGGGGAAAAACGTGTCCCCCATCCTCCGGATTAGCATCAATTTTCAAAATGGCGATGTCACTGTTTGGGTCGGCAATGATAGTGGTACTCATATATTTTACGCCACCAATTGTCGTCGCAATCATCACCTTTTGGCCCTCAACCACATGCTTCGCGGTCATAATCCAACCATCCTCAGATATTAACACGCCAGCACCTAACCGGTGGGCAAACCCCGGTCGGAGTTCTACAACCGCGGGTAAAATTCTCGTAATTGTCCCGGATACAGTACGATTATTCAGAGGGGTCGGAAAAAATCGCCCCGTAAACAGCATAAAACTAAACAATATAAAGAGTAACGTCACATTATATTTCATCCTAACCCTCCTGCACAACAGATACCATCACTGATGTCCCATCGGAAATAAACCGTAACGCATCGGCGGCGATTTTACCCACGTCCATTTCCACACCTCCGAGGTCTGGAAACTGATTAGTCCCGTCGACAGCGGCAACCCCATTAGCCCAAGACACTAGTCTGAGATTTGAAGACAACAATGTAATTCGTTTAGTGTTCCCATTAATTGACGTACCCACTGCCGCCATTAACGCCCCCAATGTCATACTTGTACCGGTCACGGTTATCTCATCCGGACCCGCAATAATATCGTAACGTATCGCTTGAAACCCAGCCATCGATTATCCCTTACGCGTTGTCACTTATTTTGACCACATAGGCTGTGCCGTCAAAAGAAGTCCCGAGGGTAGCCCCGGTATCAATACACGCAATCATCAGAGTTGTGGCAGTCGCCTTATAGTCAAGAAATCCGCCCGGGGGAATAACACCTATAATATTTCCGACCGTCAGAGGAGTCGCTAGACCAATTACTGTCACGCCGTTTACTGGTGCGAAGATTCGGTATCTTTCACCAACCACTAATGTCGCATCCGCTTTCGCCCCATCAACACTTTGAACCGATTGTACGTCCCCTGCTTCGCAGTTCAGCCCATTAGGCCATATACCCGCCATATCATTCTCCTTTAATACTTTCCCCTCATTATTCTCGCTACCAAACACACAATCCTATACGTAGCACAGATTATAATAATTATCGCCAGTAACCGGCTCATTCCACTCGTACTGCCTCGTTTGTTAGTAATCTAATATTTCGAGTCCGACCTAGATCGGTGATATAAACTTTTTGGATTTTTAATCCCCAACCAGCGGCCTCTTCACGAATCTTCTTTAATATATTATCGCCAAGTTGCTCTGTATCTGATAACTCTTCTTCGGTCATGGTACTCGCCACAGCCAATAAAACCCCGAGAGAGAGGGCGATTAAAGATGCCTCACAGTCCTGCACTTCCAACATCGCTTTTCGTATATCCGTAATTTTAAACCGGATCGCCCCACTTACTACCATATCCCGCCCATCTTTTGACGTAACACTTTGGCACCGAATATCCTGTACCTGTGTAGTAACAGCACTGTAAAATATCTCTTGGATAACCGGCCATAAAAAATACCAACCGGGGGGCAATATTTTTTCGATTGTCCCTAACGTCACCCGTACCGCGGCCTCATCGGGCTGGATCAATTCGACTCGCGGAACCAATTTCCGCACTGCTTCATAAAATCGTGTTAAGAAATCCATTTATCCCTCGTTATTATTTAGGATCTAATAGCTTCTTCCCCCGCCGCGTTCTGCTCCTTAATCTTTGCCACAGCTTTTTTGTATCGCTTGGGGTCTTTTTTAATTACTTCCGCATCTACCAAAGTTCGGGCGTCACTTTCGATTTCCCACTTCTCATCTTCTGACATTATTCCCCCTTTCTTATTTTCCGGGGTCGATTGTGTTTTCGCTGGTATCTCGCGATTCCAGCCTCAGATCGGGCTATCTGGTTGTCGAGAATCATACGCGTAAGTTCCTCAGTCTTATCGGCAACCGGCATCCAAACAGCAATCTTTTCGGGTTTATTGGGCACAGCAGACCTCTATACTCATTTTTTATCTCCAAATCCCACGTAAGTTCCTTACCAGTCGTAAATTTCCCCCTTTTTCGCCTCATTCGCGGCTTTAATACCCTCACGCTCTTCCACATTAAGTAGTTTTTCTTCTAGAATATTAATATGATTAATTAGTTCCTGCATTTTAACCCACATAGTACCGGTTTTTATTTTACTATAATCATCGATGGCAAACTCGAAATTCCCACCTTTATTGTCTGTTGCCCTCAATATTTTAGGTAGATCCGCTATACCCATTTTTTATCCCCCCAATGTTTAATTGCACACGCCGTTCTAATAATACTATACATTACCATTATTATTGCAATGAATTTAAGCGCCATTCGATTTTACCCCCGCATAGATTTTTTCTTAAACTATTCTATCCTCTATACTATCGTTGAAATGGGAAGTTTTTTCAAGTCAATTTTTTATATTTTTTATATTTTTTATAATTTTTATAATTATAGTCGAATGGTACAAAATATCGGCACCTGACTACTACATGCCGATAATTTATCCCGCTGCCCTAGCAGATTGTTTGTTTTTAGCCTAATATGCCCGGTCAGCCCTAAACTACCTGAGCAATCCCCGACAGAACAAAATATACTCAGTCACGATAAACCTTTTATATGGCAAGGTTTACAGCAATTTGTCTCCGCTGCCCTAGCAAAAGTGCTAAAACCCCTTCTATATATATATATACAATATTTATTTACTTCTTCTATTACTACTCTACTTCTTATAATATTTTTTTTATATATAATAATATACCTCTAGGGTTGCTAGGGTAATGTATATATTAGTAGTTAAGGTGTTATTGTTAAAGGAATTACAGTGCCTAAGTATAATCTGTTTTGTCGGGACATACTTAGGTTTGCTAAGGCATCTTAAGAGTTATAATACTTGTTTGCTGAGGATTATGTTGTTGTTTTACCAATATATCATTATAATTCTTATAATCCGGGAAGGTCCGAGAAAGGGTACACTCGTTACAGGCGGAAAAATCCAAAGGGTACTACCGGGGGGTCTATTCCTATGGGAATAGTAGGACATTAGTACAGATAGTACACGGTGTACTAATGAGGGAAAAGCTCTAAAACAGAATATACTCATTTACGCGTCTTTCTTGGTGGGGTCTTAGACGTCGTCATTATCCAAATAGTACGGATTCGTACAAGTGTAGTACAGACTACATGCTCAACATTGAGGACAGATACCATAGATACCATAGATACAAGGTCTATAAATAGTAAGTAGTCCATGGAAATATTACTAAACACAGGGACTTCTCTTGACATAGACATACAGTTATGCTATAATAGTAATATCAAATCAATGGTATTTAATAGGTTAGCAGAAAGGAGCAAAGATGCCCGACAATATCAAATTGACAGAAACCCATGTCAGCTTAATAAATGGACAGCGCCGCCAAATGGTTAATCAAATCAAAGAGTACGGCCTTTATGACTTTTGGGCTGATTATAAAGATTTTCTCCACGGCCTTTATACTGCACCTTTTGCGATGGAACATTTTACAGATGCCACAATTTCCTATTTCAGAATAACAAACCGCTAACAGTTTTTTAATTCAGAAAGGATGGATTTTATGAGCGCTTATGTAGTAGATGATGATTGTATTAACAGGATTGTAACTTATTTAATCGACATATCAACCGGAAACGGCCACGAATGGACACTCCGACCGCTTGAGGAAATAGGCTTTAAGATCAAGAGGAACACCGAGGAACAAAAACGGCTTGCCGATGATATGTTTGCCTTAAATGTCCGGTCAGTAAATGAAAGGTACGGCCAGAATCGAGCCGAACAGTTTCGACCCCTTGACTTTCAATTCAAACCCGGCCTGAAAGAAAGGGCCTTCGGTATCTCCGAACCGGTTTACGAAGTCAGCTTTTTTCAAGCCTTGAAGTCTTTAGCCTGCTTTTTGTACCAGTCCTGTGAGGGTAATTGTATCAATTACCCCCTGTATCTGGCACTCCGGGATGTGCAGAACCGGCTTTGCATAAACCACGTAACCAACCACCCCGAATATGAATCAGCAAAATGGGGCTAATCATCAAATAAATAATTTGCCCCCCTTCCGTAGAAGGGGAGCAGAAAGGAGCAAAGATGCCCGACAATATCAAATTGACAGAAATACACACCAGCCTAATAAATGGACAGCGCCGCCAA
>Ga0114922_10002663_pt1 | contig 16717 bp, 17 predicted proteins | sample AartaG_FD_100975 | JGI IMG/M metagenome (GOLD analysis project Ga0114922, IMG submission 100975) | Deep subsurface microbial communities from Aarhus Bay to uncover new lineages of life (NeLLi) - Aarhus_00045 metaG | ecosystem: Environmental > Aquatic > Marine > Oceanic > Sediment | place...
GCCGGCGCTGCTGACCGACGATTCCACGCCGTCCTCAACCTTGATCAGAGCCACGTCGGTCCCGTCGATCCGAGCCCCGATGTAGTTGTTCGGGTCGATGTAGCGGACCATCAACATGCCGTCGGCCCCGCCGTTAAGGTTAATCCCGGCCTATGACGGTGGCGTCGGTCATTCGCCAGCAGAGTCATCATAGAAAGACGGCACCGCCCCTGACAAAACCCGAAGCGATGTCGTCAGAATGTCACTACGTTGGAACGCTCAACGTGCCTACGCAAGCCGGATGCTACGGGGACGTCCGGGCTTGGGCAGTGGATCATCGTCTCCCCCACCTCGAAACGAGGTGGGCCACCCGTCGTCGACCCCTACCCGCGGCCGCTGGTGCATTTGACTATTTCGATGGTGTCCGTGCCGCTGTTCTTGCGCAGCAGGATGGCGAAGTAAGTGTCGTTGTCGCGACATTAAATCAACCTGACCCTTTCCTTTGTAGGTCGCCATCTCTGTCTCAATACAGGTTCGAAGCGAAGGTTAAACTGATGACCTCAAGGACTCGACCCTGCGGGTCTTGACTTCCAGCATTTCAGAAGTAGACGAGACGTTCCAGCAAAGTGCGTGATGCTTCGGATATCATTCTGATAAATCGTCTCAACCACGGCCTCGCAACCTTGCAGGTCTACGAGGGTCTCGTCAGAATACCCCTTCCACGGAACCGCGCGGAGCTCTGTGAACAATCGTTGCCAACTGCCTTCGAGGCGTTGTCGCCAGGGGTTCGGCAACGGCCACTCATTCTCATCTGGCACGGCTGCCTCAACTGCGTCCCGCCATGTACGGTACTCGTCTTGGCTGAGAGCTAGGTAATTCTGGCAGAACACGAGGTGCCAAGCCCATGATGGAAACGCAAAGAGACGGTTCGATTGGATGTCAGCCCCGATTCGAACGTATCGCACACCGCGCGGACTCCAGTGCCGAAAGTGGCGCAGATCTGGTTTCGTGCAGTGAAACCACCACAGCGGTTTTCCAGTATAGCCCGGCAGTACTCGCTTCAAATGTGTGCGCAGCCATTGGTATGCCGGCGCAACCTCTGCAGGGAGATCTATTGCGTTTACGCACCCGTCGTGCTGGATTGTCCGCATAACAGCCACTGGCTGAATTGTCCAGATTCTCACGTTTCGAGACCCCTTGCCTTTGTCCGCTGCCCTCGAAGATCAGCGCCCTGAGCAGATAGTATTAAATGTGAGCCAACATGCCTCCGCCAGTTTGTTGTTTCCGGGAATTGTATGTCTGATCAGATGGAAACACCTTCGCTCCAGTTGGTTGCAACTTCTCCCCCTGAACTCTTTGGCTAGCCGCTCACAGATTGCCCTACGAAACTTGCCCGCGCATGCCCTACGTATCATTTCCTTTGTTATAAGAAGTGGAACCGTTGACGCTATTTGCGGCGTCCCGCCAAGTCGCGGGCGCGGGAGAACGGCACACTGGCAATAGCCGCACTTGCAAATGTAGTGTGTTTTGCATGGTCCGTGTATTCGGCGGCAGTCTTCGGCACTCCTGCATTGGTTGCCAATCATGCCAAAAGGATCGACCTTGGCGATTGGGCTGGCTCGCAAGTACCCGTATAGGTTCATACCGTCACGATAATCCCCCAACATGTCGACACCGAGGCGGAGCCCAAACGGATCTCTTTGCACAAACCGCTGCAATTCCGGATTATACGTCCTCGCCCGGTTGTAGGATTGGCTGATTTCGGGGTCGAGGATCAGGCCCTGGTGGGCGAAGATGAGGCCGACCGAGGACGATATTCGGCTGTTGTGGACGTGGTTGGTGGAGGCCAGGTTGACCAGGGCGGTCATGGTTGTCTGGTCGTCGTTGTCGAGGTCGCCGTCCTGGTCGAAGTCGAAGACGCGGCAGGCGCCGGACGGGTCGGCGCCCCAGCAGGCTTGGCCGTTGCCCAGGTTGCCGTCGTCGGTCGCGTCCACGTCGCCGTCGCCCCCTTCAGTCGCTCGCTTCGTGCTCGCTCCCTGCGGGCAGGTCGCGGGCCTGACGCGGACATCCATGTCCGCTTTACCGATGGCGGCCCGCTCCCGTTCGCTGCGCTCACCGTAGTCGCCGAAGAAGGTCTCGCTGTTGAACGTCGGCTGGCCGTAGGGGGTGTAGTAGACGCGTTCCAGGATGGTGCCGGCCAGGTCGGTGGCGGCTACCACGTTCCAGTTCGCGTCCTGGTTGACGATCATGTACCCGTGGTCGGTCTTCATCGAGACGACCTCGTCGATGTACTGCGTGCCGCAATACACCTGCGTTACCAGGTTATCGGACCCGTCGCGGGCCTCGATTATCCGGTGCAGTGCATCGTAGTAGTGCGTAAATGTCCCGTCCAGGTCGCCGGAGTTGCCGACCACTTTTTTGATCCGTCGGCCCAGGCCGTCGTGGGAGGCCGTCTGGATGGTAACGTCGCTGTCCTGCTTGCTGGAGACATTGACCATTCGATGCCAGGCGTCGTAGGTGTAGATGAAGAACTCATCGATGATGAGATTCCCAGCCGGGTCCCAGCCGTCGTCGGTGCCGTCGGTGTGGTCGGTGTTCAGGGTGGTTGAGGTCGAACCGAACGTGTCGCTGATGACCAGGTCGTCGCCGGGGTAATAACTGCGTGATCCGGTTGACACGGGGTTATTCGCATGGTATAATGGTCATAAAGCCATGAAGCAGAGACCAAGACAACTCTACGAGGCGCGGGCTAAGATCGCCAAGGCACTGGCCCATCCAAGCCGGCTCTTGATGCTTGACGCCCTGGCAAAGCGCCGGATGTGCGTCTGCGATCTGACCAAGTTGGTGGGGGCCGATCAGTCCACGGTGTCGAAACACCTGGCAGTGCTCAAGAACGCTGGGATCGTGGACGACCGCAAGGAGGGCGTGATGACGTACTACCGCTTGAGGATGCGTTGCCTGCGGGGATTTTGGGAATGTGTCGAGTCGGTGCTGAAGCAGAACCTGAAGGACCAACAGGCCGCGATCAAAACGTAGCCGGCGGCGACTCTTTTTTGGGCCGCACCTATGGCTTTTTGGTCGTATCGGCATCAAAGCGATCGGTTCGTCATGCCGGTGTGCTGATGGCCATGGCTGTGGTCTTCCTGCCGGCTTATTTCCTTCCGTTCGAGGCGCTGACGGTCACGTCGACGGTCGGGGCTGCCGGGCGCGAAGCATTGCTCATGCTGCAGGACTACGCCCGCCGGCACGTGCTGCTGTGCCTGGTACCGGCCTTGTTCATCGCCGGTGGGATCTCCGTCTTCATCTCCCAGGCGGCGGTGATGAAGTACTTCGGAGCGCAGGCCCACAAGGTGCTTGCCTACAGTGTGGCGGCTGTGTCTGGCACGGTTCTGGCGGCCTGCTCGTGCACCATCCTGCCGCTTTTTGCCGGCATCTACAGCCGCGGGGCCGGCATCGGACCGGCGGCCGCATTTCTCTATTCGGGACCGGCGATCAACGTGTTGGCGATCATCCTGACGGCCCGGGTGCTGGGGTGGGAACTTGGGGCGGCCCGGGCGATCGGGGCCGTTGTGTTTAGCGTCGTGATCGGGCTGTTGATGCAACTGATCTACGGCAAGAAGGAGCGGGCCGGGACCGGCGGTGACATGGTGCTGCCTGACGACGACCACGCGCGCCCGCTTTGGAAGAACGCGCTGTATTTCGGGGCCATGATCGGCATTCTGGTGTTCGCCAACTGGAGCAGACTTGGCGACAGCGGCATCTCGCACGCGATCTGGTCGATGAAGTGGTTCATTACGGGTGTATTGGTTGTGCTGCTGGCGTTGATGCTGGTGTTGTGGTTCAAGCCTGCGGAGCTTGGCCAGTGGGTAGGCGGCACGTGGGGTTTTGCCAAGCAGATTCTGCCGCTGCTGTTTGTCGGGGTGTTGGCGGCGGGCTTGCTGATGGGCAGGCCCGGTCACTCGGCCTTGATTCCCGACGAGTGGATTGCACGGTTGGTCGGCGGCAACGGGGTGGGGGCGAACCTGTTTGCGTCGATCGCCGGGGCGCTGATGTACTTCGCGACGCTGACGGAGGTTCCGATCCTCGAGGGGTTGTTGGGAGCGGGCATGGGCAAAGGTCCCGCCCTGGCGCTGTTGCTTGCCGGGCCGGCGCTGTCGCTGCCGAACATGCTTGTGATCCGAAGCGTGATGGGCACGCAAAAGACCGTTGTTTATGTTTTGCTTGTTGTCATTATGGCGACGATGTCCGGGCTTATCTACGGAACAATGCCGTAGGAGACATATAATGAGAATCAAGGTACTGGGAACCGGGTGTCCTAAGTGCGCAGCTCTGGCGAGCAATGTCAAAGCTGCGGCTGATAAGCTGGGCCTGCAGTATGAGCTGAGCAAAGTCACGAACATCATGGAGATTACGAAATACGGCGTTATGGTCACACCGGCCCTGGTGATTGATGGTGAGGTGAAACTTTCGGGCAAGGCTGCGACCGAGGCGGAGCTGACGACGATACTGACGACAGCACTTTCAAAGGAAGGAGACGGCGAATAGCTGTGTCTCTGATCGGATAGCGGCACGAATATCGAGGTCTTTGCGGGTTGACACCACCGAGGCCCAAGGGAGTCGAGTCATGACCGAAGCAAACGCTTGTGAATGTTCTGCGGCACCCACGCCGATCTTCGCCTGCTCGGGCGCCGCCGACGTTGGAGAAATCACGGACCTTGCGGCCAGGGAGTTAACCCGGGACGGCATCGGCAAGATGTTCTGCCTTGCGGGCGTCGAAGGCCGCGTCAGCGGAATCTTGCAGGAGACCAAGGCGGCCGAGCGGATTCCGGCTCTTGACGGCTGCCCCTTGGATTGCGTTCGCCTCACACTCGAACTGGCGGAAACCCCAGACTCTGTTCACGTGTGCGTGACGGACCTGGGCATGCAGAAGGGAGAGACGCCAGCCACCCCGGAGGCCGTAAGAAAGGTGACAGAAAGAGCTGCGTCGCTCCTTGAGGGAAACGGAAAAGAAGACAACGAACGATGAAGGCAAAAGACATCGTTACAATGGTTCTGCTGCTCTTCGTTGCGGCGAGTGTTGTGTACCTGATCGTAGGTGAGTCGCGTTCGCGCAGCGGGCCAAACGAAGCCGGCGCAACGGGAACTGTGGTGCAGGCAGAACTCAAACAGGTGGAGGCCGAGCAGGCCAAAGCATCCGAAGATTCGTCCAAGACGCTGGAGGAGTCAGGCAGACTGCCGGAAGAGGCGCCCGAGCCTCAGCACAAACTGATTGCGTACTACTTCCACAGGACGCAACGCTGCCGCACCTGCTTGACCATGGAAGCATACGCTGAGGAAGCGCTGAGAGATGAGCTCCTCGATGCGTTCGAGTCGGGTGAGCTGGAATGGCGCGCAGTTAACGTTGAGGAGCCGGAGAACGAGCATTTTGTGGAGAAGTACGGGCTTACTGCGAGTGCCCTCGTGATGGTGTTGCTCGAAAACGGCGAGCAGAAGCAATCGAAGAACCTGGAGCGCGTCTGGGAACTCGTCGGCGACGAGTGGGGCTTCAAGGACTATGTCCGCGACGAAGCGTTGACTTACTTGGAGGACGGTTCGTGACGGGCGAGATGGTGCTTGCGATGGGTTCCGCCACATGGCTTGGGATTTTGACCTCGATCAGTCCCTGCCCGCTGGCCACGAACATCGCTGCGATCTCCTTCATTGGCAGGCGGGTCGGGAACCCGAAGGCAGTGGCCGCCACAGGACTCTTGTACACGCTTGGCAGATCGCTGGCATACGTTGTCCTCGCTGCGATTCTTGTCTCGACCCTTCTCTCTGCACCGACCGTATCTCATGCTTTGCAGAAGTATATGAACAAGATTCTTGGTCCCATCCTAATCGTTGTTGGCATGCTGCTGTTGGATCTCATCCAAATCAAGGTCCCGGGAGGTGGTGTGGGCGAGAAGATGAGCAAGCAGGTCGAGGGGTGGGGCATATGGGGCGGCTTCGCTCTCGGAGTCGTCTTTGCGATGTCCTTTTGTCCGGCTTCCGCGGGGTTGTATTTCGGCAGCCTTATTCCTCTCTCAGTCAAGTACGAATCCAGCATTCTGTTGCCCCTGCTGTTTGGGGTCGGCACGGCGCTTCCGGTGTTCACCTTCGCGATTCTCATCGCACTCGGAACGCAGGCCGTTGGCCGCGCTTATGAGAGGATCACGCAGTTTGAGTGGTGGGCCCGCCGAATAACCGGGACGATCTTCATCCTTGTAGGCGTGTACTTCTGTCTGGCGTTCGTATTTCGTGTGCTATGAACAGTCCGCGCGTGACGCAGTTGAATCGCAAAGGAGTCTGAACAGTGCAGCAAGAACGCCGGAAAAGGCTTTCTTTCCTGGACCGTTATTTGACGCTGTGGATCTTTCTGGCGATGGCCGTCGGCGTCGGCGGTGGCTACTTCTTCCCCGGCGTCGAAGGCTTCATCAATCGGTTTCAGGTAGGGACGACGAACATACCAATTGCCATCGGCCTAATCCTGATGATGTACCCGCCGCTGGCCAAGGTGAAGTACGAGGAACTCGGCGATGTGTTCCGCAACGTCAGAGTGCTTGGACTCTCGCTCGTACAGAACTGGGTCATTGGCCCGATCTTGATGTTCGTACTCGCGATTCTGTTTCTCCGGGGGTACCCGGAGTACATGGTCGGGCTGATCATGATCGGTTTGGCTCGCTGCATCGCGATGGTGATTGTCTGGAACGATTTGGCCAAGGGTGATTCGGAGTACGCCGCCGGGCTGGTGGCATTCAACTCAATATTCCAGGTACTGTTCTTCTCCGTGTACGCATGGGTGTTCATTACGAAACTTCCTCCGCTTCTGGGCCTGACGGGGGCAGAGGTTGACGTGACCATTGGTCAGATCGCCGAGAGCGTCTTTATCTACCTCGGCATCCCGTTCCTGGCCGGAATGATCACACGATTCGTGATGCTTAAGACCAAGGGGCGCGAATGGTACGAGGCGGTGTTCATCCCGAAGATTTCGCCGATAACGCTTACCGCTCTCCTGTTCACGATCGTGGTGATGTTCTCCCTCAAGGGCGAACACATCGTCCAGTTGCCGCTCGATGTCGTCCGCATCGCGATTCCGCTGTGTATTTATTTCGTGCTGATGTTCCTCGTGTCGTTCTGGATGGGCAAGAAGCTCGGGGCAGGCTACGCGAAGACGACGACAATTGCCTTCACGGCCGCGAGCAACAACTTCGAGCTGGCCATTGCGGTGGCCGTGGCGGTTTTCGGGATCGGTTCCGGGGTAGCTTTTGCCGCCGTCATCGGCCCGCTGGTCGAGGTGCCCGTTCTGATCAGCCTGGTCAATGTGGCCCTATGGTTCAGGCGGCGGTACTTCGTAGACCCGGCGAAAGTCGCTGCGGAGATTGCGTAGCGTTGTAGTGGGGGTTCCACCGCCGAGCGAATCATTAGGCGGTCGATGGCGGCGCGTGAAACCCCGCCTACGCGACGGGCGGCTTCTTATGCCTACCTGAATCACCTCGACGTCGACTTCGGAGCATCGCCCAGGTTGAAGCCCGCGGCTCAGAGCTATCTGGATGTGTTTCTAAGGTGAGCCGGCAGCCAATGAGTCGCACAACAGGTCGTAGATGCGGATCGAGCCGCCGCCCCGACGAATCAAGCACCCAAGAACCGTCGGAGCGATGCTACGACCTACCTGCTGTCGGAACTACTTGGGGACTCTAACAAAACAGGTGTGGCACGGGTTCTCAACCTGTGTCATTCACCAGTTGGAACCCGGTGCCACAGTAGAGTGGCGCATCAAGATGCACCCTACCGCTACTTACTCCAGGACAAAAATCTTCTTCTTCGCGCACATGTCCTTGAGGATTTTCGGCCACACGGTGACGCTGCACTCGCCGAGGTGCGCCTTGTGGAGCAGATACATGTAGGTGCGGGACTGGCCGATGCCGCCGCCGACGCTCAGCGGAATCTCGTTGTTGACGATCGCCTGGTGGTACGGCAACTCGAGGAAGTGCTGCTGGCCGGTGAGTTCCAGTTGCTGCTTGAGCGTTTCGGGGGTAACGCGGATACCCATCGAAGTCAGCTCATGCCGCCGCTTGGTCACCGGGTTCCAGACCAGAATATCGCCGTTGAGGCCGTGCATGGTTTTGCCGTCGGCGGACTTCGTCTGTGTGACCCAGTCGTCGTAGTCGGCCGCCCTCATTTCGTGCGGGTAGCCGTCCTGGAGTGTCCAGCCGATCCCATAGATAAAGACCGCCGGGTATTTCTGCACGATCGCCGTCTCCCGTTGCTTACGCGGCAACTCGGGGAACATGTCGAGGATCTCCTCGGCGTGCAGAAACGTGAGCTCCTCCGGAAAGTCGGGGTACTTGTCCGTCTTCAGCTTCGGGAATAACTCCTGGGCGTGGATGCCGGCACCCCTGATCACTTTCCAGATCTTCTTGATGATTCCGGTGAGGAAATCCAAGTTGCGCTGGTCCTTGGTCATTACCTTTTCCCAGTCCCACTGGTCCACGTAGGCACTGTGATCATGGTCGAGAAAGTAGTCCTTGCGCACGGCCCGCATGTCGGTGTACAGGCCCTCGCCCACCTTCATGCCGAACTGCTGTAAGGCAACGCGCTTCCACTTGGTCGCGGCCTGCACCACCTGGGCGTCGATAGGGTTCTTGTCGTAGTCGTTTGAAATGTGGAACCCGATCGGGGTGCGTGAGCCGTCGCGGTCGAGGTCGTCGTTCACGCCGCTCTTGACGTCTACGATTAGAGGACACTCAACCCGTATCAGATTGAGCTCCTTGCACAGCCCCTCCTCGATGTAGTTCTTGATCGCAGTGATGGCCTGCTGTGTCTCTTTCGGGGTCAGTGGAGATTCATAACCCTGTGGCAGGATTTTCTCCACATCGTCGTAATTGCCGATTCCCGGACCGGCAAGGTCCGCCTTCTTGTCCGCCATTGTGTTCACCTCAGTCAATAGTACGTAGATTGGTCAATAGGGAACTACTTCCCCGGCCGGCGCCGACTATCGGACGTTGCCGGCTCGCGTGTCGGCATTCCGGTCCGGTTTTCATTCCACCAGCAGCGTAGTAGATCAACCTGGGCGGAGCGTGTCAAGGAAGATGCCCCGGGAGAAGGCGTTGCCGCTTTTGCACGGGTTGACGCCACACCGGCTGCCAACGTGCCGCCGCAGCGCTCGAAGGGATAATCCTCAAGAACTCGCAAATATCACAGAACACGCGAACGTGATCCCACCGGTTCGCTCTTGACTGCCAGCAGCCGGTTCTCTCTGCGATAAGGCGGGGGCGTTCAGCCAGGGCCCCCGGCACCGCCGGGAATCCCTTCTCGACTCACTCACCGTAGCGCATTTTGAGGTGCGAGAACGGATTCTCGCACCAGCAGGACTCCCGAACCAGCGTGCGTCGCGCAGGCTGAAGCCTGCGGCTCAGTTACGTTGCAGAACTGCGCACGGTCATTTAGGATGCCTGGCCGCGTGCGGGCCGGGCCGGTCCGGTTCGCGCGGGCATCGTCGTGGATCGACGGAGGTTTGCCAATGGCGTTGTATGTACTGCTGGTGTGGATGGCGCTTGTGGGGTCTGTGCCGGAGGTCGAGGATAAGGATGAGGTTCCGCCGCCTGCGCCGCCGGCAAAGGACCGCGTTGATGCGATTCTCACAGCCGTCGAAAAGAGCGGTGAGACGTTGCGGGACGTTCGTTGCAAGGTCGAGTACCACGAGGATGACCAGTTGAACCTGGTGGAGACCAAGCGATCAGGGCGGGTGCTCTTCTTGAAGACCGACGCCAATCCCCTCTTTCTGATCGAGTTCAGTCGAACGGTCTGTGACGACATCGTCTCCACTAAGCGCATCTGGTATCTCTTTGATGGATTGTCGCTGGTCGAAGCGAGGGAAAAGACGAAGCACATCGTTGAGCGGCAGGTGGTCGCCGAGGGCGAGAAGGTGGACTTCTTCGACCTTCAGACCGCCCCGTTCCCCATGCCGTTCGGCCAGAAGAAGGGGCAGATTGAGCGCCATTTCGAGGTGAAGCTCGTCCCGCCTGCGAAAGGGGACCCGGAAGGCACTGACCATCTGGTCTGCACGCCCAGGCAGGGCACGCGCATGGAACGAAAATACGCCAAGCTTGAGTTTTACGTGCTGAAGGACATTCACCTGCCGCGGAAAATAGTGGCCACGCTGCCCGGCGGGCAGGGGGTCACGTCGGCCGTGTTCCCGGATCTCTCCAAGTCGTCGATCAATTCAGGGCTGAAAGCGAAGGACTTCGCGGAACCGCCGCAGTGGAAGAAGGAGGGATACACCCGCGACGTCGAACCGTTCGATGCCGACAACCCCACCGGACCGTGACGCCGTTGCACAGGTCGTTCGCAGGCTGTATGCTCCCCGCGCAGGATCTCTGTGAAGATCCCCGGGACGAGAACTGCCGTCGGCAGGGTTGGGAGCGCTCGCCTGCGGAGGCGTTGGCAGCCGGGCCGCCGGCCGTCGCTCCCGCACCACTGGTTGAATCTCACGTACAGGAGGAACCCCATGGAAACCATGAAGGCTGTCGTTAAGACCAAGCCCGAACTGGGCGCCGAACTCCAGGACAAGCCCGTCCCCAAGCCCGAATCCGACTGGGTGATCGTCAAGGTACGGGCCACCAGCATCTGCGGCACCGACGTGCACATCTACAAGTGGGACCCCTGGTCGGCCGAGCGCATCGGCGCCAAGGCCCTGCCGCAAACCCTCGGACACGAGGTAGCCGGCGAGGTTGTCGAGGTCGGCTCCCACTGCAAGCGGATCAAGGTCGGCGACTACATCTCGGCTGAGACCCACATTTTCGATCCCGGCGACCTGACCAGCATGTTGGGCTCCTTCCACGTCGGGCGGAACATGAAGATCCTCGGGGTGGACTACGATGGCTGCTTCGCCCAGTACTTCGCCCTGCCCGAGTCGATCTGCTGGCCCAACGATCGGTCTATCCCACCGGAGGTCGCCTCCATCCAGGAGCCGCTGGGCAACGCCGCCTACGCCGTGCTTGGCGAAGACGCCGACGTGGCCGGTAAGAGCATGGTCATCACCGGCGACGGCCCGATCAGCCTGTTCGCCGTCGGCGTCGCCCGGGCCTGCGGCGTGGCCAAGATCATTCACTTCGGCAAGTACGACCTCAACATGGAGATCGCCCGCAAGATGGGCGCCGATCTCCAGATGTATACGAACAAAACCACGGCCTCGGAACGGCTCGCGTTCGTCTTGGATCACACGGACGGCAACGGCGTGGACATCGCCCTGGAGATGGTCGGCTCGCAGGACTCGGTTGACGACTGCTTCGCCATGGTTCGCAAGGCCGGCCGCCTGACCGCCTTCGGCATCGCCGCCAAGTCGCCGCTGCCTGTGGATTACAACAACGGCATCGTTTTCAAGGGGTGCCAGATCCACGGCATCAACGGCCGCAAGATTTTTGATACTTGGTACCGCAACCGCAATCTCCTGGCCAACGGCCGCCTCGATCCCATGCCGGTCATCACCAATGTCTTCTTGTTGGGGGACTTTGCCGAGGGTTTTGACAAGATGATCGAGCGTCCGCGCAAAAGTGCCAAGGTGATTCTCTTCCCCGACAAGGAGGAGTATGACGCCGCCCGCAAGCGGCTCGGCAAGTAGCAGTGCAACTGTAAGTATTCTAACGTGCAGCGACGGGTCAAGAAGACGAATCCTGCGCTACCGGATTTGGAAATCCAAATGTCACGTGCGTTGACCATTAAGAAAGAGTAGCTGCCAAGAACGTGGAGCGGGAGCCATGCATTGGAAAAGGATCACATTCAAGCCCGAGGTGATGGCCGGGCAGGCATGCATCCGAGGACTGCGTATGCCGGTAGCGACGATCGTTCGGTGCGTAGCCAGCGGGATGTCTACGGAGGAGATATTGAGCGCCTATCCCGATTTGCAGCAAGAGGACATTACAGAAGCCTTGCAGTATGCGGCGGACCTTACCGAAGACCGGATGATTCCTGCTTCCAAACCGTGAGATGAAGTTCCTCGTAGACGAAGCTGTTTCGTGGATGGTGGCCCAAGCGTTGGAGGAGGCGGGACACGACGCCGTCCACGTGCGTGACGTGGGTCTGTCCGCAGCCGACGATCAAGCTGTCCTGGATCGGGCTGCGGCAGAGGGGCGAGTCATTGTCACGCAGGGCACGGACTTCGGGACGATTCTGATGAGCGCGGGAGCACCTAGCGCATCGGTGGTTCTTTTGCGACTCCGTGACGGGCGTCCTTCCATTCAAGCAACCCTCCTCCTGCAGAACCTTGCTTCTGTGGCGGAGGACTTGCGGGAGGGGGCAATAGTGGTTCTGGGGGAGAGTAGAATCCGGGTTCGGCGTCTACGCGCGTCGTAGGAATACGAGGCATGTGCAGAGAAGCGATCCCCTCGAGGCTGTGGCACAGGTTTGTAACCTGTGCTCCCACAGGTTGGAAACCGGTGCCACAAGTAGGGCGGGCCATGCCCGCCGCTTCGGAAACGCGCAGCGGGTAGTGCGGGCCATGCCCGCCGGTTCGGAAACGCGCAGGGTGGGGGACGGATCAGCGGGTCATGCCCGCCGCTCAACATCCATGGACCGTGCCGCACCAGGGACTACGCAGTCTACAAGAAGGCGCAGCAGATGCAGCCTCACAAGTGAGTCGGGCACGACCCGACATAACGGATATGACGTCGGGCACGGCCCGGCATAACGAATAGGATGTCGGGCGAGGCCCGACCTACCTGGAACTCAATCGGAGCAACGACTATGTACGGCAAAATGAAAGACAATCTTCAGAGGGAACTGGCCTCCATTCGAGAAGCAGGCCTGTTCAAGGAAGAACGCCTCATCCTGACCCCCCAGGCGGCGGATATCCGCGTCGAGTATCCTCAAGGCGCTCCGCCCGAAGGGGTCGTCAACTTCTGTGCGAACAACTACCTCGGGTTGTCTTCGCATCCCAAGGTCATCGAGGCCGCCCACGAAGCGCTCAAGACGCACGGGTACGGCATGAGCAGCGTGCGGTTTATCTGCGGCACGCAGGACATCCACAAACAGCTCGAAAAGAAGATCGCCGACTTCTTTCACACCGACGACACCATCCTCTACGCCGCCTGTTTCGACGCCAACGGCGGGGTGTTCGAGCCGTTGTTCACCAAGGATGACGCCATCATCACCGACGCCCTCAATCACGCCTCCATCATCGACGGCATCCGTCTGTGCAAGGCCACGCGCTACATCTACAAAACCAACGACATGGCCGACCTCGAGGCCAAGCTCAAGGAAGCGAAGGACGCCCGTTACCGCGTCGTCGCCACCGACGGTGCGTTCAGCATGGACGGCACCGTCGCCCAAGTCGACAAGATCTGCGCCTTGGCCGACAAGTACGACGCCCTCACCATGGTCGACGACGCCCACTGCACCGGTGTGATCGGCAAGACGGGCCGCGGCTCGACGGAGTACCGCGGCGTCATGGGCCAGGTGGACATCATCACCTCGACGCTGGGCAAGGCCCTGGGCGGCGCGTCGGGCGGGTTTACCACGGGCCGGGCCGAGATCATCGAACTGCTGCGGCAGCGCAGCCGCCCGTATCTGTTCAGCAACACGGTCTCGTCGATCGTGGTCAAGGCTTCGCTGGCGGTTATGGACATGCTCACCGGCAGCACCGAGCTGCGCGACAAGGTCGAGGCCAACACCAGGCGATTCCGCAAGGGCATGACCGAGGCCGGCTTCGACATCAAGCCCGGCGACCACCCGATCGTGCCGATCATGCTGTACAACGCCAAGCTGAGCCAGGACATCGCCCGCGACCTGTACGTAGAAGGCATCTATGTGATCGGCTTCTACCACCCCGTCGTCGGCAAGGGCCTGGCCCGCATCCGCGTGCAACTCTCCGCCGGCCACGAGTTCAACCACGTCGACAAAGCCATAGCCGCCTTCACCAAGATTGGCAAAAAGTACGACATCCTGGGCAAGAGCAAGGAGGAGATCATCGCCAAGTACGGGGAGTAGCGTATGGTGACGATTATTCTCGGGTAGCAAGTAGGGCAGGTGGTTCACCTGCCTTTGCGTCCGGACGTCAGGGCATGGTGAAGGCAGGTGAACCACCTGCCCTACCCTGCTCGCCTGCTTGACCCAGGCCGGCCCGAGGCGTAGCGTATCCTTAAGGCGATTCCCGTGGGAAGAATTGCGGCATCAGTGAAGATCGAGAATCCGGCGGACCGTGAGAAGAAGATCCGGTGTGACGCACTGGTAGACACGGGAGCGTCGCATATGATCCTTCCCTCAGCGTGGCGGGATCGTCTCGGCGATTTGGAGGTCGTTCGACAGGTCAAGCTTGAACTGGCCACCCAGGCGTCCGTGGAGGGCGACGTGTGCGGCCCCGTGCGCATCCAGATCGAGGGTTTCGAGCCCGTTTTCAGCGAGGTCGTCTTTGTGGACATGCAGCCGGAAGACGGCGACTTCGAACCCTTGGTCGGCTACATCGTGCTGGAGCAAAGCCAAGCGGCCGTGGACGAGTTTGGGCACCGGCTCGTTCACGTCAAGCGACTCGACCTCAAATGAACCGCGGGCAGCAACCTCGTGGACCCCGACACTGACGAGATGCGCCGCCGACGGGGCGTCCGCTGCGAGACGAGAGCTTCCTGGAAAAGCTGGCGGGCCTGCTCGACCGCGTGCCAAGACCCAGAAAGGCCGGACGCAAGCCCAAGCGACAGGCGAAATGGGTATGGTGTCCCCTGATTTCCCAGAGCTTCCTGGAGAAGCTGGCGGGCCTGCTCGACCGCGTGCCAAGACCCAGAAAGGCCGGACGCAAACCCAAGCGACAGGCGAAATGGGTATGGTGTCCCCTGATTTTGCTGATTTTGCCTGATTTTGCCATTTTGATTTCTTTGATTTCTAAGAGCAAAGAGGAGATTATCGCCAGATACGGGGAGTAACGTCAGCCTTGAGTTAACAGGTGCATCGAGCGGCGTAGGCGGACCCTCCGGTCTGCCCACCGCTATCGTAGTCGTTCGGCTATTGGGTCATTCTCTTCTGACAGTCTATGTGCGCGGGTGAGACAGACATGGCAACGATGACATTCTCAGGTACTTTGTATCAAGCAGCTTTCGAAGCGCTCATGCGCGCCATGAAAGATCGGAACCAGCCCGTGATGCGAACCCGGGATAACCACTACACGGAGAACGCATGCAAGGCTTACATCTTCACAGCCATAACCCTTGAGTCCATTATTAATGAGTTCATCTGGATGAACGCTTCGGATATGAGCAGCGCTAAACACTTGGTCGCTGAAATTCAGGATTTGGAGATTCGCCGCAAGTATATCCTTGTTCCTCTCCTCTTCGGTGTGGAAACCTATGACAAAGGGGCACAGCCCTTTCAGGATTTCGAGGCTCTGATCCGCCTCCGGAATGATTTAGTTCATTATCGTATGAAGGACTATGGTGAGAAAGAGGGACCAAGACACCTTCAGCGTCTCCGCGACGCTGGCGTTCTGCTCGCCAAGCGTCCGTCAGGGGAGCGAATCTGGCTTTCTGATGTGTCAACCTTCCGTGGCGCGTTGTGGGCTTGCCGGGTCATGCATGAAATGAAGGTGAAATTCTGCGAGCTTTTCTCGTCCCACAAGCAGGCTCATTTTATGTGCATGCTCCTGAATTCGTTTCCGCCCCCTCCCGATTTGGAAGAGGAATACGCTGCGCTGTGCTCCCGGTACCCGCCAACTAAGCACGATAGTCGGGTAGGGCGTGACGAGTACGGTGAGACTTGCGGTTAGGCTCGGCTGATTACATGTTATGTACTATGGGGAGGCGGTTCCGCCATGAATGAGGCCAAGAAGCCTCAACTCTTCGACATGGTAGCGGTGCTCGGCATCCCCCCCGACAGTGACGTCGAGATCGGCGACGTGGGTACGGTGGTCGAACTTCTGCCACCGCGACGAACACACACGCGGCATCGCCACGCTGCCCGTCAAAGACGTGCCGGTCCTGAACCGATATCGCACACACGTCGGCTGATCAGTTCAGCAGGCAGGGTGCATCTTGATGCACCATTACACTGGCGTACAGCGACCGGGATACCATTTACGACCGACGGAAATCCGGGACAGATATTCCGGCCATCTGCGGGGGGTGACGTGGCCTCAACACCCCACGTCTTTCGACGGTTTTCCACCCAACCAGACTCTTTGCCACCATGCGCACGTGGTGCGGAGGCCGGCGACGTGTGTCCGGCGGCCGTGGGCCGGCCTCTGCTCCGCCACGAAGTAGGTAGGGTGCGTCTTGATGCACCATTCCTCTGAAACCTCACTCATTCGCTGCCTTCGGATTTGGCCTTTTTGTCACGTTTCTTAGCCTGTAGTTCCTTCCGGGCAGCAGCAGCTTTTTCCCACAGCTCGTACGCTTCCTTTTTGTTGCCGCGCTTGTACTCGCTCGACCGTCATAAGTTCTCACGGTTGTAAAGGCCTAGTTTTCCAGGGTTTATGATCCTCTCCGAATAAAACGGTACTTCGGCGGATTGCCCAAAGCAGCCTAAAATAGCTCCTGTGCCCGCCATGGAGGGAATTCATGGCCAAGAACTTATGACTGTCGAGGTACTCGTCTGCGGCATTTATTCGCTGCCGCTTGACGGTTTACGCCACGGCAAACGTCCTGCGCCAAGACGCGGACAACATGGTCGTGAAGTTTGTTGACCACTGGAAGGAGCTTACCGGCCACTATCCCAGCCGGATCATGTTCGACTCGCGCGCCAC
>Ga0114922_10002664_pt1 | contig 16709 bp, 16 predicted proteins | sample AartaG_FD_100975 | JGI IMG/M metagenome (GOLD analysis project Ga0114922, IMG submission 100975) | Deep subsurface microbial communities from Aarhus Bay to uncover new lineages of life (NeLLi) - Aarhus_00045 metaG | ecosystem: Environmental > Aquatic > Marine > Oceanic > Sediment | place...
AAGGCTGGAGGAAAGAATATAACCAAGAACGGCCGCATAGTGCACTGCACTACCGACCGCCTGCTCCCGAGGCTATTACACTCATGGGACTAACTTAACAAGTGGTATAGTTATTGGGGGCAGGTCAACCCCTACTGAATAGAGTGCTACTAAGTATTGTTGGTAGCTTGCCTTTGAACCCTACTCCAGGGAAACGGAAGAATGTTTTTATGAAACCCTTACCATATATCACCATTATTACGATTGTCATAAGCATATAGACAGCAGGGAACCACCATGCGTATTCCCAACCCGTAGTTAGACCAACAAACAATTTACCACCTCTTATCTTCTTGAGTGATTATGGACATTGATTCGACTGCAATTATTTTTTGCCAACCTGCTCCTATGCGCAACATAGGGGGGTGTTTCATTATTGTAAAACCTAGCCTGCCTGGCAAACCTAACTTATAATATGAACGGATAATTGACTGTTAAAGTCATATACGGATAAATGGTATTATCACTATCATAAAGGAATTAGATTTGAGAAGCCATTCCGTGCGATCTGCTGATCCCAAAACTGAACGAACGCATAGGGCAACTGCCTACAGCGCAGCGGATCGTGGATTGGAATCCCACCAGAAAAGGTACCTTTAGGGCTGCATACATGCTGCATTCCTATTGAATAATTGGTACGCTTTGTGTATTGGTCTCCACAAGGTCATCCTGCTTACAGTTAATATCTGGTAGGTTAGCGGAATATCTGACTTGCGTCCAGCGCTCTTGTCTGCGCCGAAGCTACTGCGTACGGTCAAAGTACCTACGGTTCACAAAGTAACTTTGTTGCACCATTTGGTATTATGTAGAACTAGATCCCAATAGTCCATGGCCTCACATCAACTCATTTCGTGATGTTCGTTTCACCAAAGGGAAGACCTGCCAATTCTTGAATGCATGCCCAGGTCCATGTGTTTGTTTTATGGAAGCAAAATGACTTAATATCTGTTCCTGATACACTATGCTATGATTCTAACAAATGAAAGAGATATTCCGTGACAAATCGAGAGATAGATTAGTGCAGAACCTTAAATCCTTGGGTATCAGAGCGGACCTGGCTGAACGTGGCCGGGTCGAAGAGAAAGTAGAGAATTCATGGTATCAACGTTCTTTGGGGATCATAGACATACCAGAAGGATTGGTAAGATGGATAAACATCTTGAAAAAAGACGGGAGTGGTAGAAGCCCTCCTCAATGGTGGGTCATTCTTGGTATACCGGATGAGAGGCCTCTCTCGAATCACAAGGCGGTTGACATCAGGACAATCAGGAAAAAGACATTTCCATTGTTCGGGAAAGTATTCGATGTGACCTGGAAAGGTAACGATCATCATACCGGGCTAGTCCAAATCCTTTCCAACGATGAAGCGATAAAGAACCTGGCGAAAAGGATTGGGAATTTGACAGTTCACAGCTATGCCAAGGAATTCCAGGGGTGGACAATGCAGGTGGATAGGCGATTTAAGCCGACAAGCCAAGATTGGGACACAATCCAGAAGATTGCCAATCATATCGTTTCATCAGCTCGTGTCTACTAGCTTCGGCCTAGCTTTCTGGAGAACCATCAAGGTTTGTAGGGAAAGACAAACGGTATCAAGTATCTATGCATAGTGGAACAGATATCCGGATATTTGCGCGAAGGTAGCAATATAGTAGAACGTTATCCAACAAGATAGCGGATTGTTAAATGCCACACCGATGCTATTGGCTCAGGACTGAATGCTCCCCCATGTGTCAACAAAATAACTTCCTTTCTAATTGGTGCTCGGTAGATCACGATAGTGACATCGCCTTGACATCGGGATTATATTTTAGACCTACCTTGAATCGGAAAGCGGTTGCCCTTGACGGAAGCAGGCAAACAATTTATAAAGTACACATAAATCTTGATGGAAGGGGATATGCACATGCAAGGATGGACAGAGAAAGAAATCAGGAACAGGGATTTGATGGCACCGTGCGGGTTATATTGCGGTACCTGCGGGGTTTACATCGCAACAAGAGACGGCAATGAAAAATTTAGGGCGATTATGGCGAACTTATATGGGACAAAACCCGAAGAGGCAGAATGTCTCGGTTGTATGCAACCTGTTCCGCCGAAAAAGCTCTACAGTTCATGCGAAGTATGCAGAGTAAGGGATTGCGTAAAATCAAAGGGATACTACTCTTGCCATCAATGTCAGGAATGGCCGTGCAGTTGGATTCAGAATTTCCCTCTTGCCACTGGCCTGCGGGTAATGAAAAGAACGATTCCCATATGGCGGGCAAAAGTGGCCGAGTACGGTGATGAGGAAGGCAGCGTGGAATGGGCGCGGGCAGAATGTGAACGATATCACTGTCCTTCATGTGGCAGCCCGCTTTTCAGGGGTGCACAACGTTGCAGAGTCTGCAAAAGACGGGTAGCCGATGAACTGGACGGATCCCTGCAAGCTGACCTTGATATCAGACAAATGCACCAATGGATCAGTAAATAACTCCATTGGATATTGGCTTGGGTCTGTGATGACGAAGCGACCTGAAGACCAGTTTTTGTTGAGCGTCGGGCAACACAAATCTGTTTTGTTAAGTCATTGACCAAAAGTCCATAATGTGCAGTTCGGGCAACAAAAGCCTGTTTTGTTACTCCATTACACAAACTGGGAATTTTGTATTGTGACCATGCCACATTAAACACGCACCCTGATCTGTAGCTGAAATCCTGGCTAGGCTGCGAGCTCTATCTTGAATTCGAACTGGCAGGCGATCTCGTCTCTGCTCGTCCTGGGAGGAAGCTTCAGCGGGGTTGCCACCATATGGGGATTTGGTTCTTTGGCTAACATCTGGAAGGCCTTTGGCTCGGACTCTCCGCATATAAGCCTCTCAAACCCTTGGCCTGCCTTCTCCATTTCCTCCAGGAACTTGCACCTGGTGACGGTGAAGATGCCATGCTCTGGGCTTAGGAGTTCCCACTCTATGTCATAGTGCTCCGCTGAGAAGGACGGGAGCATCTGCAGCAACTTGAAGTAGGTGGCCACATCATCGCCCTGGATGTTGAGCGTCCTCTTGATCCACCTCATTACGCGGGGGCCATGTCTCTCCCATACCTTGTGCTGGCTATCCAGGGCTTCCTCTTGCCCATGCCTGACCATAATCTCGGTTGTGTATTCACCATCCAGAACATTTGTGACCCTGGCGAACTGATAAAGCAACTGTGCCAATATATCCTTGGAGAAGTCTTCATACCTTAGATCAGGCTTGAATTCCCCACTATAGTCAGTCAAATCTGCCATCTTAGCCTCCTGTTCTGAGTCAATAGACCCTGCCTACGCTGCCGGGTGTCTAGGCTAGCACGCTCCCTTTCTTTAACTCAGAAGCTATATCGGAGAGCCCCAGCTCCTTAAGCTTTTCCTCCGGCTGGAGCCCGCTGTCAACATCCCAGCCTCGGAGCTGGTAGTACTCGCTCTTCATTTCCTCGAATCTGTCCCTGTCAACTACCGCTCCCTTTCTCGAGGTAAGCTCGCCGTCCACGCCCGGCACCAGACATTCGGGGTTACCCATAAAAGTCCTCAGGGGAACAGTGAAATAGGCCTCAGGAAGTCTGTCATCTTTCCTTCCCTGATGACCTTCGCGCACCAATATGGCCCGCTGAAGATTTACGATTCGCTCTCCAACACGGTATAGTTGCTCCTCATCCACTTCCCTACCTGTAACTGCCGAATAGACCTGACTCTCCAGAGTCGGATCGCCAAGGTGGTCCTCGGTAGTCTCGAAGTCGGTCATAGGCCAGTAGAAGTCACAGGTGATGAGGCTTTCTTTAACATACTGTCGATCCTGGATCTTCTTAGCGGCCAGCGCTTTCCCCTCGTAGGTAGAGAAGTCAGCGGCAATCTCACCGCCCCAGAACTTCTTACCGATGGCACGCACCAGGGAGGTTGAAAAATGGTCCCGGCCCTCTTGATTGCCAAGCCAACCGAGCCATCTAACGATCAAAAGGCCCACCTCGTGGATTTGCTGTATCGGCATCCGTGGCTCTGTGGCATACAGCATGGCATTGGTGATATAAAGGCGTGGGTCGTGGCTACTGACATGCCCCCCTTTCGATATAATGTCTCCAATGAGTTCATGGGTTCCCCGTCCCACTATTTGGGCCGCCTTTACCGTTCCCTGAGACAGCACATCTCCAAAGCCTTCCCTCAGGGCTATCTTCCGCACCAAGGTCTCGATATATTCAAGGCTGCCTATCTTGGATAACGGTATACCAGTATTGTCATCGCTGAGGATGCCAGCCCTGTAGCACCGGGACAGCCACATCATTAGGCCATCGATGGCCTCTGTGTCCAGTCCATAATCGTCACACAGACGGGTGGCGCGGAAGGACACATCGCTATTGTATTCCCCGTAGTACTTGCGAGCCCGCCCTTCATAGAAAACGCCCGAGCCACATAGTAATTTACCTTTGGCACCGTCCTCTGTCTCGAAGATTGCCCTGCCACAGCCCCAGATGCAGCCGTAACAGAAGTCCCATTTCATCTTGGAGGGCGGGCTTTGAGGGAAGATTATCCTGGGATACCCTTTCCTCACCTGGCGGATATGGCGGGTAACCGCGCTAAGCCGATCAGGATAGGCAGCCTTCACAGAGCCGCTGCCCTTCACAGCTATCGCCTTAAGATTCTTGGAACCCATCACCGCTCCAAAGCCACAGGAGCCGCTGGCATCGTTGTCGGCCAAGAGGATGGCCAGTGGAACAAGATGCTCACCAGCAGGACCGATGGCGACCACTTTAGCTGATTTCCCTAATTCGGCCTTGAGCGCTTCTCTGGTCTGCGCCGCGCCTTTCCCCCAGAGGTATCTGGCATCCCTTATCTGGACTGTTTCATCCTGAATTGAGAGGTAAACGGGTTCATCCGACCTACCCTTAATGACGATGCCGTCATAACCAGCAAATTTGAGATGCGCTCCCCAGTGTCCGCCCAGGTTGGAGTAGGAGAAGCCCTCAGGCTCCGTGGTCGGCGACTTGCCACAGACCGTCCAGCGAGAGCCAGCCAGAGCAGGGAATCCTGCCAGAGGGCCGGTGAAAAACATAAGGCAATTGCCAGGGTCACATGGGCCCGTCTGGGGGGAAAGCTCATCCCAGTAAATCTTGGCTGCGATACCCCGGCCTCCCACAAACCTCGTGCTATAGTCGCTTGTGCTGAGATTGGTGACCGCGCTGGTAGAGAGGTCCACACAGAGAACCTTCCCAGCATATCCGTCATTTTGCAGCATATCTTTGATTCCCGTTCACAGAATTTAGCACTGGTATAGCGGTTTGGAAGAATAGGACCTATTCTGAGTGTTTACCATAATCTTACCACAGTCTGACCGTCTTACTCCCGCTCACTCTGAACCAGTATGACAGTGACTGCGTTGGTGTCTTTGGGGTGTAGTAGAATTTCCTTGAACAGTTTGAACCCCGGCGCAGCAGGGAAATCAAAGCTATCCACGATCCGAAATCCCTTCTTAGCCGCCTGGTCACCAGCCTCGGCGATATCCTTTACCTTCCAGGCAACTCCAATCACACCTTCTCCCTTCCTCTCCAAGAACTTGGCTGCTGCACTTTGCGGGCTAGTTGGCGAGATTAGCTCCACTTGCCCGTCCCAGCTTACCATGGCCCTCACCCCTTGTTCCTCCTGAGGGCCCGCATCCCAGAAGGTGACCCCCAGGACTTCTGAGTATTGCTTTGCGGCCTTGTCCAGGTCTTTCACTACCATCACAACTCGGTCAAGCCCCTGTGTTTCCATAGCATCCTCCTTTCCTGTTTCAAAATTTGTTTGGCTCCGGCTTTATCCAAACATATCTCCTTTCGGTCTGCAACACCACATTTAACCTTCGGCAAGCAGGTCGAGGTAGGACAACACCCTAGACCACAAGTCCCCTTTGTTCCAGATCAACCATAATATCTTTAAGGCCAAGCTCGTCCAGCTTCTTCCTGGTCTGAAGTCCGCTGGCGACATCCCACCCTCTAAGCTGATAGTATTCATCTTTCATCCGCTCAAATCCCTCTATATCCACCACCGCTCCACTTTTGGATATTACCTCTCCCTCTTCCCCAGGCACCAGGCAGTCCGGATTATAGGGGGCGATAAGTCTCTTTATGGGTCTGGTGTGGAGATATTCCGGCAGTATATCCTTTTCCCTGCCACTATGGCCTTCCCTGGCCAGTATCGCCCTTTGGAGATTGAAAATCCTCTCGCCAGCTACATAGAGTTCCTCCTCATGTGCCTCTTTCCCCGTCACTGCAGAGAAGAGTTTGCTTTCAAGAGCGGGGTCACCCATATGGTCCTCAGAATTTTGGGCATTCACGATGGGCCAAGCAAAACTGCAAAGGATGAGGCTGCTTTCCATATACTCGCGATCCTGGATTTTCTTGGCTGCCAAGGGCTTCCCGAGGTAGGTGGAGAAATCCACGGCCAGTTCGCTGCCGAAGAACTTCTTAGCAATACCTCGAAGCACCTCGCTTGAAAGATAAGACTGCTCCTCTTTCCTTACCCAGTTCAACCAATGTATCACGGGGTCCATTACTTCCGTAAACTGGCTGGGGCTCGGTCTTGGTTCCGTAGCATATAGAAGCGCGGTTGTGATGTATACCCTGGGGTCATGTGGTAGTATCCGGTCTTTCATGACATAGCCGGGAAGCAACTCTTTAGCTCCTTCACCAACCATGTCAGCAGCATTGGATACGCCCCGAGCCAGAACATCTCCAAAGCCATCCCGCAGCGAGATTTTTCGGACCAGGGCTTCTATAAACTCAAGACTGCCCAATTGAGATAGGCGAATTCCAGTATCTCCCTCAGTGATAACACCTTCGCTGTGGCATCGCGAGAGCCAAATCAATATTGGCTGAAGAGCATAGGTATCCAGTCCATATTCGTCGCAGAGCTTATTAGCATAGAAGGGCACCTCATTCCATTCTCTATAATAGCGTCGTGCCAATTCCTGGTAGAAAAGTCCAGAGTGGCACATGAACTTGCCCCGTTTGCCGTCAGTCGCTTCAAAGACCGCTCTAAAACAGCCACCGGGACAGCCATAGCAGTAATCCTTTCTCACCTTCGGGCCTGGGATGAGCCCAATTTCCTCAGACGAGGTAAATCCTCTCTGCAGCCCCCTGATGTGCTTGGTGAGTTGTTTGAACCTCTCTGGGTTAGCCAGCCCTATCTTCCCTGAGCCCCCTACTGCAATAGCTTTTAACCTCTTGGAACCCATAACCGCTCCCAGGCCACATGAAGCACTGGCATCATTGTCAGCTATGATATTGGCAAACGTGATACCGTTCTCCCCAGCCGGACCAATAGTCGCCACACTTGTAGAGCTTCCCAGCTCGTCTTTCAGAATATCTCGGGCTTCGATAGCACCTTTGCCCCAAAGCTCGGAGGCGTCTTTCATTGCAACGACACCATCTCGTATAACAATGCAGGTTGGCTTATTAGCTTGGCCTCTGATGATAACAGCATCATAGCCGGCGAACTTGAGCCGAGCACCCCACCTTCCCCCGAGGTTGCCACAGCCAAATCGCTCAGGGTCAGCAGCTGGTGACTTCCCGCAAATTTCCCATCTGGCTCCAGCCACCCCCTTGATCCCAGCCAGTGGGCCGGTAGCAAATATAAGGCAGTTTTCGGGGTCAGAAGCCTTGACATTGGGAGAAACCTCATCCCAGTAAATCTTGGCCGCTACACCTATGCCACCGACAAACCTGTCAGCATAATCTTTCGTAGGGACACGAGTTACATACCATGAGGACAAATCTATTTTTAGTATGTTGCCCGTATATCCAAAATGCTCAACCGTTCTGTTCTCCCTCAATCGCATTACTCCCGCAGGCGTCCCAAAAGTGGTATATACACTATTCGTGCTGGTGGTTTGACTATTCTCCTGGACTCATATTACGCCGGAACTACCCTGGTTACAATACCTCGCCGCTGTGGCAGTTGAGTCTGCGGCTCCAGCTTGAACTCGAAGCTACATGCGATTTCATCTGGACTTTTTCATGGCTTGGCTGCGCTGCCCCCATATCTAGCCCTAGGACAGAGAACAGGTGGCGCAGTAACCTTTCTCCTTCAGAGTGAACTTGGCCAATCCTATAGGAGTGCAAACCTGGGGTTGGCGGTCCCCGACTCGCTCATCTCATTCTCCTTAGGCTTTCGTTGTTTTTGGGAGTGGCACTTCTTCCTAGCCAGGGTGAGCATAGAGATAGTTCACCTCATCACCTACAAGGACAACTTTTTGATCACCTGTGCCCACTCCCTGTCCATCTTATATCGCCAGGGATTCACAAGACAACGCACAGGTGCCCACTTTTGACGCCAGGGTGTCTCAAAGATCGCCAGGTACAGAAAGCCCAATCGGTAGGACATCTCCTCAGCGTTGATTCCCAGCTCTCTAATAATATCATCCTTCAGGCAGCCCTCCGGTTTCCTGGCTATTACCCGCATCACACCTTTGGTATCGTCGCTGAGGTAGCCCCATAATGTCTGTATTTGTTTTTCCGACCAAGGCTTGCCAGCCTCTCTTGGGTTGTTTGGAGCACTTGTACCCATCCTCTTGGCCATTCGCCAATATGGGAAGGGATGTTCGGATTTCGGTACTATCCTAGCCTCCCACTTACAGGCTATTCCTCCTTTGTCTTCCCGGGGAGGCAATTGGACAGGTTTAAAGATCATATTCGGGTTATGATAGAGGGCGGTATTGATCATGGTCGAAGGCTCCACTATGTGACACAGTGGAATCTCATAACCCTTGCCTTCCCTCTCAAATGCATTCAGAGCTGTACACTTCTTTACCGTAATTAATCCGTAGTTGGGGTTTACCAGTTCAAACTCATTATCGAATAGCATGAGAGGAAAGCCTGGATCCATCTGAATTGCCTTGAAGAAGGACTCTACGTTCCCAACATTTATATTCAGAGTCCTACAGAGATGGTGCTCGACCAGTGGACCAGCGGTCATCCACATGGAGACGTTGTTTTCCAGGGCTGCTGTATCGCTGTGTCTCTCCTTTAACACCCTATCCCATTCGCCAAGGACAATAAGATAGGCCCTCTCGTACTCCTTGAGTAGCTTCACTAGGGTATCCTTGGAAAAGTCCTCGTATCTTGCTTTTGGGTTGAAAGCTCCACTGTAATCAACTAGATCAGCCATTTCCACCTCCTTAATTGCTTATTTGCCTGTTTACATCTTCGGCTCCAGCTTAAACTCCCACTGGCAGGCCATATCATCCTTGCTCTTTCTAGGTGGTAGCTTCAGCGCAGTGACTTTCATATTGGGATTAAAGAACCGGGCAATCTTCTCAAAAGCCCTAAAGTCGAGGTCACACATGGCTAACATGGTTTTTGTGTCCGCCTGCTTTTCAAAGTGCTCGACCGCCGGACAACGATTAACAGTAAGGATGCCGTGATTGTTGTTCTTGAGGTCCCAGGTGATGTCAAATATTTCCATACACAACTGAGGGTCCATCTGGAGTTCCTTGAAACAGGCAGCCACATCGTTTCCCTGAATGTTGAGTGCTTTCATCACCCTTGCTTGCTCGTAGGGGATTCCCCTATCCCAAACTGCCAACTCCAATTTAATGGCCTCATCCTTCCCATATTTCTCCATGACAGTGTTCTGCCACCAGCCATCCAGGGCCAGCCCCAATCTGGCATATTGGGTAAGCAATCTCGCCAGCGCCTCCTTGGAGAAATCTTGGTACTTTATGTTCGGCCTGAATTCCCCACTGTAATCAACTAGATCAGCCATCTCAACCTCCTTTAGTTGCCTGTCCGCTTGTTTGCAGAAGTCAGACTATCCACCACCAACTAAGCCAACCAGCCAAGTGAGCCCTTAGTTCTAGTCGCCTTCACACATTTCCCTAGGCGACTTAACTCAACCGTGGAGTCCCGCAATGACACAGCTCACAGTACATGAGGGCGGTTGGCCGCCCATGTTATGGGTCAAGCCCAGCTGGGGATTCTTGATCTGCCGGGGGCCAGCCTTCCCCTGAAGTTGCTTGTAGATCTCATACATCATCCTTAACCCACTGGCACCTATCGGGTGGCCAAAGCATTTGAGGCCACTATCGGGTTGGATAGGTAGCTCCCCCTCAAGGGTGAACGCTCCAGCATCAATATCCTCCTTCACCCTCCCCCGGGGACTGAACTGCAGGTCTTCCATGATCACGTAGAGAAAAGCCTTGTGACGTCTGGGGTCATAAATGGGCATTGTTACCCTCGCATCCTTCAGCTTGATATGCTGGACTAACTCGGGCTCATGCCATTAGTATCACTATAATGCCTCAACTTGGCTCTTGAGCTTCTTCATCCCCGCTTTCCTTTGAAAAGACGCAGGAAATTCTTCTTTTCCTTGCTAGCCGCCGGCTTTTTCCTACGCTCGACCATCTCCACCGTAATATAGCCATCCACTATCTTGATAGCTCTTGTTTCGCTCTGGATCTTGTCTTGACTCATTTTCCCTTAGAACTGGATTTCAACCCCAGTCATCCTTAATTCTCCATCCGTAACTGACTTCAACGGGATGGGAACGCTCACATCCGTCCCTGGCTATCTGGCATCCCATGCTTGTGACTACAAAATCTCCTCTCGCTCTGTTTTAAGTAATTGATCGGAAAACAAGCGTGTTATCTATCGTTAACAAGTGCTATTATACTATCCCTCAAGTGCATGTCAACCGTATCGCGTTCCCATTACTTCCATTTCTTGGAAGGAATCGGCTTTTTCGAAGACTCTCGGAATGACGAAATTCTGCAGAACTCATGGCTCCAGACTTTTTGAGCGGCCGTTGCGTACAGTTGCGAACTTTTCTTTGACAAGAGCTGACTTATCATAGCTCGACAAAAGTTGTTAGTCCCCTAGCCCAAACGCTGAACGAAATGAGGGAGTGTGACTTCTATCCCACTCAGGTTTATATGATTAGCTAATGTGCGAGTCCGGTGACTATTATCTCACACCAATCCCATGCTCTGGAAGGCCATGGTGTATCCACCAATGATCACCAGAAGGTCTGTCTCAGTTAGCTGAAGTCCAGTGCTCCTGGTCACGTAGTCTGCAATGCTGTTTCTAGTAGCCTCGAGATTCATGCCTTGCTTCAGATCGCTAAGAATGATATCCCGACATACCACTGCACTCTCAGCCGCCCTGGCAATCATGCTCTCGGGCTCTAACTCGAGTCCCCCATGGGAGACGAAGAGCATCCGAGTATCCAGCAGCCTTAACTTCTCAATAGTCTCCAGATAGGTCTCCAAATCAAAGCGAGGAGGGGCAACTGCAGGCATATGGTGCCACGGCAGCCCAAGCGCTTCGGCGCAGAAAAGGCCTTCGACCTTGTGGTCAAGGATTACAATCTGGTGAGGTGCATGGTCTGGCGCATATATAATTTCCAATTCCCTGCCATCGACATTGATTATCTCTCCATCTTCAGGAACCAGTAATTGGCATTCTCGTACGGGGGTAATAGTGCCAAAACGTGTCTCAAAGTCATCACCCCAAACCATTTTGGTGCTCTCAATGAATTGGGATGGGTCAAGAGCGTGCTTCGCACCACGAGGGTGAATTACCACTTTCGCTCGGGGGAAAAGTTGGGCCATTTCCCCTGCACCACCAGCGTGATCTAGGTGAAAATGCGTGGGGATAATATAGGCTAAATCATTCATTCCCAGATGTTCCATTCCTTCTCGAATCAAAGGAATGGCAGTGGAGGGGCCTGGCTCTATCAAGACACCATCCGATTCGGTAACGAGATATGCTACGGCGACATAAGGCAAACCGGGCACTGGCGTCTCAAGCCGATAGATTCTCTCAGCTAGTTCTTCCACATCTAGCATATTCTTCCCCTTTGCCTATCCCCCGACCTGCACTGGTCACAATGGCGAGCTTATCCTGCAACTTGAAATCCCTGAGCACCATAACCAACTTGCTGCAACCGGATTGACGCAACACTGTAGCTGTAATTTCGTGCGTCCTTGCTAAGTTGGTGCAGCCAGGATACTTTAGGCATGTAGAATACTCTTGTCAAGTTTCGTCAGCATGCGTCTTTTTTCGTCAGCATGCGTCTTTGCTTCTAGAGATGCCTTCGTCCCCGCGGCATTGTCAACACAAAAGATGTCAATTAGCTGGTGGTATTCTGAACGCTTCTTGAAGACTAATCTCTGAAATGGGTAGGCTGAAAGGTAAAGTCGATTGATCCGGGTTGCACATTTTGAAGAGCTGTGTGCTGGGCCGGGCCGTTCTGGCCTAGCGCCCATTCTTGATTAAACAAAACTGACTATTGTTGCCTCATTATCTCATTGTGGGCCTTGGGGGATGCTTCCCGAACCTCTGTTCGAGAAGAAGGTGCTGATCGGCCTTTTCAACTGATGTCACAATAAAGTTTGAGGTGAATCGTTCATTGTGAGGTAATGCTAATTTTGTTGATGACTGGCGGGTTGACCGGGCGGCTATTCTCACCAGGGTTGCCGGGACCAACCGGGACTGCAGCAATTTTCTGGACGATATCCATGCCATCGACTACCTTGCCAAACTGGGTGTAGTTTGGGTAGTTATTGAGTCTCTCGGCATCGGAGCCAGTGCAGATAAAAAACTGGCTGCCATTGGTGTTGGGCCCAGCATTAGCCATAGCAACGATACCCGGGTCATAAGAATGCTTCGGCGGTAACTCGTCGGCGAACTTGTAACCGGGACCACCTGTGCCGGTTCCTGTTGGGTCACCGGTTTGAATCATAAAGGTCTTTATGATGCGATGGAAGATGACACCGTTGTAGAAACCCTGTTGGGACAGAAAGACGAAATTGTTGACTGTTTTGGGAGACTCATTTGCGAAGAGTTGGATTTTGAATGTGCCTAGTGTGGTATCGACAGTGGCAAAATAAGTCTTGGACGTATCGATCTGCATGGCTGGAGAAGTACTCCACTGCTTTGGGGCGCCGGGTGTTGCGGATGGCGTTGGGTTCGGGCTCGTTTCACCTGCCGGTTTACTGCAGGCAGTAAATAGGACTGTAGACATGAGTAGCATGATAAGTATCTTACGCATAATCACTCGTTCCTCCTAAGAAACAACAAAAGAAAGTATAGGTGGAAAGCTCATGTAAGGCAAGTCTAGGAGATCGGGCTCAACAATGTGGCCGCGAGTGGCAAGTAGTAATCCGAAACAAACCTTTGTCCCGACTAACAATACTCGGATTTGGTCAATTCCTGCTACGTTGAACAAATACTCAAAACGTGTAGCACAATTGCAATGCATTCGGTTCTGCGTTAAGATTTGTGTGCCTATGACCTATACGAAGGATATGTCAGAATGCGCAATTATGAGTACGAGCAAATGGATTTTGAACATCCATCGTTCCTATTTCTCTTAGAAGATAAACTTAAGGGCCTCCAAGGAGGCCCTTAACTATATAATTCATATTTCAAGAGTTTTCAACTGAGTGGAAATGAGAAAATACTTGACTTCGGATGCGGAGGAGGAACTGGTTCATGCTGCTTAGCCAAGCTGCTCGATGACTCCGGCCATCTAACTTATGTTGATGTGTCAAATTACTGGATCAACAAAGCTAACCGCAGATTGAGGAGATACGGCAACGTAAAATGCCTGGCTGAAGATATCAGGAAACTTGATATACCTGAACACTCCTTTGATGTCATATCTATATTCCATGTTATACATGATATTGCTCCTGAAGAAAGGCAAGGTATAACAGCTAGATTAGCCGAATTACTCAATAAGAATGGCAAGCTCTTCATTAGAGAGCCGATTAAGAAATCGCATGGCATGCCCGTAGAAGAAATTCTATTTCTGCTTACAAGTAGTGGGTTAGAGGAAATTCAATCCGACGTATGTAAATCAGAATATAAGGGCATTTTCAAATATGAAGCTTAGTGAGATTAGAATTATCATACCCGTTTTCATGAGAGAGCTGGGATTGTCATGGTTGCCATACCTTACTAAGTGCCAGGTTGAAAAGAGGAAAATATTTGGACAAACACATTGGGCGAGGGGTACTAGTATCGAATCTGCGTTCGCTAGACGTCTTTCCTTGAGTACTGCTATATACCGGGACCTATCAAAAAGATTCGACAGCGCCAATGCCCTTGAGCTAATGAGAGAAATACTTGTACCAATTGGGACCAAAGAGCAACTACATAACCTTGATAAATGGGGCGTTTCGCAGAAGAAGGGTATGGATAAGCTGCTGGCCTTCTATGACGCTATGGGTAAGGACGGAATTGGCCAATTTGTGCAGAGGACTTTCACGGAAAAGAATGACAATGTCTTGCGCTTCGAAGTAAGGAACTGTTTTTTTAACCGATTCTATGAGGAAACCGGCACACCAGAATTAACGCAATTATTCTGTGAGGTAGGTATAGAATTCTTTTCTCAAGCCTTTCCTGAATTTAAGTTTCATAGAGGAGATTCATTGGAGAACACCGTGGCATATGGTAAAGACCACTGCGATTTCATTTTCGAGAGGAAATCATAGATAGCTCAGCTGTGTTGTCGGTTCGAATCCCTCACGGCCTGGCAACAGGGGGTGTCGTATTAGTCCCTGCCCCCTCATTGGCTTTTCTCCACTTTGACCTTGTGGGTTTGGCTGAATTGAACGAAACGATGGCATGTGCAATTGCCTGACTCAACATATTGTCAACCCCAAGTAAGAAGCGATATTATTGTAGCAAAAGGAGCGCAAATTGAAAGTACTCCTTGTTTATCCACAGTATGCGGATACCTTCTGGAGTTTCAAGCATGCTTTGAGGTTTATTTCCAAGAAGGCGGCTTTCCCCCCACTGGGCTTGCTGACTGTGGCAGCAATGCTTCCCGATAATTGGGAGAAAAAGCTTGTAGACATGAATACCACGAACCTAAATGACAGTGACCTTAGTTGGGCTGATTACGTGTTTATCAGCGCTATGCTAGTGCAACAAAGCTCGGTGGGGGAGGTTATTAGCAGGTGTAAGACATTTGGGAATAAAATTGTTGCTGGCGGGCCCCTTTTTGCCAGCAGGCATGAACACTTTGATTTCGATGATATAGACTACGTCGTGATGGGTGAGGCTGAAAATGTGCTGCCAGCCCTTCTGCAAGATTTGGAAAAGGGATATACCAAACACATCTACAAATCCAGGGAACGCCCAGAGATAACGGAAACCCATGTACCTTTATGGTCGCTCATCGATAAGAGAGAATACCAATCAATGAGTATTCAGTACTCCCGGGGTTGTCCTTTGGATTGTGAGTTCTGTGAAATCGCTATGTTGAATGGGCATACGCCACGAACCAAAGATAAAGCCCAGATAGTAGCTGAATTGGAAACCCTATGGAGCCTGGGGTGGCGCGGTATGGTATTTTTCGCTGATGACAATTTCATCGGGAATAGACGGAAGTTGAAGTCAGAAATTCTGCCGACAATGAGTGAATGGATGGAAAAGAGAAAATACCCGTTTTCTCTTTTTACGCAGGCATCCATAAATCTCTCTGACGATGAAGAACTAATGCGATTGATGGTCGAGGCAGGATTTGACACGGTATTTGTTGGCATTGAGAGCCCGAATGAGGAAAGTTTAGCCGAATGTAATAAACTGGTAAATAAGAACCGTGATTTGCTGGCCTCGGTTAAGAAGATTCAAAACCACGGCTTACAGGTGCAGGGAGGATTCATTGTAGGTTTTGATAGTGACCCGCCTTCAATCTTCAAGAGCCAAATTAGATTCATTCAAGAGAGTGGAATCGTTACCGCTATGGTTGGTTTACTACATGCTCTTCCGGGAACAAGACTGTACAAACGGCTGAAAAAGCAGAACCGTCTATTGTCCGGCGGTTCTGGTGACAATACAGACGGATCATTCAACTTCATCCCTAGAATGGGCCACGGAGCACTTGTTCGTGGGTATAAGGACGTCCTCAGTACAATCTATTCGCCCAAGCAATACTACGAACGTATCAAAGTCTTTGTAAAAGACTATAAACCTACAGGCAAAAGGAAAGTCAATATTCATCCCCGCTATCTCTGGATAATGGTCAAAACTGTGTGGTTCCTGGGCATCAAGGAAAAAGGGCGAAGGTACTATTGGAGGCTGTTGTTCTCCACCCTGCTGAGCAATCCCAGGTTTTTGCCGCTATCCATATCCTTTGCTATTCAGGGATTCCATTTCCGGAAGGTTGCCGAGAAGGTATATAGCGCCTCCGACTAAGGATGTGTATGCTTGGAGCTGGCAAAAACCTGACGACTGAACGAAAGTAGTCGCTAAGCATGTGGTCCCAGCTGTTGCAAAGAAGCTTCCCTGCACTGGTAACTGAAGCTTTTTGTTCAGTGGGGCAACAGTTGTGCAGAATGTGAAACCCAGTAACAAAAGCCTGTTTTGTTACTTAACTGCATATTAGTCCATTCTAATATATGGAATAAATGAAACGGATGGCTCCGGCTACAATAGGATACTGACTAGTTGACCAACCATTTGACCGACCACTTGACCTGTACTTTTGACCATTTGACTCCACAGGTAGATTTCAGTGACTACTAGAAAGTGAGAGCGAAGACAAGTCTGAAAGTTCTACCTATTGTCACCCCAGCTCCACCAATAGCTATAAAGCCCCTCCCACTTATCGTCTGACTAATCCCAATTCCCAGGTTCAAACAAATATACCGATTCACCTTCTGACTGAAGAATTTTTG
>Ga0114922_10002665_pt1 | contig 16701 bp, 10 predicted proteins | sample AartaG_FD_100975 | JGI IMG/M metagenome (GOLD analysis project Ga0114922, IMG submission 100975) | Deep subsurface microbial communities from Aarhus Bay to uncover new lineages of life (NeLLi) - Aarhus_00045 metaG | ecosystem: Environmental > Aquatic > Marine > Oceanic > Sediment | place...
ATCCTTCCAACGGGCTGAAGGCACCCATGGCCATCATGATCAGGTCCGATGTCTCACGGGATGTGAGGCGCACAACAGGAAGCGTTTTCGCTTTTTCCATTTCCTGTACCAGTTCTTCTCCTTTTAGGAGCAACGGTTTCAATCGACCACCATGCGGCGGCACTAATTCCAACGACATATCTCCTCCTTATTAATTCGGTACCGGGATACTTGATTCCCTAATTATGAAATTATGAATGTTTGAATTCTTAAGTTCGGTAATCAAGTATCCCGTCACGAAATTAGTTGACATTGTATTTTATAGGTAACCGAGAGATTTTAGGCGTTTCCGGATGGCTTCGATCTCATCTTTGCTGAGGCTTGTATCTTCGAGTTTTTCGGGGATGTCAGTCTCGTTTTTTGCTGAGGCCAAGTCCCGGAGCACATAGACGACAAAATCCGTGACCGAGTTGAATCCACTGCCCGCAACGATCTTAGCGATGCGGTTATACAAAGGGCCCGGGATCTTGATGGTCACTTTTCTGTCTACCGGTTTCACTCTGTCGACACTCATATGACACTCCTATAAGAGTGCTATCATATGAAACTTTTTTCCCGCTGTCAAGGAGATATTTTTGATGTTCTCCTCTTACTGTTGGTGCTTATGATATAATCCAGAAAGATTTATTCAAATAAATGCGATAGATGGGAATGAAAATGGGTAGAAAAAATAAAAAAATTCTTTTTAATGGGATTTTCTTTGCTGTCATTTTTTTTGTTTTTAATTTGACTAATTCTTTTTGTGATGTCGGGAGCTGTGTAAGGTATGAAGTTGAGCTTATTTTAAATGACGGTAGTCAATCAACAGGATCTATCCATCTGGCTACCTATGATCCCATGATCGAGTTAGATGATTTGCTTTTTTTTACTCATTTAAAAAAGGATTTAGCGAGAAAAAACCGAAGTTCGTTTACGCTTTATAAAAAGATACAGACTATCGAATTTCCAAAATTCGAATTCCAAACTTACGGATTTAAATACTCTGCTGCTGTTAAAAAAGACATATTTGTCGTCAATATTGAGAAAGTAAAAAAAATACGATTGCTCGATATATGCGCATGTGAACATGGTGATTTTTCAGAAATAAAAAGAAGGAATCCAAAAGACAGGTTTTTAATCAATTATCATCATTGGATAATTGAAGAATTGACTCAAAGCGAAATCGAAATGCTGCAGGCCAAGCCCGAATTCCAAATCGATCGGGAAAGTCCACTATCAGATAGTGGTGTGGATAGACTTTTTGTTCTTTGTTATGATAAATCCATTTCTGAATCTAAATTAAGTCAATTGAGCTCTGGGCTTTATTTGAACATCTCCGATAATAAGATTTCTGAAAAAGAGTTATTAAAAAGAAAAATCGAACATTATAAAAAAGCAAAAGAAGATTTGAGAGGAAAAAAAATTATCACGTTGATGATCAAGGGGTATAACTAGGAAATAGTTGAGGGTATCGTGGAGAAGAATTCTATGAACGATGAAAAAACATTATATAGGACCTGGATAAGGATCGGAATATATGCTGGGCTTGCTGTCAGTGTCATCTATCCTGTTATGATTTTTGTCCCCCTTCCTAAAAAAATAACCGTCGTTTTTGCCAGTCTGTTTGGGCCGTTGCTTTTGGTGGCAAGTCTGGGATTGTACTTTTTTCTCAAAGCTTATCGGAAAACGATAACCGGTCAATTGGCAGTCATATCCAATATCATTGCAAGTGTTCAGGTAACCTTGATGTTGATTGTGCAGCTCTCGGTCAATCTGTCGATGGCTGGATTGATTGACTCAGCCGGAGAGGGTATCTCTGAGGCCACCAAGAAGTGGATTTGGCAGGTTGTGGATAAAGTGCAGTTGGGGATGGATGTGTCCTGGGATATTTTTATCGCTATCGGAACGATTCTGTTCGGGGTGACCATGATGAAACACCCTCGGTTCGGAAAAATTTTTGGATTGCTCGGTTTCCTTATCGGTCATTTTCTTCTCGTATTCAATCTCTCCACTTTTCCGACGCCTCCAGGTGATGCCGGGCTGATCGACCTTGGCCCTATCGTGGGGCTCTGGTATCTTGCGGCCATGGTCCTGATCATCCGATCGTTGAAATGGTTCGATCGACAATTATCCTAGCGACCGGGGACATCACTGTTCATCTATTTGGAGGAGAATCATGAAGACAGTCAAAATGGAAGACATGAACTGGCCGGACATCCAAAAGGCCATCGACGAAGGATTCACAACGGTTGTGGTGGGAGTCGGTTCAACCGAACAACATGGTCCCCACCTGCCGACCAAAACCGATACCATGATCGGGGATATGCTTGCTTTCAGGTTTGCGATGGAATGGGGAAAGGCTATGCAAGCCAAAACAATCCCTGTGGGTTGTTCGGAACACCACCTGGCCTTTCCCGGGACCATATCCCTCAAAGCCCCCACATTAAAGGCCATTATCGCCGATTACACAGAGAGTTTGGCCAAACAGGGTTTTGAAACGATCATTTACTTGCCCTCCCATGGTGGGAATTTTGCAGCGGTCAAAGACGCCATCCAAGAACAGCAGGCCAAATTCCCAGAAATAAAAATCGTCGGATACACAGATCTGATGGGATTGATGGGTTGTCTGTTCGAGGTGTCTGCAGAATTCGGGATCACACAGGATGAGGCTGGAGCTCATGCTGGCGAAAATGAAACCTCCCTGATTTTGGCTTTTGCCGACCAATTGGTGCAAAAAGACCGGTATGCGCCTGGGTATCTCGGTCCTTTGGGTGAAAATGAAGTGAAGTTAATCATACAAAAAGGTATGCCTGCATTGTCGGAACGAGGTGTGTTAGGAGACCCGAGTAAAGCTTCTGCTGAGAAAGGCGCTGTCTATTTAGAAAAAACCGTTTCGTTCCTGATCGAGGAGATCAAAAAGCAGTTGGTTTAGGGTGCTACCTTGCTGAGCGTTCCCGAATGATTTTTATGGCGGATTCGGCGGCTCGTTTGATGACATTTCTGTAAGAGCTCATTTTGGACGCTTCCTCCAGGAACGGAATCTGCGATGCGTCTCCGCATTTTCCGATCGATCGCAATGCATCCGCCTGAGCCAGGTAGCTGTCTTCCGTTTCAAATCTTTCTTTGAGAAAGGGCACCAACTCCGCTTTTCTGTATTCTCCCAGGGCATTCAAGGCGGCAGCCCTGACCCTCGATTTTTCATCTCGGCATATTTCTTGAAAAAGTTCGATATCTTCTTCGCGTTTCCAGTTCCTTATGGTTTCGACCGCACTTTGCCTCACGGCCCAAAAATCATCGCTTCGGGCACTTTCGATCAAAGCAGTCACGACGTCGGCGTTATCCTTGTGTTCAACAAACTCGGATGCCGCCCAGCTCCTCCCGATCACATCATCATTTTTGAGCTGGTACAAGAGTTCATCCACGCTTTTATCGAACGTCCATTCCTTTAGCAAATAATTTCCTTCGTCGAAGCGCACCATCAGAGGTTTTCCATCAGAGGTAAACTCAAAAACATCTTCCTCCTTTTCCACCCAAACTTTTTGCGAAACTTTCCCCTCATCTGTGTGGATTCCGATTATCAAAGGTATCTTATAAATAGGCACACCTTTGGATGTGTCCTGGACCTGGCGAATAGTCAGCTTCACTTTGCCGGCTTCCTCCTCCCAGATGTAGCTCACATCGAACACCGGATGGCCGGGTGCAAAAATGTATTGTTCGAAAAACCAGTCCATGTTTTCCCCTGTGACCTCTTTCATAGCCTTCATGAAATCGTGGGTATCCACTGCCTCGAATTCGTGCTTGTGGAGAAAATGTTTCAGCGTCCGGAAGAAAGGCTCATCTCCCAGGATAAACCGCAGCATGTGCAAGACAACCGCCCCTTTGGGATAGGTGTGGCTGTCGAAATTCTGTTGAGGCTGCTCATATCGGTCAAAAACGATCGGCCGCATGTAACGTGTATGGGCCTCTCTGAGATAGGAATTTTTCTTCTGCAATAACTCATAAGCCCCCTCATCCTTCCCTTTGTCATACCGAGTGTACAAGTAATCGGAATACGTGCCGAAGCTTTCGTTCAACCACGTGTGTTCCCAACTCCTCAGCGTGACCAGGTCGCCCCACCACTGGTGAGCTACCTCATGGGCGATGGTTTTCTCCCAGGAATAATCCTTTTCGGCCTTTCTGTCGTGCACAACACCCTGCCCGAGAAGTGTGGCCGACGTGTTCTCAGCCCCTCCACCAAAACGGGGGGATATCACCTGATCGTATTTTGCCCATGGGTATTTGTACCCATAAATATTATTGAAAAATTCGATCATGTAAGGCGTTTTTTTGAAAATCCATTTGGCATCTTCCATGCCGTCCTCGTAGACCCAGTAATTCACCGGCAGAGTTCCGAGCGAATCTTCGATGACTGCATAAGGTCCGATGGCCAACAGAAATAGATAGGTGGAGTGGGGTAGGTCCTGCGACCAGTGGTATGTTTTGGTCCCTTTCTCCTTGTTTTCGATAACCCGGACCAGCCGGCCGTTTCCAAGGACTTTGAGTGTGTCCTTTACGGTGATAATGAATTCATGGGTGACCTTGTCGTGGGGATAATCGTAACAGGGCAACCAAAAGTGGGCGTTCTCGGGCCAGGACACGGTGGTGACCATCTGGGGATGCTCCTCTGATTCATCATCGAAATACAGGCCGCTCTTGGGATCTTCGGCGTGATACTCCACGGTGAAAAGAACTTCCTCCCCAAAATTGTATGCCTCCGGGAAATGGACGATGAGGCGCTTGTCGGTCTGTTCGAACTCCAGTTGATGGCCTGTGGGGTTTTTGACAGCGTCCACGACCAGTCCCTCTGCATCCAGCATACACTCGTAAAATTCGTTCTTGAGGGGAGTCAACGTTATGGTGTTCGTGCCCCAAAAGATTTTCTCGTCCAGGTCGAACGTCAATTCCAGTCGATAGTGTTTTACGTCATAATCCCGGCTTCTTTCGAATTGCCGCGGCCGCTCGTAAATATCGGTTTGTTGTGCGGTTAGGACAAAAGAAAAGAAAATGACTAGAATTAATGCTAGTGATCCTATGATGATTTTTTTCATGAACATTCTCCTCTAATTCCCACGCATTATACTAAAAAACGATTTATTTGGGGACAGCTTATTTTATTAATATTCCGATTGATTTTGTAATTGAGTATGCAGCCCACAGATTTAAGACTCTTTTCAAATTATGAAGGAAAAGCTACCATATTATGTTAGATCTTCAATATCATATATAGACCAGGAGGAAAGGTCATGAGAAATCTGAGACGACAAAAAAAGGTCCTTAAAATATTTAGCATGGTCATTGGCCTTTTTGTAGGAGGACTTTCGATAACGGCATCACCCTTTCCGCAGTCTGAGGATCTCAAAATCTTCCAGACCGATAAAAGGATCCAGATTGATGGCATTCTGGACGATTGGGAGGGGATAGCTGAGATTCCGGTAGACCTTACGCCTACAGGAGAGAAAATCGCGCCTTCAAAAGGCATGACCGTATCGGCTAAATTCACATACGATGCCAAAAATTTTTATGCAGCTGTTGTGGCTCTGGATGACACGTTCGAGTTTCCCAACAGAAGCTGGAGATACGGCGACGGTTTTTTCTTGACCTTCCTCGACCCGGCTCAGGGCAACGAGAGCGCCAGCTTTTATTCCTTCGGGATTTCTCTTGTCGAAAAAGATCCGTTCAAGGCCATTATTAACAAGGACGGGATCTATTTTCCCGGGATCGATGTCCGGGATGTGGAACTGGCGATCGTTCCCGATGAGAAAAAGGGCATCATCATCTACGAATTGTCCATCCCGTTTCAGATCCTGGTTCCTTTCCGGCCCTTTATGCAGGAGAGGTGGGCGATAAATCTCATCTACGCGGACCGTGACATGGGCGATCGAAAATTGGCACAGCTTTATCCTGATCCCGGTTATGACACAGAGATGTCGAACAAAAGGAAGGGCGCAATTTTTCAATTTGTGAACCGGATTCCGGAAAAACCCGAGATCCAGATGCTGATCAATTCAACGCAATTTTATGATGACAACGAAAAAACCATCACCCTTGCGGTCCATTCTCCGGAAGACAAATCTGGTTGGCTATTACGGACCTACATGCTGGGTCCCGGAGCCAGCAATGTCCAGCAGCGTGAGGAATTTTTGTTCAAAAAAGGAATGAATAGGGTGCGTTTTGACCTCGAGGAGCGTAAATTCGATACAGGTGTATACGACCTGAGTGTGGGAGTCATCGATGAGAAGGGGTCCCTAAGGTTCAAAGAGGACAGCAGATTTTTTATCATAAACAGGACAGAACTCGAAGAGTTTCGGGCAAAGTTCGAGGAGGCAAAAAAAGGGGATCTTTATGCCGAGGATGAGAAATTCCGCAACAGCATGCCCAACCTGGAAGTCCGGTTTGATTGGATCCAAGAATTCATGGAGGAGGCTCCTCCTCACTTCGGGATCGCATCGATCGAGGAATGGATGGATGAAGTCAAAATATTAATCGAGAGCATCGATGAGGGAAATCCTGCCTTTTTCCCTTTGGGTTCGGTCGGGAGGTATGCCCACAGATCAAAGATCGATGGAACTCTTCAGCCCTATTCCATTTACGTCCCGAAAGATTACGATGATGAAGTTCCGACAGCTTTGTTTGTCGCCCTCCATGGAAGCGGAGTGGACGAAGTGAACTATGCCCTGGATATGGCGAGGCTTAATAATCAAGCACGCATGCAGCTACAAATTCCAAAAATGATCATGATTGCTCCCCAAGCCAGGGGATTCTCCGATTGGTATCTCGGCAATTCCGGAAAGGATGTCATCGAATGCATCGACCACGTTAAATCTTTGTACAACATCGATGAGAAAAATATCATCATCCACGGTTTTTCCATGGGAGGGTATGGAGCCTGGCGATTATCGCTTTTGTATCCGGACCTTTTCAAGGCTGCCGTAATTTTATCGGGGGCAATATCCCCGCCTCCTTATCTGAAGGGGGAAAATATCGTCGATTTCCTGGACAAGGCAAAAGGGAAGAAATTGAATTTTTTCATCGTACATGGCGCAAAGGACAATGCTGTTCCTGTGGCGGCAGCGAGGAAGGCTGTGCAGAGGCTCAAAGAGCTGGGAATTCCCCACAAATACATAGAGATCAAGGATGCCTATCACATCGGGTACAACAAGTGGGTAGAGATATTCAAGTGGTTGAAAAACCTCATAAACCAATACAAAAGGATAATCAAGTAACATAGATAAGTTGTGATTAGACTTATCCTCCGCTTTAGTGAAGATTTTTACGCCATTCCAACATCGTTCTTCTCGGCCCTGTGGAACTGCGCATATTTGTCCATTCCCCATCTTTTGAGCTTGGCTCTACTTGACTCCTCCTATTGGATAGTCCAGTGCTCAAACAGTCCTCGGGTCCGACTTTGTCGGATTCCCTCGAAGAACGAATAGGAATGTCTAAATCTTCAATGTCGCTACGGACATGTCTAATCACAACGCATTTTTATATTAGATTGAAATACATTGAATTTATTAAAAAAAAAGGAAATTCCAGTTTACCAGATGCGGGGGATAAGGCGGTAGCGGACCTGTTGGGCGTATTCCTTGTAGCCGGGGAGTTCTTCCAGGAGGGTTTTGTCTTCGAGAGCGGTTCGGATGAAAAAAAGGATTATTATGATTGCGGCGGGGATAAAAGAGTAGAGGGAACCGAGGGAGAGGGGAAAACAGAGCATGATCACAAAGATCCCCACATACATCGGATGGCGGACATATTTATATGGGCCTGTGGTGCAAACGGTGTGCCCACGATCTTCCTGTATTCGAACCACATCGGATAAATAGGCGTTTTCCCTCATTGCCCAGAATGCCAGCCAAGATCCAGGCAAGAAACCGATAAAGGCGAGCACTTTTGCGATAAGGGGAACGTTGGACCATTGGAATCGGACAGCATCCAGGCCGGGCAGGATCAGCATAATGAGCAGGAAGATCGTATAAAAGGCCATAAATATTCTGTCCCATCTTTTTGCATCCTTTTTCCTCTTCATGCGTTCTTTGAGCAGGTCAGGCGCCTTTTTTTTCATCCAGGTTAGCGCGGCAACAACGGCAACTGTATAAAGTATGATAAACAGCCAGGCTTCGGCCCATTTGAGAGTTCCTGCGGGAACGAATATGGCCGCTAAGGCAAAAAGAGTGGTGAAAATGGTCCGTAGGATGGTTGTGGATTTGGAGGGTGTTTTGGTCTTTTCCATTTTAAGATCCCTTTGTGTCTCTTTAGCATATAACAGTACTTTGTTGATCACAAGTTGGATTTGTGATAATCACTCCATGATGCTTTTTTTTAGTCTCAAGGAGGGCTGAAATGAGATTTAAGATTTTTCTACACTATATTTTTGTTTCTCTAATTATTCTCTTAAGTGTTTCTCCAGTGCTTTCTGAGACTATTCCTGATCCGGAGACCTTTTTTGGACACAAGCCCGGGGCAGATTTAAAACTGATCAGGTGGGAAAAGATCCATGAATATTTCAATATCTTGGGGAATGCTTCAGACAGGATTGTCGTACAGGATCTGGGAAAAACGACCTTAGGGAATCCCTTTATTCTGGCTATCATCAGCTCCCCAAAGAATCTGTCCCAGCTTGGTAAGTATAAGGATATTGCCAAGAAACTGGCCAAAGGCAGAATCTCCGAAGAAGAGGCCAAACGCTTGGCAGAAGAAGGAAAGACCATTGCTCTTGTCACATGTAGCATGCATGCCTCGGAATGCGGTCCGACACAGATGTCTTCTGAGCTTGGGTATGTTCTGGCCACTGATAACTCGGCTCAAACACAAAAAATTTTGGATGATGTCATATTTCTGCTTGTCCCCAGTTGGAACCCTGATGGCAACATCCTGACAACAGACTGGTACCGGCAGAATGTTGGGACTCCCTATGAAACGGCACCAATGCCCTGGCTGTATCACCATTATGTCGGCCATGATAATAACCGCGATGCTTTCATGCACAATCTGGTCGAAACCAGATATGTGAACAACATCCTCTACCATGAATGGTTTCCTCAAATCTTCATGGACATGCACCACATGGGGAATTCCGCGGCCCGGTTGTTTCTCTCCCCCTTGTATGATCCCCGTCATCATTCCCTGGATCCTTTACTAACCCGAGAAATCGAGCTGACAGGTGCTTATATGCGAACTGTATTGGAAGAGCAGGGGAAAATTGCGGTGATGCACTATGCCCTTTGGAACCACTGGCGAATGTCGGCGATCCATACATGTGCCTTGTGGCACAATGTTGCCACCATTCTCTTTGAAGCCGCGGCCACTCCCATGGCAACGCCTATCTTTCAGAGAAGCCGGGACCTCGCTCAGCCAAACAGGGGAGGGCTCGGAACGCAGGGCAATACCCAGACCATCAATTACCCAAGTCCCTGGCCGGGGGGATGGTGGAGACTCAGGGACATTGTGGAATATGCCTACTGGTCTGTCATCGGTTTCCTGGAAACCGGAGCAAAACACAGAGATAAATATCTCATGAACATGTACCGGATGGCCAGAAACTCCATTGACAAGGGGAAAAACATAGCCCCTTATGCCTATGTCATTCCACAAGCCCAAAAAGATCCCAACACTGTAACCAAGATGATCAACATCCTCATTTCTGGTGGGATAGAGATCCATCAATCGACAAATTCCTTCGTCACACCAGATCGTGAATATCCGAAAGGGACCTATGTTGCCTTGATGTCCCAGGCATACCGACCTTATCTCATCGATATCATGGGCCCGCAGATCTACCCTGACCGAAGACAGTATGAGGGAGGACCGCCTGAAAGCACTTTTGATCTGACAGGGTGGACACTCCCCTACCAAATGGGAGTGGAGGCTATCAAAGTGGATCTCCCATTTGAAGCCCAGCTGAAGCCTGTCCAACAGGCATCTTTCCCTGCAGGGAATGTCACTGGGAGTGCGAAAAGCTATATCCTTGATCATAATGTTCTGGACAGCTACAAGGCTGTTAACCTGCTCCTCAAGGAGGGTGCCCGAGTAGCTTGGGCCACACAACCCTTTATGTCCGGTAGGAAAAGATATCCGGCTGGAGCTATCATCATATCTGGTGCTGGAATTGAAAAGAAGGTCCAATCCTTGGCCAAAGATTTTAATCTTCAAATTTGTGCCGGAAGTTTTCCCCGCGAAGTTTTGCAACTCAAGCCTCTCCGTTTGGGTCTATACCAACCCTGGGTCGCCAATATGGATGAGGGCTGGACACGTTTGATATTCGACAACTGGGAGTTTCCCTATACCACTCTTCATGATGATGAGATCCGCAGTGGACATCTCCTTAAAAAATTTGATGTCATCGTTTTGACGAATGTCTCATCTTCACGCATTCTCAACGGTCATGCGGAAGGAACGGTTCCTCCTCAATATGCTGGGGGGATCGGGACGCACGGATTATCCGCCCTTCTTCAGTTTGTAAAAGACGGTGGAACTTTAATCACCCTCAATGCCTCTTGCCAATTGCCCATAGAATACTTCAAGCCCCCCCTGCGGGATGTCTCTCGCAGTTTTTCATCCTCGGAATTTTTCTGCCCCAGTGCCATTCTTAAGGTTGATGTCGACAACACTCATCCTATCGCCTATGGCATGGAGAAAACCGCCAATATTCTCTTTTATGGAAGTCCGGTGTTTGAATTTTTCGACGGGGATAAGGCCATATCGAACGAGAAGCAGGAAAGTTTATCAGACTTTAAAGTTGTAGCGCGCTATCCTAACAGCAATCCGTTTAAAAGCGGTCGCCTGATAGGGGACCATATATTGCACAACAAACTGGCTTTGATTGAGGTCGATTATGGAGAAGGAAAGATTATTTTATTTGGATTCCGGCCCCAAAACCGGGCGCAGACGCATGGAACGTTTATGACATTTTTCAATTCTCTTTATTACGGCCCTGCAGTGACAGATTTAGAGTAAAGAAACAGGAGGAGATGCAAAAAGATAAGATCTACTTCATTTGGTTGTGCTATTTGACTTCCCTTTCCCAAATTGATAACTTTTCTCTGGCCCGGAGGGGCAAACCGGCCATTATTTTGTGCTAGACTGCCCTTCTTATTTACTCCAGGAGGTAGCTCGATGCGATTACGGACATACCTGACTTTCGTTCTCATTGCACTCGTTGCCAGTTTGACTTTCGCGCAGCAAGCGGCAGTAACGGAGGAGAAAAAAAAGAATGACAAGCCCATTCTTGCCGAGGAGAAGTTTGTTGCAACGCAACACAGTGTCCGCATCGGCGGACAAGAGGTGCGCTACACGGCGACACCCGGCCAACTTGTTCTTCGCCGGCCCAACGGCGAGTCTAGGGGGAACATGTTCTTCGTCGCGTACACCCGCGATGGCGTCACCGACATGCGCTCTCGGCCGGTAACTTTTTGCTACAACGGCGGCCCTGGCTCCGCCACAATCTGGCTCCACATGGGAGTGCTTGGTCCCAAACGAGTCCAGATGGCGGAGGAAGGATTCCAACCGGCGCCACCCTTCAATCTCGTAGACAACGAACACTCGCTTCTTGACGTTACGGACATCGTTGCAATCGATGCGATGTCGACCGGTTTCAGTCGAGCCGTCGAAGGTGAGGATCCAAAGCAGTTCCACGGTGTCCAACAAGATATCGAGGCCTTCTCCGAATTCATCCGTCTTTACATCACGAAGTTCAATCGCTGGCCGTCACCGAAGTATCTGCTCGGGGAGAGCTACGGCACGGTCCGCTCGGCAGGTGTCTCTCAGGAGCTGCAATCGCGTCACGGCATCGAGCTCAACGGTATTGTCCTCGTGTCGTCAGTCATCGATTTCGTGACCCTTTCCGAGGCTCCCGGCAACGACATTTATTATGCTTGTCACCTTCCCACCTACGCGGTCACAGCGTGGTATCATAAAAAGTTGCCGGAGAATGTTCAGGGCAGCCTCGAAGAGATCATGAATGAGGCCCGTGAGTTCGCATTTGGGGAATACCTTCTGGCGCTCACGAAAGGGAACCGGTTGACACCCCAAGAGGCTGATGATATTGCAAAAAAAGTGGCATGCCTCACAGGTTTATCACCGGAGTACATAAAACAAGCAAACCTTCGTGTCAATCCACATCGGTTTCGCAAGGAATTACTGCGGGATCGACGCCTGACGGTTGGCCGTCTCGATAGCCGTTTCACAGGAGTCGATGCTGATGCCGCCGGAGAGGAACAGGAATATGATCCTTCCAATACGGCTCTACAGGGCGCCTACACGGCTCTGTTTAACAACTACATTCGGAATGAACTCAAATGGGAGTCGGAGCTCAAATACCGGACCAGCGGGCCCGTCCGTCCATGGGACTACGGCAACCGCGCCAGGTATCTGAATCTCGTTGACTCTCTCCGCCGCACCATGGCACGCAATCCATTTCTGAAAGTCCTTGTCGCCAACGGCATCTATGACATGGCCACGGTTTATGGCGCGACGGAATGGACCTTTGATCACCTCGGCTTCGAACCCATGTACCGTGAGAGAGTGCGCATGACTTACTATGAAGCAGGCCACATGATGTACATCCGGCCATCGATGCTTCAAAAGTTCAAACAGGACGTGGTTCAGTTCATTAAAGACACGAAGGACTCGGCGCTCGAGTTCGAAGAATAGAATTGTGGGAATATTTTTGATCTTAAGGATGGCGATGTGAGGGAGGTTAATATCCATGAAAGTTAAAAGAATATTGTTAGGTGTCTTCTTGTCTCTTGCAGTGGGGAGCTTTCTTTTTATTGAAGCACAGGAAGCCAAGAGTCCCCTTTTGGATTCGTGGGAACAGCATATGAGGATGAAAAAAGACTCCCCATTCGGCCTCGAGTGGATCTCACTCGGCCCCGTCATCAACTCAGCCAGGGTAGAGGCAATCCAGTGTGATTCTTCTCGGCCCGGAACGTGGTATGTAGCTTTTGGCTCGGGCAATCTATGGAAGACGACCAACCATGGCTTGACCTGGAAGCCGATATTTGAAAACCAGTCGGCCCTTGGTATCGGTGACATCGCTCTGGCACCCTCGAATCCCGACATCATCTGGTTAGGGACAGGCGAAAGCCTCAAAAAGCCGAGGAATTTCACGATGCCGGGAACGGGTGTGTTTCGTAGCGATGATGCCGGCAAAACCTGGCGGAACACAGGCCTGCCCGATTCCTATCATATCGGGGAAGTGGCCGTTCATCCAGAAAATCCCGACATCGTTTTTGTTGCCGTTCTGGGCCATTTCTGGTCCACAAATGAGAATCGCGGACTTTATAGAACGGTGGATGGGGGGAAGACCTGGGAGCATGTTCTGTATGTGAACGAGCGGACCGGGGCAAACGATGTTGTCATCGCTCCCTCCGATCCGGATGTCATTTATGTTTCGATGTGGGAAAACAACTTGGATTTCGTCTATGGTTCGTTGTGGAGAATCAACCCGGGTGTATGCGGGAAGGAAAGTGGAGTATTTCGCAGCAGCGACGGAGGAAAGACTTGGAACAGGCTGGGAGGGGGACTTCCCGATGGGCCAAAAACCGGCCGGATAGGGCTGGCAGTATCCTGGACCGATCCGGATAAAGCCTACGCACTGGTAGATAACTTGAATAAAGAGAATAGGTTTTATGCCGAATTATTCCGGACACTAGATGGGGGGAAATCCTGGAAAAGAACCCACGAGGACGAACTCCATTTCTTCTCGAGAATCGGATGGTATTTTGCCGACTGTTATGTGAATCCTCAGGATGACGATGAGATCTTTGGGCTGGGTGTGAGAGTGGCGCACAGCACAGACGGAGGGAAAACTTTTGAATTGCTGGGCGGGGATGTTTTCCACTTTTTTCCCAACCAGGCAGAAGTCTTGCATTTGGATCACTGCGAGATGTGGATCGATCCGGGGAATCCGCACCATTTGGCCTTGGGAAATGATGGGGGGCTTTATGTCAGCTACGATAAGGGGAAATCCTGGATGCATCACAACAACATCCCGGCGGGTGAATTCTATGATATTTCGGTGGACGATCAGAATCCGTATTATGTTTATGGAGGGACACAGGATGACTCATCTGTGTATGGACCGGCAAAGGAATGGAATCACAAGTTCCAGGATGAATGGACGTATGTCTGGCTCGACGCTTGGGCAGGAGGTGATGGATGCTACACGATGGCCGATCCACAGGATCCAAACATTGTTTACACGTCGAACCAGGAGGGGGGGATATTCAGGAAGGACATGCAGGCCGACCGGTCGGTAGGGATTCGGCCGCGACTCCCCAAAGACCATGAAGGAAGGCAAGCCTATAATTTTATCGCCCCGTACATCATTTCTCCCCACGATCCTTCGACACTGTATCATGCGGGCAACTACATCTTTAAAAGCTTGAATAGGGGGGATTCCTGGGATTTGATAAGCCCGGATCTGTCCGTGTCGGCATTCCCAGATAAAAAATCGGTGGCCGCGGGCGCCATTGCAGAGTCTCCCCATGAGCCTGGAGTTTTGTATGTCGGAACGGACAGAGGTGCTTTTTGGGTCACTCATGATGACGGAAAAAATTGGATGGAGTTTTCTGAAGGATTGTCCAACGGGTATATCCGGAGCATCTGCCCGTCGCGCTTCGATAAGGCCCGTGTGTATGTCTCTGTCACGGGAATAAATTATGACGACCTGAAAAACTACCTGTATGTCTCGGAAGATTATGGCAAAAATTGGCAGTCGATCGTTGCAAACCTTCCAGATGAAGTCGCCAATGTCATCCTGGAAGATCCGATGAATGAAAATATCCTTTATGCCGGCCTTTATAGGGGTGTGTACATCTCTGTGGATCGTGGGCAGAGCTGGTCCTTGTTGGGCCCCGGAATGGCGGCCACGGCGATTTCTGACCTGGTTATCCAGGAGAGAGAGATGGACCTTGTGGTTGGAACCCATGGGAGAGGGATCTACAAAATGAATATCCGCCCGATCCATGAGGTTTTTAAGGATGGCGTCCCCCAGGCTGACATGATTTTCGAGACACCAGTCGCCCGATTGCCCTGGATCAACGATACGCATCGGGATCCGAAAATGAGAACGGCGGAGAAGGTTCCGATCACTTATTATTTGATGAATGAGATGGACGTTGAGTTGCGAGTGGTCGATGACAAAGGCATAGTGATTTGGAAGAAGCCATTAGAAGGCCGAAAAGGTTTTAACCAGTTCAGGTGGGATCTTGTCACCAAGAGGGCGGACAGTCCGCAGCCTTATTTTACGGGATATTTGGAATTTGCTCCGGCCGGAACATACAAAATTCATGTTGTTGGCGATGAGATAGATGTGAAAACGGAGCTGACCATTATCGACCGCCAATCCCCTCCTTTAATTCGGTGACGGGATACTTGATTACTTAATTCCAGAGATAAAATTCAATTAGGGAATAGGGTATCCCGGTACAGAATTAAGAGCAGTAGTAGAATGATTTGAGTTCCTCGATTTTGGCTTCATCCTTGATGAATGAAGGGGAGGGAAGACCCTTCAGGTTTTCAACCAGCGCTTCTGCTTGGCGGAAGTAGGATTCTCGGATTTCATTGATTTGAGAAAGGCTCATGTTTTTTGCCTGGAATGAGTTCTGCAAGTCAAACTTGGGGACATTTTCCTGGAATCCTTCGTGGGTCCATTCTCCTGTCTTAATGTTGAAGATGTATCTCGGCAGGAAAAGATGGCCGTTTTTGGCCACAAATGCGATGGCCCTCGCAAGAAAATCAACCTCCTTTTTGCTGAAGATGTAATGGATATTGATCCTAACCCAGCCGGGCTTCAATCCCAACCATCCTTTCTGAACTATATCCCTGTACATGCTGGATCGCTCATCATCGATGTTAAGCAGGAGATGTCCGTATGGTCCAGCACAGCTGCACCCGGCTCGAGATTGGATCCCGAAAAGATCGTTCAGCAGCTTGGTCACGAATTTGGGGTGGAGGATCCGATCCTTGTGCTGGATGTTGAAAGAAATGATCGGAATTTTTTCCTCAGGATCTACTCGACCCAACATCTCCAAGTTCGGTATGCGCTTCATTCTTGCCAAGAAATTCTTCGTGTATTCGGCCTCGATGCGTCCGATCTTATGGATGCCGATTTTTTCCTTCAAATCCATGGCCAATGCGGCTTTTATCGCCTGGAGAATAGGAGGAGTTCCGGCCATCTCCCGGGTTTCGATGTCTTTGGCAAAATCGTGGGCGTCGAATCCGACAAAGTCCACTGTGCCTCCCCCTGCCGTTGTAGGGGGCAAATCCTTTCGATAAAGGTCCTCTCGAAAGACGAGGATGCCGCTCGCACCAGGTCCGCCTAAGAATTTATGGGGCGAGAAAAATATGGCGTCAAAATAGGAATCTGTGTCTTTGTTCATGTCGATTTCCACATAAGGAGCCACAGCGGCAAAGTCATAAAAAATCAGGCAATCGTTGTCATGACAGATCTTTGCAATTTCATAGACATCCGTCCGGATCCCAGTGATATTGGATCCAGCAGAAAATGAGGCCATCTTATTTCTGCCCTTGAACTTTTTATCCGCTAGTTTTTTCGCCAGGTCATCCAGATCTAGTCTTCCCTTTAAGTCCAATCCGATGAGAACGACCTCTACAAAGGCCTCCCTCCACATAAGCTCATTC